>SXGT01351870.1_pt1 | contig 12227 bp, 10 predicted proteins | sample 3176221 | NCBI WGS metagenome assembly SXGT01 (sample SAMN11356862, study PRJNA531348) | freshwater metagenome | isolation source: freshwater sample F1-120 | place: China: Fuxian Lake, Yuxi | collected 2017-12-25
ACGGCCGCAAGATCCGGCTGCTGGTGGAAGACTCCAAGTACGACCCACGCAACGCTGTGCTGGCCGCGCAGAAGCTGGTGAACCAGGACAAGATCTTCATGATGGTGGGCCACATCGGCACCGCGCAGAACATGGCCGCCATGCCGGTGCAGTTCCAGAAGAACGTCATCAACTTCTTCCCGGTGACGGCCGCGCGCGAAATGTACGACCCGTTCCACAAGCTGAAGTACAGCTTCGCCGCCACCTACTACGACCAGATGAAGATCATGGTGCCCAAGCTGGCGAAGGAAAAGAACGCCAAGAAGGTCTGCACCATGTACCAGGACGACGAGTTCGGCCTGGAAGTCAAGCGCGGTGCCGAGGACGGGCTCAAGGCCGCCGGCATGACGCTGGCGGTGGAAACCAGCTACAAGCGCGGTGCCACCGACTTCGCCAGCCAGATGCAGAAGCTGGCTTCCGAGCAGTGCGACATGGTGGTGCTCGGCACCATCAACCGCGAGACCATCGGCGGCATCGCCACCGCCAAACGCCTGGGCTTCAACCCCACCTTCATCGGCTCCAGCGCCGCCTACACCGACCTCATCCACAAGCTCGGCGGCCCCGCCATGAACGGCCTGTACGCCGCCATGTCGGTGCAGAACCCCTACACCGACGAAGCCTCGCAACCGATCCGCTTCTGGGCCAACAAGTACAAGACCAAGTTCAACGAAGACCCGACCGTGTTCTCGGTGTACGGCTACTCCGCGGTCGACGCCTTCCTGCGCGCCGCAGGCAAGGCCGGCAACAACCTGACCACCGAGAGTTTCATCAAGGCCATGGACACCATGACCATCCCGCCCGACATCTTCGGCAGCGCCGAGATGACCTTCAGCCCCACCAAGCGCCTGGGCAGCAACGCCTCGCGCATGTCGCAGATCGTCGACGGCCGCTGGAAGGTGATCTCCGAGTACACCAAGATCGAGACCGCTGCCAAATGATCTGAAGGTATGACGCCGCCTGCCTCGGCAGGCCCTGCGTGCAGCCGCCAGTGCCCTGTGTGCTGGCGGTTTTTTTACGCGCGACGACCGTCTGCGCGGTCGCCATCCTCGCTCGGCGCCCCTTGCTCGAGCCAGGCGGCAAACGTGTCCATTCGGAACGCGAGCTGCCATTCGTCGAAGAGCGCTCGGGCGGTCGCCTGCATGGCGCCCTGCCATGGACTGGACTCCACCCTCCCGAGCAGCCAGCGCTCGAATGCGTCGGGTTCAGGATCGTCGTGCACCGCATCCATCAGCAGTTCACGCCTGAGGTTCAGGCCGATGGCGTCTGCGGTCTGGTCCCGCTTGCGCGCACGGCTCCGCCCCTCAGCCGCGGCCAGTCCGGCGAGCAGTGCCCTACACACTTGCGCTGGCCGCGGCGTGTTCATGACCACCAAGGCGGCGCCGTCGGCGCGGGATCTTCGTCGACGTCCAGCGACGCGTGCAGTGCCATGCCAAGCTCGGGAGGCCGGAGATACCCGCGCTCGACAGCGGCGATGTCGAAATCGACGCTCGCGAGATCGGTGACGACAACCTCCCCGGAGGGCCAAGCTTGCAACGTGGTGCAGGATTTGAGGTAACCGGAGCAACTGCGACAGACATCGACTGAGAATCTAGGCATCTTCTCATCGGCGACCAGTGTGCCCAGCGCCTCGTGATCGGTCTCTGCACAGTAGGTGCACGCCAGAGCGGGCATGGCCCAGGCAGCGCCGCAGCGCCCACAACGCAGGTGCCTCGCCCGCTGGATGCCACGGACCTCGGCGAAAGCGGGCCAGGCTCCGCAGACGGGGCAATAGCCCTGCGTCCAGTTCCCTGCATCAAGCGCTGCCCATTCCCTCGCACAGGCGTGCAGGTATGGCATCGGCAGCAGCTGGACCAGCGTACGCCAGCCATCGCGCGAAGCGCCCCTCTGCAACCCAAGCCGATCCATCGGTGCATGGTCGTTGTTCACGGCCGCCAGAAAAACGGTCATCGCATCTTTTTCAGATGTCGCCTGCCGCGAGTTTTCGTCGCCGGCGAGTGCGTGCAGTCCTTGCGCACGCGCCACGCTTGCCAGTCGGTCAAGCAACTGCACAACAGCTCGACGATCTGGACGCAGTGCGGCACCGAACAGCAGTGGCGCATGGTGGGGCGCTGCGCTCTTGCGCGACGGACTTTCCTCCCACGTCGGGTTCGACAACTCGGGGAGGACCTCACGCACCACCCGCAGCCAGGGCGTCCATTCGGCATGCGCCCTGGCAAGGCCGTCGAGTCGCGAAATCGCGTTCATGGAATGCCCGTGCGCCTTCATCGCGTGCTGAACTCTCTCGCCTGGCTCGCTGTGTCCAGCGGGGGGGTGTCCACGGCCAGAAGGCGTGGGGTGTCTTGAAAGGGGCGCGAGCCCTCGTGCATGCGCACGATCTCCGCGCGGTTGCCGATGTCGCCGCCGGGTCCTCCACCTCGCACACGATTCGCCTCAGGGCTATCACAGGCAGCGAGCAGCAGGGCAGCGGTTGCGATCAGGAGTTTCATGGCGTGATCGCCTCAGGAACAAACACGATGGCCGTGCGCACGATGACACCGCCGACAAGCACCATCGCGCCTGCAGCGGCCCACCCTGTCTGATCGAGCGGTCGGTGCCAGCGAGCCGTCAGCAATGGCAGCACGATGCCGATGACGATGCCGACCGCCAGCACGACACCCCACACGTTCAGCCAGCCTCGCACAGCCGGGCCCAGGGACACGAACAATCCGATCAACACGGCAATCTGCACCATCAACAGCCAGACCCAGATGCGCTCCAGAGCAGCGAGTGCCGGGCTGTGCCATCCCAGGCCACGGGCACAGAGGGCCAGCAATGCAGCCGCCATCGTGACCGCCGACACGATGAACAACAACCCGAACAGCGGCGTGTCCGACCAGACCGGCCGATTCAACACCGAAAGCATCACGCCCGTGTAGCCTGTGATGTGAAGGGCGGCCAAGCCGCCCAGCACCGCGACCAGCGTGCCCAGCACGCCGGGCGGACGCAGACGCCTGGCACGCGACCAATGCGGGCGCCGATGCTCGGCAAATGCAGAGATGAACGACAACAGGGCGAAGAAGCCGAGCAAGGGCATCGCCCACACGCCGGTCGACATGGGCACCCAGTACTTGAAGATTGGCCGCAAGGTGTGGTTCTCGAGAAACAGGTGCCAGAAACGATCCGGCCTGGACAGGTCGATGATCAGCACCACGCCGATAACAAGCAGCATGGGAAGGGTCAGGTAGTAGCCCAGCCGCGAAAGTCGTCTGTCGCTCTCGCGTCCGGTGAGGTCGACCATCGCCGAGAGGAAATAGGTGCCACCGGCCAGCGCGCCAAGTACGAAGTACACGACGATCAGCCAGTGCCAATGCGGCGACGATGTGAACCAGGTGCTGCTGGGCGCGTCGACCATGGTCAGCTTTCTTCCGGTTCGCCTGCCCGACGCTCGCGGAAATTGAACAGACTCACGAGGCCGACCACCAACGCGCCCAGCATCGTGAACAACGTCCCCGGCACGAGGTGCCGGGAGGGCATCTTGGGATCGGGTGGCAGTCCATACACCTCGGGCCGGTCCACCAGCAGGAAGAACGCATTGAGGCCACCCAGCATCTGGTCGTCCGCCCCGTACAGCACCGCGCGTTTTTCGCCGGCGGCGTGGAGCTGGTCCACGCGGCGGGCGGCCTGCACCTTCAGTTCCCGCACCGGACCGAAGACGATCGAGTCGGTGGGACACGCCTGAGAGCAAGCGGGCTCCATCCCGGCCTGCAGGCGGTCGTAGCAAAGCGTGCACTTCTGGGCGGTGTTGGACACCGGATTGATGTCGATCACCCCGAACGGGCACGCTGCCAGGCAGGCCTTGCATCCGTTGCAGGTATCCGACTGGATCACGACGGTGTCGAATTCGGTGCGAATGATCGCGTTGGTGGGGCAGACCTCCAGACAACCCGCCTGCACACAATGCTTGCAGACGTCGCTCAGCATGGTCCACCGACCGTCGCGCCGGTCTTCGTCGATCTGTTCAACGAACTTCACGTGCCGCCAATGGGTGCCATCGAGCTTGCGCGTGTTGTCGTAAGAGTCTCCCGACAGGGTTCTATGCTCATCGTCGAACGAAGGCAGCTGGTTCCACTGCTTGCAAGCGACCTCGCAGGCCTTGCAACCGATGCACACGGTCGGGTCGGTGAAGAATCCCATCGGTTCGGCCATGCTCTACTCCTGTTCAAGCTTTCTGGATGTTGCAGATGAACGACTTGCCTTCGTGCATGGAAACGTTGGGGTCGCCCACCAGCGCGCTCATCTCGTTGGCGGCATCGCCGGTGGTCAGCCCTTCCCAGCCCCAGTGGAACGGCATGCCCACCTGATGCACGGTGCGCCCGGCGATCCGCAGCGGCTGCATGCGCCGCGTGACAAGTGCCTTCGCATGCACCGTGGCACGCGGGCTGGTGACGCGCACGCGACTGAGGTTGTCGATGCCCTTCTCGCGCGCCAGTTCGGGTGAGATCTCGATGAACAGTTCCGGTTGCAGTTCGGACAGCCACGGCAGCCAGCGGCTCATTGCGCCGGAGAGGTAGTGCTCGGTCAGGCGGTAGGTGGTGATGACGTGCGGGAAATCCGGATCTCCGAAGGCTGCCAAGGGATTGCCGCCCACCTTCCAGTACTTCAAGACCGGGCTGGACTGTTGCTTGTACATCGGGTTGCGCACCACCGACTCGGCGGGCTCGTAATGTGTGGGCAACGGGCCATCCACCAGACCCTCTGGCACAAACAGCCAGCCCACGCCGTCGGGCTTGAGGATGAAGGCATCGGTGCCCGAGTGCGCATCCATGCCGATCGCACCCGGCACGGCCTTGGCCTCGGGCGGTTTCGTTTCCGGGAAGTCAGGCACATCCAGGCCCGCCCATTTGCGCTGGGTCTCGTCCCACCACACGTACTTCTTGCGTTCGCTCCAGGGCCGGCCCTGTGGATCCGCAGACACCCGGTTGTAGAGAATGCGGCGGTTGGACGGCCACGCAAAGCCCCAACCCAGTTGCGCACCGCGCACGCCAGGCTTGTCCGCCTCACGGTTGGCCGACCGGTTTTCACCGGGCGAGGGAAACACTCCGCAGTAAATCCACGACGCACAGGTGGTGGAGCCGTCGTCGGCCAGGTCTTCGACGCTGGCGATATGGCGCCCCTTGTCGTCGCTGTAGTAGCCGTTGATTTCCTTGAGTATCTTTTCCGAAGCCGGTTCACCCGTCTGCCGCTCTCGCTCGTCGTCGGACTCGTAGTCCCACACCAGCCGCTGAAAGCCTTCGTCCCGCGGCAGCGTCGAATCGGCATAAAGCTTCTTCAACCGTTTGCCCAGTTCGTAGGTGAAATACATGTCTGACCGGCAGTCGCCCGGCGGGTCGCATGCCTTGTAGTGCCACTGCAGCAGGCGCTGTGTGTTGGTGAAACTGCCGTCGTATTCCGCCACCTGCGACGAGGGGAAGAAGAACACCTCGGTCGCGATGTCGGCGGTCGCGACTTCACCGGCGCGCACTTCGGGCGCCGACTTCCAGAATGTGGCCGTTTCGTGCAGCCAGTTGTCCTTGACGACCAACCACTCCAGCTGGCGAAGCCCCGAGCGTTCGAGCTTGGCATTGAGCGAGGTGGCCGGATTCTGCCCGACGCAAAACATGCCCTTGACACGTCCCTCGTTCATCGCGACGAACATCGGCATGTGAGAGTGGTCGCCGATGATCTTCGGGTGCCAGCTGTAGCCGTAATCGTTGTCGCGCGTCGCTGCGTCGCCATACATCGACTTCAGGTAAGACACCATGAACTTCGGCGTGTTGGCCCAGTAGCCCGTGGGTTTGGTCTCCTTGGCCAGCCACTCGGCAAGTGAGGCGTGCTTTTCCAGTGCCGATGGGTGCGACATGTAGCCGTGGATGGAGTGGTAGAGCGTCGGGATGTCGGTGGAACCTTGAATGGAGGCATGACCTCGCAGGGCCATGACACCCGCGCCCGGGCGTCCCACATTGCCCAGCAGAAGCTGCAACAACGCCGCGCAGCCGATGATCTGCACTCCATAGGTGTGCTGCGTCCACGCCACCGCATAGGCGATCGAGCTTGTGCGTTCGGCGCCCGAGTTGTCCAGCAGGGTTTGGGCGACCTGCAGGAACCGATCTCGTGGGCAGCCGGTGACCTGCTCGACCATCTCCGGTGTGTACCGCGCAAAGTGACGGCGCACGATCTGCAGTACGCAGCGCGGGTCGGCCAGGGTGTCGTCCTTCTCCACGGGCGCCTGCATCAGCGCCCGAACCAGTCCTTCGTAGGGTGGGCCCTCGGCGCCAGCGCTCGCTGCCTGCGCCGCACGTTGCTTGTTCGGGTCACCACCGTCTTCGCGTGCCGTCTCACGTGGCCCACCTCCACTGCCGGCCTCGTCGCCCTTGCGCTGATAACCCCAGGAGGAGGACTCGTACTCTCCAACGAAGCCATTGAAAGGCCACTCCGGAGCGTCGCCTGTGTAATCGATCAAGCCCGAAAAAACACCTTCGAGATCCTCGGTGTCGCGAAAGTCCCGCGAGACGATCGACGCAGCGTTCGTGTAGGTGGTGACGAAAGTTCGGAAAAACGGGTCTTGATTCCAACGCTCGCTGTTCAGGACGAAGTTCACCAGTCCGCCCAGGAAGGCGATGTCCGAGCCGGTGCGCAGCGGTGCGTAGATGTCGGCCATCGCACTCGTGCGGGTGAAGCGCGGGTCCACATGGATCAACTTGGCCCCGTGATTCACCTTGGCCTTCATGGGCCAGCGAAACGCGACCGGATGGTTCTCTGCCATGTTCGAGCCCATGACCATCACGCAGTCGGAATCCTCCATGGCCCGTGGATACATCGTGGCCGCGCCGCGGCCGAGCCTGGTCCCCAGACCGGGGACACTTGAGCTATGTCATATTCGTGCCTGATTCTCGATCGGCACGATGCCCAGGCCGCGCATCAGTTTCTGCTGGATATGGTTCCACTCGTTGTCCAGCGTCGCACCCCCCAGAGAGAAGATCGACGTGGTGCAATTCACCTGCTTGCCGTCGGCAAGCCGCTCCATGAAGGTTTCGTCGCGTGTCTTCTTCGTCAACTCAGCGACGCGGGACATCGCCCGCTCCAGGTCCCAAACCTCCCAGTCGGCGGCCCCGGGCGCACGGTGCAGCACCTGGGTGGGCCGGTTGGGATTGACGTGAAGCTGAAAAATGGCGGCGCCTTTGGGGCACAGCGTGCCTTCGCTGTGCGGGCTGCGCGAGTCGCCCTCGATGTTGACGACGCGACCCTCCACGGTGTGGATCAGCGTGGCACAGCCCACCGCGCAGAAAGGGCAGATGCTGGGTGTGGCCTTGGCATCGCGGATGCGCAGTTGCTGCGCGCGTGCCGTCGCCGGGGCCAGACTCATGCCGGCGCCCACCAGACCCCCGACAGCAGTGCCACCGCCAGCCAGCAGTCGACCAAAGTCACGGCGCGAGATCTTCTTGTCCATTCGGCACTCCTTGTTGGGCATCGCTTCCGTCCAGGCGGCGGCTTTGCGTGTCGGGCAATCCGCGTACCTGCTGGTCGTTGAGCGAACCTTTCCGTCGCAGGCCGCTCCATGCCCTTGTGCCGCCATGCGCCCGCTGCAACACTCGCGTGCTGCGACGACTTTTCCACGCCCACGGCAGAAAGGATTACCGAAAAACATGCCGGTGACGACCCAAGATGACCGATCGCCGCGCTCGAGCGGCTTCGACCCCCTTCAACGTCCACGGATCGCTTCGGTGGACGAACTGCTGCAAAGCGACGCGATGACCCACCTCGTCTCCAGGCACGGTCGCGTTCCTGTTCGCGATGCCCTGCGGGAGCAGCTCCACCGTCTGCGCGAAAGCTGGGCCAACCGGCCGGTGTCGGCGTTCGAGCCGGCAGCGTTGGCGCAAACGGTGGGTCAGGCCCTGGACCGAGCCTCATCCCCTTCCCTGCGGCCCGTGGTCAACCTCACCGGCACGGTGTTGCACACCAATCTCGGCCGGGCCTTGCTGCCCGAAGAGGCCATCGAAGCCATGGCACGGGTGGCGCGCGAACCGTGCAACCTCGAGTTCGAACTGGCCGACGGAGGCCGCGGCGAGCGCGACGCTCACGTTCAGGCGCTGGTCTGCGAGCTGACCGGCGCAGAGGCGGCCGTTGTGGTCAACAACAACGCAGCCGCGGTGATGCTGGTGCTCAACACCTTGGCCGCCAGGCGCTCGGTGGTCGTGTCAAGGGGTGAGTTGGTGGAAATCGGCGGTCAGTTCAGGGTGCCGGACATCATGTCGCGTGCCGGGGCGCGCCTGACGGAAGTGGGCACGACGAACCGTACCCACCTGCGCGACTATGCCGACGCCATCGATCAGCGAACGGCTCTGCTGATGAAGGTCCATCCGAGCAACTACGAGATCCGCGGTTTCACCACCACCGTACCGATGGAGAAGGTTGCCGCGCTCGCGCGCGAGCGTGAGCTGGTGTCGTTCGCAGACCTCGGCAGTGGAACGCTGACCGATCTGCGGGCATGGGGCCTGCCTCACGAGCCGACGGTGCTCGAGACGCTCGCGGCGGGGGTGGACCTGGTCAGCTTCAGCGGTGACAAACTTCTCGGTGGACCGCAATGCGGCATCGTCGCGGGCCGGGCAGCACTGGTCGCGCGGCTGCGGCGCAACCCCTTGAAGCGCGCGCTCAGGGTGGACAAGCTGACGCTTGCGGCGCTCGGGGAGGTGCTTCGCCTGTACGGCGACCCTGATCGCCTGGTGGCGCGGCTGCCGACCATGCGCTCGCTGGTGCGTCCCCAAGAGGACATCGCCAAAGTCGCGTCGGTCCTCGCAACGGCGCTGGAGTCCCAGCTTGGCGACCGGGTATCGGTGAAGGTGGTGGAATGCGCAAGTACCATCGGCAGTGGGGCACTGCCGGTCGCGGGTCTTCCGAGTGCGGGAGTGCACATTGAATCCCGCGGATCGCGACGCGAGCGCGACCGCCAGGCCACCCGTCTGCTGGGGGCGCTTCGCCGGCTGCCGCTGCCCATTGTGGGCAGGATGGAAGACGGTGCGGTGCTGCTCGATTGCCGATGCCTCGAAGACGCTGCGCCGGTGCTCTCGTCGTTGTCCGCGCTGAGCATCCAGCAAGATTCGTAAGCGGAAACAGGAAGAGCGACGTCCCTGGTGGGGCGCCCAGACTTCAAATCTGGTGGGAGGCGCGTCTCGCGTCTCCGGTGAGTTCGACTCTCACCTCTTCCGCCCCTCGCCTGTGGCGAGGTTCACATGATCGTCACGCATGCGGCGCGATTCGCCCACTCGCACCGTGGCGCCTGCCTTGTCCAGACACTCCAGAATCTGAATCGCCAGGAGGCGGCCGGTGCCGATCGCGTCGCGATACTGCGCAACGGTGAAACGCCCATCGTCGGAAGAAGCGGCCACGGTCGCGGCGGTCTCCGCCAGGCCCGCGAGCGTGGTCCGCAGGCAGAAGCGGTCGGCGCCGACGCGGTGCACCGTGCCTGCTGCCAGCCTTCGATAGAGCAGATCGGTCAACACGCGAAGTTCCGTGCGAGCGGACTTTGCGAGTTCCTGTGTGCGCGGCAGTGCGCTGGGTATGTCGCCGCCTGTGCCGCGCAGCAAGGGAAACACCACCTCCCACAACGCCCTGTCGCCGGGGTTGGCCGTCACGTCGTGCTCGACCAGCCGCGCCACGCCATGGCGCACCGAAATGCCGCGAGACATCGAGCCTTCCCTCAGGAACGCTTCGTAGCTCGGCAATGCCAGCGTCGGTGCGACCCGGTCGCGCAGCTCCTGCGCGCGCATGCCGTGCACGGCGGGGTGAGACGCATGGAACGCGTGCAGGCACGTGCGCGTGGCCGCCTCCCAGTCGGCATGGCGTTCCCGCGACACGGCGATGCGCGGGTTGCGGCCGATGACGACCAGCTCCATCGCCTCGCGAAGCGCCTGAGCAGCCTCTCGAGTGAGGTTGTACATCGCTTCGAAACGGTCCAGGTCAACCGCACCGGGCAGCCCCAGCAAGCCTGACATCGCGTCCGATGCACGAGCCAGCGAGAGCGCATTCAGGATTTCCACTCGCTCGGGACGCCGCCGTCGACCGCTGGCAAACGGATCGAGCACCACGCCTCCACCCAGCGTGCGCTCGGCCGCCGAGTCTCGCAAGATGAAGCGGTCACCATTCAATGCCGGCACCGGCTCATCAAGAACCAGATGGCACCAGGCCGAGGTACCCGCCTGCAAAGGCGGGCCGGCGATCGGCACCACTCGCGCCATCACTGCGCGGCAGCCGTGATGCAGATGCACCCGGGCAGCAGGCCCGGGCGCGTGCGCACCTTGCAGCAGTTGTATGCGTGTGTCGAGCCGGTGCGTGGGACGGTGGATGGCTTCTGCCACCATCCAGTCCCCGCGAGCGACATCAGCCAGCGCCACGCTCGCCAGGTTGATCGCGCAACGCTGGCCGCCGTGCACCTGATCCACGTCACTGGCATGCACGCGCAACCGCCGAACGCGGGCGGCCAGGCCGCGCGGCGATATCACGAGACGGTCGCCAACACGGGCCTCGCCGCTGAACACCGTGCCGGTGACGACCGTGCCACTGCCCTCGATGCTGAAGGCCCGATCGATCGCAAAGCGAAAGTGGCTGCCGGGTCGATGGCGTTCCGGTGTGGACTCGGCCGCCTCGCGCAAGGCAGTGCACACGGCTTCGATGCCCGCCCCGGTCACGGGCGAAGCTTCCACGATGTTCAAACCGCTCAGCGCTGTTTGAGCCACGAGCGCCTCGATCTCGGCGCGCACCTGCAACCGTCTCGCGCCATCGACCCGATCGATCTTGGTGATCACAGCCAGCCCCCGGCGAACTCCCAGGAGCTCGAGAATCTGGAGGTGTTCGACCGTCTGCGGCATCACACCGTCGTCGGCAGCCACGACAATCAACGCAAAATCGATGCCACACACGCCAGCGACCATGTTGCGCACGAAGCGCTCATGGCCCGGCACATCCACAAAGCCCACCTGCGGCCCGTCAGCAGGCGTGCCATAAGCAAAGCCGAGGTCGATCGAGATGCCCCGGGCCTTTTCTTCCGGCAAGCGGTCCGTGTCCACACCGGTGATGGTGCGCACCAGCAGCGTCTTGCCGTGGTCGATGTGGCCAGCGGTGGCGACGATCATTTTCTCTGCCTCCCATGCTTGTGTGGTACGGACCCGTTCAGGCCCATGAAAAGATGTGACGCGGGACGGCCATCTTTGTTCCCTTCAATCATCCTTCAGGAAGGAGCGAACCCATGACCCTTTCCCCCACCACCGCCACCCTGCTCGCCGACGCCATCCTCGCGCTGCACGTGGGCATCGTTGTGTTCGTGGTCGGGCTGCTGCCACTGGTGCTGGTGGGCGGCGCGCTTGGCTGGCGCTGGGTGCGGGGTTTCGGCTTGCGGCTCACGCACCTGGGCCTGATGGTGTTCATTGCGGTGCAGGCGTGGCTCGGGCAGCTGTGTCCGCTCACGGTGTGGGAGCAGGACTTGCGGCGCATCTCGGGCCAAGGCAGTTATGGCGAGAGCTTCATCGAGCACTGGCTCTCGCGTTTGTTGTACTGGGAAGCCCCGTGGTGGGCGTTCGTGGCGGCCTACACGGGCTTCGCGTTTCTGGTGGCGCTGGCCTGGTGGTGGGTTCGGCCGTTGCACCGGCCAGCGCGCTGACGCTCAGCGCACCGGCGCGGGCAGCTGCCAGCCGCCACCGAGCGCGGCCACCAGCGCCATGCTGGCCGCCAGGCGCTCGGCGCGCACGTCGATCGCCGCACGCCGAGCCGACAGCGCGAGGTTCTGCGCGGTGGCCACTTCGAGAAAACTGATTTCGCCGGATTCGTAGCGGAAACCCACCACGCGTTCGTTCTCGCTCGCCAGTTCCACCAGGCGCCGTTGTTGCTGTTCCTGCTCGGCCAGGGTGGACACCCGCACCAGCGCGTCTTCGGTCTCGCGCACCGCCGAAAGCACCCCGCCGCGCCAGGCCGCCGCCTGCTCGTCGTAGGCGGCCGTGAACGCCACCTCGTTGGCGCGCCGAGCGCCGCCATCGAACAAGGTGGCGGCGATCTGCGGGCCGAGCGACCACACGCGCGCCGGCGCATCCAGCAGGCGCGCGAGGTTGCCCGCCTGCAGCGTGCCGCGGGCCGACAGGCTGAAGTCCGGCAGCCACGCCGTCTGCGCCACGCCGAGCCGGGCG
>SXGT01885425.1_pt1 | contig 12227 bp, 5 predicted proteins | sample 3176221 | NCBI WGS metagenome assembly SXGT01 (sample SAMN11356862, study PRJNA531348) | freshwater metagenome | isolation source: freshwater sample F1-120 | place: China: Fuxian Lake, Yuxi | collected 2017-12-25
ATCGCCTTGATATTGGCTGGCATCGGCCCGGGTCGCCAAACGGCCTTCAATGGCGGCCTGCTCCAGTCGCACCGCTTCGGCCACCATATTGCTGATGGCGTCGATCGCCTGATTCAGGTTGTTCTTGAGGGTATTGAAATCACCGTGATAGGTATCGGTAATTTTTTCCGGTATGTCGCCCTTTGAAATTCGGTCAACGTAATCAGCCGCTACATTCAGTGGCCCGATTACTGCGTCCAGGGTGTTGTTAATGCCTTCCGAAATCTGCAGCAAGAAACCCTGTTTGTCTTTCAGATCAATGCGACTAGCCAATTCGCCGCGAATAGCGGCATCGACGATGGCGTTAATTTCGGTTTCGGCCCTGACCTGTTCTGTGCGGTTTTTCCATTGTACAGTTGCGCCAATGCGTTGCCCCTCGTGGTCGAAGACCGGAGACAAAGACAAAGACAAAGACAAACCGGCTAGCTCGAGCTGAGCAACATAGGGTTCGGCCAAGGTTTCCAGCAAATGTTGTTGCCGGGCAGGGTCTTGGTGGAACTGATCGATATTGGCACCCAATAAAGTCTTGGAGTCGAAATGCGGCATTACTTTTTTCAGGTCCGGCTCGATCTCCTGCATCAACTGCTCCACAGATTTATTCATGTAGATAATGTTGCGAGCGTTGTTGGCGATCATCACCGGTTCCGACACGCTGTCGAGCGCAGCCACGATGCGGGCATTTTCGACGGCCACTCGTCTGGCTTCGACCAGATCTGCCCGCAGCTTGATTTGCATGCTGTTGAGTGCATGCAACAGACGACCGAATTCACCGCCGCTGTGAATCAAGATTTTGTTGTCCAGGTGGCCTTCGCCGATCAATTGAAAATACGTCAAGCATTGTTGTAATGGACGCATCACTGAACGCAACACACCGAACAGTAGCAGTAGTAATAGCAATATGGCCGACCCAGCGATTAGACATTGTTCGTATATGATTTGCTCACGCTGAGCATCGAAGGCCTGATCGGCGGATTTAGCCTGGCCGGATGCCAGATCGGCGGCCATTTCCAGATGCTGGCTGATCTTTTGTTTGACTTCGTCCAATTCAGCATCGATGTTGGAAATTTGCTGTTGGTCAAGGTTTTTCTGCACGGCTGGCAGTAATTCCCGGTCGACGATTTCAATAAAGGCATCCAGAGCCTTAAAGCCTTGCGCCAAATGATTAAGCTCTTCCGTATCGTTATTCAATGCCAGTAATTTGGCTTTTTCCTGGCTGGCGGTTTGTTTGATAGCTTGCCATTCTGCGGCAATCTCTTTGGAATAGCCGTTGATCACCGCATCGGCTGCGATACTGTATAGTTCAAAGCCGATATGCGAGGTTTCCAGCATCAGCATGGCGTCTGCAGAATTGGATGAGGCCAATTCATGCTTGGCGTGCAATTGCGTGGCTCCCCATTGCGATAAGCCTGCCAACCCGCTGCAAACGCCGACCACGATCACAATGGTGCCGACGATGCGCGATTTGAGCGTGATGTTTCTGATTGTCGAGACTATCTTGCCGACACCTTTAGGCTTAAAGGGATTGGCGATACGTTTGGCCTTGATATCGGCGTATAGCCGTGCGGCTGCGTCAATCTGTTGTCGGCTGGGCTGGCTGCGTACCGATAAATATCCCACGACTTGCTGATGATCCATGACTGGCGTGACACTGGCATCAACCCAATAAAAATCGCCGTTTTTGGCCCGATTTTTAACGATTCCAGTCCAGGTTTTGCCCGCTTTCAACTCATGCCACATCCATTCGAAGGCTTCCTCGGGCATGTCGGGATGACGGACGATGTTGTGATGTTGCCCAATAAGCTCTTGTTCACTAAACCCGGAGATGTGGATAAATGCCGGATTGACGCTGGTGATGACGCCTTCCAAGTCTGTGGTGCTAACCAAAATTTGATGATCCGGAAAAGTAATTTCATTGTGAGTCACGGGATGATTGATTTTCATGTTCTGCCTACTTGTGTCATTGAACTATTAAAGAAGCCATGGAACTTCCTGTGATTGCTTGCGAAAATTGGTACGTTGTCAGGCCACGTAGAAACTTTGGTGCGACTTGGCAAGCAAGGTATAAACATCGCGATGTCCGGCGTCATTCTTGATGGGTTTCCCAATCTCAATGCTTCAAAATCTGTTTCAGTCAATTCGCTCATCGATTTTGTTTACGCGACCGACCGATGGACTTGCGTAGTCACCAAGGCCGGAACATCCAGAATCAATGCCACTTCGCCACTACCTAAAATCGTTGATCCGCCCACGCCTTGAGCGCATGCAAACAATCGTCCCAGTGGTTTGATGACGGTTTGCAGTTCTCCGAGTAATTTATCCACCACCAACCCGACTTTTTCGCCCACATGTTCCACGATAATGACGTTTTCACGATCTGATACCGGGTCGGTTGTATTGAACATATGGCGTAGCCGAATAAACGGCAAGACTTCGCCGCGTAGCTCCATATAACGTCTGTCGTTATCCAGTTCCGGCAGATCAACACATTCGACCACCCGGTCAAGCGGCACGACAAAGGCGGTATTGCCGACGCTAACCAAAAAACCATCGATAATTGCCAGGGTCAGGGGCAAATGGATTTTGAGCGTTGTGCCTTGCCCCGGTGTGCTATCAATATGGATGGCGCCACGTAGATCGGTGATGTTGCGTTTGACCACATCCATGCCAACGCCTCGCCCCGACAAATTGGAAATTTGCTCGGCTGTGGAAAAGCCCGGTTCAAAAATCAGCGCATAAATGTCTTGATCACTGAGATTAGCGCCAGGTTGCGCTAAGCCGCGCTCCAAGGCCTTACTCAGAATCTTGTCGCGGTTGAGGCCGCCACCGTCGTCACTGACTTCGATGATGATATTGCCGGACTGGTGATAGGCGTTGAGTTTCAACAGGCCTTGTGCAGGCTTGCCCCGTTCAGCACGTACTTCGGCGCGCTCAATACCATGATCCATCGCATTGCGCACCAAATGCATTAGCGGATCGCCTATTTTTTCCACAACCGATTTATCGACTTCGGTATCGCCTCCGTTGATGACCAGTGCTATATCTTTGCCAAGCTCGACACTGACATCCCGCACGACGCGATGAAAACGGCTGAATGTGCTGCCAATGGGTACCATGCGTAATTGCAGCGCGTTATCCCGCACTCGTTCGACCAGACCCATGACTTCGGCATTGGCTTCCTGCAAGGCCGGGTTGCAGGCCTGTAATGCTTTGAGGTTGGCAGCTGCGCAGGAGATCACCAACTCACCGACCAAGTCGATGAGTTTATCCAGGCGCTCCGCATCGACTCTGATACTTTGGCTTTCGCGGGTTTTGTTGTCCTTGATCTGCTTTTGTTTCTCCAATGCAGCGGTCATGATGGGGGGCTGCACACTTTTTTGTTCGACTAAAATTTCCCCCAATCTCGGACGTACCGCCGATTCGGCATTTTGCTGCAACCGAAGTCCCTCTTCCAATTCACGGTGGGTTAACACACCACAATTGATCAGAATTTCACCCAGTAATACGTTGTCTTCCGGTAAAGCATGGATGAGCTCGATGTAGTCAGCAATTCGACTGTTGGGTGGCAGGATGTGAATCAGGCTTTCCTCCCGAACGAATTCAAATACGCTTTCGATTTCTTCCTTGCCTGCATCGGTTTTGAAATTGATTTCAAAACCGAGATAGCATGTTTCTGCATCCATATCGGCAAAGGGGGGCATGTTTTCGCATACGGTTATCAAACCCACCAGGTTACCCAGCGTCGTCAGGTAGCGAATGAACGACAGCGGATCCATGCCGTTGCGCAGGCTGTCTTCGCCAAAACGCAATGAAATATGCCAGTTGCCGGTTTCGACGAGGCCACCGCCAAAGCGTTCCGATGGCGCGGTACTCGAGATTGGCGCGGATACAACGCTGTGTAAAGAAGCTTCGGTTTCAGTGAATCGCCGCAGTCGCTCGATCAATTGTTGGCTGGCTTGCCGATTTTGTTCATGCTGACTGGATTCCGGCGAATTGGCGTCGTCCAACAGGACGGCCATGTGATCGCAACAAGGCAACAAAGTACTGATCAGTTCGGGACTGACGTTAATGTGATGGCTGCGAAGTGCTTCCAGTACACTTTCCACGACGTGCGCGAATGACACAATATCATCCAGTCCAAATAATCCCGAGGAACCCTTGATGGTGTGCGCAGCCCGAAAAATGTTGTTAATCGCTTCTTCCGGGTTGGGGTCTTGCTCGAGTCCCAGCAGCGAATCCTCCATAACCTGCAAGATCTCGCGACTTTCGACCAAAAACAGGCCCAGTGCGGCTTGCATTTCATCTTCAATGTTCATGGCTTGTTCCCTGTGATCACTACTTGATCGCCGAAAGGCGCAGCAAGATTGGCTAATTCCAATGCCTCCAAAACCGCACGACTGTGCATGACGAAGCGAAGCGACTGTTCACGTTTTGCCGCCTCCCGTTTGGCTAAAATCAGCAATTGCAATCCCGCGCTATCCAATTCGGTTACACCAGACAAATTGATTTCCAGCTCTCCACTATTTTGGAGAAGATCCGACAGAACTTCCTTTTGTTTGGCTGCCGTGTAAATGGTCAAATCACCTTCCAGGTTCAGCGTATGCATGACAACTCCTTGCAATGTTGATTAAGGCAAAATCAGTTTAGAAACCGCGGCCAACATTTGCGCCGGTTGGAATGGTTTGACAACCCAGGCTTTAGCCCCGGCAGCTTGTCCCTCCTGCTTTTTGGATTCCTGTGATTCAGTAGTCAACATGATGACGGGAGTGAATTTATAAGCCGCCAATTTCTTGGCTTCCTTGACAAAGCTAATGCCATCCATGTTGGGCATGTTGACATCGGAAATAATCAAGTGAATTTTTTGACCATCGAGCTTGCTCAGTGCATCCTTACCATCGACGGCTTCAATAATGTCGTAGCCCGCACCTTTTAGCGTTATTCCAACCACCTGACGGACTGAAGCTGCGTCATCCACAATTAAAATTACTTTTGCCATTTTTTTCTCCGAAGTGCGTAAGTAAGTCTTTCAGGCTTTAAAAAAAGGTTATGTCAATCTCTTCCGGCTTGGCCGGTTTGCCAGTAGCATGAACGTTATATTCTTCCTGCATGGTGTAAGTGCTTTGTATGGAATTCAACATGCCTTGTACGTCAAACTCCTTGACCGCCAATGCATCGCCACCCTGGCTGGCCTTCAAATATTGAGGGAACAGATCGATGCTGTCCCGAACATGCGCCAGGGTTTGCCCAATGCGGTCTTGAAATTGAAATTGCACCAGTGATTCGGAAATTTCGGAGCGTATGCTGAGGGCAACCTCGTTTAAATGGTCGGAAGAGTTTTTTAAGCCGTAAAAAATTTCACTCAGGCTGGTTAGTACACTTTGGATTTTGTCGTTGGAACTCGATACGGCCGAAGCATCGTTCAAGGCACTTTGCTCGGCAACGGCAAAGGCGGCTGTAATGGCCGAGCTAACCTGCTCTACTTTGGCCGTGATGTGTTTGCCGGTTTCGCCGGAAATAGTGGATAGTTTCCTCACTTCATCGGCCACTACTGCAAAGCCTCGGCCCGTGTCGCCTGCCCGTGCGGCTTCAATCGCCGCATTTAAGGCCAGGAGGTTGGTTTGATCGGCAATTCGCGCAACTTCCGCTGCCATGCTCTTCATTTCGGAAATCAACCCAACCAAAATTCGCATTTCACCGAGCATTTGCTGTTTGTCCTGTAATGCATGATCCAGACTGACCACCACTTCTTCCAGTTTTGCCCGACTGGTATCGAAAACCCTGGGGTCACCTTGTACCAGGACAGAATGCGATTCTTTTAATAATCCATCCAGATTGGCCACGATAGTGGCGAACCGTAATGTCAAGACGCCAATAGCCCTTTCCATTTGCAACCTGGAAGATTCGATTTGGGTAGACCAAATAGGGGGGACTTTTATTGAAAAATGAGCCAGACTCGAAAGATGATGGTTGATCGACCCTAAATCGATGTAGGGCTCATCGTCATTTTTTGTCGGTATGGGCTGGCGATCTTTCAACGCCGATAGCCACCAGCCCATGCCAGCAGAAGCCAGCATGGCAAACAGTAGAAACATTAAATTTTGCACTGGCAACTCCTGGTTAATCTGGGCTCAGACTGGCTATTCGAAAGCCATTCCGAGAATCGTTCCTGACGGTTTATAGTCTAGGTTGGAAACATAAGTCTTCAATCAGGAGTTTGGCGACGGAAAATGAGGGGGGGGGGGGGGGGTTAGGAAATTTATCCATTTAAGTCTAGGAGAAACACTAAAAAACACAAACGAATTTTATTAGGGCCAAAGACCTAAATGCGTGGACGATTAATCGGAGCACAACTTTTGTTACATTGTTAGAACGTCATGTGTTCGCAGATGTTGGAGCACTAGCCGGAATATTATCCTCCCCAAACCTGATACCGTTGAACCCTTACCTAGTGCAATGCTCTTATTCGGCACCGGTATATTAGGATTTATGCGATTTCGTAGGCGTTAAACAGCAAGCACCGTTTCGTCCACGATTCGGTGCGTTTCAAAACTGATTTCTGTAGCATATGCTGACATTTGGGCAGAAAAATTACTGGTACTTGCAAGAGCTTTCTTGCTGAGCTATTTCCCACAAAAACCTTTCGCTCAGGCTTAGCTCTACTTTGTCATATTACGTCATACCTGCCGGGATACCCTCAGGGCACAAGAACGGGTATGCCGGAATGACGACCTTCGGTAATGTGAAATCTGAAATCTGACAAAGTAGAATTAGGTTCGGATTGGAAAATACTGCAACGCCTTTCTGTTGCTAGCGACATCTTGCCGCGTTGGCTCAACAATCTTTTTGCCGGGACAAAAAAATCGACAATCAATTTCGAATTAGCCCTATAATCCCGCCAGCGATAAGGGAACGATTTAATATGTTAGTTTTGATATGGCTAGATGAGATTTATCGACAACCATTGTGCCATTCAGATAATGGGTTGAACTGCAAAACCACACCATTCCAGAGCCTGTCCGCGTAGCAGCTAAGCCTTTAATAGCAAGGCTTGCAGAGATTTTAAAATGGTTGAATGACAAAAATGTATGGCGATAACGCTTAAATGCGTGGTTGATCAAGGGAACTTTGAGGTTAAAGCACAGATTTGTTATGGCAAACGTTTTTTCTCATGTTTTTAATGTTAAGTTATAGGCCAAAACAGCATCTACACACGCTAAAAAGCCTCAACCAGACCGCTGGAAAATAAAATTTCTGATTGCCAACCATCCATCAAAAGCTTTTGGAAAAAATTCTATTGTTTTTATCCGCAACAGGCAGCAATCCATGGCTGTTCGTTGCTTCGTTCGTCCACTTGAGAAGGAGTTCTTTATGCCTAAATCCGATTTTATTCCTACGGCAGACAATCATTTTCTGGTCTGGCTTGATCGTTTTATAGCCAATCTATCCCCGCGCATGGCCGATTACGCTTTGGGGGATGACGATTTGGCCGAATTAAAAGCTTATATCACCGATTTTCATCACAAAATTGCTTCGGCCAGCGATGCGGCAGCTGCAGCCAAGCAAGCGACTGCCGATAAAAACGACAGTCGTCAGGCTACAGAAAGCAAAATTCGCGCGTTAGTGCGCCGCATCAAAGCTCATCCGGCTTATAGCAGCGGACAAGGTGATTATCTGGGTGTGGAAGGGCCGGATATTAGCATTGACCTTTCCAGTGCTAAACCAATTTTAAGCGGTGTTGACCAAACCGGTGGTCAAGTGGCGTTAAGCTTTAGCAAGTTAAAAAGCGATGGCATCAACATTTACTGTCAGCGTGAGGGGGATAATGATTGGTTGTTATTGGCCCGCGCTACGGTATCGCCCTTTTTAGATCATCGCCCACTATTATCGACCGGGAAACCTGAACTACGTCGTTACAGTGCTATTTACATGCAAAAAGACAAGGAAGTTGGGCAGTTTAGTGATGATTTAGTGGTGAATTGCGCACCTTAACAAGTACCGGTAATAACCGCATGCGCCGCCTGTGACTTTTCAACATTCGGCGCATGATACGGCTGGGTATTTAAAAAATCACCTAATTAGCAAGATGCTTCAGCCAAACAAAAACGCCGTCATGCCCGCAGGAAGCGGGCATCCAGTGCCATGGATGGTATCTTCGAGCTATCCATGCAGTCTGGATTTCGGCAATCCCTGCCGAAATGACGATTTGCATAGCTTACCTTTGACTCAGCTGAAGGAGCTTCCTAATAAGAAAAAATCATGGCATGAAACCTTCTGGAACATGACTTATTCCCGTTATTTCCAGTCGATAGCTGAAGAAACATAGAAAACTATTAAAACTTAATAGACTTCTCTGAAATAAATCACTTGATTGTTGCCTTTGTAGACACCAAAAGTGGCTGTGGCCGATGGATTGGTATCGCCCAAACCCTGCCAATTAAATTTCAGCCAATCACTCACTGTAGCGGTTACATTTAACGAGCCTGTCTTGTTGGGCGATTTAAGATTCAGATTAAAATCACCCAATGTCAAACCAGTCCCAGCCAAATAATCCCTACCAGTTGGGGACATACCCGAACATTTGTGGCTACCGCTAAGATTGCTGCCATCCCAAATACAACTATCCACCACTGCAATCGCATCACTGGCCGAGGCATCTGTTAAAGCCACAGTGGCTACGGAGCAATGATCGTCAAGGTGGGTGACGAAATTTTTGCCGTCAAAATATTCGGCTGTCATAGGCACCTTAAGATCAAGCAGTTCTGAGCCAAAGGCATTCATCAAGCTGATACGTCCATATCGGATATTCTCCCCATGAGGCTGCAAGACCATGGGCAGTGTTGTGGCCGAGACGCCATCACTATCCGTCACACGGTTAACGGTGATGGCCAAGGTATTGTTGAAAGGCGCAACCATCGCATTGTTTTCACGGTTATAGCTAAACTGGTCGTCCCCCAGTATCAACGTCAAGTTACCGTTGCCGTTATCTCTCAGCGAGGGTGTCGCCATGGTGCTGGTGACATTCAACAAATGGATATTGTCTTTACCCTTTTGCACACCATCAGTGCCAGGTGCTAGCCAATTAAACTGACTAGCCTGCAAGCGGGCAAATTTGCCTTGGTAATTTTTAGTGATGGCTGCAGGACTGGCGGCGTTGTAAGCATAAACATCCAGCATCGGATGATTGGCGTTAGCGTAACGCAACATTTGTCCGTTATAGCTAAAGCTGGAACAACTATGGGCAAATGCGCCATTGCTCAATACTTGCGTGAGCAGATGATCAGGGATGAAACGACCGAAATACCCGGTTTGCACCAAGTTGCCAAACTTGCAGCCAATTTTGCCGGCCACGCTTTGGTTGGAAAAATCGGCGCTGCAATCGCCGTTGGCACTATCGATGCTGGCAAAATTGTCGTCATAAATACCCTGAGGTGCCAGCGCAAAATAGCCCACTTCCGAATAGTTGAAATTGCTGCCCGTGGCAACGCCGGTACCGGGGTCGGCGTTGGTGAAACTACCCGTTAGCAAACCGTTTTGTGCCGCACCGCTATGCGCCGTTAATTTATTCGCATCCAATTTAGGTATACCGTTGTATCCCAGACTGTCACTGGTGGCACTGATCGCGAACGCTGCATGGGTTTTAACGGTTGGCGTTGCGCTGGCACTCTGGCCACTGGCATCCGCCGTAGCCGTTGCGGAGATACTCAATTCGCCGGGGCGGATGGCAAAACTATCGGATGAACAACGGACGATGCTGGGGCTTTGATTGGCATCGGTTAGCCGACAACGCACATTAGGATAGGCATAATTAACCGGAGCTAAGGTCAAACTTTTTCGGCCCATGCTGCTGGCAGAAAACGTCAGGGTTTGATTAAGCGCCGAACCTAACGTCGCGCGGTTTTCGCAAGCCGTATTCCCGCTGCCCTCCACCAGTTCTACGGTCAGTTTTTTATCGGTAGAACTGACATAACCCGTCTCGATAGAGCTATCGGCCTTCACTGCCACCACGTCCAGGTTAAAAGCCGTATTGGCCAGTTTGGTGTAAAGATTGCCGCCAGGCAGCGCCCCAACCTCAACACAATTGAACTGATTAGGTGTGTTACCGTTGCTATAAGCCGGACAGGCATGGGTTTCATTATAAATGTCGGCCACTTGTACGGCTGTAATCGGGCCGTTATAAATTTTGACTTCGTCGATGTTGCCCTGGAAAGCCCGGTAATTCTGGCTGTTATACCCTAAGCGTCCGATACTCAACGGAAAGTTGTTATAGGCGGCAACCGTACCCGATAGTGATGCTGTGTTCTCAAGGGTGCCATTGACGTAAATAGCTAATTGACTACCATTAAAAACCCCTACCAGGTGATACCACTGGTCAACTGCTGGTGAAGTGTTCGACCAGACATAACTTCGACTGGTGTTAGTTTTCACTGCAAACTCGAACCGGCTATTATTGTCATTGTGTTGCAACCAGAACTGACCGACATCATTTGCAGTAACGGCATTGTTGCTAACGATATTGGCATAGGCATTACCTGTGGCTGGATTAATCGTCCAGCGCACCCAGGCCGATACCGAAACTCCCGTCATGCCCCCCAATCCTAAATCAACAGCCCCCATATCAACCGATTGCTGACTGGAAGCACCCGCAAAATACCCATAGGCACAGGTACCGGGATTACTGCTTTTGGCGGGAGTCAACCATTGGGTAGTGGGTTTTCCTGTGGCGCCGAAGGCTGTGCCATCATAAGCATACCCCGAGCTATCGGCCACCTCCCCGCTAGCACCGAACCAACCGCTTTCATCCATATGATATTCAGCAATCAGGCTGGGACTGTCATCGTCCTTGAGTGTGATAGTCATGCTATTAGCTGCAGCGTCCAACTTCACCGCCGCATCGGCACTACTAATGCTGGTAATGGTCAAAGTAATCGTTTTGGGAGGTTCATAGATGGCGTCATTTTTGACGGTGAAATCGATGCTGATTTCATTGGGAGATGTGGCATCCGTGGGATCAATGATGACAGAGCCGGTGCTGGAAAGGTTGGTGTCGCCGCTATTCGAAGTGCCTGAGACGCTATAGTTGACGGAGATGGGCTTGGAGGCGACGATCATCGAGCCAATCACCGCAGAATAACTGCTATCAGTACCCTCAGTGATTTGGTCGCTATCCAGTTCGAAGCCGACATAATTGAAATCTCTAACATTAATGGTTTCGCTATCGCTATCGTCATGGGGATTAACCAAACCACTGGTTGGCGTGGTGATCGATGCGGTGGTTGTCAGTAACCCAACATTTTTAGCGGTACCCGTCACTGTAAGCGTTGCGCTGGCACCAGGGTTAAGGCTTCCCACATTCCAAAATAGCGAATTGGCATTTTGGGTGTAAGCACCTTGAGTATTGCTATAAGACAGGCTGGAAAAATTATTGGTCGAAAGATTAGTGTCCGTGAGGGTAATATTGGAGACGCCCTTGCTACAACTGACATTGCGTACATCAATGGTATAAGTGACCGGAGTAACAGTCACCAAAGGGTTAACAACCAAGGCAGTGTTATCAGCAGAATGACTGACAAACAAATCACTACCGGAACTGGTGCAGACATTGGTACGGCCAATGGTATTCAACGTGCTGTTGGTTACGGAAGACGGCCAGCTGCCCCCATCCGGAATACGCGGCACGTCACCTTGAGAATGATCGGATTTTGTCACATCGACCACTTTAGGCGTTCCCATACATCCTGGTACGGTCTGGACTTTTTTTTCCAAAGCAACATAGTCAATGAAATTGCCGTTTTGATCAACTAAGGCAATATCGTTATATCGACCGGCTCGGTTGACCAGATAAATCGACTTGTTATTGTTGTAGATGAACTGCCCATTGGCGGTAAATCCGGTGGACAGATAATAGCCGCCTTTTTTACTGGCTGTTCTGCCGGAGCGTTGGTAGTAAACGACTAACTGCCATTTCTGCCAGACAGACGGCGCCACATTATCGGGGGTATACAGTTCGATTCGATTGCCGGTAGAGGATGAACCACTCGCAGAAATGCGGATTTCGTTGATTTTGACTTTCCCCATATAGGGCGAACAGCCAATAGCGGCTTGAACCTTGAAGGGTATCAGCAACAAGAGGCTAGCAAATAAGATCAGTGATTTAAATAAGGCCAAGTTTTTCGCATCCTGCAAGGTGTATC
>SXGT01889575.1_pt1 | contig 12226 bp, 8 predicted proteins | sample 3176221 | NCBI WGS metagenome assembly SXGT01 (sample SAMN11356862, study PRJNA531348) | freshwater metagenome | isolation source: freshwater sample F1-120 | place: China: Fuxian Lake, Yuxi | collected 2017-12-25
ATTGCTCGACGACCCGACAGATTCCTATACCGGTGAAATTGGAACGAGGATCCCAGTCGGGCTCGACCTTGAGTGGGTTGCGTGTGCACCGCCATACACCTCGGCGTACTCGCCTGAGATATCGCATCTTCATTACCATCACGCCGGTACCGTCCGCGGTGAGATCCTGCTCGGCACTGAGTCGATTGAGATTGATGGATTCGGAGCACGTGATCATTCCTATGGAAATCGCGACTGGTGGCAAATCGGCTGGAACTGGGCTTCGGCTTGCTTCGGATCCTCGTTTGCCCTACACCTTCTGCAAGGCGGTCACAACACCTGTACGAGCGGCAACGTCTGGCGCGGTGGTGTGACCCTTCCGGTGGTCAGCCTCGACGCGGCGGTCACCTTTGACAGCGATGGACTCCCGCTGCTGGCCACCTATGTCGTCAACGAAACGCTCGAAGTGACTGCGCAACCCTTGTATCACGCCCCAGTTCCGCTGGTTGACGGCACCGGGCGATCATCTCGCTTGCCCCGTTCGTTGTGCCGCTTCACCTGTGACACAGCAGAAGTAGGTTACGGCTGGGCCGAGTGGTTACAGATCGGTGAGCCCGCCCTGGGATAGCGCACATCCTTGGATTGCTCCTGACGGAGCCGGTTTGGTTATACCGACGTTTATGGCGATACCGTCGAAGCTGTGAATCTTGAAGATCTCGACAACCGCCAAATCGCCATCATCTTGTCGCGCGCTCGATGCGTCATTGGTTTGTCCTGCATTGTGACGCCGAGCGTCGTGAGTCGCGTGTTCTTTGGAGCGAACGACCCCAATGTGCGAGCGATCACGCGTTTCGCAGGCATCCGCGATCTCGCGTTGGGCATAGGTGCACTGACGACCCTGAAGGAACAAAGCCAAGATGCTGAATGGCTTTCGATGGGCGCGGTGTCCGACATGGTCGACGGCATCGTCAGCATCGCCCAACCGGGTTTGAAAGCACGTGCTCGCGTAATTGGTGTAGGTGCGTTAGGGCTCGGTACGTATTTGCTCAAACTCAGTAGAGACCTCGATACCGAACGCAAACTCGCTCGGACCTAAGTGCTCGACTAAAAGTCGATGCTGCTGAGCGCGGGAATCCATTGACCCGATCGGCGCACCGCTTCAAGCCAGCGATCTCGGTCGGTAGATGCTGTTGGCTCGACCCGAACGCGCGGTTGCCAGGTCGTCGCGATATCGGCAGCGGATTTGAAATGTCCGAGAGCGAGAAACCCGAACAAGGCCGCGCCGCGGGTCGTGGCTTCGCGCACCGGAGAAATCTCAACGGGGCGTTGAGTTGCATTGGCGAGCGCTTGTACGAACGTCGGATTATCGCTCATCCCGCCGTCGATTCGCAGCACGTCAATTTCAATGCCACAGTCAGCTATTGCTGCGTCAACCAAATCGGCACCGCGGTGTGCAATGCCTTCGAGCACCGCCCGCACGATCTCAGCACGCCCTGTGCCACGCGTGAGTCCGAACAGCCCGCTGCGTGCGCCGTAATCCCACATAGGTGTGCCGAGACCCATCAGCGCGGGCACGTACCAGACGTCGCCGGTGTCGGTGCATTGTTGGGCGACGGCATGACTTTCGTCGGCGGTCGCGATGAGTCCGAGATCATCGCGTAGCCATTGCACGTTTGTGCCGGCCGCGAGCATGATCGACTCAAGTGCCCACGTTGTGTGATCGCCGATACGCCATGCTGCAATAGGGAACGTGCCGTTGGGATGACGGCGAGATTGTGTAGGTGCGCGATCGCCGAGGTTCACGTCGAGCATGCCGCCGGTGCCAAAGGTGATTTTCGCATCACCTTCGTTGACGCAGGCCATGCCGGCGAGGGATGCCTGTTGGTCGCCAAGCATCGCAAGAATCGGTGGTGCACCTTCGAGTGCACTTGCAACGCCGAGCATTCCCGCCGAAGCGCAGATGGAGGCCATCGCCGAGTGAGGAATCTGCAGTGCGTCGAGCGCGGAGTTGTCCCATTCCCGAAATGAAAGCGTGGCTAAGCCGGTGACTCCGGCATTGGTGGCATCGGTGATGTGCGACTCGCCATGAGAAAGGTTCCAGGCAATCCAAGTGTCGACCGTGCCCGCGAGCAGGTCGCGAGATCGGTTGGGGTCGTAGGTGTTGAAGAGCCATTGGATTTTGGTCGCAGTTTGGTTGGGAGCCAAGAACAGCCCATGTTCTCGAGCCATGAAGCACTCGCCGATCGTACGCAGATCTTGCCAACCAAGCGCCGGGCCGACGGGTACGCCTTGGCGGTCCCAGACGACGGCCGACGCGCGCTGATCTGAAATAGCCACGCCGTCGACGTGTCCCGTTGCTGCGATTGCCTCCGCAGCAAGTTGCAAGGTTGTATCCGCCAATAGGCGAGCATCGAATTCGACGAGTCCATCGGCGGGTGAATCGGGGAGCAATTCTTTGTGGCGATCATGCAAAGTCGTGAGGTCGTCACTGACGACTGTTGCCCGCACCCCGCTTGTGCCGATGTCGAGAACCAAGATTTTCATTGTGGGCCACACTATTGCGAGTTTGGCTATAGCTCGAGGTGCGCCTCGAGGTCGGAGAGTGGGAGCTCTGCGCTCAATCGCTCGTGATCGACGCTCGCTCGGTATTCAACGACGGCAGTAGCGATTTGATCATGCGACCAGCCGAGCTCGGCGCCTATGAGTTCTGCAACGCCCGGAGCTGCGGCCGCGGAATCGTCGCGCGCGAGGAGCCTCGCTCGGGTTCGCCGCGAGAGTACGTCGTCGAGCGTGCGCGCCATTTCGTGGCGTACCGCGAAGACGGCTTCAGCTTTCAGGTAGGGCAGTCCCGGCACAAGTGGCTCGTTGAGTGTTGCATCGGCAGCTGCGAGCGCCATGACTGCGGCGCCCGTTGAGCCGTACCGGCTGCGGAGATGATCGCTCAGGCTTGATTCGTCCCAGCCTTCGGCTCCGATGAGGCGCACCGTTTTCGTAGTCGATTTCGCCTTGGTCCCGAGCTGTTGACAGGCGTCGTTCACAGCATCTTTGGCCATGATGCGATACGTGGTCAGTTTGCCGCCGTTCACGCTCACTACACCGGATGCACTGCGACGAATTGAGTGTCGGCGCGAAAGATCGGCGGTGCGGCCGCTTTTGGCGTTGACGAGCGGGCGCAGCCCAGCCCAGGTCCCGAGCACGTCGGCGTGGGTGAGATCAGCATCGCACGAGTGGTTGACGGCGCGTAGGCAATATTCAATGTCTTCGGGCGTGCACTGTGGGTCGTCGATGGATCCTGAGTAGTCCGTGTCGGTGGTGCCGATATAGGTGAATTGGGGTTTGCCATTGCCATCGTCGCCCCACGGAACCACGAACACGGAACGCCGATCCTTCGGCACTGGCACAACTGCGGCGATGTCATTGCGTACCTTCGACCATGGCACCGTGATGTGCATGCCTTTAGCCGGGCGAATCGAGTTCGGGTGGGAACCTTCGTCGAGCGCGCGCACGTCGTCAGACCAAACGCCTGTCGCGTTGATCACTACACGAGCATTGATGTCGAACGTCTCGCCATCGGCCTGCACTGTGACGCCAATGCACTTGCCATGTTCCTTGCGCATGCCGGTGACGTTGACATAGTTGGCGAGTGTCGCGCCGCGTTCGGCGGCTGTGCGCGCGATCGTGACAGTGAGTCTCGAATCGTCGGCGCGTGCGTCGTAGTAGAGGTAACCGTAAGCAATCCGGTCGGCTCGCAATGTTGGTATGTGAACTCTCGCTTCGTCGGCACTAATTTTTTTGTGAAGCTTGCGGATGCGGGCTCCACCCGTGACGTCGTAGAGCCACATCGAGGTGCCGACAATGCGCGCGATGCGTTTGTCGAAGAGGTTGTCTTTTCCTTTGAATACTGGCAGCAGGAACGGCAGAATTCGTACGATGTGCGGAGCAGTGTGACGAAGTATTTGGCGTTCTGCGAGTGCTTCGTACACCAGTCGGAATTCTTTTTGCTGAAGGTATCGGAGCCCGCCATGGACGAGCTTGCTGCTCTTGCTGGATGTACCAGCCGAAAAGTCGTGACGCTCGACGAGCGCAACCTTGAGACCGCGGGTTGCCGCATCGAGGGCACAGCCCACGCCGGTAATCCCGCCGCCGATCACGAGCACGTCGAAGGTGTCCTCAGAGCGCAATCGGGTGATGGCTTCGGCGCGTTGGAAACTCACACGCAAATGTTACCGACGAGTAGAACCAAGCCTTCGGTCGAAAAACTGCAGCCCCGGCTGTCCTTGCTCGTTGTTGGCGCTATTCGCGCGGTAGTCGATGCGACAGCACGCCGGATTCCAACCAGGTCTTGATGTGTTCTCGGCTATACCCGAGTTCGTCGTGCAGTATCTCGGTGTTGTGTTGGCCCCTGTAGGCAGGTTCGCCGTGCACCCCAACCGTGGCGTGGGTGAAACGAAACGGCGATTGGACGACCGGCACCGGTGCGCTCGCCCCGTTCGGCTGGCTCACTAATACCTGGCGCTGCTGCGCCCACTCGGTGTTGAGGATGTCTCCAACCGATCGCACCACCCCATTGGCGAGGCCTGTATCCGACAGCATTGCGATGAGTTGTTCGGTTGAGGTACGTGCTGCCCACGATTGCACGATTTCGGTCAGCGCCGCGCGGTTGGTACGTCGATCCGTCAAATTCGTGAACCGTTCGTCGGCGATCAAATCGGAGTTGTTCATCGCGTGGGCGTACAACTCGAACACGCCGATGCCCGCGGGGTCGCCAGCAATCACGACTTGTTCGTTGTCGGCTGAGGTCACGATCGGCGAATACGCGGGGGCGAGGGTAGGCCAACGATCAGGGTTGTGCGTCTCGGTTGGTGCGTAGCCCCAGTGCGCGAAATCCTGCACAAACAACAGGGATTCTGCCATCGCGACGTCGATGTAGTCGCCTTTGCCTCCATTGCGCTCTCGCGCGAACAATGCGGCGAGTACGCCATTGCACGCGCTGAGCCCTGCGTATACGTCAGCGTGAGACATGCCATCCTGTGCTGGCGGAGATGAGACGCCGAGCGCGTCACTGCGCATCCGCACGCCGCTATCAATGAGGCCGGCTTCCGCGTGGACGACCACCGCGTACGCGCGTCGATCAGCCCACGGACCATGTTGGCCGTACCCACTGATCGACGCATACACCACACCCGGATTCGTTGTCTGCACCGTTTGGTAGTCGATGCCATACTTAGTCATAATCCCAGGCCGAAAATTCTCAAGGATGATGTCGGACTTGGCGCAAAGTGCCGCCGCGATCTCCGCGGCTTCGGGGTGCGAGAGATCGAGCGACACGTTGCGTTTACCGCAGTTTTGTTGGGCGAAATACAAACTGGTGGATCCAATGCGAGGGTACGCGTACCGAGTGAGGTCTCCCTCGGGCGGCTCGACCTTGATCACGTCTGCTCCGAGATCACTGAGCAGGCGTCCCACAATCGGGCCTGACAAGACCCGGGTGAAGTCAACGACGCGGATCCCAGCAAGCGGTGCATTCATAGGCGCAACCTACCGTTGCTCGGATCAAACGAATTGTTCGTTGACAACTTCGATAAGTCGACGTCCGGCGGCGACGGGGCTGGTATGTGTCCGCTCCATTCCGATTGCAGTCGCCACGAGAGCACTGCCGCCGAGCGCCAGCCAGACCCACGATTGCACATGGCTCGCTGGTCCGATCGTCATATCAATGGCAATGACGGTGAGCGCGGCGGTCCCGAGCAAGAGTGGCGCGGCGTACCTTTGGATACCGCCGATCACCACAGCCGCTATCGCGACTGCGCCCGCGAAGAGCATATGAGCGTGCACTTCGGTACGGAGCCCCGCGATGATGGAAGGGATCAGCAACACCAACAACGCCGGCCCGTGGGCAGCCCAGCTGCTGATCGCGCGATGAGGTTCGGTTCGTAACAGGGTACGGCGATAGAACTCGCCTGCAAGACCGAGGTGCGACGCGAGAGGGATCATGTACAGCTCGATTTGAGACACACCGTGGAGCCCAAGATTTGACCAGACTCCGTAGATCGCAAGGGCACCGCCCGAGTTCGCCGCGAACGAGTGCTTTTGTAGAACGGCATAGGCGAGCACTCCTATGCCCACGATGAACAGCGCATTGCCGATTTCGCGAGGTGCCGCGACGCCTGATGTGATGATCCCCATGAACCCAGACATCGCTGCGATTGCAAAGAGAGGATGGCGCCAACGTGCAGGTATGACTGCGGCGATCACGAGTGCTACTGCGCTCGCGCTGCACAGCCCAAGCACCGCCGGACGTGCGTTGATGCCAAGATCGTAGAGCCCAAATGATTCCAAGGCAGTGAACGCTACGAACGTGAACCACAGTGCTTGTGGCGACTTTCGTTGCCACGCCGTAGCTGCCGTCATGAGCACAACTCCGGCCGCGAAGGCTGCAATCCAGCCTGTGGTGTGGGACGCATAGATCGACCAGAGCGCGGTGGTGAGGGCAGCGCTGTCGACGAGGTTGCTGCGGCGGTGCACGACCAGCGTCACGGCTGTGATTGCTACTGCGACGCTTGCAACCCAGAGTCGGGACGGTGCGAGAGCAGCCACGCTTGAGATCCCGGCGGCGATTGCCATGAGCGAGTTGAGGTTGCGATCATTCGAGAATGAGGGTTGCTCAGATTGGTCAATGGATCGTCCGAGCGAGATCATCCATCCAGTAGCGACCAACACGATCACCGAGAGTGCGGTTGCATCGATGCTGAGGTGTGCTGTGACGAGTGCGTTCACGGCCACTGCGACGGTCGGAATTATCAGCAACAGTTCGGCGCCGCGCGCAAGTAGTTGCGTAGGGCGCGCGAAGAAGGTGTCGCGTCGCAGACTTACTGCAAGGAGTTCTATTGCTACGAAGAGTGCTGGGAACGCGAGCGGTGTGAATGATGAGCCGTGGGGGAGCGACGACCACGCCACACCAGCGTTGAGTGTGAACGCGCCGGCCGCGACGGCAGCAAATGACAAGCGTTGAGACTGGCGCGCGAGTAATGCGAAGGCAATTGTCGTAAGGACTGCCGTTGCGAAGTACCACGCTGGCGACGCGTCGATGACTCCAAGGCGTCGCGCCACGCCGTGTCCGTATGCGAATTCTCGGGTCTGGAGTTGGGTATCGATGAGGACAGCCGCGATGGGCGCGAATGCGGCAACGGTGGCGACGGTGAGGGCGCCACGGCGCTCATGCGATGTGGCAATCAACGCGACGGCTATGGCAGCGGCGACTGTCGGTGCCGAGAAGCCCAAGATCTCGGCGACGCCCGAGACCACCATCAGCCCGGCGATCGGGCGGGCGTAATCCAAGACCACCGACGAGGACCTGCGTTGTAGCGCAACGATGGCAGCGACGCCCGTGAGGCCCTGGATGATCAGCAACTGTGGCCAATGCCAATCCAGCGACTTTGCGAGCGCGGTGGCATCGATGGGCACGAGAAGCGCACCAAGGTGAGCGAGTGCCGAACCAGTTACTGGCATGCGTCGCTGCATACGCGTACCTGCAGCGAATGCGACCACCGTTGCTGCGAGTAGCACGGCCAGCTTGATGAGGTCGTTCCACTGCTGCCACTGCGTGATCGTGAAGATTGCAAACGCGGCAAAGAGCAGGGTGGTGCCGGTGGCTGCGAGCCAAGTGATGGCTGCCGGTCGACCAGCATCGGAATTCGAATCATCCGGTCGCTCGATTCTTGGTGCGGGTTGGAGTTCTGGGGGTGAATCCGAGGTGGTCATGGTGTCTCTCTTTCGTAAGTCCGAGGGTGGTGAGTGCGAGTGGAGTTAGGCCGCGATGCGTCTGGGGCGTAGGAGCGCGGCTCCGAGTAGCACCAACACGATGCTTTGCAACGTTGAAAGCGTGATGATCGCGATCTGTGCGCGGCCGGGAGCGGTGAGTTGCACAAGATCCGTCGCCGCGATGCCGCTGATCCCGATGACAACACCGAGCACTCCAATTGTGGTGAGCGCGGCTTTTGGAGTCTCTGTGACGTCGTTGTTGTGCAGCGGACGCTCAACGCGGCCGAATACGGCGACGAGCGCGGCCAGCGGTATGAGGAGTGCTGCAAACCACACCGGGCGGGTCGCCCACCACAATGCTGAGCCTGCTGAGGGTTGCTCAATCGGGAATCGACTGATGACTGTGAGCAGCAGAATCATGGCCGTGAGGTGCCACAAAAACACGGTCATGATCACGCCGTTGAGTGCGACCACTGCCGCCCAGTTGCGTTCGCGTTGGAGCCATCGGGTGAGTGCAGGGCGGGCCAACATCACAAGCGAGACCTGCAATACCGTGAGTGCGAGCAAACAAATGGTTGGAGGGTTCATGTTGCTGATGCGTTCGCCTGGGAGCCCGACCATGGAGGTGGGGTATGGCCCAATAGTGGTGAGCGCCACGAGTGCGCCGAGTGCCGTGAGTGCAGCGCAGACGAATGTGCGCCGGGACAGCGTCAGCAGTGAGCCGTCGGCGTAGAAGAAGCCGAGCTGTTGTGCGAACAACCACACGAAGAACAAGTTGAAGAATCCGAGTCCGTCGAGACCGAACCCGAATCGAGCCGCATCGACGACGATGGCACCGAGTACGAGGCCACCGACTGTCGCGAAGCGATGAAGATCGTGGCGCGTGCGCATGACTGGCGCGAGCGCGGTGACGAGGAGGTAGACGGCGATAAACCACAAGGGTTGGGCAACAAGTTTGGTGGCCGGTCCGAGGAGCGAATTCGAGAGCCCGACATGGCCGAGCAGCACTGCGAGGGGGATCCAAATCGCGAGGAGCACGAATACCGGACGCAACAACCGTTCGGCCCGGTTCACCACGAACTCTGCGCCGCTTTTGTTTTTGCGACGAAACGCGCTGATCGTGACGGAATTCGAGAACCCGCCAACGAAGAAGAACACCGGGATCACTTGGAGCAGCCATGTGAGTCGTTGCAGCACCGGCACTTGCGTCAGGGTGTTTGCCGCGGTGAACTCACCGTTGGAAATCGTGACCGATGCCATGAGCCAGTGTCCGAACACCACCACGACGATGCTGGCCGCTCGCAGGAAGTCGACCACGCGATCTCGATCAGCGGGTGTGTTGCGGGCGAGATCACGTGCACTGGGAGTAGCCGAGCCGGTGTTGGGAGGGATTGCAGTTGTCATATACACAGCGTCGACGAGATCGCCGTTGACAACTACCCGGCTTGGCCCCTATTGGCGCATGGGGAATCCCCCAGCGATGGTGGGGTCACTCAATGCCGTGTTCAATGGCGTAGCGAATGAGCTCTTGTTTGCGACTGAGGTGCAATTTATTGAGGATGTTGCGTACGTGGTTCTCCACTGTCTTGGCTGAAATGAAGAGCCGTTCGCCGATTTCTTTGTATGGATACCCGCGGGCCACGTGCTGCAGCACTTCGCGTTCTCGTTCTGAGAGTGGATTTTCACCGGATGACTGTTGCGCCATGCGCCGAAATTCGCCCAGCACAAGTGAAGCCAGATGCGACGAAAATACGGGTTCGCCCGCAGCGGCACGGGCGATCGCGGCGCGCAGCTCGGGGCCTGGAGTCGACTTCACGAGATAACCAACCGCGCCCGCGGCAACCGCATCTAACAGATCACGTTCCTGTTCTGAGACGGTCAACATCACGATTCTCGTGAGTGTGCCGCACTCCTTCACCACTCGGAGCCCGCCGCCGTCGGGCATGTGGAGGTCGCACACGACGAGGTCGGGCTTGTGCTGCTGGATTGCTTCGATCGCGCTGGGAGCGTCGCCAGCTTCGGCGACCACATGGAAGCCTTCGCCAAGGTCAGCCCGCACTCCGGTGCGCCAAATCGGGTGATCGTCGGCCAACACGACTCTTACAAGGGAAGCCATACGCGCACCTCGGTTCCTCGGCCTACTGCACTGTCAATCTCTACCTTGCCATGTTGGCTTGCCACTCGCCCTTCGATCGAGCCTGAGATCCCCTTGCCGCGTGCAGCGGCTTCGAGATCGAAACCGCGTCCGTCGTCGCGCACCGATACGAAGACCTGACTCTGCGCAGTCCCGTTCGAGTCGATGTCGGGCTCTCCGTACACAATGACGCGGCTGGCTTTGGAGTATTTGCCAGCATTGGTCAGCGCCTCGTTGATCGCTCCGATGAGCGCGTCGAGGGTCTCGGGCGATACCAGCGGAAAGTCGGGGGCAAGCACCACTTCACATCGCACTCCGTAGGTATCTTCGCACCGGGCAGCGATTTCACGAAGGCGAGTGCCAGCATCGTGCTCCCTATCTCGGCTCACGATGGTTGCTCCAAAAAGAAATTCTCGCAGCTCGCGTTCCTGCTCGCGCGCTAACCGCGAGAGCGCCGGATCCTCGGTGCGGCGTTCGATGAGTGCCAATGTCTGTAACACGCCGTCATGCAACATCGCCGCGATATTGGCGCGGGCTCGCGCGGACGCGACCTCGCGTTCGGCTCGGACGAGTAGCTGCAACACGTAACCAGCCACCGCGCCCGCGAGTGTGTAGAGCAGAATCGATGAGATGAGCGACGGCCATTGCCCCGGCTGGAGATCGCGCAATGAATCGCCGGCGAGCACCGGCTGTAAGAAACGGGCGCAGCCAGTGAGGAAACCCGCGATTGTGCCTGCCCAGACTCCCGCCACGACCGCGACTGTGAGCACAAACGCGATCGGCCATGCGGCGCCCACCACGTGCGTATTAGCGAAGGGCTGATCCCTATAGGCGTAGCCCCCGATGCACTGCACGAGTAGCACGACGAGCCCCTCTGCTGCGAGCGCGCTCGGCGCCATGGCCCGGTCAGGATCGACAATCGCGGCGATGCCAAGGCCAGCAGTGATCGTGAGGGTGAGTGCCACTGCGCCCCACGCTGCAGCCGGATGAAGTAGGTCGTCGCGGTTGAGCGCCACCACCACAGTCAGCCAAACCAACTGCGCCGCGCGAAACACCGCAATCCCGCGCAACATCCCTCGTTCCACACCCCGACTCTAGGTGAGCTGAATCGGCCCGGGATCCGCAGAGGCTCACACCTTCGAGCATGCGAACTGCTATTCGCGTGGTGGCGGCTTTGTGGGCGCGATGAGTTGGCACTTGCCGCTGCGGTCGGGAGGGCCGAGGTTGTAACCGTGGTGAGTGACGAGGTCGTGGTGGTGATCACAGATGCGTCGTAGGTTGAACAGACTGGTCTGGCCATCGTTCGCAATCGCTTGGACGTGGTGGCGTTCGAGACCTTGAGTTCGTTCACATCCCGCGATCACGCACACGGGATCGCGATATGTCAGTGCGGTGTTCAGTTCGGCTGGGTAGTTGCGGCCCATGTGGCAAACAGTTCGGATATCGACGCCTTTGGCGATCAAGACTTTGAGGAACGCACCACCGAGGAGATATTCGCGGGCTTGCTGGATGGGGATGGGCCCGAGTCCGGGTATCTCGCACCGTTCCCCGGGTAGGAGATAGCCGCGTAGGAGCGGTTCGTAGTCGACGACGACGTTGACTTCTACCTTCACCGTCGTCGGGGGCTGTCCGACAGCTGAGTTGACGGCGCACGGTGTTGAGCTGTCGTTAGCGTTCTCGGTGAACATCGATGGGGTAGCACGATTGACGGTTCGGTTCGGGTTTGGATGCTTGTCGGTTGGCCCGCCGATCACAGCCGCGGTGGTCGATGCCGGTTCGGTGAGCGCTGTGAGGGCGTCGGCGAGGTAGTTCTCTGGGGCGTCGCGTACGCCGAGTTTTCGGGCTGCGTTGAAAAAGTTGTTGGCGTCGTGTTCGAGGCGGCGGCGTAGGACGATCCCGACTTTGGGCTCAAGTCGCCATGTGCCGCATTCCATTCCTTCGGCGTCACGAAAGAAATGCAGAGACCGTAGGGCGCGTTGGCGTTTTGCGACTGCGGCTTGGTCGTCTTTGTCGCGCATGGCCGCGATGACGCGTGCTGATTCGCGTTTCACGCCGGTGAGTCCGTCGCGGTGTGCTGATTCGAGAAGCCGTTGTTCGGAGCCGGGATCTTTGGCCGCGGCGCGCACGACTTCGGTTGCTTGTGCGACGGAGAGTTTCCCGCCGCGTAACGCAGCGTTGGTTTCGGGGAGCATGTCGACGGAACGGGCGATCATCAACGTTTCGTGTGCGGCGCCGATGGAGGTTCCCGCGACATTTGCGAGCCATACCGCGGGTGACGCCGCGCCGTTTGTGGACCAGGCTCCGCTAGACACGACTCGGCGCATCGCGAGAGCTTTGCCTGCGGCTGCGACG
>SXGT01926010.1_pt1 | contig 12224 bp, 10 predicted proteins | sample 3176221 | NCBI WGS metagenome assembly SXGT01 (sample SAMN11356862, study PRJNA531348) | freshwater metagenome | isolation source: freshwater sample F1-120 | place: China: Fuxian Lake, Yuxi | collected 2017-12-25
CGGGATCATAGCGCTCAGCGGACGCGAGGTATTCAGCGTCGCCGTACCCACCCACGACGAGCACGCTCCCATCCAGAAGCCGATCGGCCGTGTGGCTGTGACGCGCAACCTCCAGCGCTGCGCGCGTCTCGCTTGATTCGAGCGCGCTACTGTAACGCTCAACCACATCGAGGTACCCACTCTCGTCGTAGCCTCCCACGACAAGAACAGACGCGCCGCCCTCCAGTGCGGTCGTCGTGTGCAACGTGCGGCCGGTCGTTAGTTCCCCACGGATCTGCCAAACTTGTTCCGCCATGTCACCGCGCGCGCTTGAGCATCGTGCCGGTCCACGTGAGGAGCGAGTTGCCCTTGGGCGTCTGGTTGTCGGGCTCGGCCGACAACGGGTCCTCATCTGCGCGGAAGAAGATGAGATAGGTCATCTCCTTCCACGGAACCCAGTGGTGGCCCGCTTCGGTGCGCGTGAAGCGAGGCCGCCAGGTGCCGCTGTTGAGATAGAGCTTCTCGTGTCCGTTCACCACGCGAAGCGGCACCTGGGCGAATTTGTGGGTGTGCCCGTAAACGACATAATGATAGTCGCGTCCATCGAGCAGCGGTTCGACCGTAGCGCCTTCTAACTGGTGGTCGGTGTCCTTGAAATAGGTGCCGAACTTCTGTGCTACCTCGGCCGTAAAGGGCGTAACGAGACCGCCGAGGCGTGCGAGCCACTGCAGCTTGTCGGCCTCGTCGAGCGGGTTGGTCCACTTGTCATGCTGGTCCAGCCAGCGCTTCACAAACGGGATCTCCATGAACTCGGACAGGAGCGTCTTCACGGCCTTCTGGATGGTCTCCGCGACGATCTCCCGCTCGCCCGGTTTCCAGTCAAGGGCGAGCGTGTTCTCTTCTGCCTCGGAGGTGAGCGACCCTACCTCGCTCATCACCCACGCGAGGGCGTCCGTCACCGGTCTCACGTTCTCGATGTTCTGGAGCCGTTCGTAGACACCTTGTGCAACCTCGGGCCGCACGTCGGAACCTTTCAGCCATTCCCCAACGAGGTAGGGCAGCTTCACCACGAGCTCGGTGGTGATGGGATCCCCGATGGGCACCTTCAGATAGTCCTTGGGCTCGAAGAAAAAATCGCTCCCGTCTTCGGTCCGCTGCGGCTCCTTCTTGTAGCCCTCGAAGTTCCACACGTCGAACTCGTGCCCGTGCCGAATGATGACGCCGTATTCGGGGGCGTGATAGGCGTGCTCACTGAGACCGGGCACCGTGTCCTCTGTGATGCCGAGCGCTTCGTGCACGAGGGCTTGTATCTCGGAACTTACGCAAAAAAGCCGGTCGTGATTGCCGGGCACGAAGACGCGCCGGATGTTGATCCCCGCCTCGGCGAAGACGTTCTGTTCGGGATCACGTCCCGAAAGCACGTCGCAGTGCTCCTTCGTCTCCTTGATGATGGCTCTCAAAATCTCCAGCGACTTCGCGATACAGCCTTCGGGTTGCACCTCGGGGTGTTCGTTGATCTCCGCGAGGCCCCAAGGGCGCTGTTCGAGCGGCATGTCGTCCGTGAACCAGGCCTCCGTCCGGATGAGATCAAAAATGTCGCCGTTGAACACCAGCGTGATGTCTTTGACTCCGTTCTTCTTCGCGATCCCGAAGATGTCCTCGAAGAAAATCTTGAAGGCCTGACAGTTGACGTTGTGGTCTCCCGCCGTGCCGTCCACAAAGTGCAGATCTGAAATGACAACGAGCATCTTCCCTCCCTCGACGGGCCCGTTGACGAAGTGACTTTTGGCACGAGTCATTCGGGCGGAGAGACGTTACCATGTGCCCGATGACACTGGTTTTTGCTTCGCTTCTCGCGAGTCTCGTCGCGCTTAGTGCATGTGATTCTGAGACATCGACGGAAACCACACCGCCCGAGCCGAAGCTGTATCCCGCCGCCGGCGTCACGATCACCGAGGTCGCGATCTATCAGAGCTTGAAGCGCACGCTCGCGAAGGACGGGGCGGCCACGCCCACATCCGACATCCCGTTGGTTGAAGGCCGAGACGCGATGATCCGCGTCTTTTTCGACACCTCCGGGGACTACGACGGCGAGAAAGTAACGGGCCACCTGGTCCTCGACGACGGCGAGCCCATCGTGGCAGAGGGAAAACTGTTCGGGCCTTCAAGCGAGGGCTCGCTCGCATCGACGGTGAACTTCTTCATTCCGGGAGATCGCATTGGTCCGTCGTTCACGTATTCGATAGAGCTGCTCCAGAAGGCCAAAAGCGAAAACAGCGCCGCGCGTTACCCGGGTTCAGGAACCGACACCGTGACGATGGACGCGCCCAAACAGACCTTCCGGGTCGTGATTGCGCCGCTTCGTTATGACTACGATGGTTCGGGGCGTCTGCCCGATACATCGGAAGCGGCGGTCGAGGTGTACCGGGCGAGGCTCGCGCAGATCTTCCCGGTGTCGAACGTAGAAATCTTTCTGCGCAACCCGCAACCTTGGGACGAGGAGATCGGCCCCGGCGGTCAGGGTTGGCAGGAAGTTATCGAAGAGACGATCGGCTTTCGGGCGGCCGACGAGTCCCCTAATGACTATTACTACTACTCACTTTTCAACCCCGAGCCGAGCTTCGCAGAATGGTGCGGCGGGGGCTGCTTGCTCGGCTTGACGCTGCTGAACGACATGCCCGCCGATCGTGGTAACACCCTGCTGCGAATCGCAGCGGGGATCGGCTACGACGGCTACGGTCCCGACACGATGGCGCACGAGCTCGGCCACGCGCATGGTCGCTTGCATGCACCATGCGGCGGTCCCGACGGAGTGGACCCGGACTTCCCCCACTCGGGAGGAAAGATCGGCACGTGGGGCCTCGATCCAAACACGGGCGCGCTGTTCGATCCGCAGATCACGACCGACATCATGGGCTACTGCGACTTCTCGTGGGTCAGCGACTACACGTACAAGGCGCTGATGAATCGTGGCTCCGCGGTCAACCTCCCGAAGTGGGAGAAGCCCGACAATGATCGCGCCGTGATCTTGTCGTTGTCGGGCGACGGTGAAATCAAGTGGGGCCACACGGTGGACGTGCCTCGCAATCTCGCTGGGCGTCGTCACAAGGCGCGTGTGCGGGAGTTCGGCGGCGCGCCACGGGACGTCGAGGCGACCATGCTGACGTACGATCATTTGCCGGGCGGCATCATCATTGTCCCAAACGTGTCCGAAGGCGTATCGGAGGTAGAACTTACGTTGCCCGAGCGCACGGTCCTCGTCCGACGCTAGGCCTGCCTGGGGCTCACTTCGGCACAGCTGCTACCGTGAAGGCGCGATTTACCGCGAAGTTCGCGTGGCACGATCCGTGCGACTCGCGCAGCTATGCGGACCTTCACGCGCGCTCTCCAACTGGCCGTTGCCTCCTCGCTTGGGCTCCCTCTGGCGTTCGTCGGATGTGAGGCGGAGCTCAAAATCTGCGAGTCGCCCGAAGAAAATGCGACTGGCTTCGCGACCTGTTCCAACGGCCTCGTCACCCGACCCACTGCGACGACGTGTGAGTCGGATCTGCCACGTCCGACGGAGTGCGGAAACGATCCCGAGTTCGACCAATGTGCTTCCGACGCGGACTGCACCGAGCAAGCCCACGGCGTCTGCAGCTCCGGATTTGATGCCGGCTGTTACTGCCAATACGGCTGCGTGTCCGACGACGAGTGTGGCGCGGGACAGATTTGTGTATGCGGAGAGTTCATCGGCTCCTGCCAGACGTCCGACTGCACGACCGATGCAGATTGTGGCGAAGGTCACGTCTGCGCGGTGTGGCACGCTGCGAGCGAGTGCGGCGGTGGTGGCTTCGCGTGCACGACGGACGAAGACACCTGTGTGGTCGACGACGACTGCGAAGGGGAGAACGTATGCACCTACGAAGGTGGCGCTCGCGTCTGCGCCCCATTGGATGGCTGTGCGATTGGACGGCCGTTCCTCGTGGACGAGGCGCCGCGTCTCGCACGTGTTGCTCCGCGCGGTGATTGGCAATCGGCGCCGTCTGCGTTGTATGTCGACATTGACGAGACCACCCGGTTCGCGCTCGCCGAGCGCTGGACCGAGATCGCCCTAATGGAGCACGCCAGCATCGCCGCCTTCGCGCGGTTTGCGATGCAGCTCCTCGCGCTGGGTGCCCCCGCCGACCTCGTCGCGAAGACCGCGAAGGCGATGAGTGACGAGACACGGCACGCCGAGCTGGCTTTTGGAATGGCGAGCTCGTTGCGTGGCCGCGCTCTCGGCCCCGGACCGCTCTCCCTCCACCACGCGCTCGACGCCGAGTCAACACCCGAGACCCTCCTGCGCAACGTGTTCCGTGAAGGATGTGTGGGCGAAACCATCGCCGCACTCGAGGCTCGTGAAGGCGCAGAACAAAGCCGCCTTGGCGTGCTCTTCCAGATCGCCGCCGATGAGTCGGACCACGCGTGCCTGGCATGGGCCGCCGTAAAATGGCTCGTCGAACAAATGGGGGAGGAGAGCGCGGACATCCTCGAGGAGGAACTCGCCCACGCGGAGGCGGAGGTGTCGTTGATCAAGCGCGCCGAGCTCGACCTCTCTGACTTCGGACACCTCACTTCCGAAGGGCGGGCGAAGCTTCGGGCACATGCCCTCGGGACGCTTGTGCGACCGGCAACAGAGGCGCTCGTGGCGCGGATCCGCGACAGCTTCGAGCCGCCCCCAGCGACCGAGCGCGTGTCGATGCAGTTTATGTGACGCGGCTCCTGCCAGGACTCCGACTCCGGCGTCACTTGACGTTGCGGTGACTCGCAGCAGGCAGGTCGCGCCACCGCGCGAGGTCCACGTCACGCAACGGATCACGGCCAAGAAGGTGCTGCTCCACGTGGATCAGGGAGTCGAAGCCCCAGAAGCGCTCGTCCCCGACCTCCATCGTCGGCACGCCGAAGACGTCGAGAGAGATCGCGTGGTCGGTGTCTGCGCGCACGCGATCTTTCACGGGCGTGCTCGCAGCCTCAGCCATCACGCGCTCGCTATCGAGCCCACCTTCAGCGATCAGCGCTGAAACGACCGCCGGATCGATCACGCCGGGACCGCCCCCCCAGGTCGCACGAAATAGGCGATCGATGAGGTCGAGCCGCGGCTCCCGAGGCAAATCCGTTGATGCAACCCGCAGCGCAAGAAGGGGATTGAATGGATGGGCGGGCGGCGGCGCGAACGGAAGGTTCAAATACGCGGCGTGCCGATACGTGTCGCGAAAGACCCAACTGCGCTTGGCGGGCACCTCCGCGGGGCCCTTGGTGCCATGTGCGTTCAACAGCGCCGCAAAGAGCACAGGCACCGGCTCAACCTCCGCGCCATGTCGCGCCGCGAGCCCGCGGATCTGCGTCCAAGCGAGGTACGCATAAGGCGAAATAAAATCGAAGTAGAACCGGATCGTGCGTGAGGTCATGAGTCGTGCCAAGTCTGAGCCGGAAGAAACTGGCCTTCGGGCGTTCTGATCCGGGCACGACTCATTTTGCTTATGATTCCTCCGCTTCGGTACGGAATGACTCGTGCCAAGCGAGGGCCAGAAGAAACTGGCCCTTCGGGCGCTCTTGTTCGGGCACGAGTCATTCTTGTTTATTGTTCCTCCGCTTCGCTACGGAAATGGTCTCACTCCAGGCACTTCATGACTTCGGCGCACGGATATCGTGTCGCGCAGTCGGTCTTGAACTTCGTCGGGCCCTTCTGACAATCGAGGCCGATCGTCGCCTTCGCGTTGGCGGTCGGGTCCATCGCAATGGTGCACGCGTGGAGGCGCGCGCACTGACCGACGATCTCCGTCTTCTGGGGCAGGGTGTTTTGTGCGTTTCCGAGCTCGCGAAGGACGGGCTTTTTCATCGTGGCCGGGCTCAGATCCATCGGGAGCGAGCCACAGATCGGCTGGGACGCAGACCCCTTCACGATCGCTTTGTTCATCGCTGCGAGTTTGTTGCACGTGCTCCCATCCGAACACTTTCCGACGAGGACCCACGCGTTATTGTGTTTGCTGGATGCCTGGTGGACCTCGAAGGACACCTCACCGTGCGCGGCAGGTGGTCCAGAGACGACCTTGAACTGTTGATTGGCGAGCAACGCCTGTCGCGTCCAAGTCCAGGGATAGTCTGCCCCGACGCTCTCGGGCGCGCTTGTCATCAGCACGGACGCGTTCGAGCAGTTGTCCGCGATCTTGTTCGCGACGTCCGCATATGTCTGCTGGTTTGGATCGGTGACAGGGACCGTCGGCTTTACGCCCGTCACCGAGGGTGCGGCGTCCGGGGGTACCGCGGCAGTCGCTGGCTTCTCTGTCGTCAGGGGCGCGCCGGTTGGGCCACCCGTCGCGGTTCCGCTCGGCGACGCGGACTTCTTCTTCTTTTTCTTTTCGTCCTTGTCGTCCTCATCGTCGTCGTCGGAGCTCTTTTTGCTCGCGTCGCTCTTGTCCCCGCACGCGAGGAGCAGGGCGGGAGTCACAGTGAACGCGAGGGCGACGAGCGCAGGTTTCCAGATCATCGCGGCAGTGTTCACAAGAACGACGACGAAGGGAACTCTGAAAAACAAGTTGTTTATTGTTGCTCCGCTTCGCTACGGAACGAGCGAACGTGCCTTGTGGACGAGCTCTTGCACGGAAGCATGAAGGCGCGTGGCGAGCGCGGCCGAGTCTTCGCCCTTCACGGGGCGCGTTGGCTCGCCGACCGCGAGACCAATCTGGGTCTTTCGCGCACCGGCGACGCGACGCATGTGTTCGAGGAAACTCTCGTCTCCGAACGACGTTGAGCTTCCACCGTAGGCAATTCCGAGCGGCACGAGCTCACACCCGGTTCGCCTCGCGACCGCAAACGCACCCGGTTTGAAGGGCCGGACCTCATCGCCCGCGTACGTGGTGCCCTCTGGGAAGATGATGATCCCGATCCCCTGCTCTACCCGCTTCATCATCAATGCGACGACGTTTGCCGCCGACCGCCGGTCCTCACGCTCGACGAAGAGGATCCCGGATTTGCGCGCGAGCGGGCCGACGATGGGCCACCCAGCAAGATCGGCTCGACTCACAAGCTTGCCTTCGATGTGCGCGAGCGACACGAGGATGTCCAAACTAGAGCGGTGGTTCATCACGAACACGCGGCCCATCCCGCGGTCGTCCTTGGCAGCGAGCCGGCGCACCGGGTCTTTACCTGCAGTCTTCACGTCGAGCCCAAACGTGGCGCCCATGTGCCGACCGAAGCGCTCCATGGTCACCGTGAGGATCTCCTCACATTGTTGTGGCGTCTTGCCGCGCGACTCGACCTCATAACGCGCAATCGTGCCGAGCCCGTAGGCTGCGAACGCCGCCGTGCGTCCCGCAAAGATCACATCCGAGAGCCGAAGATCTTTGGGGATCATGAGGAGGCTCCAAGCAGTCGTCGGAGGATCGCGTCCGTGAGCGCCGGATCCGCACTGCCCTTCGTCGCCTTCATGATCTGCCCGACGAAGAAGCCGAGCATCGTCACTTTGCCCGCGTGAAATTGTGCAACCTGCTTCGGATTGTCGGCGATGAGTTTCTCCGCCATGGCGACGAGCGCAGCCTCATCGTTCATCACGCCCATGCCGGCGGCGGAGACGACCTCCGCCGCCAACTTGTCCGTACCCGCCAGCAGGGTAAACACGGTCTTGGCCTGTTTGCCCGAAATTGTGCCTGCCGCCACGAGCTCCAGCAGATCGACGAGCTGCTTGGGCGACACCGGAAACACTGCACCGAGCCCCGCAAACGTCGCGTCTCGCAGGACTTCGGCCTGGATGAAGTTTGCGATCTTCACGTGCTCGACAGCACCCCGCGCAGGGCTCCGCTCGGCCCAAACCACACATTCATCGAAGAAGCCCGCGATGCGTGGATGACCCGTGAGAACCTGCGCGGCGATCGGGGTTAGGCCCAGCGCCGCGTACCTGGCGCGCTTCGCCTCGGGCAGCTCCGGCATCGACCCGCGCACCGCGTCGACGAAGACGTCATCCGTCACCAGCGTCGGCAAATCCGGATCTGGGAAGTAGCGGTAGCCCGCGTCGTTCTCCTTCTCCCGGAGCAGATAGGTCTCCCTCTTCTCTGCGTTGTAGCCGCGCGTCGCCTGAACGAGCCTGCGACCCGACTCGATCTCGCGGATCTGCCGGCGGATCTCGATGTCGAGCGCCTCTTCGACGAAGCGAAAGGAGTTAATGTTCTTCAGCTCGGTCCGGACGCCCAGCTTCTCTTCGCCGACAGGCCGCACCGATACGTTTGCGTCGCATCGAAAGCTCCCTTGCTCGAGGTTGCCGTCGTTCGCGCCGATGGCCATCAGAACCTCACGGAGTTTCTTGAGATAAGCGCTCGCTTCAGCCGCGCTGCGGAGATCCGGCTCGCCAACGATCTCGATGAGCGGCGTGCCGGCCCGATTCAGATCTACGATCGAGGGGCCGCCCCCGTGATGCATCGTCTTGCCGGCGTCTTCCTCCATATGAATGCGAAGGATGCGCGGCCGACGTTCCTTGCCGTCTAGGCTGAAGGAGAGGTACCCGTGTTTCGCGTACGGGTCCTCGTATTGCGTAATCTGATAGCCCTTCGGAAGGTCTGGGTAGAAGTAGTTCTTCCGTGCCCACACGCTCGTGGGCTGGACCGTGCATTCGAGCGCCAACGCGGCGAGCACCGCGAGGCGCACCGCTTCACCGTTGAGCGTAGGCAGACTCCCAGGTAGGCCGAGGCATACGGGGCATGTATGGGTGTTCGGTGGGTCGCCGAAGCTCGTCTCACACCCACAGAAGAGCTTCGTACGTGTGAGGAGCTGTGCGTGCACTTCCAGCCCTATCACAGGCTCGAAATCACCCGTGCTGAGTGAGCTCATGAGCAGCTCTCCGTGGCGCTTTTATGGAAGGCACGAGTCATTGCTGCTTTTGTTCCCTCCGCTTCAGGACGGCAAGGTCATAAGATGTCGACATGGTCGGCGCCTTGGTAGCACGAACGCTCGCGAAGGTGATGACGGTCGTCGTCCTCTCCAGCCTGTCCTGTGGGAGCGCGCCTCGGGAGGCTGGCGCTTCACAGCTCGTCGCCGGGGCGACGCAGAAGGGCCGCGCGAGTTACTACGCAGATAGCCTCGCGGGGAACAAGACAGCGAGCGGAGAGCCCTACGATCCAAACGCCATGACCGCCGCGCACCGCACCTTGCCGTTTGGTACGTGGGTGGTCGTGAGGTCACGCGGGCGACAAGTGAAGGTCCGCATCAATGATCGCGGGCCGTTCGGTGGGAAGGGCCGCATCATCGATCTGTCACGCGCTGCGGCTGAGGAGCTCGGGATGGTGAAGGCGGGCGTCGTGGATGTGACGGTCGACGTCGTCGGCGACGCGCGCTGACAACACCTCCAGTGCGTTGAGCGCAGCCACGCGATACGCCTCCGCGAGGGTCGGAAAATTGAATGTCGTCTCCACGAACCGGTCGACCTCCCAATCCGAACCGATCGCAACTTGGCCGATCCCGACCAGCTCCGCAGCGCCTTCGCCACACACGTGCACGCCAACCACACGGCGCGTCGGAGCATCCACGACGAGCTTGAGCATCCCGTGATCGATCGCTGCGATCTGACCACGCGAGATCTCCTCGAGCCGCGCACACCCGATGACCACGTCCGGAAACTTCGCACGGGCTTGAGCTTCCGTGAGCCCAACGCTCGCGAGCTCGGGGATCGTGTACACACCCGTTGGAACCTCGACCTTGCGCGTCGTCAGCGACTGCCCAAGCGCGTGACAAACCGCGCGCCGGCCCTGTTCCATTGAAGACGCCGCAAGCGACGGGGGACCAATGACGTCGCCGGCTGCGTACACCTTGCCGATCCCCGTGTGACCGTTCGCGTCGACCGACACGAGACCACGGGCGTCCGTCGCCAGGCCGAGAACGTGGATGTCGAGCCCGGCCACATTCGCGATGCGGCCCTGCGCGACGAGCATCTTGTCGGACACGACGGCCGTCCCGTCTTTGAGCGTGAGCGCTACACCCCGGCTGGGGTCCACAGAGACAGAGCTCACCGCAACGCCGAATCGAGTCTCACCGCCCGCTGCATGAAAAGACGCCACGAACGCTGACGATAGCGATGGATCAAGAAACCCCAGCGGACCGCTCGCCTTGTCCACAATCGTCACCAAAACGCCAAGCGCTGCGAAGATGGATGCGTATTCACATGCGATCACGCCGCCGCCTACCACGGTGAGCGACCTCGGGAGGTACGCCATCGAGAGGATCGAGTCGCTGTCGAGGATGTGTTCATGATCGACGGGGAGCTCGGCCGGACTCCGCGGCCGCGAGCCTGTCGCAACGATGATCACGGGTGCGTGAATTTCGGTCTCGGCGCCGCGAACGTTGCGTGCGATCAGACGATCCTCAGCAATAAATCGGACGCGGCCGTGACGCAGCTCCACCGACGCTCGCTCGAGTTGCGACGTCATGACCTGCTCGTGTGCGGTCACGACCTCATCGAGTCGTCGCATGAGCGCCAGGACCTGCGTTGCACCCGAGGTGTCCACGCGGAACGCGTCGCCGGTCTTCTTCCGGAAGTTGGAGATGGCTATCGCAGTCTCCCGCAGTGTCTTCGATGGAATCGTGCCGTGGGTAACACAAGCACCGCCGACACCGCGGTCCTGCTCGAACAGGACCACACGCTGCCCTGCACGTGCAGCCGCGACCGCAGCGCCGTGGCCAGCGGGACCACTGCCGATCACGGCAACGTCGAAGCTGAACGTTGCGCTCACGAGAACGCCCCTGCAGCTTCCAGCGCGCGTGGTGCAAGGCCGAGGAGCGCATCAATGTCCTCGGGGTAGAGCATCAACGCATCGATCGCCGGATGTGCGTCCACCCGCGTCCGATCCGTCTCCTCGAACGCGACACGCGCAAGCACATCAGCGAGCTGCACGAGGTGTATCAACACTTCGCCTCGCGCGGACATGTGGTGATTCCTCGCGACGAGCTCAATCGAGCGGGGGAGCCCCCAACTGCTGACAAGCGTTGCGCCCACTTCGGTGTGAACGCGGTCGACGAGCATCAAGGTGCTCATGCGGTCGAGTTCCGCTCCCACCGCCATCGCAAGCGCGGCCGACATGCCAACGTCTGAAAGCAGGCCCGCAAGAAACGCCTCCTCGACGTTGAGACGCCGCTTGCGTGCAATCTCCTGCGCGAAGTACGCGCAGCCCACCGCATGCCGAAAGAGCTCCGCGAGCTCGCGCTCCCATCCGTTGACCTTGAACGTCGAGCTCAGCGAGACCATGAGCGCAAGATCGCGCAGCTGCGTCGCGCCGAGGCGCGTGCATGCCTGCTGCACTGACACGATCGGGCTGGTGGGCGTAAAGAGCGGCGAGTTCGCAACCTTGAGCACGTAGGACGTCAAGGACTGATCACCCTTCAACACGTCAACGATGTCGCGCACGCTCGCATCCGGATCAGAGGCCAACGCCATCACACGCTGCGCCACAGAAGGCAGAACGGGGAGGGTCACTTTGCCGTGGGCCAATCGCTTCAAGAGCCGGTCCGCCTCGGCCGTCACGACGTCTTCTTCGGGCGACAACGCAAGGGACTCCATCGGCTGTCAAAGCGTCGCAATCGCCATGGAACTCAAGACGCCCGTCGAAGACCCAGTCCCATCAGTCGTTGCAGTCGAAGAACTGGTAGCTCACGCCGTCCTCGCTCCGAATCGACATCATGACCCCGCCAGTGTCCAGCACGACAAGATCGCGGAAGCTCTCCTCTGGGAGCGTGTTCGCTGGGAGAATCGCGCTGCCCTGCGGTGCACCTGTCATCTGGTCGAGGCAAACGAGGACGATCACGTCGTCGCCGTCCTCTTGCACCTGCGTCGCAAAGTAGACCTGCCCGAGCGGATCTGTATCGAGAAGCTGGATCGCTAGAATTGGCGCGTCGAGATTGATCTCGCGCGTATAGAGGTGCTCCTCACCCGGACGGGCGTTTGCTGCGACATAGGTACGCCCGGCCTCGGCATCCACGATCCCCGCTTTGATGTACGCCTTTCCGTCCCTCGTAGGCCGTCCAGGAATGTTCGTTCGGGGATCCGCCGCCGTGCCGTCGGTGCTGCCGATCTTCGTCAGCGTGGCGTGCTCCTTCTCCACGTAAATGTCCGTGCCGTCGACGAATACACCGGTAACCAGGCCTGGATTTTCTACGCCGTCTCCGAGGAGTGGAATCGATCCGAGGGGATTGCCTTGTTCGTCAAAGACCGCGACGTCTTTGCCCTTGAACCGGTCAAGCACAGC
>SXGT01788064.1_pt1 | contig 12223 bp, 10 predicted proteins | sample 3176221 | NCBI WGS metagenome assembly SXGT01 (sample SAMN11356862, study PRJNA531348) | freshwater metagenome | isolation source: freshwater sample F1-120 | place: China: Fuxian Lake, Yuxi | collected 2017-12-25
CGACTCGCGGTTATCACGAAGTGGAAACGCCGATGATTCAGCAAATCGCCGGCGGCGCGGCCGCTTCGCCGTTCAAGACTCGCTACAACGCGCTCGGCACCGACATGTTTTTCCGCATCGCGCCGGAACTTTATCTCAAGCGACTGATCGTCGGCGGTATGGATAAAGTATTCGAGATGAACCGCAACTTTCGTAACGAAGGCTTATCGACGCGGCATAATCCTGAATTCACTATGCTAGAGTTTTACCAAGCTTATGCCGAATACGGTGAATTAATGGATCTAACCGAAGCGATGCTCAAAGGGATAGCCGAAGAAATTGTAGGTCAATCGGTGATTAACTATCAAGGCGAGGAATACGATTTTGGCAAACCATTCCAGCGGATGACGGTGGTTGAATCGATTCTGCATTTTAATCCAGATTTAACGGCTGCGGATCTTGCCACCCGTGAAGCGGCGGTTAAAGTAGCCGAAAAATTACATATTCCGGTGAAAGACAGCTATGGTCTCGGCAAAGTCCAAATCGAAATCTTTGAAAAAACGGTAGAAAGTCGTTTAATGCACCCAACGTTTATTACCGCGTACCCAGTGGAAGTTTCACCCTTGGCTCGCCGCAATGACCAAGACCCGCATGTGACTGATCGCTTTGAATTTTTTGTCGGCGGCCGCGAAATTGCCAATGGTTTTACTGAGTTGAACGACCCGGAAGATCAAGCAGAACGCTTCCAAAAACAGGTTGAAGAAAAAGATGCTGGCGATCATGAAGCTATGCATTTTGATGCAGACTATATTGTAGCGTTGGAACACGGTATGCCACCTACTGCGGGTGAAGGCATCGGCATCGATCGTTTAGTGATGTTATTTACTGACGCACCATCGATTCGGGATGTTTTATTATTCCCGCATATGCGTCCTAAACTTTAATCCGCTTCCCCACGTAAGGTGTCGTCAAAGTTAAAATGTAGGTTGTACTCACAAACGGACAGCCCAACAATTCGAAGTTGAATGTTGGGTTTCACGTTGTTCAACCCAAGCTACCCACTTTTCTACAACCTCCATTACAAGAAAATCTTATGAGTAAACCTGTTACGCCATTATTAGCCGCCGATGCAATTATTCAATTAATGGATCAACCCGGACGACCGTTTGTCTTGATCGAGCGAAAATATCCGCCCTATGGTTGGGCTATCCCCGGTGGGTTTGTAGATGTTGGGGAAACCGTAGAAGCTGCGGCGATTCGGGAAATGCGCGAAGAAACATGTTTAGAGGTGACCTTGACAGCTTTATTGGGAATTTATTCGAATCCCAACCGCGACAGCCGCAATCACACTGTAACCGCCGTGTACGTAGCCGAGGCATATGGCCTACCCCAAGCTGCTGATGATGCAAAGAATTTTGGCTTGTTTACCTTCGATAATTTACCAGAATCGCTAGCTTTTGATCATGCGTTAGTTTTGCAAGACTTTCAAAATTATCTGCACTCTGGACAGGTCACACCATTACGCATTTAAAGGTGTAGCTTTTTTTTCACCCTGTACAAATTTTCGGGCACGTTCCAATGGCAGTGCTGGAGAGAAATAATAACCTTGCACATAGTCGACACCTGCAGCGGCTAAAATATCCATTTGTTGCTGGGTTTCAATGCCTTCAGCCACTAAGGTGAAGCCGACATCTTTCAGCATCGCACAAGTATGTTGATAGATTTTCAGGCCGTGCTCATAAATTAACTGATCAGCTAAAAATTTGTCGAGCTTTATCACCTTGATCGGTTTATGAAATAAGCATTCTAAACTGGAGAATCCGGTTCCAAAATCATCAATCGCCAATTCAAACCCCAAATCATGGAGTTGTTGAATGCGCTGACTACTGCCAACGCCTGAGATGATCGCCTTTTCCAGGATCTCAAATTGCACGGCACAACCTTGAACACTTTCCGCAATTTCGTGCAACACTGATTCATCGTGCAAGGTGTCTGGATGCAAATTGACACTGACTTGCACAGGACTTAAGCCAGGCCAGCTGCGTAAATCTTTGGCAACTTGCTGGCTCACCCATAAATCAATCACTGGCGCTAAGCCTGCATCCTCAATCGCACTCAAAAAATACGGGCCAACAATTTTGCCATCACGCATTTTTAGACGTAACAGCGCTTCAAATTTATGGCAGGAAAAATCGCTCAACTTAACCTTAGGTTGGTAATACACCAATAACTCATTTTCGCTAATTAATTCAACAATTTTGTTAGTTTCCATATGTGCTTTCACAATATGGGTTTGCGCTTTATGGAAGTTAAGTCCTTTTATTGCTTCTATATGGGTCGCTATTTCCAGTTTACTTTCCAACATCTCCAAAGCTCCGGAAGTTGATTGTGACTTCAGAAAGCGCTTTACAAATGGAAAATAGATAGCGATATCCAAGCCTAATAAAATTGACTGCAGGATAATCAGTGGCCAACTATGTTTAAATAACAAATAGGCATTAAAGAACAACGGTGTAGTCCACGCAAATGAAGTTGAAATCATTTCTAAATTAATCAAGCCCGTAGAAAGGACGCTATATGCAATGATAAAATTCACTAAAGGCGCAAGAATAAACGGTATCGCCAATTGCCGATTAAACACAATCGGCAAGCCATAAATGATAATCTCATTAATATTAAAAACTAAAAAGGGTAAACCAGTACGCACAATGCCGTGAGCATGGCGGTCTTGCGCTAACCAATAAACACTGATCGCAAGTGCCCAACAACTGCCCGCTCCACCCAAAAACACAAACATATCTAGAAATGTTTTGGCATGTAGCCCTTGGAAAAGCTCTGTAGTTAAAAACTGCTTATCAAACAATAAATCGACCGTGTGACTTCCATGTAAACCGATAGTCCAAAAAAAATCTAACAGCACAGTACGCATAAACAATATAAAGGGGTTCGAAATGTCAAACATTCCTAATCCTGAATTCAAGACCCCAGACAAGATTCCAAAGGGAACTTGGCTAATAAAGTAGCCCGAAAAAACTAATAAATAACTCAAGACAAAAGGCAAAACGTACTGATTGGCAACCAAGGTATGATCATCTAAGGTTGCGTGCACCTTGAGCACTAACCAACGGACTTGCAATAACTTAGACAACAACCAGATAGACGCCACAGGAAGGGTTAAAATCAACAACGGGGAATGCTCGCTAACCATCTCTAAACCACTTCTTTCGGGCGAGTCATAGGCTGAAAATCCCAGAAACAACGTGGCCACTAAAAGTATCACCAAGATTCGATCTATTCTGCAGAGCTTGGCCAGATGATAGGTGATCGATAACATTAACAGAATTGGGAAGCATTTTTGCAGGAGAAATAAGATACTTATCGCTCGATTACAACTTAGCCCCATAGCCAGCTGACTACACCCAAATAAATCAACAATTATCGTCACAATAGAGTTGATAATCAAATAAGGCAATAGTGCGACATAAGCTTCCCTTAGGGCGAAACTTAATTGCTGAATACCTTTTTGGTAATAATCAAATAGCATAACTAGCCAAAATCAAAATTTGTTAAGAATCTATACCCATAAAAACTCAGAGTGCTAAGTGACTAACGCGCAGATCGGGATGGTTAAATGCGCCTAAGTCTCAATACTGCCAATCAAATCTCCCAACTAATCACGGTACTTTTGAGCAAGAGACCAGCAAGCCGCCCCCAAAACCTAAAGTGAGTTCGTAGTTTGCATTTAATAATGTTATTGATTGCAACTGAATGCGTCGTCCCCTCTACTAAAAATTAGCACTAATCGTCGCAGATAATGTTCTGGGCATTAATGGACTGATATAACCATAATCGGCACTGACCACGTAATTACGCTCATTGGTGATGTTTTTAAGATTTAACTGTACTTTAAATATTTTGTTCAATTGATAATTCACCATAGCGTCCCATTGCCAATTAGCATCTATTTCAAACGTATTCGGCATTTGCGCTTGCGTCTTAGTGGAATAGTTCATCCCGGTCCCCACTTCAACACCGGGCAACGCTTCAGTAAAATGATAAACACCAAAAATGCTCATGGCATGGCGAGGCACACCATAGCGCTCCGTACCCGCAGGCATGACATTATCACGCGTGACTTCGGCTTTGGTGAGTGCGTAACTAGCGGTCAAGCGTATATGTTCTCCCAACTCACCACTCAAATCCACTTCCAAACCGCGACTGCGCTGTTCGCCAATTTGAAAACTGCGATCTTGTTTACGGATATCGGAAACCACCGCATTACTGCGTATTAATTCATAGGCCGCAATATTGAGCGAAAACGTATCAAACAAGGTTTGTTTGATGCCAAATTCATATTGCTTGCCTTTTTCAGGCTTATAGCGCTGAGTATCGTCCAAAAGATTATTGATACGTTGTGCAAAGGAAGTGCTATAACTGAAATATAAAGAGGTGCTAAAAAATGGTTGATAAATAAGTGCGGCACGCGGCGTAAACTGAGCATCTTCTTGCGTATCTGAACGGTTGACCCCAAAAAACTGTTGCTTGTCAGAATACTGGCGGACAAAATCATAGCGACCTCCTAACATCAACTTTAATTTAGGCATCAAGGTAATTAAATCTTGCACATAAGGCGCCAACGTATAGTTATTTACAACTAAAATCCCTTCAGGTAAGTGCGAAATATCATCAATCTTGCCATAGACGGGAGCACGCATATCAAAATCGCTAAAACCGCCGGAACGTATTTTATTTAATAATTGATCATTCTCAAGATAACTCATCCCCAATAGCAATTTATGTTGCATAGTAAATAAATTAAAGCTGCCATTGAGTTTGGCCTCAAAATCGCGATTATTCCAGAGCACATGCTCGGTATTCATATGTCTAGGTAGCAGAAATGACCCCGGCTTAGGTTGCGTAAAGCGGGTGTAGAACTCTTCCCAATCACTCAAGCCACTTGAAAAACCCAGACTAAATTTCCATTGCGAATTAAATGTATGTTCATATTCTAAAGTGGTATTTAAGGTCCAAACATAGGTATGGTCATAGTCTGGTTCTTGCACATAAAGTGTGGTCGGTAATTGTTGATATAACGGCGTGATCGGCAAACCAAAATCGCCTAACAAGACTGACTGTGTGTAGTCCACCAATAGATTCCATTGATTCCGATCATTAGGGCGATAGCTTAACGCGAGTGCAAATGCTTGCGTGCCATGGTGCGCAAAATCACGAAAACTATTGCCATCTTCAAAAGCCATGTTTACCCGATACAATAAAGATTTATCCTGATTCAATGCATTTCCCACATCCACGGTACCGCGATAAAAATCGTACTGTCCGATCGTAAAATCAAAATTCTTAATCGGCTCCATTTTCGGACGCTTGGACACAAAATTTACAAGGCCTCCTAAACTATCTAAATTACCGTATATCAGAGATGAAGGACCTTTCAAAAATTCTACTTGTTCAACATAGGATAAATCCTGGGTAGTTAATCGGCCCCCGGTGCGACGGTAACCATCCTTAAAATTATCAGCATTATTCGGAAAGCCCCGAATATTGAACATGGGAACATTTGTCCCTCCATTGCCTTGCCACACAAGATTAATGCCAGCGACTGTCTTACCAAGGTCATCAGTCCGTTGCGTCCCGCCAAAATCCTTAAGCATCTGCTGAGTTCTGACTTCCAATGATTGAGGGATGTCGCGTTGTTCCAAATCCATTTTCAAGGCTTTATTTCCAACAGCAGTACCGTAACTTGTACTTGTTGACAAAGCGGTCACAACTTGTTCATCCAGCTCAACTAACTCAGATTCTCCTGTGCTTTTAATTGCTTTTTTTACTGGCCCTGAGGTAATTGCTTTATCATCATTTTGTGCTTTCGCAGCTAATGTGCTAGCCCATGGTATTACTAATAATAAGAAAAGTAATTTTTGCATATGAGCCTCAAACCTACATGTATAGTAACTTGCAAAGTAATTATTTACTCCGCCGAGCCACCTTGAGATTTAAAGAAAATTGTTGATTAGTTTGTCTTTAGGTTTTACATATCGAATGTAAGACGTAGTCTAAGCTTTACTTATAATTTTCATACCCCCCAAATTAGGGGATAGGCCACAAAAAATAACACTTAGCTTCCCCTGCAGGCAGGCTTGTGCGACAGAAGCAATTGTAAAAATGGATTTACAATCATCTGCGCCAATGATTTCAATCCAATACAAAAATTGCTGCGATTAACGAGGTGGGTTAACTAGCAGAAAATAAGTAAGCGCAGCTGAGTTGAAGCAAGAAGTTGTAAGATAAATTGCCACCCTAAAGGTGGCAAAATCGGGGGGATAAACTTAACGTACTAAAAGATCGTTGCCAAACCAATTCACCAGGACATGTCGGTAATATTCGGCTTTTGCTACTTGCAGATGATCCAAAGGATTAAAATTATCACTTAACACCACACCTTGAGATTTATCCACGGTAAACACGCGCTTTTGCAACCATTGCACCTGCTCAGGTAATAAAGCTTTGCTTTGTAAATTAATCCCCTTTGCTGACGCTAAGAAAATAAAATCATTAAAATCTTCGCCCGGCTCCGCCATAAATAAAGTTAACTCTGGGAATACTTGACCGATAGTTTGTGCAACAGCCGCTAAACTACTTTGAGGGGCGTGGGTGAACGCCACAAAATTCAGCGCCAAAATGCCGTTCTCGGTTAACAAACCCTTTAATTGAGCTAAGGTTTCCGTGGTCAATAAGTGCGCAGGTTCGGTACCCCCAGTAAAACAATCATGGATAATCAAATCGTATTTGCCACTTAAATGCCGAATTTCATAACGTGCATCCCCGACAATTGCTTGCCCATTGGGTTTATAGCCAAAATAGTCGCGTGCTGCGGTCGCAACTGCCGGATCAATTTCTAGGGTATCGGAAATAATTCCATATTTGTCATACAAGGTTTTGCTCATATGCCCGGCGCCCAAGCCTATGATTAAAGCTTTGTGCATCGTCGGAGCCAACGCAGGAATCAGGCCAACAATTTTCTGGTAGCCCATAAAGGTTTGGCCGTTAGAAATACTCGAAGCACCAATCATTGAGGCATCAGAGGTTAAAAAACGTAAATCCTTTGCAGGTTCTTCAATGACCCGCACCCAGCCATATAGGCTTTCACGTTCAGATAAAATATTAAATTTATGATCTTTAGCGCCCATCTGTCCAGCGCCCACAATTTTAGGGAGCATGCTTAGACCAATCAACGCCACAATGGCACATGACAGCACAGCGAACGGCGTGCCGAACTGTTTTTGTTCGTAGATGCCTACTAAGATTGCAAGCACAAATAAAATTAAGCCCGTACCAATTAATATCTCACGCGAGCCCACCAGTGGAAATAGAAAAAACCCTAAGAACAAGGTTCCGACGACACTGCCAAACGTACTAATGGCATAAATAGCGCCCGCACTTTTACCTAGGCCTTCCAAATGCCGGGTGGATAATTTAATTGCAAACGGCCCCACCATCCCTAAAAAGGTCAGCCCAGGCGTAAATAACACTAAAGCGCTACAAAATGCGCCCAAACGCAATCCCAGCACATCCGTGGCTAACAAAATCGGCCGCGTCACCCAGGGAATTAATAGCGTGCCTAAGCCTGCTGCGGCAATAATCATGGATAAACCGATCTTTTTCGAACTATCGGCTAAGCGCCCCCCTAAAAAATAGCCTATGGCCAATGCAATCATAGTTACTGAAATTAAGGACGACCACACGTAAAGGCTAGCGCCATAAAACGGTGCAATCATACGCGTCCCTAGGAGCTCTATCACCATCACCGCAGCGCCAGTTAAAAAGACAGTCAGATATAAGCCATAGCGGCCATAATTATTTAGGGTAGTCGTACTCATAAATTTTCCATATTTTTTAATTTAGACAGCATAAAACCTAGGTATTTTACGCATTTAAATTCCAGCGATAAACAGACCTTGCGAAAAAGCCACACAGATGCCCTACACTTTTACAAAAGTTGGGTAGCGTGAAGCTTAAAAAGCGATTTGCTGAGCAGACTCAGCGCTTGAGGACCTAATAAGCAACTAGGTCAGGGAGATAGTCTTAGAGCAATATTCTTAGAATGCTGCCTTAGCCCTAAACATCCCAACGAGCATCCCGAATAAACAAAACTCCGTCTTGAATTTTTACCGGAAAACAAGCGATGTCTTCATAGGCTGGGGCAGATTTAACCTGCCCAGTTTTCAGGCAGAATCGGGCACCATGCCGAGGACAAATAATCTCATCACCGTCCACTTGCCCACTGGCTAACTCTCCACCATCATGCGAACACACATCTTCCACGGCAACAAATTCACCCTGCAGATTAAACAGTGCGACATCGGTACCATCGACGTCCACAAGAATATGTTCCCCTTCCGCCAAAGCATTTACCGCAACGGTTGCGATCCACTCCGACATCATCAGCCTCCTACGTTTTTAAATACACATCATAACGGAGTAATTTTCCGGCATAAGATGCGCTTGGCTTCGCACCCAAAGGCTCGGCATACTCCGGACTTTTTACCACCACGCGTTTACCCGCCGCCTCCCAAGCTGCAGCAAACAAAGCGTTTTTATCCATATCATCCCCGAGCAAATCATGCAAAATGGTCATACTTTTTTTTGCTAGGGCGGATTTTTTACGTTTGGGTGGAAACATGGGATCTATATAAATACATTCTGGCGTCACCTCCAAAGCCGCAAGCCTCGCTATCGCATCGTCGCACACTAACTGCGGCACTTGCAGTTGTAAACGTTGCACCCAATCCAACTGCTGCAGACGCAGCAAAGCATCAGACAACAATGCCTGCATCACCGGGGAGCGTTCAATGCAGGTGACATGATAACCCATGCGGAATAAATGCAAACTATCTTGTGCCCAACCCGTAGTCGCATCGACCACCGTTTTAGTTTTACGTCCTATGGCCTGGGCTAAAGCTCCGTCTTTGGGTGCAGGCCAGGAACGTTGTTCGCCCGGGCGCGGCTCAATCTCGACCAGCATACCGCCTTTATTCAGCAGTTCCTTGTCCAATAATTTCAGACTACTTTCGCGCCAAGTTAAAAAGAAACTTTCATTGACACGCATAAGCTGCGTTGGCACACCTTCTAGCAGTGGCACGTCAAGCTGTGCAGCCAGAGCCTGATAGGCATCAAGGTCTCCTTGCCCAGGATACCAAACCGCCAATTTGCCTTGATAGATTGGCTGCATGTAACGCGAAACTATTCTGTTGAAACAGCTTGCTGCTGATTTTTTAATGCTGCATCTAAGGTATGCCAAGCTAAGGTTGCGCATTTTACCCGCGCAGGGTATTCACGCACCCCAGCTAAAACCGCGAGTTTGCCCACCGCTTCTAAATTAGCATCATCGCCTTTCCCGGTAGTCATCGCATGAAATTGTTGAAACAAAGCGTCTGCTTCAGCCTCAGTTTTATCTTTGATAATTTCAGTCATCAATGATACCGACGCGGTAGAAATGGCACAGCCGGAACCTTGAAAGCTGGCATCGGTAATCACATCGCCTTGCATTTTCAGGAACAAGGTCAAACGATCGCCGCAAAGCGGATTAAAACCTTCGACTTTGCGATCAGCATTCGGCATTTCCCGGAAATTACGCGGATTGCGGTTGTGGTCAAAAATAACCTCTTGGTACAGATCACGTAAGTCATCAAACATTAGCCAAATACCTCTATTAAAGATTGAATACCCTGCATTAATACATCAATTTCTGCTTTGGTATTATACATAGCAAATGATGCTCTGGCGGTGGCTGGCACTTCGAAAAAGTCCATCACCGGCATCGCACAATGATGTCCAGCTCGGATCGCGATGCCTAAACTATCCAACATGGTGCCGATATCATGTGGATGGATACGGTCTAATGTAAACGACAATATCGCGCCCTTTTCCTTCGCAGTTCCGATAATACGCAAACCGTTGATGGCTTGGGCTTGCTCTGTGGCATATTCCAGTAACTCCGCTTCATACGCGGCAATATTCGCCATACCGATGTGCTGGATATAATCAATTGCCGTGCCTAAAGCAATGGTATCGGCAATACTGGGAGTACCTGCCTCAAACTTATACGGTAGGCTGTTATAGTCGGTTTCGGTAAACGTCACCTTACGAATCATATCCCCTCCGCCTTGATACGGCGGCATGGCTTCTAATATCTTTTGTTTGCCATAGAGCACGCCAATACCACTGGGCGCATACAGCTTGTGCCCAGAAAAGACGAGGAAATCACACTCTAAATCTTGCACATCAATGAGCATGTGTGGCGTCGATTGTGCCGCATCTACCAGCACCGGGATATTTTTAGCATGTGCTTGGGCTATTAATTGCTTGACCGGATTGACTGTGCCTAGGGCATTCGACATTTGCGTAATGGCAAATAGCTTGGTTTTATCCGTAAGTAAAGCATCCAACTCTGCAAGGATTAATTCACCCTGGTGGTCCATAGGCAGTACTTTTAAAATTGCCCCGGTTTCCTGACACAGCATTTGCCAAGGCACGATATTGGCGTGATGTTCCATCGCAGAAATCAGAATTTCATCGCCTGCTTTAAAATTGGCTTTACCAAACGTTTGCGCAACAAGGTTAATGGCTTCGGTCGCGCCACGCACAAAAATAATCTCTTTATCACTGGCGGCGTTGATAAAGTGTTGGACTTTTTCGCGTGCCAGTTCGAATTTTTCACTGGTACGTTGACTTAAGGTATGTACACCGCGATGTACATTCGCATATTCATGACTGTATACGTGCACCAAGCTATCAATTACCGCTTGCGGCTTATGACAGGTGGCCGCATTATCAAAATAAATTAATGGCTTATTGCGGATACGTTCCGCTAAAATCGGAAAATCTGCACGAATTTGTTCAACCGGAAATGTACTCATAAATGGTTATTGTATTGCTAAGGTATTAAATTTATTGAAATATGGGCTTAACTTGGTTTTTTAAGCCGTTATGGTATAGTTTTAGAGTATCTCATTAGTTTTTAGGTAACGTCATGGCTAGCGTATCCGCCCCGGTTCGTAAACATCTCACCGACATCCACGAATGGCAACGACTAGGCGAGGCCAATATTTTCCCTCCCAATAGCCGTCTGGAATTAATTGAAGGAGAAATCTTAGAAATGGCCCCGATAGGTTGTAAGCATGCCGGACATCTTATGCGTATCATGCATTATTTTGCCCAAATCGTTGGAGAAAATGCCCTGCTAAACGCACAAAATCCACTGCAACTCGGCGACCTCTCCGAGCCTGAACCTGATTTTATGTTGTTGCGTCCGCGTGCCGATTTTTATAGCTCGCAGCACCCAGTTGCTACCGATGTCTTATTGCTGATTGAAATCGCCGATAGCTCGCTAGCATTTGACCAAACCCAAAAATTACGTCTGTATGCCATGCACCACATTGCAGAGTATTGGATTATCAATCTCAACGACCACTGCTTAGAGGTTTATCGCGAACCCAGTGGCGAAAACTATGCGCAAAAAACCTCTTTGCGTATAGGCCAACACGCGAGTGTACTGCTCTTACCAGAAATTAGTGTCAATATTGCACAACTCCTGGGCACGCCGTAACAAACCTTATAACCAATCTTTTTCCACACCCGACTGCGGAAAACGTTGAAGCAATAATCCCAAAACCAATGCATGCAAACTGGGCAAGCTAATTTTAGCCACCATTTCGTTGGCAAACGCAAAAGTCAGCATATTGCGGGCGCTTTCCACATCCACGCCGCGCGATTGTAAGTAGAAAATTGATTTTTCCTCCAATTGCCCTACCGTCACCCCGTGTGGGGTTCGCACGGGCTCTTCTATCTCGACTCGGTGGACTACGTGATTCTCGCAGCGGGCACGCAGATGGGCGCGATGGAGGAGACCTTCACTTTCTTCATCCCCGGTGGCATACCGATTCCAGGAATGTCCGTCGGATCGCTCACCAGTGGCGGCATGGGCATGGGCAACGGCATCGGCTTCCCGTTGCAGGCTCTCGTGCAGGAGCTGATGCTTCCCGGCCAACCCATGTGGTGGTCGAACAGCGAGATGGTCCTCCCGATGATGTGAACGCGGATGTGATTCCGCACGCGGCACGGTGGAGCGCACCAACGAAAGAGGCGACACCGCATGGCGGCGTCGCCTCCCGCGAGTTCACCTGCGCGACGAGCGCGCAGGGCTCAGCGTTGCTCCGGCCGCGCCACCGCG
>SXGT01755556.1_pt1 | contig 12222 bp, 15 predicted proteins | sample 3176221 | NCBI WGS metagenome assembly SXGT01 (sample SAMN11356862, study PRJNA531348) | freshwater metagenome | isolation source: freshwater sample F1-120 | place: China: Fuxian Lake, Yuxi | collected 2017-12-25
GATGTAGACGTCGCGCTGGCGGCAGTTGGCGAGCAGCTGCACCTGCAGGCAGTCGTTGCTGAACCGGACCGTCTCGGACGGCGCCAGGGGCACGCCGAGCTCGTTGCAGATGCTCTCGGCCAGGGCCGGGTGGGCACTGCCGGAGAAGACGACGATGTCGCGCACGGGACGAGGCTAGCGGAGCCGCGGGTCCGGCAGTGCCCGCTGGGCCTGACGTCTTGACGTCGACACGCCGGGCGTGTCGGTCAGAACGTCAGGCTCAGCGGGGACGGGGGGACGCTCAGGCCCAGAGCTGGCCCTCCAGGGCGTCCTCGGCCTCGTCGAGGGTGCCCTCGTAGGCGCCGGTGGACAGGTACTTCCAGCCGCCGTCGCAGACGACGAACGCGATGTCGGCGCGCTCGCCGGCCTTGCGGCTCTTCTCGGCCTGCGCGAGCGCGGCGTGCAGGATGGCGCCGGTCGAGATGCCGGCGAAGATGCCCTCGTGGTCGATGAGCTCGCGGACCCGACGCACGGCGTCACGCGGACCGACGCTGAAGCGGGCGTCGATGAGCGACTCGTCGTAGAGCTCGGGGACGAAGCCCTCGTCGAGGTTGCGCAGGCCGTAGACGAGCTCGCCGTAGCGTGGCTCGGCGGCCACGATCCGCACGGCCGGCTGGTGCTCGCGGAAGTACCGGCCGACGCCCATGAGGGTGCCCGTGGTGCCGAGCCCGCCGACGAAGTGGGTGATCTCGGGCAGGTCCGCGTGGATCTCCGGCGCGGTGCCGAGGTAGTGCGCCTCGGCGTTGGCCGGGTTGCCGTACTGGTAGAGCATGACCCAGTCGGGGTGCTCGGCGGCGATGCCCTTGGCGACGCGCACGGCCTCGTTCGAGCCACCGGCGGCGGGCGACGGGATGATCTCCGCGCCCCACATCCGCAGCAGCTGGCGGCGCTCCTCGGAGGTGTTCTCCGGCATGACGCAGACCATCCGGTAGCCACGCAGGCGCGCGACCATCGCCATCGAGATGCCGGTGTTGCCGCTCGTGGGCTCCAGCACGGTGCAGCCGGGCGTCAGCCGGCCGTCGGCCTCCGCGGCCAGGATCATCTGCAGCGCGGCGCGGTCCTTGATCGACCCGGTCGGGTTGCGGTCCTCGAGCTTGGCCCACAGGCGGACCTCGGGCGACGGCGACAGCGACGGCAGGCCGACCAGCGGCGTGCCGCCGACGGAGTCGACGAGGTTCGCGAAGCGGGTCACGCCGTCGCTGCCCCACCCGCCACGGCGGGGAGGATGACGACGGTGTCGCCGTCCGACAGCGCGGTGTCGAGACCACCGGTGAAGCGGATGTCCTCGTCGTTGACGTAGACGTTGACGAAGCGGCGGACCGCGAGGCCGTCGTCCTTGGCCTCGACGAGGCGGTCCTTGATGCCGGCGTGGGCCGACTCCAGGCTCTCGACGAGCTCGGCGACGGTGCCGCCCTGGCTCTCGACCGCGCGCTCGCCGTCGGTGTACGTGCGCAGGATCGTCGGGATGCGGACCTCGATGGCCATCGGTGCTGTCGCTTTCTGCTCGGGTCGGTGGGCTTCAGTCGTCGTAACGCTCGACGACGCGGACTTCTTCCTCGGTGACCTCGCCGTCGACGATGCGGAACGAGCGGAAGTCGACGGTCGTGCCCTCGACCTCGGCGCCGTCGCGGGTCGAGACGAGCACGTAGTGGGCGTTCGGCTCGGACGCGAGGTTCACGTCGGTGCGCGACGGGTAGGCCTCGGTCGCGGTGTGCGAGTGGTAGACGACGACGGGCTCCTCGTCGCGGTCGTCCATGTCGCGGTAGAGCCGCAGCAGGTCGCCGGAGTCGAACTCGTAGAAGGTCGGCGACATCGCCGCGTTGAGCATCGGCACGAACCGGGCGGGGCGGTCGGAGCCGATCGGCCCGGCGACGACGCCGCACGCCTCGTCCGGGTGGTCCCGGCGGGCGTGGGCGATGATCGCGTCGTGCGTCGCGCGGTCGATGGTCAGCACGGCCGCGAGTCTAGCGAGCACGCGGCGGTCCGCCGGGGGGCCGCCGTGCGGTGAGACGCCGGTCAGCCCAGCGAGACGACGAGCGTCTCCTGCACGTAGCCCAGCCAGTCGTAGACGTCGGCCATCGCGCGGACGGCCTCGTCCTCGCTGTGCTCGGCGAGCAGCGCGTCGTCGTCGGTCTCGATGCCGAGCCGCACGGCGAGCGAGAGCCGGATGTCGGTGAGCGAGCGCAGCCAGGCCTGGACCTGGGCGTCGTCGAGCTCGACCTCGACCGGCTCGGCCTCGTCGGCGTCGGGGACGAGCCCGCCCGCGACGAGGGAGGCGATGAGGGTCTCGGCGTTGGCGACCTTGCTGGAGGTCAGCGAGCGCTCGGTGAACCGGCGGAACTCGGCGGAGTCGTCCTCGTCGTCGCGGTAGGCGTCGGGCAGCAGCCGCTGCAGCACGGGGTCCTCCGGCGGCAGCACCGGGCCGCCGAGCCCGAGCTGGGCTGCGAGCGGGTCGACGTCGGACTCCTCGGGCCCGGAGCGGTCGCGCAGCAGCTCGACGACCTGGCTCGCGAGGCTCGCGAGGACCTGGGCCTCGCCGCGGTCGAAGACGGCCAGGACACCGCCGCGGCGACGTCGCGCGAACGGGCGCATCAGGCGGCGTCCGCCCGCTGGAGGGTGGCCCAGAGCCCGTACTCGTGCATCGCCTGCACGTGCCGCTCCATCTGCTCGCGGCTGCCGCTGGAGACGACGGCGCGCCCGTCGTGGTGGACCGACAGCATGAGCTCGGTGGCCTTCTCCTCGGTGTAGCCGAAGTAGTTGCGGAACACGTACGCCACGTAGGACATGAGGTTCACGGGGTCGTTCCACACGATCGTGACCCAGGGGTCCTCGAGCGCCAGACCGAGGTCGGCCTCGGGCTGGTCCAGCTCCACCGGGGTCGGAGACGTCACCGGTCCATTGTGGCGCAGCGGTCGTCGGACGCGAAACGCGCGCCGACCCGTCCTAGGCTGGCCGGGTGACCACGGCGCTGCTGACGGACCACTACGAGCTGACGATGCTGCAGGCGGCCCTGGCCGACGGCACCGCGCACCGGCGCGGCGTCTTCGAGGTGTTCGCCCGGCGTCTGCCCGAGGGCCGACGGTACGGCGTGCTCGCCGGCACCGACCGCCTGCTCGACGCGATCGAGCGCTTCGCCTTCGACGACGCCACGCTCGCCTGGCTGCGCGACGCGGGCGTCATCGACGCCCCGACGCTCGACTGGCTCGCGTCGTACCGGTTCTCGGGCGACGTGTGGGGCTACGCCGAGGGCGAGACCTACTTCCCCGCGTCGCCGGTCCTCGTGGTCGAGGGCACGTTCGCGGAGGCGGTGCTGCTGGAGACGCTCGTGCTGTCGGTGCTCAACCACGACTCCGCGATCGCGTCGGCCGCCGCCCGGATGGTCTCGGCGGCGCAGGGCCGCCCGTGCATCGAGATGGGCTCGCGTCGCACCCACGAGGAGGCAGCCGTGGCCGCGGCGCGCGCCGCGCACGTCGCCGGGTTCGCCACGACGTCGAACCTCGAGGCCGGCCGACGCCACGGCGTCCCGACGGCCGGCACCAGCGCCCACGCGTTCACCCTCCTGCACGACACCGAGCGCGACGCGTTCACGGCCCAGGTGGCGTCGCTGGGCGCCGGGACGACGCTGCTCGTCGACACGTACGACGTCGACGAGGCCATCCGCACGGCGATCGAGGTCACGGGTCCGGGTCTGGGTGCCGTCCGGCTCGACTCCGGCGACCTGCCGTCCCTCGCCGCCCGGGTCCGCCGCCAGCTCGACGACCTGGGGGCCACCGCGACCCGCATCGTCGTGACGAGCGACCTCGACGAGCACGCGATCGCCGGGCTCGCCGCGGCGCCGGTCGACGGCTACGGGGTCGGCACGTCGCTCGTCACGGGGTCCGGCGCCCCCACGTCCGGGTTCGTCTACAAGCTCGTCGCACGCGAGGCTCCCGACGGCTCGATGGTGCCGGTGGCCAAGCGCAGCAGCGGCAAGCCGAGCGTCGGCGGGCGCAAGTGGGCTCTGCGCCGGCTGACCCCCGCCGGGGTCGCGGAGGCGGAGGTCGTCGGCGTCGGCGCCCCGCCGGTCGACGACGGCGACGACCGTCCGCTCCTCGTCCCCCTCGTCGAGGGTGGGAGGCGTGTCCACCACGACACCCTCGACGCAGCCCGTGCGCGGCACGCCGCGGCGATCCGCGAGCTCCCGGCCGGCGCGCTGCGGCTGTCGCGCGGCGAGCCCGCCATCCCCACCGTCCTCGAGCCGAGTCCCCAGGAGGCGTCATGACCGACCCCGTCCCGTCCCCCACCACCGCGCTCGTCGTGGTTGACGTGCAGAACGACTTCTGCGAGGGCGGCTCGCTCGCGGTCGCCGGTGGCGCCGACGTGGCCCGCCGCGTCGCCGACCTCGTCGCCGACGGGGGCTACGCGACCGTCGTCGCCACGCGCGACCACCACGTCGACCCGGGCTCGCACTTCTCCGAGACCCCCGACTACGTCGACTCCTGGCCGCGGCACTGCGTGGTCGGGACGCCGGGCGCGGAGCTGCACGAGCCCCTGACGACGACGATGTTCGACGCCGTGTTCGACAAGGGCGCGTACGAGGCCGCCTACTCCGGCTTCGCGGGCGCCTCGGCCGACGGCGCGACCCTGCCCGCGGGGCGGCGCGAGCGCGGGGTGACGACCCTGGACGTCGTCGGCATCGCCACGGACCACTGCGTCCGGGCGACCGCGCTCGACGGTGCCCGCGAGGGGTTCGACGTGCGGGTGCTGGAGGGGCTGACCGCGGCCGTGACGCCCGACCGGCTGCCGGTCGTGCGGCAGGAGCTCGCGGAGGCCGGGGTCGACGTCAGCGCGTGACGGACGCAGCCGGGGCCGCGCTCGCGCCGCCGGGCTCGACCGGCTGCTCCGGTGCCGGCGGCAGCACGAACAGCAGGGCCGCGAGGGCGACGACCGGGATCGCGGCGAGCAGGTCACGGCGGGTCACGGTGTGCTTCATGGCGCCACCGTCGACCGGCGAGGCCAACGTCGGGTGAACGCCGTCCGCCTCCTGCGTGAAGGCTGACCGTCCCCCGTGCCCGCGGGTCCGGCTACGCGTCGGTGCCGAGGACGCGCCGCGTCTGCTCGACGTCGGCGTGCATCTGCCGCACGAGCGCGTCGACGCCCTTGTAGGCCACCATCGCGCGCAGCCGCTCGACGAGCTCGACCCGGACCGTGCGGCGGTAGAGGTCCAGGTCGTGGCCGTGGTCGACGACGTAGGACTCGACACGGCGCTCGTGACCGCCGAAGGTCGGGTTCGTGCCGACGGAGATGGCGGCCGGGTAGGTGGTGGCACCGTCGACCAGGCGTCCGGCGTAGACGCCGTCCGGGGGCACGGCGAAGCTCTCGTCGACCGGCACGTTCGCGGTCGGGAAGCCGAGCTCGCGGCCGCGGCGGTCGCCCTGCACGACCACGCCGCTGACCTCGTGCGCCCGCCCGAGGACGTCGGCGACGGCGTCCATGCGCCCCTCCGCGACGAGCGCGCGGGCGAGCGTGGAGGAGTACGGGACACCGTCGGACTCGCGGGCGACGTCGAGGTCCAGGCCCTCGACGTCGAAGCCGTGCTCCGCGCCGAGCTCGCGCAGCAGCGAGACGTCGCCGGCGGCGCGGTGCCCGAAGCGGAAGTTCGCGCCGACGACGACACGTGCGGCACGCAGCTGGTCCAGCAGGACGCGCTCGACGAACTCGCGCGGCGACCAGGAGGCCATCTCGCGCGTGAAGTCGAGGACCCGGACCTCGTCGGCGCCGTGCTCGTGCAGCAGCTCGATGCGCCGCTCCAGCGTCGTCAGCCGGCGCGGGGCGCGCCCCGGGGCGAAGACGGCGAGCGGGTGCGGGTCGAAGGTCACGGCGACGGTGGCGAGGCCTCCCGCCTGCGCACGCACCGTCGCGAGGACGTGCTGGTGGCCGCGGTGGACGCCGTCGAAGTTGCCGACCGTCACGACCGCGGGCTGCAGCCGGGGGCCGTGCTCGGCACCGTGGAGCCCGCGCCAGATCGTCACCAGGCCACCCTAGCCAGTCCCCGGCGCCGCGCTCGCGGGCCCGCCCCCGCGGGATTGTCGCCGTCGGCCCCGGATGAGAACCTTCTCATCGTCGCCTCATCCTCACCCCACGACCGGACGGGAGCGTGATCCCCATGAAGCGTTCCAGCCTGCTCGTCTCCGTCGTGGCCGTCGTCGCCGTGGTGCTGGCGGGACTCGTCGTCGGCCGGGTCGTGGCGCAGGAGGACTCCTCACCCACCGACTACACCCCGATCGTCGTCCCGACGACGACCACCTCACCGTCGCCGAGCGCCTCCCCGAAGCCGACGCCGCGGCCCACGCCGTCCGCCGACGACGACGATGACGACGACGACTTCCAGCAGGTGACCCCGCGCCCCCGCCCGATCGACGACGACGACGACCGGTACGACGACGATGACGACGACGAGTACGAGCCCGACGACGATGACGACTGACCCGACGACCGGACCCGGGGCCCGGTGAAGGCCCGTTCGCCCCGGTTCTCGGTCCGCCAGCGCCTCACCGCCGCCGTCGCCCTGCTCACGACGACGGCGCTGCTGGCGGTCGGGGCCACCCTCATCGTCATCGAGTCGCGTCGGATCGACCAGGGCGTCGAGCAGAGCCAGGCCCAGGAGCTCGACGAGCTCCGCCAGCTCCAGGTCGACGGCATCGACCCCGAGAGCGGCGAGCCGTTCGCCGACCCCGACCGCCTGGTCGCGTTCTTCCTGACCCGCAACCTGCCCGACGACGACGAGATCCTGTGGAGCTTCCCGTCGACCGGCACCCCCGCGTTCGTCGGCGACGGCAGCGACGCGCTGCGCCGCGACCCCGCGTTCACCGACCTCGTCGCGACGCTCAGCACCGACGGCGGCTCGCGCAGCCTCACCGTGGCCGACCGGGAGTACCAGGTGGCCGTGCTGCCCGTCTCCCAGGGCGACAGCACCGCGTCGTTCGTGGTCACGACCGACCTCACGGCGGCCCGCGAGCCGATCCGCGAGCTCTTCGTCACGTACGCGCTGCTGAGCCTGCTCTCGGTCGTCGTGATCGCCGGCCTCGCGTCGTGGCTGGCCGGCCGCCTGCTCTCCCCCGTCACCCGGCTGCGCGAGACGGCGCAGGGCATCACCGAGGGCGACCTCGGGGCGCGGCTGGAGGTCACCGGCAACGACGACCTCTCCGAGCTGCAGCGCACCTTCAACGACATGCTCGACCGGCTCGAGGAGGCGTTCGCGAGCCAGCGCCGGCTGCTCGACGACGCCGCCCACGAGCTGCGGACGCCGCTCACGGTGCTGCGGGGTCACCTCGAGGTCCTCGACACCGCCGACCCCGCCGACGTCGACGCCACCCGCGCCCTGCTGCTCGACGAGATCGAGCGCATGACGCGTCTCGTCAACGACCTGCTCATGCTGGCCAAGGCGCAGCGTCCCGACTTCGTCCGCCTGCAGCCCACCGATGTCGAGGCGCTCACGGTCGGCGTCCTCGACCGCGCCCGCGGTCTCGCGCCGCGCCGGTGGCTGCTGGACGGCGTCGCCCGCACCTCCGTCGCCCTCGACCAGCAGCGCGTCACGCGGGCCCTCCTGCAGCTCGCCGACAACGCCGTCCGGCACACCGGTCCGGACGACGTGGTGGCGGTCGGGTCGCGCCTGCACGACGGCGCCCTCGAGCTCTGGGTCCGCGACACCGGACGCGGGGTCTCCCCCGAGGTCCGTGAGACGATCTTCGAGCGTTTCGCGCAGGGCGACGGCGAGCAGGAGGGCTTCGGCCTGGGCCTGTCGATCGTCCGGGCGATCGCCGAGGCCCACGAGGGTCGCGTCGCGCTCGACCCCGAGGGCGCCGCGCCCGGTGCCACGTTCCGACTCGTGCTGCCCGTGGGAGGGCCCTGGTGAACCGCATCCTGGTCGTCGAGGACGAGGACCGCATCGCGTCCTTCGTCGCGAAGGGCCTCAAGACCGAGGGGTTCACCCCCACCGTCGTCGCCGACGGGATCACCGGGCTCGACTACGCCCTCACGGGTCCGTTCGACCTCGTCGTGCTCGACATCGGCCTGCCCGGCATGGACGGGTTCACGATCCTGCAGCGCCTGCAGGCCGAGCGTCCCGAGCTGCCGGTCGTCGTCCTGACCGCGCGCGACTCCGTCACCGACACGGTCCAGGCCCTCGAGGGCGGCGCCGCCGACTACCTGAGCAAGCCGTTCCGCTTCGACGAGCTCGTCGCGCGCATCCGGGTCCGGCTGCGTGCGACGCAGGCCGCGGCCCCCGACACCGACGTCCTGACCGCGGGCGAGGTCCGGCTCGACCTGCGCCGGCGCCGCGCCTTCGTCGGCGAGCGCGAGGTCGAGCTCTCGGCGCGCGAGCTCTCGCTGGCGGAGGTGCTGATGAGCCACCGCGGCCAGGTGCTGTCGCGCGAGCAGCTGCTCTCGCACGTCTGGGGCTACGACTTCGACCCCGGCTCGAACGTCGTCGACGTCTACGTCGGCTACCTGCGCAAGAAGCTCGGCGCCTCCCTCGTCACCACCGTGCGGGGACTCGGCTACCGCGTCGACTGACCCCGGCGGGTGGTCACCGCGTGACCAGATGTGCGCCGTCCTCGACCGTTCACCCGCCGTGGAACGGTCGAGGATGGCGCAAATCTGGTCTCACGCGCGCCGCAGGGAGAAGCCGGAGAGGCGGGCGCTGGGGAGGACGGCGATCATCGGCTCGACGGCGACCGCGACGTCGCGCGGGGTCGGCCGGTCGGCGGGGTCGGGGGCCAGGCAGGCGAGGATCAGCTCGCCCATGCCGCGGTGCGCGTGGGCCGGGAGCGCCTTCGGGGCGTCCGTCAGCTGGGCCCAGCGGGGCTCGCGGTCGAAGGCGCGGTAGCCCGCCGCGGCGCGGAACAGGGTGGCGCCGAGGCCCCAGACGTCGCTCGCGGCGCCGACGGTGCCGCGCTCGCCCGGCAGGCACTGCTCGGGGGCCATGTACTCGTCGCTGCCGGCGGCGTGGTCGAGCGCCGCGGCCTCGTCGTGGCCCATGGCGAGCGAGAAGTCGACGAGCTGCGCGGGCGCGCCCATGATGACGTTGCTCGGCTTGAGGTCGAGGTGCAGGACGTCGGCGCCGTGCAGGTAGTGCAGGGCCGACGCGAGCTCGAGGGCGAGCGGGAGCAGCTGGTGCTCCGGCAACGCGCCGTCGCGGCCGATGAGCCGCGAGAGATTGGGGCCGTCGACGTGCTCCATGACGAAGTACGGACGCGGTCCCTCGTCGTCGTAGGAGAAGATCCGGGTCACCCCGGGGTGGGAGAGCCGCGCGAGGGTGGCGACCTCGCGGTCCAGCAGGGAGCGCGAGTGGGCGTCCTCGACGTGGCCCGGACGCAGGACCTTCGCGACGACCGGGGCGTGGAGGCGGTCGTCGAACGCGAGCCAGGCCTCGTAGAGGATGCCGCCGCCGAGGTCCTTGACGGCCGTGAGGCCGGGGGCGATCTCGTCGCCCCCGGCCAGGCCCCAGCTGTCGTCGCTCATCAGTCGTTCGTGTCGCGGGTCGGCGCGGACGGGGCGGTGGGCGCCGTGGGCTTGGACGGCGCGGTGCGGACCGACGGCTTCGACGGGGCCGAGTGGTTCGTGTGCACGACCGGCTTCTTCACGACCGGCTTCTGCGCCTGCTCCGCCTTCGGGGCCGGGGCCGGCGCGACGGAGGACTGGCGCGACGGGGCCGACACGACGGTCTTGACGGTGTTGCGCGTGGGCGCGGAGACGTGGGTCTGGACGCTCTGGCGGGTCGGCGCGGTGGTGTGCGTCGGCGCCGTGTTGCGCGTCTGGGCCGTGTTCCGCGTGTTCCGCGTGAGGTTGGTCGGGGCGTCGGGGTCACGGTCGTCGTCGTCGAGCGCGGGCGCGTCCCACGTCGAGGTGGTCTGCTCGCGCTTGATCGCGGGCGTCTCGTTGCTGTCGGCCGCGGCGAGCGCGAAGCCCGCCGTGCCGAGGGCGAGCGTGCCGGCGACGGCGACGATGCCGGTGCGGGTCCTGAGCTTCATGGAGTGTCTCCGTTTCGTGAGGTGAAGCGTTCTCGCTTCGACACCCCTGACTCTCCCGAGCGCCGGTGAGCCGAGCGTGAGACCTCCATGAGAGGACTCTCACGGTCGGGTCACAGGGACGTCAGAGCAGCGGACGCAGCGGGGAGAGCACGAGCTCGCAGGCCCGCGCGACGACCGGACGGGCCCCCCACTCCTCCTGCGTGAGCTCGCGGCAGTTGCGCAGGTCGGACTCGAAGACCCGGTCCAGGTGGGCGGCGAGACCGTCGTCGACGATCTCCAAGTTGATCTCGTAGTTGCCCGTCAGGCTCAGCCGGTCGATGTTGGCGGTGCCGATCGTCGTCCAGCGCCCGTCGATCGTCGCGGTCTTCGCGTGCACCATCGCGTCCTGGTAGAGCATGATCCGGACGCCGTGACGCAGCAGCTCGGAGTAGAACCCGCGCGAGAGCCAGTCGGCGAGCACGTGGTTGCTGACCTCCGGGACGATGATCGTCACCTCGACGCCGCGACCTCGCGCGTGCAGCAGCGCGGCGAGGATGTCGTGGTCGGGGATGAAGTACGCGGCCGTGATCCGGACGTAGCGGGTGGCCCGGTCAATCGCCTCGAGGTACATGCCGCGGATCGGGAACATGAGCTGACGCGGGACGTTGCGGTGCGCCCGCACCGTCGGGTCCCAGCTCGGGTGCCCGAGCGGCTCGATCTCGATCGGGTGCCGGTCGTTCCAGAAGTCGGCGAACGCGTTGTCGAGGTCCCAGACCGCGGCGCCCTCGAGCCGGACGTGGGTGTCGCGCCAGCGCGTGGCGTACAGCGCGCCGACGTTGTACCCGCCGACGAAGCCCACGCGGTCGTCGACGACGAGGATCTTGCGGTGGTCGCGGCCCCAGCGTCGCGGGTTGAGCGGCTGGAGCCCGGTCTTGAGCACCGGGTAGCGCAGCACGTGCACGCTCGGCGGGAAGCGGAAGAAGCGCCGCGGGACGACGAGGTTCGCGAACCCGTCGTAGATGACGAAGACCTCGACGCCGCGCTCGGCGGCGGCCACGAGCTCGCGCTTGAACGCGGCGCCCGTCTCGTCGGACTTCAGGATGTAGGTCTCGAAGCAGATCCGGGTGGTGGCGCCGCGGATCGCCGCCAGCATGTCGGCGAAGAGGTCCTCGCCGTACGTGTAGGTGGTGGCCCGTCCGACGCCCGCCAGGTCGACCGCCGTCGGCTCGACCACGGGGAAGGTCGTGTCGGGGTCGCCGCGCAGCAGCTTGCGGATCTTCGTCGTCGCCATGAGCACGGCGGTGATGCCCACGACCGCGCAGAGCCAGGCCTGCAGGCCGCGCAGGGCGATCCGTCGGGGAGCCATCCGTCGGCGGAGGTGTCGGCGCACGACAGCCACCCTAGTGCGCCCGCTCGGGAGCACTCAGACGAAGACCGCGACGGGGCGCGCGAGCGGTCCGCGCTGCTCGTACAGCGCCAGGAACTCCCCGGCCGGGTCGAAGACCGCGACGGCGCCCGGCGCGGGCAGGTCGACCGGCAGCGGCCGGCCGACCCGGACCGCGGCCGCCGCCTCGGCGTCGAGGTCGAACGACGGGAACGACGCGCGGGCGGCGTCGGCGATGCCGACGGCCACGTAGTGCTCGGCGAGGGCGTCGAGGTCGGAGGCGACGTCGAGGCCGAAGCCCCCGACGCGCGTGCGACGCAGGGCGGTGAGGTGGCCTCCGACGCCGAGGTCGGCGCCGAGGTCGCGGGCGAGTGCCCGCACGTAGGTGCCGGTGGAGCAGGCGACCCGGACGTCGACGTCGACCCGCTCGCCCTCGCGACGGACGTCGAGCACGTCGAACGCCGAGACCGTCACCGGTCGCGCCGTCAGCTGCACGTCCTCGCCCGCGCGGACCCGGGCGTAGGAACGCTGCCCGTCGACCTTGATCGCGGAGACGGCGGTCGGGACCTGCTGGAGGTCGCCCGTCAGCGCCGCCACACCCGACGCGATCGCGTCGTCGGTGACGCCGGACGCGTCGGCGCTCGCGACGACGTCGCCCTCGGCGTCGTCGGTCACGGTGGACTCACCGAGCCGGATCGTGGCGAGGTACTCCTTGTCGGCGAGCTGCAGGTGCCCGAGCAGACGCGTGGCGCGGCCGATGCCGAGCACCAGGACGCCGGTGGCCATCGGGTCGGGGGTGCCGGCGTGGCC
>SXGT01679380.1_pt1 | contig 12221 bp, 8 predicted proteins | sample 3176221 | NCBI WGS metagenome assembly SXGT01 (sample SAMN11356862, study PRJNA531348) | freshwater metagenome | isolation source: freshwater sample F1-120 | place: China: Fuxian Lake, Yuxi | collected 2017-12-25
GCGTATCTTCTTTGTTTTCAGGCTCTTAACAAATGCTTTCAGTCTCGAACCGGCCTTGCGCTGGTGGTATCGGTCCATTACCTCGTTGACATACTTCACCAATGCCGCCCGGTCAGCTTCCAGAACCTCACCCTTCTTGTTCAACCTGGCCTTGGCAATGGATCTCATCACCCGGCCCCGTTCCGATACCGGCATGTTGTTGTTGACAAACCCGATTAACTCCTGAATTCCAGCCCGTAAATTCAGCATTCCCTGGACATAACCCTTTATCGATCCACGCATTTCACGGCCCAGTCCAAACTGAAGTAACCGCTTCGGCGTCCAGGATACTTTCTTGCCTGTATCTGTAAGGCCCAAATTCCGCATGATCTGGCCCGCTGTGACGCGATTGGACCTGGGACGTGGTTCGACCTCCGTTTGTTCCTGGGAAGGCCCAGAGAGCCGCTTCTGTCGGTTTTTAGACCTATCTATGAGCTCGTTGACTATGGCCTGATACCGAAGCAGTCGGTCCCCGGTCAAATGGTCGCTGGCTTTGAAGCGTCTGGACCTGTCTTTCTTTGGAATCCTGTTCCAGTTTCTCTGCGCCAAAGCGATAAGAGCTTTCTTCAGACTCTGCAATTCCTTGACAGTCAGGTCGACAAGATACTCGTCCCGGTAGGTTCGTTCCTTCGTAACCGGGTTGACACCCATGTCGACGGCTTCCTGCGTCAGGATGGAATTAATCTGCTCGGCCGGCAATCCTTGCTCCAGCAGTTCCAGCTTGCGGGAGAGCAATCCCAGCAGCGGATCGAACTGGGTAGCCTGATCCAATGCCGCCCGGATGATTGAATAACCCCGGCGTCCCTGTTTCCAAGCCTCACCCTGCTTGAGAATCTCGATTAAAGTGTTGATATCAAACGGTTTACCTTGCACAAGGTCAGGGAATTCATCGAATATCTGTTGCAGGAATGTGTCCCATTTCTGAGAAGCCTTCCATTTCCCAGGGTTCTCCGTCGGGACAAACCACTTCCTGGCCTCCGTATCCCGTACCTCGCCCATCAGGTTCTCTGCAATCCTCAGTCTAAACCCGGTGTTCAGGTTCAACCCGGCGAACAGGTTCTCGAAGGTGCTGGCAAACTGCTTGTAAATCGGGTTCTCGGTTATCGACTTACGGACCGACGACTTGATCTTCTCGTAAACGCCCTGGGTCCAGCTTATCGTCGCCGGAACCAGAATGTCATCTATCGGGAAGTCAGAAGGGATTTCCTGGACTTCAGGATTGGTAGACTCTTCGGTCACAACTGACTCCGGCGTTCCAACCGGTGCAGTCTGCTCGAACGGATCCACCGGCTCCGACGGCGGCAACATGCTCTCGTCCTGAGTAATCGCCGTGGCAAGCTCCGCCGGCAGATTGACGGTATCATCCCCGATCGTAACGGTGTAACTTCCGTCCGGGTTGGGAGTAACCTGAGAACCGGTGTAAACCTTCTGCAACCCGGCAACGATCTGGTCCGGAGGCATGGGGACCAACTCCGCTACCGGCTCCGTCTGGACTACATTACCGTCAGCAGATTCCCCTACAGGAGCGTCAGTAGTTTCCCCCATCTGAGACAGAACCTTGCGATGCCATTCTTCGACATACGGACGGACCTGCTCACCCATTTCCGTAACCATCCGTGAAGTCAGATCGGCAAGACTTCTGACTCCACCCTCGATGTAATACCCGGCCAGTTCCAGTCCAGCCTGCAATACTTCAGGATCCAACCCCATGTTTAACTGGGATCCGCCTAGCTTCTGACGCAATAACTGACGGGCAGCTTCAGCCCTATCCTGGGTAAACAGGGCGTTACTGGAACCGAATCCTGTCGCCTGTTGAGGCTCGACTACCGGTGCAACTGGAGCAGGAGCAGGTTCTGCAACCGGAACTTCAGGAGTAATCGGCGCAGGAGGTTCCATAACAACCGGCTGACTGACATCCAGATTAATCCGTCTGGTCTTCTCGTTGTTCGCGTCCGGATCCCCCAGTTCCGCCAGAGCAGAAATGTCGTCGTCCTCCATCTCCTGGTAAACTGTCTCGTAACTCCTGACCTGGGCAGGAGCAACCGGCGTCTCTTCGTTCCAGTCTGTTTCGAACGGATCGCTGTCCAGGTCGGATTCGGTAACTCCGGCCACCTGATCCAGGTACTCATCAAGGGTAGGGACATTCATAGACTGATTCTGCCAGTTGGCAGGGTTGACAAAGGAACCGGCCCCACCCATGAACATGCCTGGGAAGAACGCCGCAATGCCAGCTTCTTTCATCTCAGGAAGGATCTTCTCCTTGAAGTAATCGCCGTATTTATCCGCGTTCCTCTCCGCCGTGTAAACCGCCGTCAACTGCACCACCGTTTGTGGCATTTCAGTGGCAGACTCTATTGCACCATGAACAAGACCAGACCCAGCCGCCCGAATGCTGTTTTTTACTATCAACTTGAGCAATGGATCCTTGCCCATGTTTTTCATCATATCCCTGACGAATGGCTTAAACAGTCCCACTTTTTTCATCAAGTCAGCAGCGGGAATAGTTTCCACAGCCGCCGTAATCGTACCGGACGCAATCGCAGTAGTCGGGGAAGCAACATGCGTTCCCGCCTGTTCGCCTTCCCACATCTGAAGATAAGTATCGCCCGCACCTTCGGAAAAACTGGGCAAAGTGTAAGCGGTTAGTCTTGCCAATGCACTTTCCGGCGCGGCCCATGCCATCGCCAGCGACGCCAGGAACTGGGGCAACTGTTCGCCTGTCTTCTCCAAGGCATACTTCCCGAAATCGCTGAAATTCTTGACATCTCCAAATGAGTTGAAGGCCGGCAAGTAAGTCTTAACCGCATAGTCCCGTAACTGCTGCGCTTCTTTAAGGGCATTGTTGCTGAACCAGTTTCTCTGTAACTTGCTGGGAGTAGTTGGAGTAAAAGGAGCAACCTGACCGACCATGCCGTTAATGCCTGATTGCCAAAGCGTCCGATTCTCCCAGTCCTGCTGGTTACGCATGGAATTCGCCTGAGCCTGGGATTGCATCTCGACTATCTGTTGTTTCGTGTCGTAATAGTTTCGGATATGCTCTTCAGGAAAATCTACAAGCGCTGCCGCTTGAGAAACCGCCCAAGCCCTGCCCAGATGAGTACCACGCATAACAGCAGTAGTACCGATATCGAAGAATCCCCGATTGGAACCAACCTTCTTATTCTGCTCCTGCGTCAGCGGACCGTACTTCTTCCCGGTAACAAGATCCACCAAAGGTTCCTTCGCCGGCAGAGTAGCAGCTTCAACCGGTGGACTGGTCCTGTCCTTAGGCATGTAATCCATAAACGAAGTGTCAGGAGGCCCCAGCTTGAGAGGCTTGGCTTCCTCTTCCTTCGGGGCCTCGTCTATCCGCGACCGGCGTTGAAATTCTTGCAATAGCGACATCGTATCCCCTACACTAAGTAGTTCTTCTGATACCAGTCAAACAGATCAGCCAACTCTTCTTCGGAGAAGTCCTTCTCGTCAATCGTGTCCAGGGCCTCTACGCCGATATCTTTGACCTTCATCTTGACGGCATCGACGCCTTCCTTGCCCTGCTCAGGCATGTTGGCTTCGATCAGCTTCTTGATGAACTCGTCGGTAGTGCCTTTGGAAAGCGTTTCGTACCAGCCCTCAAACGGTTTAAGCTGCTGGCTGGTAAGTAACTCCGTCGGGATCTTGCTCTCCAGATCTTTTGACGCTACTGACATAACCGCTTGGGCGAACTTCCTGGCTTCACGAGCCTTCTTAAGATCGTTGACTTCCTTGGACGGTCCATACTTGACTTCACCTGCTGGCAAGGAAGGATCGACTTCCCTACCGTACTCAACCCAACCTTGAGGAACGATCTCTTTATCGGTTTTCATCCCGATCCAGTTCTTTTCATACTCTGGAACTTGATTTCTCTTAGCTATGTCCAGAGCTTCGCTGGCTTGAGTAATGGCAAGATCGTACTCCTTGGGCATGGCACTAAGATACTTTCCTACCCGTTCTCGCATTACACCCTGATACTTAGCCTGTTCCTTCTCGCTGATCTCCTGTCCAATTCGATTAGCCCAAGTATTCAACTTGGCGGCTGGCTGGGAAATGGGAGGACCGTCAGGCTTGGGACCAATTGGAGGCTGCATACCCTGGGGAGGCATGGGAGGCTGACCTTGCGGAGGCTGGCCCGGCTGGGAAGGCGTATTCGGATCAAACATGTTCGGAATCTGTACCTGACCTTGACCGCCCTGATTCGGATTGAACTTGGCAGGAGGACTCATCGGCGGGTTTAACCGTCCGGCAATAGACTGAGGAGAAACAGGGGAAACCGGAGGACGCTGCTGCTGGGTAACACCCTGCATAGGAGGACTACCAGGCATCGGTTGCTGTTGCGGAGAAACCATTGGAGCCTGAGGAAGCCCTTCGGGTTCGTACTGGAATGGCTGCTGTTGCGGAGGCATAGGAGGCTGGCCAGATGTTCTTGCCGCTTCCTGCTCGTGAAGCCATTGACCATAAGCGTTTGCCTGAGCAGGTGTTCCGCCTTTTATAATGCCAAGATGCTGACCGGTCTGATAATATCTGTCAACAGCTTCGTCAGGGGTATGTTCTCTGCCATTATAAATAGTTGGGACTGTAATAACATTGCCCTTTTCATCGGTAAATGCGGTTGATTTAATCGTACCCTGTCCACCTCCAGCCAAATGGATAAGTGGATGATTGTTAAGGTCAATATTTCCAGTGTAACTAAATCCTCCAGATGAACCACCTCTTGAAGGTATCGACTGGGGAGCCATCGGGGCAGGCATCTGGGGAGGCTGCTGGGGCTGACCCTGGGACTGACCCTGGGGCTGCTGACCGAACAATCCTTGGAACCCGTTATCCATGATCTGCGCACCGGCTTCCATTCCTGCCGAAGTGTCTGTCGCAAACAAAGTCTGGGCCAAGGAAACCTTCATCTGAGGAGTTACCCATTCCGGGGCATTCCGCAATGCGTCGCCCTGCTCCGGCTTGAGAGTTCCGTTCTGCACATGGTAATCGATAAGCGGACCCCTGGAATCCTTTGGAGTAGCAAGTATCCCGCCCAATACTTCGCTTTTAAATGCAATAGTGTCCTGATCGAACTTACTTTTTTCCAGCCCCATCCTGTCCTTCTGCATGTTCAGGTAGTCTTGCTGCTGCTGGTTCTCGACATTACGCTGCTTTCCGGCATTGTACCCGGCCGCAATACTGTTCAAAGCGTTCATCCCGGTCGCAAAGGGTGACTGATAATTGACAACGGTTGCCATTGTTGACTCCTGTTATTTGCTGCCCATGTTGGCAAGTATCATGCCGATAGCACTCATATCGACCTGGTTGTTGGGAACGGTGGTAATGTTCTCGATCTGACTCATGCCGAGAGACTGACGCAACTGGTTGATCGCATCGATCGGATCCTGTCCCATCGCCTTAAGCTGATTCTCGAAGTCCGTCCAGGACAGGTTGAGAAGCTGCTGAACCGTCTGGTTCTCCAGGTTTCCAATGCCCTGAGCAATAAGAGCGTTCTGCAACTGCTGCGTGATATGGGAAATCTCCTGACCGTAGTTGGTATTCAGAATGCCTTCGTACTGGGCCAGCTTTATCATGTTGTCCACGACTTCGGCGTCCGACAGGTTCTGGTTGTACTTGGACATGTTCTGATAGACCTGCTCCGTATTGGCCTTGGTCAGGTCCAGATTCGCAAACGCCTGCTTGGCAGATATACCCAACAGCTTCTGGCTGGAATCGATATCGTTCAGTATCTGGGAAGACTGGGCCTGCGTCAAGCCAATCTGGGAAGGCAACTGCGCCAACTGGCCGTAAGTACCCAGCCCTGACAGTCTCTGGCTGCGTAAGGTGTCCGCAGACTGCGCACCCAACTGCTGAGAAGACAACTGCATGTTGGCAAGCGTACCCTGAAGATCCTCTTCCCGCGCTCTGGCGGCCTGTTCAACATTGCGTCCGACCTGACCGCCGTACAGATTTCCAGTCTGGTTCCCGTACCGCTGTAACTGCGGGGCCGTCTGCTCCCAGAAGGTATCCATCGCCGGTTTATAAACGCCCTGCTGCCATGCCTGCGATACCTGATTGGGATCGTACTGGTAAGACGGGGTTGTCTGATTAATAACCGACATGAGAGCCGCATACTGCTCCGGGTTCTGCTGCGCAAAGGTCTGCAACCCAGTCGTAGTATAAAGCGACGGATCCACTGCAAAGTCATCGTTGAACTTGCCGAACGGATCGGTGTAACCCGTTTCCGTGGAAGGAGGCGTACCCGGAGTTGTCGGAGTATCGCCGGGCGGAGTTTCCGGTGGAGTAACTGGAGCCTGCCATCCTTGCGGAGTCCACATATTAGCCTGAGTGTTGAACGACCAGCCCGGAACCTGAGACTGCTGGTACTGGTTGGAACTGGCCGGCATCTCCCACTGGCTGGTAGCGTAATTGTACTGCCATCCGTTGCTGCCCTGATCGTATTGGCCGGTCTGAGCATTCCAGGTCGATCCCGGAGTGTACTGTCCTGCCTGTCCCGGAGTGGACCACATGTTTTTAGTCTGGTCGTAATTAAACTGGGAAGCCCCGTAATCCGGACGCTGCTGCTCCCATTTCTGCTGACCCGCCCAGTCGTTGAAATTCTGGTAGGTAGGCATCGCAGACTTGCCAGCCGTGTCCTTGGCATACTGGTTGTAAATGTTCTGACCCATCGGATTCGCGTCGGCTGACTTCGATTCGAACGGCTTGACCCAGTTTTCAAAGCTGCTGATATTTGCCCATTCGTCCGTACCGGTTCCATTGCTGGACCAGGTGGGAACATTGTATCCGGTCCCTGTCTGATCGTAGTTCCAGTTGGTACTGCCACCCATCGCCCTTCCCTGTCCGCTAACCGTCATGGCAGGCTGGAGCAAGGCGTTCGCAATCATGTTCAGGATGCCCTGCATGCCGCCCTGGCCACCGTCCCCGCCCGGAAGGGGGATCTCCTGGCCGGTGTTGCCCTGGGGGCCTTGCCCCTGCTGCATCTGCGGAGGAAGCTGATGGTTCGGAATAACTGTACCAGGCTGATTGGGAGCCAGCAATTCCGGACCCTCCTCTCCGATCATGTTCTGGGTTCCATCTGCCCCGATATGCATCTCCGGTCCTTGCTCTCCCACCAGGTTCATCGGCTGCTCACCCTGTGGACCCGGCATTGGACCACCCTTCGCCCATGATCCGCCAAAGGTAACCTTGTCAGAAGGCTTCACACCGGTTGACCATTCCAGACTGTTTGACAGCCAGCTTGGCCACCCGCTTCCGCTATCCCTGGGTTCAAGATACCCCACCTGGGGGACTGGACCGTTGGCGTAGTCCCAGATCATATTCGGCATGTTAATCGCAGAGCCGAGCGACTGGGAAGTCTGAGGCCCTTTAAACGCCTTGGTTTCCTGAGCCGTGTAAGGATTGACGATCTGACCGACCTGCTGGTTGGTATTCGTAATGTACTGGGGAGCCGACTTCTGAATGGGGATCTGGGGTACTTTCCCAGTAAGAGCCATCGGATTGTACTGGTACGGCGAACTTGTCTGTTGCGGTCTGGACAGCTTAGCCAGCGTACTTCCCAGATTACCCGGCCGATACCCGGTAATGGCATTGGCCCGATTGGTAGCCCCTGCCATGTTCTTGCTGGCATTCTGGGTAGCATCCCAGCCCATCTGCGTACCGGCCTTCTGCATGTTGTTCAGCGGAGCAACCCTGGCAACATCAGGACGGGCCTGATAATTCGGGTTCCACTCGAAGACCAAGCCCTTGGGAGTCTTAACCCACTGACCCAACTGGGACATCGCCTGATTCGTCAGGATCTTGCTGACGCCCTTCTGTTGTTTGCTAAGGGTTGACTTCTGCTTCGTCTCCGGCTTGTTCTGGTTGGCTGCAACAGCCGATCCGGCCGCCATGACACCTGCTGCGATTAAGGGAAGTACCATAAATTACCTTCTTTCATGCCACCTTACGGGGCCGTTTCTGCCAAAAAGTTTTTGCGATGCCACTGCTCCAGAGCAGCCTGGATCTTTCGTGCCCATTCGACAAGCTCCTTCTCATCCTTGGGAGGCTTGGGGAATACCGGGGGTGTTACGGGTTCTGCTGGCATTACTGTTGAATCTCCAGTTCCCGCAACTCGTATTGAGAGATCGAGAACTTTTCGTTTAGGTTTCCGTTGTAGAATCTGAACTGAATCGAACGCGCTGAGAAATTCATGTTCAACTGATACCGGGTTCTGCTAGTCCCTCCGGTCAGGGTAAGCTGCTTCAATGTCGTCCAGGCCGTTGCGTCGTCCAGACGATACTGGACTGTAACCGCGACCGTTGTCGAGGACGCCGTTGCGTCGAAGCACAACTGGTCCCAACTGGAGAAGTAACCGGTCCCGTTCTCTTCCGGAACGATTGTCTTCGTAATGAACTGCTGGACTACCGCAACCCCCGAATCGTCGTACCTTGAGAACGACCATGCCATCAGCTTTCCCTTGGTATTCATAAACGCCGTCATGTACTGGTTGTCACCCCGCCATCCTCGTTCGTCCTGACAGATACCAGCAATACCATCTTCAAAAAACCATGTCATCCAAGCCCGGTTGGAAATGTCGTAAACCCAAACCTTGCGGCATACCTTGTCCGTTCCAGATGGAACGACAATCATGATGAAGCCCATTTCCTTGCTGAAGAACATGAAGGACTTCTGATAGACTTTCAGTCTCATGGTGACACTTGTTCCGGCCAGACGCGTGTCAACATCATCCTTGTTAATGTCGTCGATAAACTCATCCCAGATCGGTCCACCGATATCCTCCAGTTCCGATCCGCCGTTATACGAGTAGATACCGTTCGTCCCAACAAAGTAATGCAGTCCGATAGCCTGACATACCATCTTGGGAGCCAGCAGTGCCTCGTTGACGATAGTCGTTGTAAACCGGAAGTCAAAGGCATCTCCAATATAGGAAACGACGATAATTGAATCCGTCTTGTAAACGATCATCGAATCGCTGTTAAGAGTCTTGACCGCAAGGATCGTTCCAGGCGTCTCCAGCAGGTCGTTGTAGTTGGCAGCAGGCCAGTTTCCACCCGTCACCCCGGAAACATTCGACCAGCGCAATCTTCTAAGACTGGGATCGCCCGTTGCCGAATCCTGGGTACACCAGATGAATATATGGCCGTGGAACTGGCAAATGCCAAGGGAACGGGGAACGCCGACAGCCGGATAGTAATCGGCCGCACAAAGTGTCAGAGGATAGATCGTTCCGCCCGGAGAATTCTGGAGCAGGATATGGCCCTTGGCCGTTTCGTTGCGAGGATAAAAAGCGTTCCAACACATAACCAGTTTCGGATAAGGATACCCTGAATTCACCCAGCAGTAATCATAATCATAGGTAATATAATTCTCTCCGGCACTGAATGGAAATCCGTTGTCAATAAGTCCAATAGAATAGGCCACTGCTCCAACCGTTACGCCGCTGTAACGACACATCATCATGGCACTGTAACTAGGTGGAGTAATTGGGTAGTAACGAATGATACCGATGGAATGCGTCGCCACCTGAATGTAAGTCTGGGCCTCGTCCCGGTTATGTCGAATGTAGCAGGCTGCAATTCCGCCAGACATGGTTTGCAATGCACCTGAAAACTTATTTCCGGCAGAAAGCCAGCCGTGCTGCATATAGGCCGAAGTAGCAGGATTAATCGTCGTGGTAGTAAGCGCACTGACGCCGAACCGTGTCCGCAGTTCGCCCTTCTCCAGATACATATTCTGGATACTGACAGCGTTCGTCTTGTCGATCAGCTTGGACGGCAACCCGGCATTAATGCCCTTGAGCGGGGCAGGATAGAACCGGTATTTCTTTCTCGTCAGCTTAGCCATGTCTTATTTCCCGAAGATTGCAAAGGAGAAGTAAACCTTATTCGACGCCCAGGCATATAATCCGCAGTTACGGGCCTTGAACTGGACATAAACACCCTGGCCCTGATTGAGAATCAAAGCATTTGAGAATGTCAATCCGGACTGATAAAAATACAGATCGATATTGCTCGTTGTCGCAGACATGTATTCTATATAAACACCGTAGGCACTGGTAAGAGACTGGTCCAGAATCGCAACCGTAGCCGTACTGGCCAATGCACTTGCCGCACTGGCAATAACTCCTTGTGCCTGAGCCAGCAGCGTCATGCCCGAACGGATGAAAGAAACATCCCGGACCGCCCTGTTACCAAAGCCGTCCAATTGACAACGCAGATTGATTTTTGCACTTCCCATGCGTAACTCCTATTCGGGATTGCCGATTTCAGCCGCAGGCACATTTGTTCCGGGCGTGCGGTATAAGGTTTTCGGGACTGAACCCCACACCGGGGTGTAGTCGTAGTCAGGATACTCGTTGCGTCGGGCGCGTCGGATAAAGGTGCTGGCCATCTGACTGAAGCCGTACATCTTCTCCCAATCGCCCAGTATGGTGCATCCGTAGGCCGACACCATGCAGATTAATGCCGTGTCCAGACCGTCCAGAGGATTTTCAATGTCGTTGGTTGTGTCGAATTCGATCGGAAACCGGATGCAGGTAATCTCCAGCGTGTCCCCGGTCGAGGACGGAGCCGGATAAATGCGAAGCTCCGATTCAAACCTGGAGTACAATTTTGGGAACGAGCCTCCATCTTCGGAAGGATCCGGGAACATGTCGTCGTAATGCTCCGGCAGTATATACTCCAGAGTACTTGACATACCGTCCCGAAGATACTTGACCTGCTTGATCGTCTTGAGCCGTTCCGGAATGGGATAGACATGAACATCGACGACAGTCTTATAGGAAACAACATCCTGGAGCGAACGCCAGTTGTACAGGTTGGCCAGTTCCCGCATCGACTGGTTAAGCCAGCGCGTAACCCTGGCTTCCGTCAGGTCGGTCCTACTGCCCAGGTTGGCGGTTATCTCTTCGATCAATACTGATTTTAACATGGTTCGCTCCGCAAGAGGATATGGGGGACAGGCGCGGACCTGCCCCCCAACAAGGAGGTTACTTACCGAAGGCGGTAAAAGTCCCGGAGGCCGAAGCCGCCGAACCTAATGCCCCGGTAGAGAAAACACGAACATTAATCAGTCCGGCGTGAAAATTCGTGCTGGACCCGATATACTGGGCAACATAAGGTCCGGAAACCTGGACGATAATGTTGCTGATATCGCGGAACCCACGAGTAATCGCGCTGACGGAATAGCTGCTGGTGGTCGAAAATGTGATCTTACCATGACCGACACTAACGCCAGGACCAGTCCTATTGCTACGCCGTGGACCACGACTGAGAAAAGTTACAGTTGGTGCTACGGCTGCCATATCGAATTCTCCGTAAAAGAGGTTAAGGGGCCACTGTCGTCAGCAGCCCCGGTTAAGCCGATTAATCGATATCGACATCGATGAACGCCTGGCAGTAAGCCGAGTATCCTGCCATCATAGCACGACCAATGACCTGCGCCGACTGGGCCGTAGTTGTCGAAAGACGACGAACGCGACCGCTCAGGACGGCACACGGAACAATCTGTCGTCCAGCAGACACGATACCGCTGGTCAGAACCATAGCGATACCCTTCGTCTGGATCAACTGCCATCCGGAGGCCGTCACATCGTCCGTGAAGACACCCATGACTTTGCCAGTGTAAGTCCAGGCAGTACGGACAAGACCGTAGTACGGGTTGCTTTGCAGACGGGCATAGGTGGTCGTCGAAAGACCAACAACAATCGGCTCTTCCAGATACACCTTGGTAATGAGACACCCGGTGTAGCCAGCCTCGATCCGATTGACGCGATACGAATAACCGCCACCGACGCCGCTGTAAACGACGAACTGGCCGCCCTCAAACGGGATGGTATTGGTAAGAGCAGAACAACCGTAAAGATAAATTTCACGGTCATTGGTCGCGCCACCCTGGCCATCCACATAAGCAGACTTCAGGTGCTTGCCAGCAGACAGAACAAAATGGTCAGTCGCCGCAGTATTAAACCGCAACGCCACCATTCCGACGCTGGCCGAGGCATCGCTGATCTTGGCCCAGCGGTAACGCTTCTCGCCGTTATCGACATAGGTTCCGGGAGAAATGCCGCACTGACTGGACTGATGACCAGCGGTCAGAAGCATTTTCTCCGTCATTCCATTCGTTAAAGCCTGATTCATTGTAAAAACTCCTAATTAGGGTGTTTGTTTGCTACC
>SXGT01900931.1_pt1 | contig 12221 bp, 13 predicted proteins | sample 3176221 | NCBI WGS metagenome assembly SXGT01 (sample SAMN11356862, study PRJNA531348) | freshwater metagenome | isolation source: freshwater sample F1-120 | place: China: Fuxian Lake, Yuxi | collected 2017-12-25
CGGTCCGGCGTGCTCCGCACGCCGGACCGCTCAACGAAGGGAGGTTGGGTGCGGTCGCGGGCGGGTGTTCAGGCGCCGATCGCGTGGTAGCCGCCGTCGACGTGGACGACCTCGGCGGTCGTCGCCGGGAACAGGTCGGACAGCAGCGCGATGCACGCTCGGGCCGCCGGCTCGGGGTCGCGGACGTCCCAGCCGAGGGGCGCCCGCTCGTTCCACGCGACCTCGAACTGCTCGAATCCCGGGATCGACTTCGCGGCGATCGTGCGGATCGGGCCGGCCGCGACGAGGTTGACCCGGATGTTCGACCCGCCGAGATCGCGCGCCAGATACCGCGCCGTTGACTGCAGTGCGGCCTTGGCGACACCCATCCAGTCGTAGACGGGCCAGGCGACGCGACCATTGTCGAAGTCGAACCCGACGATCGCGCCGCCGGCCGGCATCAGCGGGCGGACGGCCACCGCGAGGGACTTGAGCGAATACGTCGAGACGTGCATCGCGGTCGCGACGTCGTCCCACGGCGCATCGAGGAACCCACCACCGAGGCAGCTCTCGGGAGCGAACGCGATGGCGTGCACCGCGCCGGCGAGTTCTCCGCCGATGCGCCCGGCGAGCGCGTGCACGTCGTCGGGGCTCGTCGCGTCGAACTCGACGATCTGCACGTCGGGGTCGGGGAGACGCTTCGCGCTCCGTTGCGTGAGCGACATGACCCGCCCGAAGCTCGACAGCACGACGGTCGCGCCCTGTTCCTGGGCGAATCGCGCGACCGAGAACGCGATCGACGCGTCGTTGAGCACGCCGGTGACGAGGATCCGTTTGCCGTCGAGGAGCATCGGTGGGCCTTTCTGCCGAGATGGTCGAAGGGGAGGTCGGTGTCGCTACTGCGGGCTGTTCGAGTGCTTGCGGGACTGCCCGACGCGGCGCTTCGAGCCGACGCGGCGAAGCGCCGCCGCGACGACTCGACGGGTATCGATCGGATCGATCACGGTGTCGACGAGGCCGCGCTCGGCCGCCCGGTACGGGTTGAGGAACACCTCGCCGTAGGCGTTCGCAGTGACGCCCTTGTTGCCGAGGATCTGCACGGCGCCCGACGCCCCCATCACCGCGATCTCGGCGGTCGGCCAGGCGACGCAGACGTCGTTGCCGATCCCGCGTGAGTCCATGACGATGTACGCGCCGCCGAAGGCCTTGCGCACGATCACGCAGACGCGCGGCACGGTCGCCTCGCAATACGCGTGAACCAACTCGGCGCCATGGCGGATCATGCCCCGCCATTCGAGGTCCTTGCCGGGCTCGAAGCCGGGGGTGTCGACGAAGGTGACGATGGGGAGGTCGAAGGCGTCGCACCACGACACGAAGCGCGCCGCCTTGCGTGCCGCTTCGATGTCGAGTGTGCCGGCGCGCTGGGCCGGTTGGTTGGCGACGATCCCGACCGGGATCCCGCCGACACGCGCGAACGCGGTGATCACATTCGGTGCGTAGTGCGCCCGGATCTCACACAGTGAGTCGGTGTCGCAGACGTCGTCGAGGAGCTCGAACATGTCGTACGCGGCGGTGGGGGAGTCGGGAACGATGTGTGAAGCGACCGTGCAAGGCCGCCCGACCGGGTCGGCCGCGTCGTCGGACTCGACGGGTCGGGCCAACGCGTGCGACGGGAGATACGAGAGGAGCATTGCGACGGCCTCGGACGCAGCGTCGGTATCCTCGACGACGATCGTCGCGACGCCGGATCGCGACTCGTGCATCCCAGCGCCGCCGAGCCCCACGCGGTCGACGGCGACGCCCGTGAACTCAGCGACCATCTCGGGGCCGCTCAGGAAAGCGAACGCGGTGTCGGTCATCACGACGGCGTCGACGATCCCGAGCAGCAGCGAAGGACCCGACAGGCACGCGCCGGTCACGATGACGGCCGTCGGGACGACCCCCGACGCGCGCGCGAGGGCTCGTGCGACGCCACCCCATGCGTGCAGTGCCGCGACGCCTTCGGTGATCTCCGCGCCCGACGAGTCGATCCGGAACACGACGGGGATGCGGACCTCCACCGCGAGCTCGACGGCGCGAGCAAGGGCTGCGCCGCCGGCGAACGTGATCGCCCCGTGGTGCGGGCCGCCCGCGACTTCACACCACATGACCGGCCGACCATCGATCTCGCGGAAGCCCGCATGCGCCGCGGCGTCGGTGCGTCTCCCGAGCGACAGCGTCGCCGTGGTCGTGGTCACTCGCCCCCGGCGGGTGCGAAGACCAGCGTGGCGTTGTGCCCGCCGAATCCGAAGCTGTTCGAGAGCGCGGGAGCGGGAGCGAGGGGTCGCGCCGCACCGGCGACCACATCGAGCTGGATGTCGTCGCCGAGCCGCTCGAGGTTGGCGGTCGGCGGGACCAGCGAACGCGCGATCGCGAGGATCGCCGCGGCCGCCTCGACCGCGCCGGCCGCGCCGATCATGTGGCCGGTCACGCCCTTGGTCGACGTGACGACCGGAGGCGTCCCGCCGAAGACCTTACGGATCGCCTCGGCCTCTGCCGAGTCGTTGAGCGGTGTCGACGTGCCGTGCGCGTTCACGTGTCCCACGGCAGACGGAGCGATCGCGGCGTCGGCGAGGGCGAGCTGCATGCACGCCGCGGCACCTTCGCCACCGGGCGAAGGCGCGGTGATGTGATATGCGTCGGCGTTGCGGCCGTACCCGACGAGTTCCGCGTGGATGTGCGCGCCGCGCGCCACCGCTCGATCCCAGCGTTCGAGGACGAGCGCCGCGGCACCCTCGCCCATCCCGCAGCCGTCGCGGTCGGCGTCGAAGGGACGCGACGCGCGCTTCGGGTCGTCGTTGCGGCCCGACAGGGCCGTCATGCGGCCGAACGCGGACATGGCAGTCGGTGTCTGGCACGACTCCGCGCCCATCCCGATGGCGACGTCGGCGGCACCGTGGCGAATGAGCTCGGCCGCGTCGCCGATCGCGTTCGTGCTCGCGGCGCAGGCGGTCGCGACCGTGGTGTTGGGTCCGGTCCAGCCCAATTGGAGCGAGACGAGCGCGGAGGTCGCGTTGATCATCATCATCGGGACCAGCATCGGGCTGACACGATTCGGACCCTTGGTGAGTCGGATCTCGACCTGTTCTTCGAGCGTGATGAGCCCACCGATCCCGCACCCCGCGACGACCGCGCATCGCGCAGGATCGGCAGCGAGGTCGCCCGCATCGGCGAGCGCGTCGGTCGCCGCAGCGAATCCGAGGATCGAGACGCGGTCGAGCCTCCGGGCCTCCTTGGCGGTGAGGTACGGCTCGATGTCGAACGCGGCGACCTCACAACCGATGCGCACCGCGAGGGCCGAGGCGTCGTAACGCGACAAGGTCGCGCCCGCGGAGTCACCGGCGCAGAGCCGCGCCCAGAATGACTCGAGGTCGTTGCCGGCCGGGGTCTTCATCCCGAGACCGGTCACGGCGACGCGATGGCGTCCGCGGTGGTCGAGCGCGCTCATGACGCGGTGCTCACCCGATCTTGGAGAGCACGAGGTCGACGGCGTTGCCGACGGTGAGCACCCCTTCGAGGTCCTCTTCGGGAACCTCGATGTCGAACCGCTCCTCGAGTCCCATCACCAGTTCGACGAGGTCGAGGCTGTCGGCCTCGAGGTCTTCTTTGAAGCGTGCCGTCTCGGTGACGGTGTCGGCCTCGACCGACAAGACCTCCACGGCGACGTCGCGGATTGCCGCGAGAGCTTCGTTGCGTTCCATGTCCGTGCTCCTTGCTCGTTCTGTCGGGGCTCGTTCTGTCGGGGCTCGTTCTGTCGGGCTGGTTTCGACGGCGTCGTTCTGATCGGGCGAACCTAGTGGGCTAGTGCCCCATCGCGAGGCCTCCGTCGACGGGCACGATCGCGCCCGTCACGTAGGCGGCGGACTCGCTGCACAAAAACGCGATCACGGCCGCGACTTCGGCCGGGGTCCCGAAGCGCCCGAGCGGCACTTGGGCAGCAGCTCGCGCCTTCCAGTCGTCGGCGAGGTCTGCGGTCATGGCGGTCTCGATGGGACCTGGTGCGACCACGTTCGCGGTGATGCCCCGAGACGCGAGTTCGCGCGCGACGCTTCGAGTCAGCCCGACGAGCCCGGCCTTCGCCGCGGCGTAATTGGCCTGGCCCGGCATTCCTGTCTGGCCGCTCGACGAACTGACGTTGACGATGCGACCGAACCGCGCCTTCATCATGGCGGGAGTGGCGCGCCGGATCGTGTGGAACGCCCCGGTGAGGTTCGTGCGCAACACCGAATCCCACGCGTCGTCCTTCATCCGCATGACGAGGCCGTCGACGGTGATGCCGCCGTTGTTGACGAGCACGGTGACCGGCCCGAGTGCGTCGGTGAGCGCGGTGAAGGCGGCGTCGACGGAGTCGGTGTCGGCGATGTCGCACCGGATCGCGTGTGCCCGACCTCCCGCGTCGATGATGGCAGCGACGGTTGCGGCCGCGCCGACGTCGTCGGTCACGTATCCGACGCCGACGCGATGGCCGCCCGCTGCGAGCGCGATGCAGGTCGCCGCACCGATACCCTTCGACCCGCCGGTGACGAACGCGACACGTTCCACATCGGCGCCGGTGGCCGCCGATCGGGTCTCGGTCATTCCGGTGCTCCCCATCGCAGCAGCGCGCTCGCCCACGTCATGCCCGCGCCGAACCCGGCGAGGAGCACGAGATCGCCGTCGGCGACCCGGCCGTCGTCGACCGCCTCGAACAGTGCGAGGGGGATCGACGCCGCGCTCGTATTGCCGAAGCGGTCGATGTTCGCAACGACGCGGTCGGCCTCGATGCCGAGACGAGTCGCGGCGGTGTCGATGATGCGCGTGTTGGCCTGGTGCGGGACGAACCACGCGACATCGGCCGCAGTGCATCCGGCGCGTTCGAGGGTGAGCGCCGACGAATCGACGACGGCGCGGACGGCGCGTTTGAAAACTTCCTGCCCCTGCATCTTGATGTAGTGGTCGCCGCGCGCAACGGTCGCCGCGGAGGTCGGGAGGCGCGAACCGCCGGCAGGGATCTGGAGGATGTCGGTGGCGCTGCCGTCGCAACCGAGATCCCACGCGAGCAGACCGCCGTGAGCGTCCGCGCTCGACATGACCGCCGCGCCGGCACCGTCGCCGAAGAGGATGTGGGTCGCCCGGTCGTCGGGGTCGGTGATGCGTGACATCGTCTCGGTCCCGACGACGAGGACGTGCCGGCAGCCCGTCTGGAGCATCGCGGCAGCGACGACCGTCGCGTAGACGAACCCCGAACATGCCGAGTTGAGGTCGAAACTGCCGCACCGCAACCCGAGGCGTTCGCCGAGGAACGCGCCGGTGTGCGGCATGAGTTGTTCGGGGGTGCTCGTGGCGACGACGAGGAGGTCGATGTCGCTCGGCGTGAGGCCCGCCTGTTTGATCGCGCTCGCGGCGGCGGTCGCGCCGAGCGAGGCGCTCGTGTCGCCTGGCCCGGCGATGCGACGTTCGCGGATGCCGGTGCGTTCGAGGATCCAGGCGTCGGTCGTGTCGAGGCGCGCCTCGAGATCGGCGTTCGTGAGAACCCCGTCGGGCACTGCGGTGCCCCACCCCGTGACGAACGCGTTGCTCACCGTGCTGCGACGCTACGCGACGCGCATCCAGGCGACCGGCTCACCCTCGCGCAGCCGCTCACCCTGGTGTGCGAGCACGCCCATGAGGGTGCCGGTGAACGGCGACCGCACACTGACCGATGTGCCCGGGCCTTCGACGACGCCGATCTCGTCGCCCCGGTCGACGAACGCGCCCGAGTACGTGATCGCGGTGAGCCGGAAGACGCCGCCGCCGGGGGCGACGATCATCCGCTCGGGGACCGAGAGGTTTTCGCCGGCGAGGCGCAGGGGAGTGAGGGAACGCACGAGGATCAGGACTCCTGGGGGTCGTCGGTGAGGTGGGCGAGGTCGTCGGGGCCGGCGATGCCGATCACGGCGACGCCGGTGACGGTTCGCCGGGCGACGCCTGCGATCATCGAACCGTGGCCGACCTCGACGAAGGCGTCGGCGGCGAGGGGCGCGGCGGCGAGCGTCAGCATCGACTCGCGCCAGCGAACCGGCTGGAGTGGGTGATCCGCGAGTCGGGTCCGCCAACCCTCGCCGTCGTCGTGCGCGAGCGCATCGGCGTTGGAGACGACCGGGGCGCGCGGCGCCCGAAGGGGGATCGCCGCGAGCGCCTCGACGAGCCCGGCGCGTGCGTCGGCCATGAGCGGCGTGTGGAACGCGCCCCCGACGCTCAGGCTCATCGTTCGGCGCACCCCGAGCGACTTGGCGGCGGCGAGCGCCGTCTCGATCCCGGCGGGCGTCCCCGCGACGACGATCTGACCGGGCGCGTTGTCGTTCGCGATCCAACATTCGTCGGTCGCGGCGCACGCCGCCTCGGCATGTTCGAGCGTTGCGCCGAGGAGCGCGGCCATGCGGCCGGGGTGCGCGTCGGCCGCCGCCTGGGTCAGCTCGGCGCGCCGGGCCGCGAACCGGATGCCGTCGGCGAGCGTGAGTGTGCCGGCGGCGATCAGCGCGGTCACCTGGCCGAGCGAGTGGCCGGCGAACGCGACGATCTCGTGGTGGGCGGCGATCTCGTCGCGGGCGGCCTCCCAGGCGAGGAGCGAGGTCGTGAGCACGGCGAGCTGGGCGTTGCGGGTACGCGCGAGCTCCGCGGCGTCGGCGTCGAGGACGAGGTGCGCGAGCGACTCGTCGAGCGCGGCCTCGGCGGTCTCGACGATCGACCACGCGGGCTCGCCCTTCCACGGGCCGGCCATGCCACTGGATTGGGTCCCCTGGCCGGGGAAGACGACCGCGACGCGCAAAGCGGGCTCCTCGTGTGCGCTGGTTCCCCGTGCGCAGGGCTGTGACCCACTCGAGGCGGGCGGGTTACGCACGGGACTGCATTGTCGGCGGTTACCCGCGAGTACCCCGGCATCGCCGCGTCGCGAACGCGTGAACACCTAGTTTCGGGCAATGACCAACGCGCACGACGATCCGATCGCGCTGTTGCCGCACCGACCGCCGTTTCGCTTCGTCGATGCGGTCGACGAACTCGAACCCGGGGTTCGGATCGTCGCCCGTTGGCGGGTCACGGGCGAGGAGGCATTCCTCGCCGGGCACTTCCCGGGCAATCCGATCGTGCCGGGAGTGATCCAACTCGAGGCGCTCGCGCAGGCCGGAGCGATCGCCCTGCTGTCGGACCCCCGCTACGCGGGAAAGCTGCCGCTGTTCGGTGGGGTCGAGGATGTGCGGTGGCGCCGCCTCGTGCGGCCGGGCGACGAGGTGCGGTTCGACCTGACGATGGAGCGGCTCTCGGCACGCGGCGGTTGGGCGCGGGGCCGCGCGACGGTCGCCGACGACGAGACGCTGCGCGCCCGCCTGCTCTTCGCCCTCGCCTGACCGCGCACCTCTTCGAGGTGACGGGCTCAGGCGGGTTTGCCCTTGCGTTGCTTGGGGTGCTTGCCGAGATCTTCGAGCGCCTTGATCTGCGCGGGGTCGTACTCCCCGGCGCTCGTCGCGGTGAGGATCGGCGTCGGCGGGTCTCGATCGGGCTCGGGATCGAGACCGAGCAGGAGGCGGGTCTCGATCTCGTCGTCCATGCCGGTCTCGCTGCGGACGCGACGCGACGGCCCGATCACGATGATCAGCAGGCCGACGACGACCCCGCCGACCACGAACCCCACGAAGAACTCCGCCATCGGTCGCTACTGTATGGCGATCACTCCAGGCCCGAGTGGTGGAACGGTATACACGGCGGACTCAAAATCCGCTGCTCGCAAGGGCGTGTGGGTTCGAATCCCACCTCGGGTACGACGCGAACGCAGTGTGGCGAGGGGCGACGGCGACCTTGTGCCCGTGGCTGCCCCCAGGGGGCATGGGATGGCACAAGGTCGCGAACGCGGCCTCGTCAGGCACCGGCGACGAGCCGGTGGAAGGCGATCGCGGCGGCGGTGGCCACGTTGAGTGAGTCGACTCCGGCGCGCATCGGGATCCGCACCGCGACGTCGGCCGCGGCGAGCGCGGCGCCCGAGAGTCCCGGGCCCTCGGCGCCGACGACGATGGCGACGCGTCCGGCGACTTCCTCGACGAACCGTTCGATCGGCACGGCATCGGCGCGGGGCGTGAGTGCCGCGATCGTGAACCCCGCGGAGCGCACCTCGTCGAGCCCGGAGGGCCACTGCGGAACGCGGGTCCACGGCACGGTGAGGACGTGGCCGATCGACACGCGGACGCACCGTCGATAGAGCGGATCGGAACATTCGGGGTCGAGCAGAACGGCGTCGATTCCGAGCGCCGCCGCGTTGCGGAAGATCACACCGAGGTTCTCGTGGTCGTTGACGCGTTCGCACACCGCGATCGTGCGCGCGTCGGCGAGCACCGCGGGAACGTCGGGGAGCGGGAACCGGTCGACCGAGGCGACGGCGCCGCGGTGCAGGTCGAAACCGACGATCGCTCGGAGGAGATCCGGATCGGCGACGAAGACCGGGGCGGCGACGCCCTCGAGATCGGCGGCGAGGCCGGCCAGGCGCGCCGGGGTCACCAGGACGGCGCGCACCCGATCGCGGTGGCGCGACCGGAGCAACGTCGCGATGGGCAGTGGGCCCTCCACGACGAAGAACCCTTCGACCCGCTCGCGAGCCGCCTCGATCTTGATCCGGAAGCCCGGCTCGTCGAGCCGGGCGAAATCGGACAACCGCGGGTCGCCCGGGTCGTCGAGCGGAGTCGTCAACTCGGATCACGCAGATCGCCGCCGCAGACCCGCCCAACGATGGAGTCCAGCGAGACGGGGCCGTACGCGCGCGAGTCCATGCTTTCGCAGCGATTGTCGCCGAGTACGTAGACAGACCCGAGAGGGATGACTCGCGGCTCGAGTTCTATGCCCGCGAAGTCGCCGCACTCCGGGTTGCGGTACCGCTCCTCGACACGCACTCCGTTGACGACGATGTCGCCGTCGTCGGCTTCGATGCGGTCACCACCGACGGCTACGACGCGCTTCAGCACCGACTCGGGCGCAGGTTCACTGATGGCACCCCCAGGGGGAGCGAAGACGATCACATCGCCGCGTTCGATCGACGAGTCGTCGATCACGCGGATGCGGTCACCGGCGCGCACGGTCGGGTACATCCCCTGGCTCGGGATCGAGTACCTGCGCGCCCACGACACACCGCAGAAGAGGTTCTGGCTGGCGTACCACGTATCCACGCCGAGGATCAGCGCGATCGGCGCAGCGATCGCCAGCCGTCGTCGGCGCCGCACGGTGCGTTCGCCCGCACTCGGCCGAGATCCTGCGGGCGGATGCCATTCTGTGGCCACGATCCCTGATTCTTGTCGGACATCGGCTCGGAGCGCCTGTCCGATGTAGGCGGTTTCGGGGAGGCACGGACCGCCCCGCGCCCGTAAACTCCCCCCACTATGTCTCGCTCGCTGCTCGAACGCCGCCTCGTCGACGTCTCCGACCGTCTCAAGCGGCTGCGCGCCGAGGCCGCCGTCGCCGCCGAGCAGCTCCAGTTCATGGTCGATGAGGCCGACGAGGCTCGGATGCGCGCCCTGGTCTCCGAGACGCCGCTCGCCGACGCCGGCGCTCGTGAGGCGCAACGGCACGCCGACGCCCACGCCCGCCACCGCGACGGTCTGTTGCGTTCGATCGCCGACCTCGAGCGCGAGCAAGATGCCCTGCTCGATCGCATGGCGGCCGAACTGGCCGCAACGCACGAGTCCTGAGTCAGGCCGAGGGGAAACGCCGGTGTCCAACCCAGTCCGTGTCGTCGTCGCCGAGGACGAGGCGATCATCCGACTCGATCTCAAGGAGATCCTCGAAGAAGAGGGTTACGAGGTCGTGGGCGAGACCGGACGCGGCGACACCGCGATCGAACTCGTCACCGAGCTGAAGCCCGACCTCGCGATCCTCGACATCAAGATGCCGGGGATGGATGGCCTCACCGCTGCCCGGCACATCGCCGGCGAGCGACTCGCGGCGGTGCTCATCCTCACCGCGTTCAGCCAGCACGACCTCGTCGAACAGGCCCGCGAGGCCGGCGCCTTGGCGTACCTCGTGAAGCCGTTCCAGAAGAGCGATCTCATCCCGGCGATCGAGATGGCACTCGGCCGGCACGAGCAGATGGTGGCGCTCGAACAGGAGAACGCCGATCTCGCGGCCCGGCTCGAGGCCCGCAAGCTCACCGACCGGGCGAAGGGCCGCCTGATGGACGACCACGGCCTCGCGGAGTCGGCCGCGTGGCGTTTCCTCCAGAAGAGCGCGATGGACACGCGTCGCGGCATCGCCGAGGTCGCTCGGGACGTCATCGAGGGTTCGCTCGCTCCCTAGAGTGCGGCCGTGACCGAGAAGCTCCTCCTGCTCGACGGCAATTCGCTGGCCTACCGCGCGTTCTTCGCGCTCCCGACCGATCTCGTGACCAGCTCGGGCACCGTCACGAATGCGGTCTACGGCTTCACGTCGATGCTCGCCAAGGTGCTCGCCGACGAGCGCCCCGACCTGATCGCCGTCGCGTTCGACGCGCCGGGCGGTTCGACGGAACGCTTCGCTCTCGATCCGGAGTACAAGGCGGGTCGGGCCGAGACCCCCGACATCTTCCGCGCGCAGTGGCCGTTGATCCGCGAGGTGCTGTCGACGCTGCAGATCGTGCAGCTCGAAGTGCCCGCGGTCGAGGCCGACGACGTGATCGCCACGCTCGCGACGCGTGCCGCGGCCGCAGGGATCGACGCGATCATCGTGACCGGCGACCGCGACAGCTATCAACTCGTCGAAGATCCCCACATCCGCGTGCTCTACAACAAGCGCGGCGTGAGCGACTACGCGCTGTACGACGAGGCAGGCATCGCGGAGCGCACCGGTGTCACCCCTGCGCAGTACCCCAACTACGCAGCGCTGCGCGGCGACAGCTCCGACAACCTGCCGGGCGTTCCTGGCATCGGCGAAAAGACGGCAGCGAAGCTCATCAACGCCTACGGCGACCTCGAAGGGATCTTCGAGCATCTCGACGAACTGCCGCCCAAGCAGCGCGAGAACCTCGGCGCGTTCCGCGAGCGTGTGTTCAAGAACCGCGAGATGTCGATCCTGCGCCGCGATGTCGAGCTCGAGGTCGACGTCCACGAACTCCGCCAGGGTCCGTTCGACCGCGAGGCGCTCAAGGCGCTCTGCCAGCAACTCGAGTTCCGCACACTCCTGCCGCGGTTGCTCGACGCGGTCGGCGACGCCGCGGCCGCGGCCGACGTGCCCGACGCCGAGCTGTTCGAGGTCGAGGTCGAGGCGGTGCGCCAGGCCGACACGGCGGCCGCCTTGCTCGCGAAGGTCGACGGGCGGGTCGCGTTCGAGGCTCGCTGGGCGGGCACTCCGGGCAAGGTGCTCGACGGCCTGGCGTTCGCGACCGAACTCGGCCGGGCCCATTACCTCGCCGACGACACGCTCGCCGCACCCGTCGTGCGCGCCGAACTCGAACGCATCTTCGCCGGTGGCGCGTCGGTGGTCGCCCATCGGGTCAAGGAACTGGTGCACGGACTCGGCGATCCCGACCTGCGCAGCCTCGGCGCCGACACCGCGGTGATGGCGTACCTGCTCGACCCGGGCGAGCCGAAGTACGCGCTCGACGACCTCGCGCAGAAGTACCTCGGGATCGAGTTGCGGTCGCCCGACGTGGAGGAGGGCACCCTCGACTTCGGGGGCGACAGCGCGATCGACCAGGCGGGGCGCAACGCGGCCGCGGTGCTCCAGCTCGCCGACCACCTGCACGCAGCGCTCGCGGCGCGCGGGTTGCTCGATCTCTACGAGCGGTTCGAGCTCCCGCTCGTTCGGGTGCTCGCCAAGATGGAGGCCGTCGGCGTCAAGATCGACGTCGAGTTCCTCCGCGAACTCGGCCGCGAGCTCGCCGACCAGGCCCGCACCCACGAGGCTGCGGTGCACGCGATGGCAGGGGAATCCTTCCTCATCAACTCGGTACCGCAGCTCCGGCACATCTTGTTCGAGAAGCTCGGGCTCACGCCGGTGAAGAAGACCAAGACCGGACCGTCGACCGACGCCGACTCCCTGCAGAAGCTCGCCGAGGAGCACCCGATCGTCGACGAGATCCTCAAGTATCGCGAGGTCGAGAAGCTCCGCAGCACCTACGCCGATGCGCTGCCGCCGCTCGTCGCCGCGGATGGTCGGATCCACGCGAACTTCAACCAGCTCGTCGCGACGACCGGGCGCATCTCGAGCGAGACCCCGAACCTGCAGAACATCCC
>SXGT01077201.1_pt1 | contig 12220 bp, 12 predicted proteins | sample 3176221 | NCBI WGS metagenome assembly SXGT01 (sample SAMN11356862, study PRJNA531348) | freshwater metagenome | isolation source: freshwater sample F1-120 | place: China: Fuxian Lake, Yuxi | collected 2017-12-25
CATATCCAAGCAAAAAAGTGCAGCTTATAAAAACCAATAAAAACAATAGCCTCATGTGGATTTCCCAATTTTTTGTAATCGATTCACCAATTGGTTTTGCAGCTCATCGTTAATCCATGCTTTTCGCGGCACTGCCCAAAGTTTTTCATGTGCGAAGCTTTGGCACTGAAATGCGTTTTCTTCCGGCATAAGCACGGCATCGGCATCGGGAAATTCGATCTCAGCGGCTTTAAATCGATGCTTATCCCGATAGTCGTGCAATTGCGCAGTTAGCCCAGATTGATGCAAGAGATCGAAAAACCATCGTGCATTATCGTCATCGGTCACGGCATGTATTTTCTTGGCCTTAAAATCATCGATAGGCTGCCGAGTTGCCGGATTAAGCACATTGTAAGCCGTGTCGTTAACCAGCTTCATATTATAAGTTTTTCCCCGGTGTGCTAAATTGCTGTGCCGGCCATAAGCCCTGCCGCTGGTGACAACGATGTTGGTTTTCGTTAGTTGTCGAGGGCTCATACGCAAAGGGCCTGCCGGAATAAGCAATCCGTTGCCATGGCTATGCTTGTCGAAATCAACGATCACGATTTCAATGTCACGCTCAAGGCGGAAATCAGTCAAGCCGTCTGTGCAAATAACGATGTTGCAAGCCGGGTGTGCATTCAACAACGCTTTTGCGGCCGCAACCCGATTGCCGCCGATCCAAACGGGGCAGGATTTGCCGCACTGTTGCGCCAGCATGAATGCTTTGCTATCGGTCTCGCGTGCGGCATCGGTAATGGCGCGAGGCGGCCCGGGGTGGTCGGAGCTGCCGCGTGTAATGACTCCGGGAGTGTGGCCGTGCCGCAATAGCGTATCGACGATCCAAACCAAGAGCGGGGGCTTATTGTCGTCGATCAAACTAAGGCTGTCGACCACAATAACCGGCACCGGGAGCCTGGCCGCAGGGAGAATATCCAGCCAATAGCACAATTTCTTTAACGTCAGAAAGTATTCATACGCAATGCTGAGCGGCCACAAAAGGAAATGAAGCGGTGTGATGCGATGCCAATAAAGCTCGGATAATTTCATGGTGTGTTTTTGGTTTAAATTAAGGCGCTAATGTTGTTCATTATTAAAAATTTTTGCATGTCGTCGACATGCTTTGCAAGATTTATGTAAAGATTGCACCGATTAATTGGTGGCGACCGGCATTAACCGCATCGGAAATGAATCGCCATCGATATTACAGTCATACCCGTTTAATGAAAATAAGCAAGAAAATATAACCATGCGCTTAAATCGACTGCTTGTTCCAACCGCATCGGCCGGTAACGAGTCCAAAAAACCGCACCGCATCGCTTATACGGATTGGGGAGACCCGGAAAACCCGCATGTGGTCGTCTGCGTTCATGGATTGACACGAAATTGCCGCGATTTCGATTACCTTGCTCGAGCCCTGCAAAACGACTGCCGGGTGATTTGCGTGGATGTGGTAGGGCGCGGGCAAAGCGATTGGCTGGAGCATGCCGATGATTACGATTACTATCCCTTATATCTTTCGGATGCCATTGCGCTGATAACGTATATTAAAGCGCAATATACGGTGCCGATGACATTGGATTGGGTCGGCATTTCCATGGGGGGATTGATCGGTATGATGCTGACGATACAACCCAACTTGCCGGTCTCAGCCGATAAACTGGTTATCAGCGACATCGGCCCGTTAATTCCCGCTATCGCGCTGAAAAGAATCGCGGAATATGTCGGTAAAGATCCGCGCTTCCAGAGTTTTGACGAATTTAAAGCCTACATGAAAATGATTTCCGCGTCTTTCGGCCCATTGACGGAAGAGCAATGGAATCATTTGGCGGTGTATAGCGTGCGTGAATATTCCGATGGCTCGATGGGTTTCCGCTACGACCCGAGAATTGCGATCAGTTTTAAAACGCATGAGATAAAGGATATCGATTTATGGATGTACTGGGATAAATTAATAACCCCAACCTTAGTGTTGCGTGGCATGAAATCGGATATTCTGTCGGCGGAAACAGCCGCACAAATGAAGATCCGTGGGGCAAAAGCCAAAGTGATTGAGCTAGCGGGTGTCGGACATGCGCCGATGCTGGTCGATGCGGCTCAGATCGATATTGTGCGCGATTTTATTTTAAGTGAGTAATCAGTATTAGTGATGCTAAATTTCACTTAGTCCCAGATTTTAATCAGGCGCATTTTACAGAAGCACTACAATTTGATGCTGCAGATTTCAGTACAGCACTAAAGCACTTCCGAATAAAGTAAGTAGTCGCTCCTTCCAGATGGCCCTGAATTTCCCGCACCGTCATGCCTCGGGCATACAGTGACAGAATCTTATCGTCGAAGCCCGTCCAGCGGGTTTGATGCTTGGGAATGATTTGTGGTTCAAGGCTGCCGTGGCGGTCGCGGGGAATTTCAATTGGCAGTTCGCCGAATTCGCCCTTGAGCGTCTTCTTGCTCTTGCCGTTACGGGTATTTCCGGCAGGGTTGGCAACCGCCTCGTTGCGACCGTGACCAAGGTGTTCAGCCATCTCGGCTTCCAATGCACGCTCGACCAGTTTCCTGGTGAGTTGCTTGAGCAAACCATGCTCACCAATCAAATCCTCGGGTTTCTTGTAATCGGTCAGCAGGCTGTCGATCAATTCGTTGCTTACAGTCATTTCTTCTCCTCGAAAAATAATGGCAGTTTCCTGCCAAATGACCGTTTACACAAAAATTCTTACACCCTCAAGTTGCCGGCAACAAAATGTTATAATCGAGTCATATTTCAGGCGAAGTTATGATTTGATCCGCCTTGACCATGGTTTGCAAAATTTCCCATACGTTGTCGACAATTTTCTCTTGCGCCACTTCATTAGGGTGAATTCCATCGGATTGAAAGAATTCGCGTTTCTCGCCAAATCCAGCCAGCAAAAACGGTACCAGTTTAATTCGATAGTGTTCCGCCAATTGCGGAAAAATAGCTTGAAACTTCTGCGTGTAAGTGATGCCATAGTTAGGCGGCAGTTGCATACCGGCCAACAGAACGACCGCGTTGCGTTTTTGGCAGCTCTCGATGATGGCGGCGAGATTGTCGTAAATGGATTTGATCGATGTTCCGCGCAAACCATCGTTAGCGCCAAGTTCAAGGATAACGATTTCAGGTTGATGTGTTTCCAGTGCTTGTTGAATTCGATTGCGCCCGCCCAGCGTCGTTTCGCCGCTGATGCTGGCGTTGACGATGCGATAATCGGTGTTTTTTGACTGCAATCGCTGTGTCAGCAAAGCAACCCAACCGCTTTCCAGCGGTATGCCATAATTAGCCGAAAGGCTGTCGCCGAAAATCAACACGGTCTTTGTCGATGCGAAGGCAGAGCCGGAATAAATAAAGATTGCAAACAGAATAATCAGGAAAATTTTTTTCATGTCAGAAAATATCGTTAAACGACCTATTTTGTGGACCCAAGCGCTTACTAAGCAAGTCAATACCGGCGATAAGCAACTGACGATACTGCAGGATATTAACTTACAGGTAAATACCGGCGAGGCTGTTGCGATTATCGGCGCATCAGGTTCTGGGAAATCAACCTTGCTTGGTTTGTTGGCAGGATTGGATTTGCCAACCTCGGGAAAAGTTCATTTGGATGAGACCGATATCTTCAGTCTCGATGAAGATAGCCGTGCCGCTTTACGGGGGCGAATTCTGGGATTCGTATTTCAATCTTTTCAATTACTACCGGCACTGACCGCGTTGGAAAATGTCATGTTGCCGCTCGAGTTGATGAAAAAAAACAATGCCGATTCAGTGGCGCAGAGGTTGCTGGATCGCGTCGGGTTGGCGAAGCGCGTCGAGCATTATCCTAAGCAACTGTCCGGCGGAGAGCAGCAACGCGTTGCCATCGCGCGCGCTTTTGCAACGGAACCGAAATTATTGCTGGCCGACGAACCTACCGGAAATCTCGATTCAGCCACCGGCGTGCAAATTATCGAATTGATGTTTGAATTGAATCGCGAACACGGGACAACCCTGGTTTTAGTGACGCACGACGAAGCATTATCTAAGCGCTGCTCGCGCCAAATCCGCCTGGCGGACGGCAAACTCGTACTGTAATTTCTCTGCAATGGTAAGGAAACGCTGATTCATTCGGCGAACGAGATGAAGCACGAGGCGAACGGAACGCAGCAACCGAGACCTATCGACACGATAGGCGAGGGAGCAAGTGTCGCGCATTGATGCGATTCGCTCGTACAGCCAATAAATCAGCGTTTCCGTAATTGTTTTTGTCAGAATGGATAATTAATCCGGTTTAATAAATACATCGTTTACTTTAATGAATAATATTGGTTTGTCGTTCAAAATGTTGTTTCGCGATTGGCGCGCAGGTGAGCTCAATGTCTTGGCGCTGGCATTGATCGTTGCTGTCGGCAGCATGACAACGGTCGGTTTTTTTGCCGATCGCGTTGAATTGGCGTTAGCGCGCGAAAGCAATCAATTGTTGGGGGCGGATTTGCTGGTTATTTCAAATCAGCCGATACCGGAACAATATATGCAAGAAGCCGCGCAGCGGGGATTGTCGGTTTCAACATTAATAAAATTCCCTAGTATGATTTCCAATGGAGATAGCAGCTTACTGACAGAAATTAAAGCAGTTACTCCAAATTACCCGTTGCGCGGAAGCATACGCTTGGCGGGGCATGTGCAAAAAATATCGGCAACGCCATTCGAACATCATGCAACTGAAAAAATTCCGCAGCCGGGCACATTATGGGTCGATGAGAAAATCATGATGCGGCTTGAATTGCAAAGCGGCGATTTAGTCGATGTCGGCGCCATACAGCTAAAAGTAACCGAATTGGTGGTGCGCGAACCGGATCATTCCGTAGGATTTATCAATATGGGGCCGCGTGCGATGATGAATGCCGACGATTTGCCGGCATCCGGGTTAATACAGGAAGGCAGCCGTGCTTCTTATCAGTTGTTAATTGCCGGTGAAAATCAGGCGGTGCAGCAGTTCCGCGATTGGGTAACGCCCCAGCTCGTCAGAGGACAGCGTGTCGAGGGAATCCGGGATGCGCGCCCGGAAATCAAAGCGGCGTTGGAACGTGCCGAGAAATTTCTCAGTCTGGCGGCATTGGCCAGCGTTGTTTTGGCTGCAGCCGCTATTGCATTGGCAGTGCGCCGGTTTACGCAGCGGCATTTGGACGGTTGCGCCGTGATGCGAAGCCTGGGCGCCAGCCAACAGCAAATTTTATTTCTTTATGGCTATTATTTCCTCGCCTTAGGCATTATTACCGGTACGATCGGGTGTCTACTCGGCTTTGCTTCGCAACAAATTTTATCGCAATGGCTAACTGGCATCGCTGAAACGGAATTGCCATGGCCCAGCATGTTACCGGCAGTGCAAGGCTTACTGGTCGGATTGGTATTGTTGATCGGATTTGCATTGCCGCCCGTGCTGAATTTGCGCAGTGTTCCTGCATTGCGGGTATTGCGCCGCGATATCGGTTTATCCAATGCGCACAGCATCGCAGGTTACTTGCTCGGTTTGATCGCATTATCGCTTTTGTTTATTTGGAAAGCGCAAGAATTGAAACTCGGAATTTATATTGTGCTCGGGTTCGCCGCAGCTGTTTTGGTTTTTGGTGCTATCGGCTGGCTGTTGATTAAAGTGTTGTCAGGTTTGCGGCATCAAGCGGGCGGCGCTTGGCGCTATGGTTTGGCAAGTATACGCCGCCGTGCGGTATCGAGCGTTTTACAAGCGGTGGCATTAGGATTGGGTCTGATGGCATTGTTGATGCTGACATTGATTAAAGACGATTTGATCGACGATTGGCAAGCAAGCCTGCCGCCGGATGCGCCGAATCATTTTTTGGTCAATATTCAATCCGATCAGTTGCAACCCTTGGAAGCGTTTTTTCAACGGTATGCAATCGATCAGCCGCCGATGCATCCGATGGTCAGAGGCCGCTTGGTCAAAATCAATGACAGGACTATTTCGCCGGACGATTATGCCGACGATTTGCACGCAGAGCGGCATATCCGGCGCGAATTCAATCTGACCTGGTCTGACGAATTGACAACGGATAACGAAGTAATACAAGGAACTTGGTGGGGACAAAGCAGTGCCGAACCGGAAATATCGATAGAAGCGGGCATCGCTAAAACGATTCGCGTCAAGCTCGGAGACGTTTTGACTTACGACATCGCGGGTACGCAATTCTCGGCCAAAATCACCAACGTGAGAAAAGTCGATTGGGATACCTTCAGGGTTAATTTTTTTGTGATTGTGCCGCCGGGTTTTTTAGAAAATTACCCGAGGAGTTATATCGCCAGTTTTTATGTGCCGCCCGATGAAATAGGCATGATTCATGATTTGGTTAGAGCTTTCCCGAATATTCTGGTTGTGGATGTGGCAATAGTGATCAACCAAGTGCAGCAAATGATTCATCAAGTTTCACAGGCGATTGAGTTTGTATTTGCGTTTACGGTATTGGCCGGTTTTATCGTACTCTATGCCGCGATTGCCGCCACGCAAGACGAGCGGATTTACGAAGCGGCTATTTTCCGCGCATTGGGCGCTAAGCGCGAGCAACTATCCCGTGCATGGGCGGCGGAGTTTGTCATACTCGGCGGATTGGCCGGATTTTTCGCTTCCGCAGGTGCGAGCGTATTGGGTTATGTGGTCGGCGAGCATGTATTGAAGCTCGATTATACGTTTAATCCATGGGTCTGGGTGATCGGCATGACCATAGGCACCATCGGCGTTTTGCTGGCGGGCTTATTGGGCACGCGCTCGGCGCTATCGAGTCCGCCGTTATTGACACTGCGCAAGGTCGGATAAGCTGTGGCCAATTATCCGGTACCGAAACTGACAGCGCTGCCGCCGCTGAGTTTATACATTCATATTCCGTGGTGCTTGAAGAAATGCCCTTATTGCGATTTCAATTCACATGAAATTCGTGGAGACGGTGGCCAAGCGCCGGAAGATGAGTACATTGCCGCTTTGATCCGCGATTTGGAATCCGCGCTGCCGGACGTTTGGGGGCGGCGGTTAAGCAGTGTGTTCTTTGGCGGGGGCACACCGAGTTTATTCAGCGCGCGCGCAATCGATACGCTGCTGACAGCGGTGCGCACCTTGTTGCCGCTGGAGCCTGGTACCGAAGTGACACTGGAAGCCAATCCAGGCACTTTCGAAGCGCAAAAATTTGCCGATTTTCGCAAAGCGGGCATCAATCGGCTGTCGATCGGCATACAAAGCTTCAATGCCAAGCATCTGCGCGCATTAGGGCGGGTACATGACGACCGGGAGGCGCGTCGTGCTGTCGAAATCGCACAAAAAAATTTCGATAATATCAACCTTGATTTGATGTACGCATTGCCCGGACAAACATTACTCGAAGCGCAAGCCGACATCGAAGCCGCATGTGCGTTCGGGGTGCCGCATCTTTCCGCGTATCACTTGACGCTGGAACCGAACACGTTTTTTCATCGCTACCCGCCGGAGTTGCCGGATGACGATGTGGCGAGTTCGATGCAGGAAATGATCGAACAAATAACCGCGAATCGCCAATACCGGAATTACGAAACGTCCGCATTTGCACGTGCAGGAAAAGAATCGCGCCATAACATGAATTACTGGCTGTTCGGCGATTATCTCGGTATCGGCGCAGGTGCGCACAGCAAAATCAGCTTTGCCGATAAAATCGTGCGTCAAATGCGCTACAAGCAGCCGAGAGAGTACCTCACCAAGGCGCAAATAGCGGCAGCGCCAATCCAAACTCAGCAAGAATTGACACCGCCGGATCGATGCTTTGAGTTCATGATGAACGCGCTGCGCCTGACCGGCGGATTCGAAGCAGCCTTGTTTTACGAGCGTACCGGCTTACCGATTGCCGCGATACAAAAACCGTTGGATGAGGCCGAGCGGCGGGGATTGTTGGTGCATGATGCGTTTCGTATCAAACCGACCATACTGGGCAAGCGTTTTCTCAACGATTTGCTGCAAATCTTTTTGCCGGAAACAAGCGTGCGATAGTCCGATGATGTTTATGCGTTAAAATCGAACACTTTGATTCAAGCACAAGGAGTTATCGACGTGGCGTATGTCAAACCGGAAGAAATCATCGAGAGCATGCTGCAAGCGGGCGCCAAAAAAGCCAGTTTGCCCGTCAAACAATTATTGATACGCGGTTTTCTGGCAGGTGCTTTTTTGGGGTATGCCACGACGCTCGCCATACAAGCGGCAACGCAAACCGGTTGGAGTATGGCCGGTGCGATGGTTTTTCCGGTCGGTTTTGTCATGATTATTCTGCTCGGATTGGAATTGGCGACCGGCAATTTTGCGCTGATTCCGATTGCCGTCAAAGACAACAGAGCGCCTCTCGGTCACCTGCTTAAAAACTGGACGTGGGTATTGGCTGGCAATTTGATCGGCAGCGTTACCTATGCTTATTTATACTGCATCGTGGCCACCAAAATGGGAACTGTCGATCCAGCAACTATTCCCGCATTGCAACGCACCATCGCCATTGCCGAAACCAAAACGCTCGAATACGCCAAACTCGGTTTTGACGGCACTATCACTGCATTTACCAGCGCCATGCTATGTAATTGGATGGTGACGCTCGGCGCCGTCATGTCATTTACATCCAGCACCACCGGCGGCAAAATCGCCGCGATGTGGTTGCCGATCATGACTTTTTTCGGATTGGGCTATGAGCATGCCATCGTTAATATGTTTGTGATTCCGGCCGGAATTTTACTGGGCGCGGAGATTACTCTTGCCGATTGGTGGCTATGGAACGGATTGCCGGTGATTGCCGGGAATTTGTTGGGCGGCATGGTGTTTACCGGTTTTTTGCTGTATTGGAGTTATCGGAAAACGCAGTAGATGTATTGAAAGGCAATATTCGGCGAGCGGAGTAATCGATTCCGGTTCAAGTATTGTTCGACGATGCCGAAATGGCTCTGTGTTATTTAACCGATAAGGAGGGATGCGATGCCAGTTATTACCAATGACTACCGGGTCGATGCAGTGCTTGCGGGCAGCGATATCCGCTGGGGAGAGGCCAGTCAAGGAAATGCTCCGGTAGCGGTGACTTTCAGTTTCATGTCGGCATTGCCGACGTATGCCGATCCGGCAGTGGATGGCAATAATTTCAGCGTCATGACGGGCGAACAGAAAGCCGCAATCCGCGAAATCCTAACCATGCTTTCCTCTCAATTCGATCTTGTTTTTACCGAAGTGGCCGATTCCGGATCGTCTTACGGGCAGTTGCGTTTTGGCAATAATACCCAGGGAAATACGGTCGGCTATGCATATTATCCCGATGCATCGTTAGGCGAGAATGCCGGCGATCTCTACATTAACAACGCCGCAGAAGCTTCGCAAACAACCGGTGTCATTGAAGGCTCGAATGCGTATTCGACCTTGATTCACGAGATAGGGCATACATTGGGTTTGAAACACCCCGGTAATTATAATGCCGCCGAAGGTGCCGATTCGAGTGCGAATGAAGGGCCTTTTTTAACCGGCGCGGAAGATTCGGAGCTGTATAGCATTATGTCTTACACGCAGCAAAGCCAGGGGCTTGAGCGAATCAGCCTGGCACCCTACGATTATGCTGCGTTGTCTTATCTTTATAACGCCAAACCCATCAATACCGGAGACGATGTTTATACGCTCGCCGATCAAAGCGGGCGGTATGTTCAAACCATTTTCGATAGCGATGGAATCGATACCTTGGATGCTTCGGGTATGCATACGCCGGTTACACTCAATCTGAATGTTGCTGCGCCGGGCACGTTGAGTTCGGCAGGGCTTACATCCAGCGGCCAGGCGGCGGTAGATAATCTTTCGCTTGGATTGAATACGGCCATTGAGCGTGCGCTCGGCGGTTCCGCCGACGATAAATTGATCGCAAACAGCGGCGATAATGTGTTGAGCGGCAACGCCGGGAATGATATTTTAGTCGGACAATTGGGTAGCGATACCATGATCGGCGGTGCCGGTTCGGATATTTTCGGTTTGACGAATGTGGGTCATTTTATTTTTCAGGATTTTGTTCCGGGTGTCGACAAAGTTGCCTTCAATACACAACTGGGCATCCAAAACTTTGACCAATTGGCGGTTTATATTGCCGGGGTTAATGTGCAAAACAACGACATCGTGGTCAATTTTGTCGATAATGTCGCGAGCATCACGTTTGTCGGTGTGATGCAACAATCGACCGCGTTATCCGTGAGCGATGTGGTTTTTCAGGTGTTGTAATGCTTGGAAATTCAAATGAATCGCTGTCTTTATTAATCGTTTTTTTACTTTTGTGCTTAATGAGGAATGGATTACAAAATATTGCTCACTGTTTTTGCCACGGTATTCATCGCCGAACTGGGCGATAAAACGCAATTGGCGACCATGTTGTTTGCTGCCGACAAGGAAGTAAGCAGGTTAACGGTATTTGTCGGCGCATCGTTGGCATTGATCGCGACTTCCGCGCTGGGAGTTTTGGCGGGCAGTGCAATGTCTGAAACCATCAATGTAAAATACTTACACTACATTGCGGGAATAGGCTTTATTGCGATAGGCGTTTGGACGTTGATCAAAGCCTGAGTTTAGGGAAGCGCTGATATAAGTCGCCACTATTTTACTTATTTCTCTTTAACCGGAGTGTAACGCAGGCACCGCCGGCCGGATTGTTTTCGATGGACAATTCTCCTTCGTAAACCTGCATGATGTCGCGCACGATGGCCAAGCCGATGCCATGCCCCGGTGTTGATTGATCGGCGCGTACGCCGCGTTCCAATATCCTGGCGATTTGCTGCGGATCGATGCCGGGGCCGTCGTCTTTGACTTGAATGATCACTTGGTTGTCGCGGTGATAAGCGGAAAGTTCTATGCGGCTCCGGCACCATTTGAAGGCGTTGTCGATCAGATTGCCAAGCAATTCCATCAGATCGCCCTCATCGATGCGCAGGCCGATGCTGTCGTCGATGGCAATGGTTATGTCGGGTTGCTTGTTGCGGTAAGCTTTTTGTACGGTATTGACGATCCTGACCGCCAGCGGATGCAGCATTACCAATCCCATGCCCGGTGAGCTGCCCGCAGTTGCGGCACGGCGTAATTGATATTGAATAATATTGTCGATGCGGTCGATTTGCTCATGGATTGTTTTGCGTCGCAATGTTTCGTCTTCATCGCTATTGATCGCGCCTTGCAGTACGGCAAGCGGCGTTTTGAGGCTGTGCGCCAGATCCGCCAAGCCGTTGCGATAACGCTTTTGCTGTTTATGTTCATGATTGATCAATGAATTGATGCTGTCGGTCAGTAGTTTCAATTCACTGGGGTAATCGCCTTTCACGTTTTCCTGTTGACCGGATTCAATGGTGGCCAGTTCTACCGAGACCTTGCGCAATGGTTGAAGCCCCCAACGCAATACCAGCATTTGCGTGATTAATAAAAAAACAACCATAAGCGCCAACCATCCCCAAAGATCCTCGCGGTAGCGTTCTATTTGATCTTCAAAAAGGGTGGCATCGGTTATCACGACGAATGTCAGCGGGTAATTGCCGGATTGCGTTTCCCAGACAATGCCGTAGTTGTAGATGAAATAAGGCTTGCCATCAAGGGCGATTTGCGAGAATTCTTTCCTGCCTTTTTCCAGCAAATGCAGTTCCGGAATTTTTGCATTAAGCGACGATGTCGAACGCCAGGCGATGGTCTGGGTATGATCGATGATAAATGCATAAGTATCCGAATTGACATGCCCAAATTCCGCATCAAGCAGATTGGTCGGCACATCCAATTCTCCGGATTCTTCCACTTCGGTGTCGCCCATCAACATCAGTAGCTTTGCGAATAACCGGTCTTGTACGCCGAGCCGCGCGCTGTCGTAAAAAGCCCGATCCAACCCCCAAGCAATGCCGATGGTGAAAATAATCAGCACCAGCATAGCGCTGGACAAAATGCGCTGACTGAGCGATTTCATGTGTGCTTATCGCACGGCAGGGTAAAACGGTAACCGCGCCCGCGCATTGTTTCGATCGGATTTAATGTGCCGCCGGGGTCCAATTTGCGGCGCAAGCGCCCGATCATAACTTCGAGCACATTGCTGTCGCGATCTTCATCGTGCGGGTAAAGATAATCCGCAAGGGCATGTTTGGAAAGAACTTCACCGTGATGACGGATCAATTCTTCGAGCAGGCGATATTCAAACGAGGTTAATTCGATGG
>SXGT01398399.1_pt1 | contig 12219 bp, 13 predicted proteins | sample 3176221 | NCBI WGS metagenome assembly SXGT01 (sample SAMN11356862, study PRJNA531348) | freshwater metagenome | isolation source: freshwater sample F1-120 | place: China: Fuxian Lake, Yuxi | collected 2017-12-25
AATTTGAAACGCTTGGCCGGATTGCGTCCGCAGTAGCAAGAAACAGAGGTATTCGTGCGTCCGTCACCAAATTTCGCCTGGTTTCAGCCAATTCGGCCACATTCCAGCAATTTCGTCGGCTTATGTCCGACAGGCTGCTAGGGTGACGAATGATGAGCGGGAATACTTTGTGCGAGAAAATGAGTCAACCTTTATTCCGGCCGGGCACCGCCATCGCTTGGAAAACCTCGGCATGCTTGATCTGGTGATGATCGAGGTGCAAAGCGGGGAATATGTTGGTGAGGACGATATTGTCAGATTTGATGATCAGTATGGGCGAACCGTAAGCTCAACAGAGTGATGCGGGGAGCTTGCTGCCAGGCTTCTTGCAAACGTGGTTGCGAATAATTTTTCTTGCTGTTTCATGAAGCCCCGGATCGAGTGCGGATAGCCTAGATAAGGCTTCCAGCGCAGCCTCGGATTGGCTTAACTCAGCCTTGGCTAACGCAATGCAGTACCACGCTTGGGTGTGATTGGAATCAATAAATAAACTACTTTGACAGGATGCGGCAGCTTGTTCAAAGTGGGATACTTCAAGCATCATGATGCCATGATAGGCCCATATCTGGGAATTGCCGGGAGCAATCTTTATGGCGTTACTGTAGGCCTCGGCGGCGTCAGGGTAATTTCCGCGCATGCGATAACTGTCTCCGAGTGCGGCGTGGCTCATTTCACTCGTAGGAAGTTGTTTCTGCCATTCTTTGGCCAAAATCTCCAAGGCTTGCCATTCTTGTCGTTGTGAAACCTTTTCTGCCTCTTGCCGATACTCTGTTTCCGTCAGGGGTTTGCTGGGCATTAACGCAAATATTATGCCCATAATGGCGACGCCAGTAAGTAGGAATAGCAGTTTTGCTTTGTTGATTGAATTGGACATAACACATGTTGGTTCAGCGGGTTTTGAGAACGGAATAGTATCCCCACGGCCAAGCTTTACAGGTAACCGATAGCTGGTGGAGCGGGTAGTAGTGGTCTGTAGGAAGGATTGGAGCCAGAAAAAAGGGCACCCTCGGGTGCCCTTTTCGATTCCGACCAATATCCAAATCAATAAATCAGGGTATATGACTTGGTAGTACCTGAGAAGGTGGCAGCCGGCAGGCCAGACTGGTTCGAGAATGCTGTTTTGCATGCAGAAACAGCAGTGGTCGCGCTACCTAAACTCGACGTCGCAGCGCCATAAGCGACAGTCATTATGCCTGCTGGGTCATAGGAAACGACATAGCTGAGGCTGCAAGTGTTCGTGCCCGTGGTATAGGTATGGCTCAGTGTATGAGTACCATTGGTAACAGCAAAAGTGCTATCAGTCAGCGCATAGCCCCAAGCGGTTTGGGTGGGCTTGAGTGTCACAAAAATAAAACCGCCGGTTGCCGTTGGAGCTGAAGTTGCGGTTGGCGAATACAGATTTTGTGACACGACCGCGTAGTTAGTCGGGTTAAATGTCCCTTGAGAAAATACACCTGTCGCTGGTGCTCCTGATGCTTGGTTTGCAGCATAGGCCGAACCAATGGACAACAGACCAGCTGCCGCGAAGGCTGCGGGGATCGCTCCTAGACGCAAATTAGTCATTTTTTGCTCCTTAATTAAATAGATGAATAACCGAGCCGACTATTTCCGCTTGATTGCTCTTCAGCGACCCGTCAAGCATTACTACGGCATGCTTGAGCGAGACTATAGAGCAATTCCAACTAAAACTGAACATTTTTTTGTAGGGGGAAACGCTAGTCAGGCCGGTAAATTGCCTATAGTTCGTAACTCTTTCAATGTGTGCAAGTTTTTTCCATGAGCCTACAAGTGGATGATCCTCAGTCGGCTGCCCTCAAGCTCTTTGAGCTTGGTCTATTTGCCGAGGCAGAGCAGGCGTACCAGGCTTTGCTAACTCGACAGCGCGGGAATGCAGATGCCTGGAACATGTTAGGTATCTCGCTGTTACGACAACAAAAGTACGCTCAATCCGTTGAGGCACTGGAGATGGCCGTGGAGGTTGCGCCACGCTCCCCACAGGCCTTGAATAATTTGGGCAATGTCTACAAGGAGGGCAATGAGCCTGCGAAAGCAGCCCGTTATTATCGGCGTGCTTTGGCGCTGTCTGCCGATTTTGTGATGGCACACGCCAACTTGGCCAGTTGTCTGGTTGAGTTAGGGGAGCTTGAACAGGCAGAGCAACATGCCCGTCTGGCCATCGTGTTAAACCCCCAGTCTTTTGAGGCTTGGTCAGCCTTGGCTTGTGCCGCAGAAAGGCGTGCTGATTACGCCGGGGCGATTGAGGTGCTCAAGTCGGCATTGGAAATCTTCCCGGATCAGGCGGACTGGTTGTTGCACATGGGCAGTACGCACATTCTGGCCAAGCAGCATGATGCAGCCATTGACGTCCTCAAGCGTGCCCTGCGAAGCCGCCCGCAGTTTGTTGAGGCAATGAGCAATCTCGGCAAGGCATTGTTCGAGGCCGGTCGTCTGGAGGAAGCCGAGGCAATTCTCCAAGAGGCAATACAATTGCGTCCAAGCATGTGCCCGTTGCACGTGAATCTAGCCAATGTGTATGTGGCGATGAAACAACATGTAGCAGCCCAGGCTTGCTTTCAAGAGGTTTTCAAACTCGATCCCGAGAATGCCTCCGCGCATTTTGTCTATGGCATGGTGTTGTTGGTGGAGGGAGACTTTGACCAAGGTTGGAGTGAATACAACTACCGCTGGCAGATCGACACCTACAAGGAGGGACTGAAGCGCCTGCATGCACCTCAGTGGTGCGGGGAAGATTTGCACGACAAAACGCTGCTTGTCCATGCGGAGCAGGGCGTCGGGGATAGCCTGCACTTTTGTCGTTATCTGGCGCAGCTTCAAACGTGTGGGGCACGGGTGATCTTCGAATGCCAGCCAGCCATCAAGCGCTTGATGTCATCCATCCATGGGTGCGATGTGCTGGTCGCCAAAGGGGATGCGTTGCCGGATTACGAAATGCATGTTCCCCTGTTGAACATCCCAGCAGTTCTCGGAACCCGCCTAGAGACGATTCCTGCGCATGTTCCCTATCTTCAGGTGGACGCTGAGGCGAAACAAAACTGGGTAAGTCGACTCGAAAAGCTCGGATTGGCCAGAAAGGTTGGGATCGTTTGGGCGGGAAATCCTGTCCATGCGAATGATCACAACCGGTCCATGCAGTTGGCCCAGCTTGGACCGCTAGCTTCGGTACATGGAATACGGTGGATCAGTCTTCAGAAAGGGGGGAAGGCTGATGCTCTATCAGAACATGCACTATTTGACTTGGTTGACTGGACCGCCGAGTTGGCAGACTTCTACGACACGGCAGCATTGGTCGAGGCATTGGATCTGGTCATTACTGTGGATACCTCAGTCGCCCATCTTGCGGGCGCCCTGAACAAGCCCGTGTGGGTGATGGTGCCGTTCGCGCCAGATTGGCGTTGGCTATTGGACCGTACCGATTCCCCTTGGTATCCCAGTATGCGCCTATTCCGGCAGACGCTACGTGGCGATTGGTCAGGCGTGATTGCCGATGTGGCTCAGGCTCTGAATGTGCTGACGAAGTATTGAAGCTCTGACTTCAGTTGGGTGATGACCGATTCCCAGTCCCCAATCGTGGGTTGGCGGAAGAGTTTCATGTCGGGATACCAGGGGCTGTCGTTGCGGTGCTCCATCCAGCGCCAGTCAGGCACATGAGGAAGAAGAACCCAGGTTTTTTTTCCGAGTCCGCCGCCGAGGTGGGCGATGACGGTATCAACGGTGATCACTAGGTCGAGTGTATCTGTCAGAGCTGCTGTTTCCGAGAGGTTGAAAAACTCCTCTGACCAGTTTTTTAGGTCGATGCCTTTGTCCGCAAAATCAGCCAGTTCGTTTTCATAGGGGTCACGTTGCAGACTGATGAAGTCGGAATCGATATTGGTACATAGCTGGCTGAATAATTCTGTAGCAATCGAACGGTTATGGTCATTTTTATGCACAGGATTTCCTGCCCAACAAATGCCAATGCGCGGTTTTAGTGGGGCGCCAAGTTTCCCCAGCCAGTATTGTTGTTTCTGGGGATTGCTTTTCAGGTAGCCGAACTGTCCCGGCAGGTCTTTCAGATTAAGGTGCAAGACGAAAGGAATGCTCATTAGGGCACATTCAAAGTCGAAGTGTTCGTGTTCAGCCTCATTGCGTGAGAGCATTTCGATGGACCAGCCCGTATCCCTGATCAGGCCGGCCATTTCAGGAGGAGCATCGAGCCCAATGGCGGCGCCCATGGCCAACAGGCGCGGTATGAAACGGAGAAATTGCAAGGTGTCGCCGAAACCTTGTTCGCAATAGAGGAAGATCCGTTTTCCCTGTAACGCCTCGCCTTGCCAGCTGTGAAAGAGCGGGGTAGGGTAGTGGGCATGCAGCTCTGGCGTATGCATTCGCGCTTCGTAGTTGCGCCAGCCATTAACAAAGTCGCCACGTGTCAGTTGGAGAATGGCAGTGCCGAAGCGGGCAATGCCAAGGCCGGGTTCCAGCACTTCTGCTTGTTGGTAGAGCATCAAGGCCTGATCAAAATCGCCTTGATCACACAAGGTGGTGGCGAGATCGCAGTGGGCTTTGGTATTGCTCGGCTCCAGTTCGATCGCCCGGCGTAAATGGGCGATCGCTTCCTCATCCTGATATTCCCTGGCCAGAGCAATCCCAAGGTTGTGATGGGCGCCAGCTCGGTTGGGCTCGATAGCCAAGGCGGCCCGGGCCGCAGTTTCGGCTTCTTCGTACGCTTTTTGTTCGATAAACACAAAACTCAGACTGGAGAGAAATTCAGGGTTGTCTGGTTCCAGTCGCAACGCATGCTGGATGCTTGCCAGGGCAGCATCGAGATGCCCCGCTTCTTTTTGGGCAAGTCCATGCACCTGATGGGCTTTGCCGGACTGCGGCGCCTTCGTGATGGCCTCAAGAGAGAACCGAAGTGCTTCATCATTTTGACCGAGCGCAGTCAGCACGACGGCTAGGTTGGTACAGACTTGCGGATCATCCGGTATCAGCAGATAAAGCTGCTGGAATTCAAGTGAGGACTCCTCCAGCCTACCCATTTCCTTGAGCATGGCGGCCAGATTGTTGCGCGCATGAACGTTTTGAGGGTTAAGTGAGATGGCTTGCCGGGTGAGGCGCTCGCCCTCGGCGGGGAGACCTTGACGAAAACGTGTCAGACCAAACAACTGGAGTGCATGGTCGAATTCGGGGTGTTTTCCAAGAATTTCTTCGAAGACAGTGGCGGCTTGCGCCAAGTCATTGGCGTTGAGGGCGTCAACGCCGGTTTTCATCTGCGTTTGTAGGTCATTCATCGGTAGGTTCCGAGCGTGAGTGTGTCAGTGCGGCGATACAACGGGCTGACGGATGCCGGCCTGGTGTTGACGCCATATTGCCCAATACATTCGGTCAAGGTTACGCGCAAATCCCTGAGTGTCGAATAAGGGGGTTGTCAGGCGGTTTTTTTTCAGGCGCTGTTTGAGTTGGGAAAGTGCTTGCGGATCGGTTGCCAATCGTTTGGCAATCGCAAAATAACTCTCCCAGTCTTCTGCAATCAACTCGGGGAGGCTGATAGCGTGCAACAGGCTTGCAGAGACGCGGCTAGCAAATGTTTCGCCGATCCTGGAAACGAGCGGTACGCCAGCCCAAAGGGCATCGCTGCCCGTGGTGTGTGATCCATAGGGATAGGCGTCCAGGGCAATGTCGGCCAATTGCAAGCGGGCGAGGTGATCTTCTTGTGAGGCCCACTCGGCAAAAAGGATTCTCTCTGAATGAATCCCGCGTTTTTCAGCTTCACGCCTGAGGTTAATAAGTGCACTGGTGACTGGTTTTAACATCCACAGCACACTGTTGGGAGTTTCATGGAGCAGTCTACAATAGACATCGAAGGTCTCTGGGTTGAGCTTGAATGGCTGGTTGAAACAGCAAAAGACGAATGCGTTTTCAGGCAATCCCAAGTCTTTGCGTAGGGGGCGTTTTCCAACGATTCTGCGGTTATCGGTAGGTTGATAGGTGTGGGGCATTAAAGCCAGTGTTTCGCTGAAATGTGCTGCATGCTCCAACGGGGTGACGATAGGATCCCCAATGATGTAGTCGGCCAGGCGTGGGTGTCCGAGTGTGCCTGGATAACCGAGCCAACTGACGATAAGCGGTGCGGGCCGCCAGGCAAGGATGCCGAGACGGGATTCTTGGGTTAATCCCTTAAGGTCGATGAGAATATCTATCTGGTCAGATGCAATCCGTTCAGCGGCGGCACGGTCGGAGAGTTGATGTAGATCCGTAAAATGATCACTGGCTTGTTTGGCCCGTTGTTGGTACTCGTCCTCGACCGGCGTTCCGAGCGAATAAGAAAAAATTTCGAAATCTCTGTTCCCGCGGTTTTCGAGTACGCCTAGCAAAAGGTGCATCGTGGCATGTGCCTTGAAATCGGCAGAGAGGTAGCCGATTCTTGGCCGCTTATGTTGCCACCTAACTGTTTCTCCAATCATTGGGGCATGGCGAAAGACATCCACGTAATCCTTTTCAGCCTTGTTGAACCCTGCGATGCGTTGTTCAGAAGCAGATATATCCATTGCACTGAAGAGTTGAAACGGTTCGATGGTCTCTTTGGACCCACTGGCCAGGCCGGCCTTGATATGCGAATGAATTTCCTGTAGTCCGTTCCAGTCGTAGTCTTGACGCTTGCAGTACGAAAGGAGTACTCGGGAGTAATTCCGTTCAGGAGAGAGTTTGACGACATCAGAGAGAAATTTAATCGCTTCGGCATAGCGCTTTTGTTCCGAATAGAGGGCCGCGAGATTTGTGATGACGTCGATCAGTTCAGGGCTTACTTCGAGAGCCTGCTTGTAAGCCTTTTCTGCTTCGGCATAACGACTGAGGTCTTGATAGACGAAGCCGAGATTGTTGAGTGCTTCATAGTTGTTCGGTTGCAAGCGAATAGCCTCACGATAGGCTGAGATGGCCTCTTCAGGACGTTGCGTGCGGTTAAGCAGAATGCCGAGGTTGTAATGCGCGGAGGCATACTCCGGATAGGCAGCAATCGCTTTGCGATACAGGGCCTCTGCCTCGGGAAACTCATGCAGGCGATATAGGGTGTTGCCGAGGTTGTTGAGAACAACCGGGTCATCCGGTCGAACCTGCAGAAGACGGCGAAATAACTCCACTGCTTTTGTCAGGTTACCCATGCCGGCTGCGAGAAAAGCGGCGGTCGTGATGGCTTCGAAGTGATCCGGCTTTAAATCGAAGGCGCGCGCATAAGACTCGATGGCTTTGGTAAGTTTTCCTTGTTCCTGGAGCGATTTTGCCAGGTTGTCATGAAAGGCCCAAGTCTCCTTGATGGCCAAGGCCCCCAGTATCAGCTTTTCAGCTTGCGCATGTTTTCCCTGTTGGGCATGAATAACGCCAAGGAGGTGGATGGCATCGGCATTGCTGGGATCAAGTGAAATAGCATGATGATAGCCTTTGGCTGCATTTTCGATATCGCCGGCAACATGGCAATCGCGTGCTGCAAGGAATGCCTGCACTGAACTGAAATGCGGATCGATATTCGCTATGTCAAGGGAGGGAGGGGTCGTCATTAGCACCTAGATTATCGTGTCGCGTTCAGAGTCTGCGAATGTTTTGTCTGGAAGACAGGATGCTTGCGTGAACTACACCATATTTGCCACATCTCACGTAGGGCAGCCTCAAAATGTTGTGCGAAACGGGCTGCATCAAAGATCGGTGATGCCAGCACTTGCTGGCGCAGGACTGAGCGCAAGGAGGCCAGGTTTTGCACGTCACTGGCATGTCTAATGGCTCGGGCCACATAGTCGTCGAAGTCTGATGCGATCCAGTCTGGCAAGTTTGCGTTGGTGAGCAGCGTCACTCCCTGCCGGGCTAGGAATCTATCGCCGGCCAGGCTCAACACGGGAACCCCCATCCACAGTGCTTCTGCCGTGGTGGTAACCCCGTTGTACGGAAAGGGGTCCAGCGCAATATCCACCCGGTTGTACGCCGCCAAATGGCTTCCGCGTTCATTTAAATGGCCGGCGAGTAGCAAGCGATCTGCACCAATGCCATGACTGGCGTATCTCGCTAGTGTTGTTTGCAAAACACTTTCATCGCACAAGTGTCTGGACTTGAGAAAAAGCCGGCTCCGAGGCACTGCATGGAGGATGCGAGCCCACAGGCGAACCGTTTCGTCAGTCATTTTGCTGAGGTTGTTAAACGAGCCAAAAGTAACTCGTCCCTCTGTCAATGCAGGCGCAACCGCAACAGGCAAATCTACGTTGGGGCGAGATAAACACAGGTAGCTTTCCGGTAATCGCCATACGGACTCAACGAACTGGCTCTCCAGTGAAGAGGGCAGCGCGATGGCGTCCGCTAGGTAATAGTCTATTTCAGCAAGGCCTGTCGTGGCGCAATAACCTAGCCAACTGACTTGCACGGGCGCTGGTTTCCATGCGAAAACAGGAAGCCTGTTGTGCGCAGTGTGTCCGGCGAGATCTATCAGGATGTCGATCCCGTCGTCGCGGATGCGATTTGCCAAGGCTTCGTCTGATAGGCCTACCGCAGAATGCCAGCCCTGACAGCAGTTTTTGATCCGCTCAGTCATCGCATCTGCTTCTGAATAACTCGGGTAGGCAATGATTTCCAGCAAACCGGAGGCATTGGATTTCAGGGCCGCCAGAACACCTTCCAAAAAATAGCCTACCGGATGATGACGTAAGTCTCCAGACACCAAACCTATACGCAAGCATCGGCCAGGCTCTGGAGTGTTGCTCCAGTATGCATGCGGGTGCGCTTGCTTTGCCACAATGTCGCCAAAGCGTCGTGCTTCAGCCAGTAATTCCGTAGGAGACTGATCGGACGTATAGCTATGTGTGAATAGCAAATTGCTTAGTGCAACGGTGTAGTCTGGTCTGACGGCGAGCGCCTGGCGATAGCTTGCCACGGCTTCATCATGTTGCCCTAGGTCTCTCAATGTGTTACCCAAGTTGCTATGCGCTTCCGCATAGTCTGGTCTGATCGCCAGCGCTTGGCGGAAGCTCGCCTCAGCGTCACTAAATTGCTTGAGGTCTGTCAGGATATTGCCCAGATTATTGAGTGCTGTAGCGCAATCAGGTTTGATCTCTAGCGCCCGACGAAAGCTCGTGGCTGCTTCCTCGAGTTGCCCAATGTCTGCATAGACAACGCCCAGGTTACTGTGCGCCTCGGCGTAATTTGGATTGAGCGCCAGTGCTCGGCGAAAGCTCGCCACTGCATCATTGAGTTGTCCGAGGCCGGCCAGAGCATTGCCCAGGCAGTTGTGCGCTCTAGGGTAACCGGGGTCGATCTCAAGCGCCCGACGAAAGCTCGTAACTGCGTTATCGAGTTGTCCGAGTCCTGCCTGTGTTGCGCCGAGGCTGATTTGTGCCTCGGCATCATATGACAGAGTTCTCATGGCGCTGTTCACGGATGGCCAAGTTCTTTATTGCGTGGGCTAAACCATATTTGCCACATCTCACGTAGGGCAGCCTCAAAATGTTGTGCGAAACGGGTTGCATCAAAGATTGGTGATGCCAGCACTTGCTGGCGCAGGACTGAGCGCAAGGAGGCCAGGTATTGCACGTCACAGGCATGTCTAATGGCTCGGGCCACATAGTCGTCGAAGTCTGATGCGATCCAGTCTGGCAAACCTGCGTTGGTAAGCAAACTGACTCCCTGTCGGGCCAAGAATCTGTCACCGGCCAGACTCAACACAGGAACTCCCATCCACAGTGCTTCTGCCTTGGTGGTGACTCCGTTGTAGGGGAAGGGATCCAGTGCATATCCACTTGGTTGTACGCTGCCAAATGGCCTCCGCGCTCATTTAAATGGCCTGCGAGAAGTAAGCGATCTGCACCAATGCCATGGCTGGCGTATCTAGCAAGTGTTGCTTGCAAAATACCTTTATCGCTCAGGTGTCTAGATTTCAGAATAAGGCGGCTTTGAGGCACTGCATGAAGGATGCGAGCCCACAGGCGAACCGTCTCGTCGGTCATTTTGCTGAGGTTAGGGGAGGGTTGTATGCTGACATTGCTCAGAAATCCATCTACCGCTATGGTTGTACCGGACCGAGGGATTCAGTTCAACGAAGCTTGTGAAAGCCTTGCCTTCAGCAGTGAGTTCGGCAGGTATCCTAGCGTCTGGTGGTGCATCGGGACAAGTGACCGTCATCTGTAATCTTATGCCATCCCAACTTCCACCGGTAATTTTGCAGGCAGGGGCGATGAAGACCGGGATTCTTCCTTCGCGAATCATCGCTTCATCAAGGCAAAAACGATCCGTTCTGGGCAGAGGGTTGGCCGGGATTCCTTTGAAATCCGGACGGGTGACAACTTCCCACTGACCTTTGGCTAGCGGAGGGGAGTTGGCCATTGCGAGGCTCACGCTGATGGCAGTCAGTGTGATTGAGAGAAGTTTCTTGATCATGGGCGTTCTCCTTTTAAGTCATACCAGATTCCCGAGCTTTGCGCTCGCGTTCCACCTTGATGATATAGCGTTGGATCAGTGTTCCCATCGGACCGGGGAGGTTCAGAAATTCACAGCCGGCACGGCGCATCCGCGCGCCACTGCGTAAGACAACTTCAAACAGGCTTTTGATGCGCAGTGTCGCGACAACAAACCCCACTTCGGGCAGATCAATACGGCAGTTGGGGATTCCCATGCCTCTCTCGAAAGGCAGCTGCTCATCCGGTGCGGACAGGCCCAATCCGCCGCCGCTGATATCAAAAACATTGGCTTGGTGTAGGTGAATACTGCCGTCGGGGAGTGAAATCGGCATGGCGCATTTTAACGGGCGCATGATTGGGGTTATCAGACGGAAGTATTCTCGCCGCTGCAGGCGCAAGACCTCGGCAGGGGTGGTGCTGAGAAAAGCCGGGCGACCTTCGTGTTCCACCTTGCTTAGGCCTCGCAGGATGAACTGGATGCGCACCTTATCGAGCATGGCGACGCAGAAGTGCTTTTCTGCGTCGAGGGCCTTGCGGTTGGTTTCAGCGCTTGGGCCATAGTCGAGAATCAGTTGATCCTCCTTGACCGCTGCAAGGGTGGTGAGCAGCATGTCCTTGCCTTCGTTGAAGAAGACCGTGATTTGCGATACGTGATCATACAATCCGCGCAGAACCACCAAAATCTCTGCTGGCGTGTGCAGCATGAACTGGTTGTAATCGCTGGATTCAAGAACCGCAGGAGTAGCGTTTACTGCAGTGGTTTCGCTTGCCATACGACTAATTTTATTCCAGAGTCTGCTTGAGTTCGTTGTTGGCAAGTGCCGGCCTTACGCCTTTTTGTTCCACCTGATACAGCCAGGCCAGCAATTCGGCCACGGCTATGTAAAGGGCGGGGGGGATATGGTCATCCAGGTCGACTTGCGAGAGCAGGGTCACCAGTTCGGGCGATTCATGGACAAATACGCCATGCTCTCGGGCGCGTGCAATGATTTCCTCTGCAATCAGCCCTTTACCTTTCGCGACTACCTTTGGGGCACTGTCGCCCGGCGCATATTTCAAGGCGACGGCCAACGCGCGATCATCTTTACCCGGCAGGGTGCTCATCTTCGTGTTTCACCTGAAGGTTCAGCAAGGGCACGCCAGCGAGTTCTAATGCCTGCGTAAGTTTGGGGGCCTCATCACGTAAATCTGCTGCAGTGGCGCCATCAGGTGTGGCCAGAATGATACGAACCCCAGTCGTATTCAGCTGCAGCATGGCATCGACACGTCCTAGCCGGGGTGTCGTCAGGGATAGGGAGGTATTCCAGCGGCTGTCATCCTCATTCGAGCCATCTCCCTGGCGCTCGTTTTCCAGCTCAATGGCCCAATCCATGGTTTGTTGTGGCCAAACCTCTCCGTGCCAAAACAGCCGGTTGGTTGATACGGCTTCTAGTTGTTGCTGGACGAGAGGGCGAATATCCTCTGGCATGTCTTTAGTAACTGGTCGGGCCTGTTGCATCGCGCTATCTGCAGATAAATTTGCAGTGGCCGTTTTCCCGTCAACCGGTTGGAGTGCCTGCGAGTCAGGCATGGCTGAAAAGGAATGTTCTCTGCTCTGTGTCGGTGAGAAGACTCCTTCAGGCGAGTAGTCGGGCTGTACCGTTTGATTGATGTTTCCTGGCAACTTTTGCTTTGACAGTACAGGTGGTTGGACGAGAGGGCGAATATCCTCTGGCATGTCTTTAGTAACTGGTCGGGCCTGTTGCATCGC
>SXGT01714599.1_pt1 | contig 12219 bp, 8 predicted proteins | sample 3176221 | NCBI WGS metagenome assembly SXGT01 (sample SAMN11356862, study PRJNA531348) | freshwater metagenome | isolation source: freshwater sample F1-120 | place: China: Fuxian Lake, Yuxi | collected 2017-12-25
CACGGCGCTGCTGCGGCTCGAGGTCGCCGACCTCGAGCCCGGCTTCGGCGGCCGCCTGCACGCGGTGCTGCGGCCGAGCCGCGGCGAGCTGCCGGCGCACCGCTTCGGCCCCGGCGACGTCGTCGCCGTGCGCGAACAGAAGGACCAGCGGCCCTTGTGCACCGGCGTGTTCGTGCGCGGCCGCGCCGACAGCGTGACGGTGGCACTCGACGACGACGAGGTCGAACTGCCGGGCCTCGTGCGCCTCGACCAGATGGTCACCGACGTGACCTTCCGCCGCCTCGATTCCGCCCTGCGCGAACTGCAGCGCGAGCAGAAGGGCGAGCCGGCGCGCTTCCTCGACGTGCTGTTCGGCGAGCGCGAGCCGGAGTTCGCGAGCAAGCCGGCGACCGAGGCGATCCGCTGGTTCGACGAGGCCCTCGACCCATCGCAGCGCGAGGCCATCGCCAACGCGCTGCGCGCCGAGCACGTGGCGCTGATCCACGGCCCGCCCGGCACCGGCAAGACCACGGCGGTCGTCGAACTGATCCGCCAGTGCGTCGCCAACGGCGAACGCATCCTCGCCTGCGCGCCGTCGAACGTCGCCGTCGACAACCTCGCCGAACGGCTGCTGCGCGCCGGCCTGCGCATCGTACGCCTCGGCCATCCAGCCCGCGTGCAGGCGGCGGTGCGCGACGTGTCGCTGGCGAGCCTCGTCGCCGACGCGCCGGAGCAGAAGCTGCTGCGCGACATCAAGCGCGAGGTCGAACAAGGCCTGCGCGCAGTGCACCGGGCGAAGAGCCGGCAGGATCGCTGGGCCGCGCGCAACTCCGTGCGCGCGCTGCGCGGCGAACTGCGCCAGCTCGAAGGGGCGATCACCAAGGGCCTCGTCGACGGCGCCGAGGTGGTGCTGGCGACGACGACCGGTGCGGCCAGCGACCTGCTGACGACGCGGCCGTTCCAGCGCGTGGTGATCGACGAAGCGGCGCAGGCGCTCGAAGCGGCGTGCTGGATCGCGCTGCCGCACGGTGCGCGCTGCGTGCTCGTCGGCGACCACCGCCAGCTGCCGCCGATGATCCAGTCGGAAGAAGCCGCGCACGGCGGTCTCGCGCGCACGCTGTTCGAGCGACTGATGGAGTCGCGCGACGGCGAACGACTCGGCCGCATGCTGACCGTGCAGTACCGCATGCACGAACGCATCATGGCGTGGCCGTCGGCGACGTTGTATGGCGGCAAGCTGCAGGCGGCGCCGAGCGTGCGTTCGCACCTGCTGACCGACCTGCCCGACGTCGTCGCCAACGAGTGGACCAGCGAGGCGCTGTGCTTCGTCGACACCGCCGGCTGCAGCCACGACGAGAGCGAAGGCGACGACGAAGGCAGCAAGAGCAACCCCGGCGAGGCCGAACTGGTCGTGCGCATCGTGCAGGCGCTGCGCGACGCCGGCGTGCCGGCGGCGGCGATCGCGGTGATCACGCCGTACAACGCGCAGGTGCAGCTGCTGCGCTCGCGGCTCGGCGGCGACGAGGGCCTCGAGATCGGCACCGTCGACGGCCTGCAGGGGCGCGAGAAGGAGGCCTGCGTGGTGTCGTTGGTGCGCAGCAACGAAGCCGGCAGCGTCGGCTTCCTCGCCGAGCTGCGGCGCCTCAACGTCGCGCTGACGCGGGCCCGCCGGCACCTGACCGTCGTCGGCGACAGCGCCACGCTGGCGCATGCCCCCGACCTGTGCCAGCTGGTCGAGCACCTGCAAGCGCACGCCACCTACCGCAGCGCATTCGAACTCGGCTGAGCGCGGCCCGGTTCGCCCGCCGCAGCGGCGCGTGGAACGGCTAGCGCGCGCCGCCGGCTGGTTCGGCCGGCTTGCCGTCGGGCTTCGCTCCGTCGGACTTCTTCGTGGCTTCGGGCTTCGCGCCTTCGGGCTTCGCCGTGCCCGGCTTCGCCGCCGCGTCGCCGAACAGCGCCACTTCGCACATCGCGTGCGCGAACATCTTCTCGTGGTCGTGCTCGACGCCCGGCGCCTCGACGAGGCGCCAACCGAACGGCCAACCACGCACCGCCGCCAACGTGCGCGCCGTCCAGTAGAGGCACAGCCCGCGCTGGTGCCGGCCCGTGCCCTGCGCCATCGCTTCCTTGCTCTTGTCGAACCACTCGTCGTCGCGGTCGTCGCCGGTGCCGAGGTAGAGCGTCAGCGGCGCCGCCAGGTAGCGCTGCAAGCGGGCGTCGTTCGCCAGCTCCGGCGGCAGCCCGCCGAAGCCGTAGCCGAACGGCACGTCGGTCGTCGGCAGCAGCACGCTGCCGGGATTGGCGGCGACGAGGCGCACGGCGCCGGTGTCCTGGAACGCGCTCATGCGCACGACGAACTGGCCGCCGGCGGAGTGGCCGATCACGTAGAGCTGCGCGTCGGCCTTGCCGGTGCGCGCGCGCACGGCCGCCGCCAGCTCCGGGATGCGCGCGTAGGTCCACTCGGCCGGAGGCGCCGCGGAGCCGTCTTCGCGCAGGATGCCGCCGCGCTGGTAGAGCCGGCTCGGGAAGCGTTCGCTGTCGAACTTCGGGGCCACCACCAGCGCGTCGAAGCGGTCGGCCATGCCGACGGCGTGGTCGCGGTACTCGTCGGCGTTGCGCAGCACGCCGTGCATGACGAACAACAGGCGCTGGCCCGACCAGTTCGCCGGCCGGTAGGTGAACACCTGCAAGCGCACCGGCCCGGTGTCGACCGCCAGCTCGGCCTTGCCGACGGGCACGTCGCCCGCGGTCGAAGGCGAGGTCGGCGGCGCGGGCGTTGGCCCGGCGACCGGCGACGGCGCCTGGGCGATGGCGGGAACCGACAGGACGAGCAGCACGAGCCAGCGCAGCATGCGCGCTGGCTTACCGTGCCGCCGCCGTCCGCGCACCGTCCCGGGTCAGCGCCGCTGCAACTTCCAGTTGCGGGTGCGGCCTTCGGCGAGCCACTCGATCGCCTGTTCGATGCGCCGCAGCTGGGTCTCCGGGCGCTTGCAGTCCTGGATCCACTCCAGGTACTCGCGCTGGTGGCTCGGGGCGAACGCTTCGAACTGCGCCTTCGCCTTCTTGGCCTTGGCCAAGGCTTTGGCGAACGCCGGCGGCACCACCAGCGCCGGCCGCAGGATGGCCTTGGCGCGCGGCTGGCGGACGCCAGCTGCGTTCAGTTCGCGCGCCCGCTGCAGGGCCGAAGTGAAGGCGGCCGCCGGCGGCAGGTCGGCGGGCGAAGTCAGCCGCCCGCACTGGCGGACGACGTCGGCGATGGCCGCATCCTCCTGCAGCAGCAGGCGTTCCTTCCAGAACGCGAACGTGCAGTGGGCCTTGAAGGCGGCCATGCCGCCGAGCAGCCCGTGGCACTCGAACGACGGCGCGCGCCACTTGATGGTTTCATGGACGTCGGGAAGGACACGATGGACCCGCGCCCGCAGCTCGGCGAGAAGCTGGCGAGCGAAGTCCGGGGCGGACGCAAGGTAGGCGTCCACCCGAGGATCGGTGGTCGGCATTGGCGAGAGGCGAGGCTCGCATGATGGCGACCGATTTCCGGAAAGTCGAGGCACCAGCGGCAGGAGAACTGCCTGTGCCATGGGGAGTTCCGGCCGCTGCGACCGGCGACCGCGAGCGGCCGCCGGGAGCGCTCCTCCGCCTCTCTCGATCAGAACAGGGCGATCTGGCCGCCGCGGCTGGTTGCCGCTCCGGCCGGCACACCGCTGTCCCAGACGAACCACTGCGCGAACAGTATGAGTCCGGCGAGCCCCGGGTCGCTCGGCACGCTGAGGCGCAGCGAGCCGTAGCCGGCGCCGGCGACCCCCGGCGTGCCGCCCAGCACCCCGGGCACCAGCAGTTCGCCGCCGTTCAGCAGCACGTTCAGGTTGACGCCACCGATCGTCGCCGAGGTCGGGAACAGGTTCAGCACCAGCGTCGACGGGGCCCCACCGCGGGCGTTGGCGACGCCGAGCTTCCAGTCGACGTTGCCGAGGTTGGCCGGCACGCCGGCGAGCATCTGCGGCACGCGACCGCCGGTGCCGGCCGAGCCGACCCCGTAGAGCGTGCCCAGTTCCGGCAGCAGCTGGCTGCGCAGCGTCGGTCGATCGAACGGCGGCAGGCCACCGGCGACGCGCGGGTCGGTCAGGCCGTTCTGCAGGAAGTTGATCAGGTCGTTGGCGGCCTGCGGCGGCACACCACCGGGCGGCGGACCGTTCAGCGGCTGCAGCAGCGGGTCCTTGTTCTGCAGGTTCGGGCCACCGCCGTTCAGGTAGAAGCCGAACACCTGGCCGAGCGTGGTGAACTGGCCGTTGTGCATGAAGGACGTGCGCAGGCCGACGTTGCGCAGGCTCGGCACCTTGAACTTGCCGCCGTCGCTGGCGAGGCCGGTCACCGCCTGGCGGCCGTTGTCCTGCGCGATCGGGCGCAGGCCGAGGTTGCGGAACTGGCGGTCGCTGAACAGGCCGGGCGTGTGGCAGAGGTTGCAGCGCGCCGGGCCGTTGAACACCGCCAGGCCGTTCTGCTGCTGCGGCGTCAGCGCGTTCGGGTTGCCGGCGACGAACAGGTCGTACGGGGTCTGGTTCGGCACCAGGGTGCGCTGGTAGGTCGCCAGCGCGTAGGCGATGCGCTGCGCGGTGATGTCGGGCGTGCCGAACGCCGCCTGGAACAGGGCCGGGTAGGTGGTGCCACCGGCGATCGCCGCCGCCATGTCGGCCGGCAGGTTGGTCGCCAGCGCCATCGGCTTCGCCGACTGCAGCTTGGCGGTGACGTTGGCGAACGTGCGCGCGTCGTGCGCCATCTCGTCGTGCGCCAGCAGCGGGGCCAGCGCCTGGTTCTCGAGCGCACCGCCGGTGGGGATCGTGGTGACGCCGGTGTCGGGGTCGACGAAGTTGCTGCGCGCGCGGCCGTCCCAGAACATCTCGGGGAACCACGCGGCGGTCAGGAACGACGGCGACGCGCGGCCGGTGACCTGCGGCGCGGTGCCGAACACGGCGTCCGGCAGGTACTCGTTCTGCGCATTGCTGCGCGGCACGCCGGGCGAGCCGAACTTGTCGTCGGGCGACGGCGTGACCCCGTCGGGGCCCGGGTGCGCGGCGCGCCGCAGGTCGCCGCCGCCGGCCGCGAACGTGTGGCAGGTGCCGCAGGCGACGCGGTTGTTGCTCGACAGCTGCTCCTCCCAGAACAGCAGCTTGCCGAGGATCGCCTTCTGCGGCGTGATCGGGTTCTGCGGTGGGACCGGCTGCGGCGGCAGGGCCTGCGCAGCCAACGAACTGGCCAAGGCGAGGAAGAACGAAAGGCGCATGGTCGTCATGGGCGGAGACCACCGGGGGAAGGCAAGACCGGTGTGTCGGGACTGTCGCGGCAACGTCACAGCCCATGCCGCCCACACCGCACGTCGAGCATTTCCACCCGTAGCATCCCGCACCATGCGCCACGCCCGCATCGCCATCGCCGCCGTCGTCTTCGGGTCGCTGGCATGGTGGCTCTGCTGCGCCGGCGAAGGGGCGGCGCCGCTGCCGGCCGACGTGCCGTTGGATCCGGCGGCGACGGAGCGTGCGGGCCAGGCGACCACCGCGGCGCCGATCGCGTCGGCACCGCGAGCGACTCTCGTGCGCGACGGCGTCTGGTGGAGCGACGCGTGGACGGCGGCCGTGGCCGAGCCACTGCTCGCAGACGAACACGATCCCCACAGCGCCGTGCTGCGCGGCCGCTTGACCGTGCGCCAGCAACCGTGGATCCACCCGGCCGGTGTCAAAGTGCGGCTGACCCGCAGCTGGCTCGACTGCGTGCTGCCGGTCGAGAGCGACGGCGCCCAGCGCGCGCCGGCGCGCGACGAGCCCACCACCACCACCGACGCCGACGGCTGCTTCGCGCTGCGCTTCCAGCCGACCGCCGACGAATTGTTCTTCCTGATCGACGTGCGCGGCGCCTGGCAGGACTTCCAGAAGGTGCCGCGGCAACCGCGGCCCGGCGAGACGTGGGAACTCGGCGACGTCTGGCTCGAACAGCGCGGCGGCATCGCCGGTGCCGTGGTCACCGTCGACGGCCAGCCGCTCGCCGGCGTCGAAGTGCGCGCCGTCGACGAACCGCTGAACGCGCTGGCCAGCGGCCTCGACGACGTCCAGGACCTGCGCAGCCGCAGCCTCGCGACCTGGCAACCCGACGGCAGCATGCGCGGCGGACCGGTGCCGGGCTGGGTCGCGCGCCGCGACCGCTTCCTGCCGTTCCCGATCGCCGTCACCGACCAGAAAGGGCGCTTCGAACTGCGCGGACTGCGCCCCGGCCGCCACGACCTCTTCCTGCAGCCGGGCGCCGACCGGCAGCATGGTCGCCACGTCGGCACCCTGCGGCGCATCCAGGTCGTGGCGGGCCGCACGACGCAGGTCCCAGCACTGCTCGCGACGGAGAGCGGCCTGGTCAACGTGCGTGTGGTCGACGAGGACAACGTCGGCTGGCAGCGCGCCAGTGTCGCCGTGCTGCACGGAGTGCACGGCTTCGGCTGCGCGCCAGTGACCACCAACGCGCGCGGCGAGGCGTTGCTGCCGTTCCTCGATGCGGGCCGCTCGTCGCTGCTGTTCGCCTACCCCGGCGGCGGGCCGTGGATCGAGGTGGAAGGCATGAGCCCGAACAAGCTGGTGGTCACGGTGCCGCGCCCGCGGCCGTTGACGATCCTGCTGTTCGACGAAGGCGATCGCGCGCTCCCCGGCGGCACCGTGCGCACGTTCGCCGACGCGACGCAGTTCCGCCGCCGCGATCGCGCCCTGCCGCCGGCGATGCAGCCGCAGGAAGCCGGGCCGGGCCGCCATGTCGCACAGCGGCCGTGCGCGCTGGTCGTCGTCGCCTCGGTGCCGGGCTTCGCGCCGGCGATCGCGCACGTGCCGCACGATGCGAAGGCGCCCGACGTGCTGGCGCTGAAGCTGCTGCCGATGGGCACGATGACCGTGCACACGCGCGACCTCGAAGGTCGCCCGATCGCCGACGCCGCGATCCGCGTGCAGGTCGACAGCAACCCCGAGCTGTTGTTCGCCGGTGCCCAGTGGAGCGCGCTCGCCGACCGCCGGGTGCAGCTCGGCCGCACCGACGAACGCGGCGACCTCGTCGTGCCGACCTGGCCGGCGCGCTTCTCGCTGCAGGCGACGCATCCCGACTTCGCGCCGAGTGCGGGCCCGCACTTCGTTCCCGTCGCCGGCAGCCGCGTCGAGCTCGTCTTGCGCCGCCCCACCGGCATCGTCGGCACGCTGCTGCTGCAGCAGCGGCCAGCCCCGAAGGGCTTCCGGGTGCGCGCGCGCCAGTACGCGCCCGAAGGCCACGAACTGCACGGCAACGGCCTGCTGCAGCACCAGCTCGCCGTCACCGGCGACGACGGCACGTTCGCGTTCCGCGGCTTGTGCGCCGGCTTGTGGGACCTGCAGCCGGAGCTGCCGGGCGTGCCGCCGTCGGCCGGCGGCACCACGGTGCGCACCGCGTACCGCAGCCAGCGCGTCGTGCTCGACGACGGCCAGGAGCTGCACGTGCGGCTCGACGCCGAAGCCGAACCCGGACTGCCGGACCGCCTCGTCGGCACCGTGCGCCGCGACGGGCTGAACGTGGCGGGCGCCATCGTGCGCGTGCGCCCGGTGACGCCGGCGAGCGGCGACGGCGACGAGCGCGGCCCGCGGCGGACCCGCTACCGCCACCGCCCGGACACGCGCCGCGGCGACGCCGAACGCAGCGTGCAAGCCGAGTTCGTCGAGGCCACGACGAGCTTCACCCAGCGCTGCGACACCGACGTCGTCGGCGAGTTCCGCTTCGCGTCGCTGCCGGCGTCGGCAGCGATCGAGGTCCGCGTCGAGTTGCCGGGCGACACCGGCCTGCAGCTGGTGCACAGCGAGGTGGTGCCGACGCCGGGCGAAGGCCAGCTGGCGCGCGTCGAAGTCGCCCTGCAGTCGGCGCGCCTGCTGCTGGTGTGCACACGCGAGGGCCGCCCGCTGCCCGACGAGATGCTGCGGTTGTCGCGGCGCGATGCGCAAGGTCGCGAGCTCGCCCGCCGCGACGTGCTGCTCGACGGCAACGGCCAGGCCGACCTGTTCGACCTGCCGGCCGGCGACTGGCACCTGCAGCCGCGCACCGGCTTCGGCCGCGTCTTCCCCGACCGCATCGAACTGCAGCCCGGCAGCACGCGGACCGTCGATCTGCGCCTGCTCGACCGCTGACCGCCGGCTTCGGCGTCCACGCTGCCGCTTCAGCTGGCGCGCAGCCGATGGTGCCGCAGCAGGTCGCCGAAGTCCTTCGCCACGTCGACCGCCGCCGCGCGCCGGTAGCAGCGCTGCGCGCGCGCGGACTCGCCGCGGGCCGCCAGCGCGTCGCCGAGCGCGATCCATGCGACGGCGTCCCACGGATCGACCTGCACGAGCTGCGTGAACGTCGCACAGGCGGCGTCGTGGTCGCTGCGCAGGAACTGCACGAGGCCCGCGGCGAACCGTTCCTTGCGCTGCTTCGCCGCCGCCGACCACCGCCGGCGCCAGCGGCCGTGGGCGAGCACCCCCGCGAGCGACAGCGCCAGCAGCTGCAGCGACAGCACCAGCGCCCACAGCGTGCCCGGTCCGGCGCCGAGCGCGTAGCGGCCGAGCAGCCACGCATCGAGCAGCACCCACAAGCCGACGGTGCCGCCCCAACCGAGTGCCAGCCGGCCGGTGCGCAGGAAGAACCACGCCGACGCCTGCCCGAGGACGAACAGCAGCAGGTTGGGCAGGAAGTGGTCCGCGAACACGTTCGCGAGCCTACGCCGACGACGGAGCGAGCTCCACAGCGCGTTCGGCGTCGGCACCTGCTACGCTGGTTCGCCCCGAATGCGGTTCCCTGGACGCCTGTATCTCCTGTTCACCCCGGAGTCGTGCCGCCGCGACCCGTGGCAGACGCTCGAACTGGCGATCGCCGGCGGCGTCGACCTGGTGCAGTGGCGCAAGAAGGGCGACGACCGCGTCGGGTTCGAACGCTGCCGCACGATCTGCCGCGCGCACCACGTGCCGCTGATCGTCAACGACGACGTGATGCTGGCGGTGCGCGGCCGCGCTGCCGGCGGCCACGTCGGCCAGACCGACATGCCGGTGCCGGCCGCGCGCAAGCTGCTGGTCGATCGCTGGCTCGGCGTCAGCACGCACGACGGCAAGCAGATCGCCGACGCCGCGCACGAAGGCGCTGACTACATCGGCTTCGGCCCGTGCCATCCGACCGCGAACAAGGGCTACGAGCACGGCAAGTCGCCGGCCGACATCGAAGCCGCGGTCGCGACCGCCGCGCAGCACCGGCTGCCGCTGTTCGCCATCGGCGGCATCAACCCCGACAACCTGCCGGGCCTGCGCCTGCTCGGCGTCGACCGCATCGCCGTCAGCAGCCACGTGCTGTCGGCCGAGGATCCGCGGGCCGCGGCGGCGGCGCTGCGCGCGTTCCTGTAGGCGCGCAGGGGCGGACCACATCGTGGATCAGGTAGCCGCAGGCTACTCAAGCTCCCCCCCGTTTCTCTCCGACGGAGACGCACCGGATTCGCTCACTCCGTCTGGGAAAGATCACGCTTTCTCATAATTTCACTTGCAAGACCCTCGGGGGGGGGCATGCTGTGCTCTTGAGAGCAGGTGGCTAGGAAGGCTGCATGCCTCACCGTCGCATTCCGCCGGAGGAGATGATGGCGAAGTTGTCGAAGCTCGCAATCGCCGTTCTATTGGCCGTCGCCGCGCTCGGAAAACTGGGACTGATCGCGAGTGGGCGATCCGATGTAGCCGAGGCTGCCTGGACACTGTTACTGGCTCTGCTCGAAGCTTCTGTGGCTTTTCTTCTACTCCTCAAAAGACATGAACGATCGTGCCTGTTCGCGACGCTCGCGATCGCCACTGGCGGAGTTGCGCAGGCAGCGTGGTCTGGGCGTCCATGTCAGTGCTTTGGTGTTTTCTGGGATATGTCATGGCGTGCACACCTAGGGATTTCGTCAATCCTTGGGCTCACATCGCTGATGCTCGTGTCCGCCAAACCCAGTGAATCGCCGCTGATGCGGCAGGGAGACCGATGATGATCGTCACGTCACTCATTCTCAGGGGACTCATGGGTCCACTGTTCCTCGCTGGAATCTTCCTGGCCCTGAAGCCTCCCGCGGATCCTTGCGAAATGCAAGTCAAGGACGGACCCAACGGGCTTCTGTGGCATTGCACGCCGAGGATCGACGCCCCGTGCACCAACTGCGATGTGAATGGGGTATGCCGACAGATCGTCGTCGAGCTAGGTAGCGACCTCACGCACTTCTGCATCTGCCTCGACCCAGTCGGAGGGAACAGCAAGAGGGACGAATGCTACTCGATCGTCACCATCGACTTGAACACGGGCATCGTCAGCATCGACTGCAGGAACGAGTGCTGCTTGTTCGAATGCCCTGACGCCGCTGGGCCCTACCCGGCCTTCATCGACCCTTGCAAGTGCGGTGGATGATGTCACCGTCTTTTCGTGCACGGACCCTGTGGGGGCTGGCTGCCGTGCTCACGGCATCGATTTCGTTCATTGCCCTGCGGGCCACAGCCTCGCCACACCCGGCCGACTCAGCAGAATCCGCCATCCAGACTCCTGCCCGGCCTGAAGCGATCCCTTCGCCCCATCAGGACTTGCCGAGATCCGCAGCGAGTCACCCCTGGGCCAGACTTCGCTGCGTTGACGACACGAACCGACGTGTCGCGGCGAGCCTACGGGCGAGAGACTCCAGCGGAGCCGATGTCCTCGTAGCCGAAGGCGATGAAGCTGGAGTGATCACCGCTTCGGCACCGCCTTCAGCGAGCGGATGCATCTTGGTGGCTCCAGGGTACATTGCTCAAGATGTGAGCCATGCCATCGCCTCAGGCGGTGATCATGTCATCCTCATGCGCCGAGGAGCCACTCTGGACGTTGCCGTGCGCGACCTTCAAGGCTTGCCGGTCGATGGGGCTCCCATCCAACTGTGGCAGATGGGACAAGCAGCGCGAATGATCCGCGAGGCCAAATCGAATGCCGGAGCTGCTTCCTGGGACAACTTGGCCTCCGGTCAGTATCGCCTCTCGGTCTCTGGTGAAGATCACATCATGGTGGACTCACCCGAAGTGATCGAACTCAACGAGAGCAGGGCCGTTTCGATCATCGTGCAGCCTCTGCTCGTGGCCATTTTGCAATGCGACAAGTCTGCTTCTTTCTCGCTCGTCGAAGAACCTGGGAGACGGATCACCGGCGGCTTGCCTCCCCACTGCCATGCAGCGGTGTCCCTTGCAATTGCTCGCAGATACCCTGGAACGAGATCGCTGGCTCTTCCCATGTCTCCCGATGAACGACGCCCCTTGAACCGAAACGTAAAGGTCGTCTTCGGAGGTGGCGAGTCCATCGCCCTCGTGTCGTTCGACTTGCCAAGCTCCTCACGTCCTCAGATCCTCGAAGCACCAGACGCCTCTCCACTGATGGGCAGTCTCGTTCTGGAGCTTTTGAATTCCCGAGGCGAGTCCTTGAAGGGCGTGGTCTTCAGCAGCACGAGTGAGAAGGGCTCACCGTTGCGCTTCCGAAGCGGAGACCCTCACTGTGTGGAGCCTGGACGCTACCAGATAAAGTGTGGAGACCGAGCAGTCTTCCCCGACCTTGCGCCGCAGGTGGTCGAGGTTCGCCGCGGAGAGACAAGCATGGCTGTGTTCAACACCAAAGAAGAAGTGCAAGAGGTCGAACTGGAGTGCCGACCGCCAAGAGACCTGAGCATCACCTACGCAGTGGTCAGCTTCCAAAAGGGGGAACGACGATGGGTGGTGCGCACGATGCGGCCAGACAAGCTGAAGCTATGGCTGCCGACGGGTTCACTCCGGGTGACCGCCGAGACACCGACGATCGCCAAAGGCATTCTGGAGGCATCTGTTTCCGATTCGGTCGCAGCACCGTTGGTCATCGAGATGAAGCCGATCGATTGACCCACTTCACGGGGTCTCCGAAAGGAACACTTCTCACAGCAGCAGCATCGCGTCGCCGAACGAGAAGAACCGGTAGCGGCGCGCCACAGCCTCTTGGTACAGCGCCAGCACCTCCTGGTGCCCGGCGAACGCGGCGACCAGCATCAGCAGCGTCGACTGCGGCAGGTGGAAGTTGGTGAACAGCGCGTCGACGACCTGGAACTGCTTGCCCGGATACAGGAACAGCTGCGAGCTGCCGGTGCCGGCGGCGGCGAGGCGGCCGGGCGCAGCGCACGTCTCCAGCGTGCGGCAGCTGGTGGTGCCAATGGCGACGACGCGGTTGCCGCGC
>SXGT01560942.1_pt1 | contig 12218 bp, 9 predicted proteins | sample 3176221 | NCBI WGS metagenome assembly SXGT01 (sample SAMN11356862, study PRJNA531348) | freshwater metagenome | isolation source: freshwater sample F1-120 | place: China: Fuxian Lake, Yuxi | collected 2017-12-25
GCCTGGCCCGCCGCGCCGCGGACCGGGGGCGCCGTCGGATGGGGCGGTTTGGGCGAGGAGACTCTCGGTGGTGAGAAGGGCGAGGACGAGGAGCAAACGATGGCTGTTTTTCATGGGATTCTCGTTCACCTCGCGGCCGCCGCCGTCCGAAGGGACGGCGAAGAAACGGACGCGGCGGTGAACTTGCCCCATTAGACGCCAGGATTGTTTCGCTTTGGTGTCGCGCGGCGGGAGATTTGTTAGGCCCGGGTAAATCTTTTGTAGGGAGTGTTCCACTACGCGGCGAGCCGGGCGCCGGAGGCGGCCCGCCAGCCCTTGCCGCCGGGCAGGCGGGTGTCGGTCATCTCGCCCACCCAGGTGCGGAGGAAGGGCCGCACGCGGTGCAGGCGGACCTTGACGGAGGCGAGCGAGAGGCCGGCCCGGGTCGCGATGTCGCCGTAGCTTTCGCCGGCGACGAACTGCGAGACGAGGCGGCGATCGAGCGGGTTCAGGCGCGCCAGCGCGCGATCGAGGGCGGCGAGAATCTCGGTGGTGGCGGAGGCGCTGCTGGGATCGGCGATCTGGTTGACCTGTTCGTCGATCGCGACGGTGGTCGGCCGGCAGTTGCGGCGGCGGATGAAGTCGAGCCCGGTGTTGCGCGCGAGCGTGAAGAGCCACGATTCAAACACCGCCGGATCGCGCAGGCGCGAGAGCCGGCGAAACATCTTGATGAAGACGATTTGGGTGACGTCCTCGTCCGCGTCGGGTTGGCGGATGATGCCGCGCACGAAGCCCGCCACGCGGCGTTGGTAGCGGTGCACGAGTTCGGCTTGGGCCGCCGGGTCGCCGGCCTCGGCCCGGCGCACGAGGGCGATGAGGGCGGCCTTTTCGTCGGTCAGGGCGTGGGATGACTTGCGGGAGGGGGAGGAAGCAGCGGACGCGGCGTGGATGCCCGCGGAGAAAGGATCGGCATTGGGCTGGATCATGGGGCCCACAGTAGGCCGGGCGCGTGTAAGCGCTTTGTTTCGCTGGCAACGAGAATTGTTAAGCTCGTGTAAAGACGGCTTCAGGCTGCCGCCAGCCGGAGCTCGGCGCGGAAACCGCTCGGTTCGCGATTCGAGAATCGCACCGTTCCTTCGCAGCCGGCGATGCTGCTGCGCACAATCGCCAGGCCGAGACCGACGCCCCCGCCCTCACGGGTGCGCGCCAGCTCGGGGCGAAAGAACGGCTCGCCGAGCCGGTCGAGATCGGCGGCCGGCACGCCCGGGCCGCGGTCCTCGACCGCCACCGTGACGCTGCCCCCGTCGCGACTGGCGGTCACCGTGATGGGGCCGGCCGCGCCGGCGTAACGGACGGCGTTTCGGACGAGATTGCCGAGGGCGCGCCCGAGCAGGTCGGCATCGGCCATCACGCGCAGCCCGGGAGCGATCGCGAGTGTCACCCGTTCGCCGGCGCCCTCGCGGGCGAGGGTGGCGTGGGCCACGGGCTCGAGGTCCGTGGCGACGAGGGCGACGTCGCGCGGGGTCATGCCGGCCTTGGTGAAGGCGAGCAGTTCGTTGACCAGCGTGCTCATCTGCTGCACTTCGTCGCGCACATCGGTCACGGTTTCCAGCAAATTTTTCGGAGCCTGCTCGGCGAGAATGCCCGTCGCCATCTGCAGGCGCGCCAGCGGCGAGCACAATTCGTGCGCGACATCGCCGAGGAAGCGTTTCTGGCCGGTGATGTGGGTGTCGAGGCGGGTGGCCATGCGGTTGACGGAGTCGCCCAGTTTGCCGAGTTCATCGCGGCGGCGGGTGTCGACGCGCGTGTCGAAGCGGCCTTCCGCGATTTGCTGCGTGGCGAGGGTGAGCTGGCTGATCGAGCGGGTGATGCTCCTGACCAGCGGCAGCCAGAACAGGACGGAGAGGGCCAGCACGCCGCCGCTGGCCAGCAACCACGATTGAAGACCGAGCAGGCGGAGGAGGTCCCACAACGAATCGACGTGCGCGACGAGAGTGGCGGGGGACGGTCGTCCGCCGCGTTCGGTTGGTGCGAACGGCACGCGGATGCCGACCCAAAATGCCGCCGGGGTGCCGGTGTGGATCACGAAGCGCCCCGCCCGCCGGTCGAAGGGCAATCCCGCGAAACCGGGTTCGCCGCGGCGGCCACCCTCGGAATCGAAGCGCCTCTTTTCCGCGGGATCACGCGGTTCCCGTGCGCTTTTTTCGGTCCCCTCCCGGGCACCCTTTTCAGCCCATTCGCGTTTGCGCGGGCGGTCGAACTCGCCGTCCGGTCCGCGGAGGCCGTCCCGCGGCGGGCCGAAGGCAAACTGACCTCCGGGGCCGCGCAATTCCAGTCGCTCCCGCACGGCGGGGGGGAGTTCGACGGCGTCGTCGGTGATCCGGGTGGCGTTCGCGCCGAACAGGAAAAAGTTCGCGCCGTAGGCGATCCCGAAGCGCTTGAGCACGGCGTGGCGGGCCTCGCCCGTGGCAACCGCGGCCTCACCGGCAATGACGCTGAAGAGGGATTGCACGCGCTCGCCGGTGGGTCCGACCACCAGTGCGCTCCAGCCCAATCCGCCCTGCCCCACAATGAAGCCAATGCCCAGCGCGGCGAGCAGCAGCAGATTCAGCATCAGCCACAGCGAGACTTTAAGCGAAAGTGGAAAGGAAACTCGCATCGACAGGAGAGGAGGACGCACGGACAGTAGGTGAGTTAACAGGAAAAATTCGCAACGTTTACGTGCGCTTAACAATTGGACCGGCGGAGGGACACACGTGCTTTACCGCGCCGTGGTTTACTGCAGGGAGAAATCACCCACCTCTCCCATGAAAAATTGCCTCCTCGCTTCCGGCCTTCGCTCCCTTGCCGCCGTCGCGGCCAGTCTGATCCTGACCGTCGCTTCCGCCCGCGCCGCTGATCCGCAGCTGGAATCCTGGCAGACCGGCGGCACCCGCCGCTACGCCCGGATCTACGAGACCGACGCCGCGCGGCTCGCCGGCACCCCGGTCACCACCTGGTCGCGCGGCAACACCTCGCAGCTCACGCCGACTTATGCCGGTATGATCCAGGTCTCCTCCTCGGCGAACTGGGTTTACCTGCGCTCCTCGGGCCTCGGCACGCACGTGATGGGGCCGTGGTATGGCAACGCCGCGCACACCCAGGCCTTCCCCAGCTACCCGGCCAACACGGGCGTGCTCTATCGCATTCCGCGGACCCCGACCATCCCGACGACGAAGACGCTCACCGGCCTCGGCGCGATCGGTTACTTTGTCGACGGCGTCGCCGCCTTCGACCACCGCGACGCGTTTTCCTACGTGACCGCGAGCAACCTCGACGCGTCGCCCGTCAACGGCCTCCGGGGCGACGGCGTCTGGAATCGCGAAGCCTTCCACAACGAGGGCCAGACCTTCGACCCGGCCTTCGCGCATCAGGCCATGACGAACCATCACTATCATGCCAACGCGCCCGCGGTCCGCCACCAGCTCGGCGATCACGTTGATTTCAACGCGACCACCAAGATCTACACCAAGAGCACGGGGCCCGTGACCGCCCATTCGCCGATCGTGGCGTGGCTGGCCGACGGTCTGCCCGTGTATGGCCCTTATGGTTACGCCTCGCCGCTGAATCCCGCGAGCGGCCTGCGGCGCATGACCAGCGGTTACGTGAAACGCGACGGGACCAACGGCACGACGAACCTCGCCGCGACCGGCCGCACCACGCTGCCCGCCTGGGCGGCCCGCGCGCAGAACCGCGGCGCCACACTGCCCGCCACCGCCGCCGGCCCCGCGGTGAACGCGGCCTTCGCCCTCGGGCACTTCATCGAGGACTACGATTACCTCGGCGACCTCGGCCAGACCCACGGCAGGGATTTCGATCTCAACGAATGCAACGTGCGCTTCTGCGTGACGCCCGAATTTCCCGCCGGCACCTACGCCTACTTTCTGACCATCGAGACTGACGGCACGCCGAAGTATCCCAACCTGGCTGGCCGCTGGTATTTTGGCGCGGCGACCGGTGGCAACGTGAACGCAATCAACGAGCCCGTCACCGAGTTCGTCCGTGCCAGCCAGGCCTCCCCGATCAGCGTGAGCGCCACGAATTCCGGTGGCACGGTTGCGATCGCGTGGTCGTCCGTGGAGGGCGCGACTTACCGGATCGAGACCTCCGCCGACGCCGCCACGTGGTCGGCCCTCGCGAGCGCCACCGCCGTCACCAGCGCCGGCGGCGACACGACGAGTTTCTCCACCACGACCGTCGCGGCGAATTACCGCGTGACGCTCACCGCGCTCGCCACCTACGACCCGCGCGGTTCCGGCGGCCTGAGTGGCATCGGCAGCTCCGCCACCGCTCTCGCCGCCGTCGGCTCGAGCGGCACCGCCCGGCTCGTGAACATCGCCACGCGCGCGGCGCTGGGCGGAGGGGCGGGCACGCCGATTTCGGGCTTCGTGCTCGGCGGCACCGGCGCGAAACAGATGCTGGTGCGTGCCATTGGTCCCACGCTGACCAGTTTCGGCGTAAGCGGCGTGCTGGCCGATCCGCGTCTCAGCCTCGTGCGCGAAGACTCGACGGCCGCGAGCAACGACAACTGGCTCGCCGCCGACACCGCGACGATGGCGGGCGCCGGGGCGTTTGCACTGCCGGCGGCGAGCAAGGATGCCGCGCTGGTCGCGACGCTCACGCCCGGAGCCTACTCGATGCCCGTCGCGGCGGCCGATGGCGGCAGCGGCGTTGCCCTGCTGGAAGTCTACGACCCGTCGACTGCCGGCACGTTGTCGGTCGTCAACGCCTCGACGCGCGCGTTTGTCGGCACGGGCGACTCGGTCTTGATTCCCGGTTTTGCAATCAGCGGCCCCGGTGCGCTGCGGCTGCTGATCCGGGCGGTCGGCCCCGCCCTGGGAAATTTCGGCGTCGGTGACGCGCTCGCCGATCCGACGCTCACGCTCTACCGGGGCACGACGGTGCTCGCGACCAACGACAACTGGTCCGGTGCGGCGAATGCGGCCGAGATTTCCTCCACCGCGGCCGCCGTCGGCGCTTTCGCTTTGCGCACGGGCAGCAAAGACGCCGCCCTCGTCACCACCCTCACCGCCGGTTCCTACACCGCGATCGTCAGCGGCGTCGGAAACTCCACCGGCACCGCGCTGGTCGAACTTTACGTCGTGCCCTGAAAAGCGCGGCGCCGGACGACTGCCCGGCGCGGCCCTTCGCCTGCCTGACCTTCCGCCATTCCCGCTACTCCGGTCCCACCATCATGTATCCCGCCGAGCGCACGGTCCGGATGTAACGCGGCTCCTTGGCATCGTCGCCCAATTTCTTTCGCAGCGAGGAAATATGCACGTCAATCGAACGATCAAACACGTCGTAGTTGCGGTCGCGGCATTCGTCGAGGAGCGACTCGCGCGTCTTCACGCGGCCCTTGGCCTTGGCGAGGCTGGCCAGCAAATCGAATTCGACAGGCGTGAGCACCAGGGGCGTGGTGTCCATCACGGCGGAACGCGCGTCGAGATTCAGATGCAGCAGACCGACCACCAGTGCGGTGGGCGGGGCGCTGATGTTGGGTCCGGCGGCGGCACTGCGGCGCAGGACGGCGCGCAGGCGGGCGAGCAGCTCCCGTGTGGAAAAAGTCTTGGGCAGATAGTCGTCAGCGCCCACCTCGAGCCCCACGATCCGATCGGTTTCGTCGCCGCGGGCGGTGAGCATGAGCACGGGCACCTGGCTGCGCGCGCGGATGCGTTTCAACACCTCGAAACCGTCAAGGCCCGGCAACATCACGTCGAGAATCACCGCCTGCCACTCCGCGTCGGCGGCCGTGGCGCGGTCGACGCCTTCGGGTCCGCTGTGAACGGCGGTCACGGCAAAACCCAGCGGCGGGAGGTAGGTGATGACGAGCCGGCAGAGTTTCCGGTCGTCGTCGATCATCAGGAGGCGGATCAGTCCGTCTGGGCGGTCAGGCATGGGGAGGTTGTGGGAAGATTTGACGTCCGGCGCAACTGTGGGGATGGGGCGGTTTTTGCTCAGGGAGCGGGTGGCGGCGCGGCGCCCTCACCCCGCGGGAGAACCAGCGGGAATCAGGGGATCTCCGGCAGGGTCGGGCGCGGGGTGGGGGTAGCTCGTTTCCCAATCGCCCTGATGCTGGTGGTGGGCGGCAGGCCCGCGCTGGCCGCCGACCTCGTGATCGCCGTCGAACCGCGCTGGCAACAGGAGAACCTCGTCGTCCCCTCGGCGCCGGTGAAAAACGACGCGGGGCAGGCGCTGCGGATCACACGGTTGGCCGCGTTGTTTTCCAGCGTGATCCTGCGGCGGGCCGACGGCAGCGCGGTGCGGCTGGACGGACAATATGGTCTGGTCGACGCCGGGAGCGGCAAACGTGGGTTCACGTTGCGCGGGGTGCCGGAGGGGGAATATGTCGGGCTCGATTTTCGGGTCGGCGTTCCGGCGGACGCAAACCACGCCGATCCGGGCGCGTGGGCGGCCGGCCATCCGCTCAACCCGCTCGTCAACGGCCTGCACTGGAGCTGGCAGGGCGGCTATGTGTTTGCGGCGATCGAGGGGCACTGGCGCGACGAATCCGGGGCGGGGGCGGAGCGCGGCTTCTCGTATCACCTTGCCACCGATGCGCGGGAGATGTGGGTGGGCTTTCGGGCGGACTTTCGCGTCGCCGGCGCGACGACGATCGATCTCGCGCTCAACCTCGCCCGGGTGCTCGCACCGCACCGGCTCGCCGCGACCGATGCGAGCGAGTCGACCCATTCCGGCGAGGGCGACGACCTCGCGCCCCGACTCGCCGCCGCGCTGGAACGCGCCTGGTTCTGGCTGGGCGCGCGAGTGGGAGGAGGGGCGTTATTTCCCGATCGCAGCGCTGAGTCGGGGCATGAAGCCCCTCCCCCGGTTTTCCCAAGCAGCGCGTCACCGGTCGCCTTCACGGTTCCCTCCGGTTTCCCGCAACCCGCCTTGCCGGAGGACAACCCGTTGACGCTCGAAGGCATCGCGCTCGGCGCCGCGCTGTTCGCCGATCCGCGGCTCGCGGGCAATGGCACGCAATCGTGCGCGAGTTGCCACGCGCCGGGTCGCGCCTTCAGCGACACCGTGGCGTACAGCCTTGGCGCGGAGGGGGCGCCCGGCAGCCGCAACGCGATGCCGCTCTTCAACCTCGCCTGGTCGCCCCACTATGCGTGGGACGGCAGCCAGCCGCGCCTCCGCGATCAGGCGCTGGCGGCGTGGATAAATCCGATCGAGATGCACGGGGACCCCGTCGTCGTCGCCGCCTCGCTGGCGCGCGATGCCGCGTTGAGCGCCCGGTTTGCGGCGGCGTTTGGCCGGCCCGAGATCACTCCCACGCAGGTGACGCTGGCCCTGGAGCAGTTCCTGCTCACGCAGGTCGCCGCCGACTCCCGGTTCGATCGCGCGCGGCGGGGCGCGGCGGAAATGACGGTCGAGGAGCAACGCGGCTTCGAGTTGTTCGCGACGGAATACGATCCGGTGCGCGGCCAACGCGGCGCCGATTGTTTTCACTGCCACGGCGGCGCGCTCTTTGCGGACTACACACTGAAAAACAACGGGCTCGATCGCGAGCCCATCGACGGAGGTCGCGCGAAAGTGACGGGCGCTGCGACGGACCGCGGCAAGTTCAAGACGCCGTCCTTGCGCAACGTGACGTTGACGGCGCCGTACATGCACGACGGCCGATTCGCGACACTGGAGGAGGTGGTGGCGCACTACGATCACGGCGTGCAGCGCACGGCGACGCTCGATCCCAATCTCGCCAAACACCCGGTGGAGGGATTGCAACTCAGCGCGGAGGATCAGCGGGCGCTGGTGGCATTCCTGCGGACACTGACGGAGATCGGCGGGACGGAAAAAATGTAGGAGCGGCTAGCGCCGCAACCGCGTTCGCGCGCCGCTCACTCCTCGCCGTCCCAGTAGTCGACCTCGGCCGGGCGGAAAAATTTCCGCGGCGCCCGCAGGCCCCATTTATTTGAGTCGGGGTAGTGCCAGTAATCGACGGGCGGATTGTCAGCGATGAGAAGAAAAGTAAGCTCGCTGTCGATCGCCGCCCGGATCTGGTGCGCTTCTCCGGGCGGATGAATGAAGACATCACCGGCCGCGACGGCGTGGGTTTCGCCGCCGGCGCGCGCGTGGCCGCGCCCGCTCAAAATGAGATACAGCTCCCATTGCGCGGCGTGGCTGTGAAACGGGCAGCCGGCCTCGCCGGGAGCGAACCGGTCGAGCTCGAGATCGAAGGGGTGCCCGCCGAGCCCCGTGGGCGTGTTGCGTTTCGCCCCGAGCGCAATCGAGAGCTCCTTGCCGGCGCCGCGGAATTTTTCCTTCGGCGACGTCCACTCGTCCCACGGCAGGGTGTCAGGGTGGATCTTGCGCCCGGAAAACGGCGTCAGGGTCGCCGCAGGCGGCGAACCCGCTGGCCGGTAGGGTGGGGCATCCGGGAGCGGTGTTTCCTCACCGTCGAAGTACCCGACCTCGTCCAGGCGGAAATATTTTCCGATTGGGCGCAGGCCCCACTTGTTCGAGTCGGGATAGTGAAACCCGTCGAGCTCCGGGTTGTCGGCGACGATCAAGACTTCGAGATCGCCCGGGCCGGGATTCGTGAGTTGGTGGGACTCGCCGGGCGGATGCACGAACACCTCGCCGGTTTTGACCTCGTGAGTTTCGGCTCCCGCGCGCACGCGCCCGGTGCCGGACTGCACGAGGAACAGTTCCCATTGCGCGAGGTGCGAGTGAAACGGACACACCGCGGCGCCCGCCGGGATGCGGCGAAGCTGGAGATCGAACGGGTGCCCGCCGCACCACGGGCCGCCGTTCCGGATGCCGCCGAGGGCCAGGGAAATGTTCTTGCAGAACGAGTGAAACTTCCGGGCGGGCGAGTGCTGTTCCTCCCAGGGAAGGTCGGGAAGGTGGACGCGGTTCATGGGGCGGGTGGGACGATCGTGGGACTGGCGGTGGATGAAGCGGGTTTGACGCGCTGGAGTAAGACGGGATTTCACAACCATCACGACCTGAATTTCGAGCCAGCCGTGCGGCGGGAAGCCGCCGAGACAATTCCAAGCATCGAGGTGGGAAAATTTCCTTGGTCAGAGGATTTTTCGGAGGAAAACCCTTCCTGGATCTCGATGACAGGTCGATGGGCTCCATCTCGCCACAGGGTGCCACGGCCACGAAGCTGCGGGAAGTTACGGGTTAAACGGAGCATCATTGTCCATGGTTGGGAGGATCTTCCCACCAAGAAAAGTTTCCCACCTTAATCCGGCAACTTGTCGCAGAGAAATCGCGTCGCGGATTCACGGAGGTGCACGAACTTTCGCCAGGATTGATGTCGGCTCATCCGCGTGGCTGAGCCGGCCAACGGCGGCCTGGCCACGGGAGCCGCAGTTCGGGGGAGCACACCGCAGATCCACGGTCGCATCTCACGCTCGAGCCCGGGCCAATCTCCCGCGGTCGTGCTGGTCGCGAGCACCGGCTCGCGGAGGCCGATCCGCATACGGCGTCGGCAGGCCAGACGCCCTGCTTCAACCGCTCACACTTTTTCGTTGATCACCGGATTGGTCAGCGCGCCGATCTTTTCGATATCGATCGTCACGGTGTCGCCGGCCTTGAGAAATACAGGCGGAGTGCGGGCAAAGCCGACGCCGTGGGGCGTGCCGGTGAGAATCACGGTGCCGGGGAGGAGGGTCTTGCTGCTGCTCAGGAACTCGATGATCGCGGGCACGTCGAAGATCATGTCATCGGTGTTCCAGTCCTGCATCGTCTCGCCGTTGAGGATGGTGCGGATGCGGAGTTTGTTCGGATTGGGGATCTCGTCCCGGGTCACGAGCACGGGGCCGAGAGGGCAGAAGGTGTCGAAGCCCTTGCCCTGGCACCACTGGCCGCCGCCGCCTTCGCGCTGCCAGTCGCGGGCGGAGACGTCGTTGGCGCAGGTGTAGCCGAGCACGTAGTCGAGGGCGTGGGCGCGGGCGACGTTTTTGCAGCGCTTGCCGATCACCACGGCGAGCTCGCACTCGTAGTCGACCTTGGTGCTCGGGAGTTTGACGGGAATCTCGATCGGGTCCCCGGGATTTTGCACGGCGGCGGTATTCTTGATGAACAACACGGGATGCGGGGGCAGGGGGCTGTTGCTCTCGGCGGCATGTTTTCGGTAGTTGAGGCCGATGCAGGGCAGATTGGTCGGCACGACCGGGGCGAGAATCTTGCCGGGTGTGACGGCGCGATCGGTGACGCGGAAGTCGCCGAAGAGGTCACCGGTGATTTCGCGGGCGGAGCCGTCGGCTTGGAGCGCGGCGTAGGCCGGACCCGCGGGAGTGAGGTGGCGGATGATCTTCATTTTGAGGTAGGACGTGTCGAGGTAGATCGCCGGCCGTCGCGATCGGCGGAGATCAGATCCGTGGAGTGCAGATCGCTGACGGAAAATTTGCTCCAATCGCGCTTCTCAAATTTGATCCCGGAAGGCTGGTCACCGAGCACCTGCAACGTGGCAATCTTCTCACCGCGATTGGTGACGATGAGCGTTTGTTGCCGCGCTGGCCGTACCCAGTGGCCGGTGCGGGCGTGAAGCTGTTTGATCGAAATTGTTCTCACGGCTTCCACGGTGTCACCGGTGACACCGTGGTCAAGGGGGGGCTTTGGGGTGGCGTGGATTACTCCACTCGCTGGCACTCGCGGCAACGAGGTGCGGCATTGTCAGGGCCCATCGTAGCGGCGAGCGCCAGCGAGTGGACTTAGGAGCGGTGTTTTTCGACGAAATAATTGTAGCACCGCCAAAAGCGGTCCCAATATTCAGTTTCGCGTGGATCGAACTCCGGATACCCCGGTAGGCAGCAGCCAAGATAAACATAGTCCTGCCAGGTCGAGACGAGTTCCGCGCGAACCGGGTTTTCGAAAATGTAGTGGGCGCAGGTACGAAACGCGCCGCGTTCTCTTTCCGCTTCAGTCAGTGCGTGGTCGTAGGTTTGGCGCTGCCAGGCTGCGGGTGCCAGGTGTGGGCGGAGGTGCTTGCGCAGAAATTCAATGGCGACGCGTTGGTCGGAGCCCTGCTCATCATGGCCGATCCACAGCAGGTGAATGTGATCTGGCATGAGGACATACGCCGGACACACCAGATTGAAGCGGGCACTCGCGTGAAGGAGCGTGAGCAACCACGCGTGATGAAACTCGGGCGTGAGCCAGCCAGTCGCTCGATCATCGATGTTCAACGTCCAATGGACGAAGGCCCGGCCGCGGTAGAATTCCGGAGCGAGGCGTGGAAGGTGGCGTTTCTCGACGCGTCGGGATTCCACTCGCTGGCGCTCGCCGCTACCAACGGATGGTGGCGCTTCGCGTGGAACGGAATCCACTCGCTGGCGCTCGCGGCTACGGGGTGGGACTTCGGCAGGGTTCATCGTAGCGGCGAGCGCCAGCGAGTGGAGAGTGTGGGCAGCAATTACGCTCGCCCGCCGCTGCAATCGCCTCAGGCCGGCGCGGGTTCCGCCGCATAGGCCTCAGGCCTGCGCCGCAGCGGCATAGCCCTCCATCCCGACGCACGAGCATACAAGATTCCGATCGCCATACACATTGTCCACGCGCCCGACGGCGGGCCAGAACTTGCTCGCGCGCGTGAAGCGGTCCGGGAACGCCGCCGTCTCCCGCGAGTACGGGTGATCCCAGGCGTCGGCGCAGACGACCTTCGCCGTGTGCGGCGCATGCTTGAGGGGATTGTTGAGCTTGTCGGACTCGCCGTGCACCACGGCCTGCATCTCGCCGTGAATCGAGATCACTACTTCGCAGAAACGATCGAGCTCGCTCTTCGCCTCGCTCTCCGTCGGCTCGATCATGAGCGTGCCCGGGACGGGGAACGACATCGTGGGGGCGTGATAGCCGTAATCCATCAGGCGCTTGGCGGCGTCCTCGACCTCGAGGCCGTGTTTCTTCCAGGCCCGGAAATCGACGATGCATTCGTGGGCGATCAGGCCGGCGTTGCCGCGGTACAGCACGGGGAAAAACTTTTCGAGTCGCGTGGCGACGTAGTTGGCGTTCAGAATCGCGCGCTGGGTCGCCTCGGTGAGGCCGGGGCCGCCCATCATGCGGATGTACATCCACGAGATGACGAGGATGGACGCACTGCCATAAGGCGCCGCGCTGATCGCCCCGATGGGGCGGATCTGAGATCCGAGATCTGAAATCTGAGATTCTGATCGCGGTGGTACGACCGGGTGGCCGGGCAGGAACGCCGCGAGATGTTGGGCCACGCCGATCGGCCCCATGCCGGGACC
>SXGT01704101.1_pt1 | contig 12218 bp, 5 predicted proteins | sample 3176221 | NCBI WGS metagenome assembly SXGT01 (sample SAMN11356862, study PRJNA531348) | freshwater metagenome | isolation source: freshwater sample F1-120 | place: China: Fuxian Lake, Yuxi | collected 2017-12-25
CGCTCGCAAAGCGCGGTGCAGACGAAAAGAAGGTGAAGGAAAAGAAATCAAAGGAGCCGCTCGCCAACTGCCCCCCATCCGGACTCCAGCTCACCGACATGACCCAATGCGAGTGCCCTTCCAGCGTCCGCGCCAGACGTCCCGAGGCCGCATCCCACACCCGCACGGTCTTGTCATAGGAGCCGCTCGCCAACTGCCCCCCATCCGGACTCCAGCTCACCGAACTGACCCCATGCGAGTGCCCTTCCAGAATGCGCCGGCATCGCCCGGTGGCGGCGTCGTAAACCAGAATCATCGGGCCGCTGGCTACTGCCAGCAGTTTGCCGCCAGGGCGCCAGGCGACGCTCCGTGCGCGGGCCGCCGGGGGAGGCAACACGAACACCGGAGTCTCAATGCGCCCCGGCCGCACCGTGCCAGGAGCGAGGCCGGCCTTCCAAAGCTTCTCAGTCCCAGGGCTGATCTTCGCGTTCAGAAAGCCTGTACCCTCCACAATTGCGCCCGCCCAGGATGCCCCCTCCAGGTGGCACCGGTTGAGTTCGGCGAAGGACAGATCCGCGCCCGTCAGGTTGCTACCCGTCAGGTTCGCCCCCTCGCACGTAGCTCCCACCAGGCTCGCCTCCCGCAAGGATGCGGAAGTGCAAATCGCTTTGGTGAGGTTCGCTCCGGCGAGATTCGCACGCTGGAGGTTCGCCGCCGTCAAATCGACCTGCGTCAGATCGCAGCCCGCCAGATTGGCGCCCTCCAAATTGGCCTTCCGAAGCCGGCAACCCACAAGCGACAAACCAGCCAACCGGACTTCCTCCAGACGGGCCCCCTCAAGCGTGCCGCCAAGCTTATGCCCCACCAGGAGTGCGTTCTCTCGAGCCCCGGCGGGAAAGGTTCCTTCGAGCACGCGCTGCGCCGTGGAAAGAAGCAGGTCCCTCTCGCTCTCCATCAGATCGCATAGAAGTGCGATCACGGGAGGCGTGAACTGGCGCGCCACCAGCGCCTCCACCGGCTTGCCCTCCCTCGCCAGACGGGCCGTTCGCTGCGCCACAAAAAACTCGAGAAAACTCCGGTGCGAGAAACCATAGTTGCCCTTCGCGTCCCGCGTGAGAAAGGAAGCCGCCCGGACTTCCGTATCGGCAATCTCCAGATCGCGGTCCGTCGTGATGCGGTCCTTCACCAGCACCGCCAGCACATTCGCCAATTCCCGGTAATGCAGCCGCGCGCCGTCGGTCTCCCATAGCCGTGCCGCCAGTTCCTGCACCAGCGTTCGCCGGCCGTCCCGCGTCAGCCGCAACCGCCAGTCCTGCCGCCGCATCCACTCTTCCGTATACGCCTCGTATAAATTCGCGACCTTGATGGGCCTGTCCGATTTCGACAACTCCGGCACCGTCTTCACGATCATGTCCAGCCACACCGGACGCGTCGCGATTTCCTTAAGACCGGGAAGCCGGTCCACTACCTCCATGACTTCCGGCGCGCGCGCGCCTGCCGCTTTTGCGACAAACTCCGCCACCTGCGGCCGCGTAAAATCGCTGACGAAGGCAACGCCGGCCCCACGCCGCTCTTTCAACAGCTTGTACAACTCGGTCCCTTCGCTCGAAAGCGCGCCTGCGCCCTGCTCCATGAGCCGGTGGACTTCATCCTGGTCGTTGAAGTAGTGCGTGCGGCTGGTGATCACGACCTTCGCCTTGCCATCGGTAGCCCGCAACAGTTCGCGGAAATTGCCAAGGGTTTCCTCGCGGCTGGCCTGAGTCGCCATCTCATCGAACCCGTCAAACAGAAACACAAACCGCCCTTCCGCCATCAGGTAGAGCATCGCCTTCGCGTTCACCTGCCGCCCCGATTGCCGGAAATGCTCAATCAGCAGCGTTTCAAGACTGAGCGCCTTGGCCACATCCCGCAGGTCGATCCGCACGGGATAGCGGTTTCCTGAGGAGTCTTCGCGGAATCGTTTCGCCAGTTCGCACGCCAGCCTGCGCGTAAACCACGTCTTTCCGGTCCCATAGTCGCCGAGCAAAGTAAGACAGGTCGTCTCGGGATCGGCAAGCCATTGGCCGATGTATGTGGAAAGCTCCTCCGGCTGGCCGGTCGATTCCGGAACAAGATCGTGCTCCACGTACAGGTGTTCGATGTCCTTTCCCTCGTAGTCCTGTATCAGCGAGTTGAGGTAGGCAGGTCCGATGTCGAGCAGGCCGTCGAGAAGTTCGGCGTAGGTCTTGAGCTTGACGTTCACCGTGGGCGCATGCGTTTTCGCGTCCGGAGTGAATCCGGCTTCCGATACCAGCAGGCCCTCCGCGTGTTTCCCATAGGAAACCAGCCGGCTGTGCAACGCATCGATCTGCTCTACCCCCGCGGGCAATCGGGTCGCCTTGCACTCGCCCACAAAATGAGTTTCGTGCAGCGGTTCCTTTTTTACCGCGATGAAATCGGTTTCACGCCCGTGGAGCCGGACGTTCGTCTCCACCTCAAAACCCATAAGGCGCAGCACTTCGGCCACCTTATCTTCGAAGGCGCGGCCCCTGGTCAGCTGGTCATCCTCGCGCTCCCGCACCCAGCCGGGGCGCGTGTCGGTGGCCGCCAGAGCGGGCGCGGCTTCCGTAATGAGGCCGGCCAGTTTCTCGTAATAGCGCGTGAGTTTTTCATCGCCCGGATACTCATGCGCCCAGATTTTCTCTTCCAGAAGCAAGCTGGCGTTGAAAGGAATCTCCACGTGGGGAACCAGGTTTGCCGATTCCGCGCTCTTCCTGCGCAGGGCGGCTTCATCCGGCTTATCCGCCGGAACCATGCTGCCCACGCGGATCACTTTCAGCGGAACGTTTCGAACGGCCTTCGGGCGGTCCAGCACCAACTGCACCTGCCGCGCTCCCTCCTGGTTCTGATGGCTCAGGTGATAAACCAGCACCACGATATCGGGAAGCTGGATGGTGCAGATTGCGCCTGTATCGCTGAACCCGGTGCGCGAATCGATAAGAACGAAATCCGCATTGTATGTATCCACTCCCTGGCGTATCCGCTCGAACAGAATCGAGCCGTTGGGAGACTCCTGGCCGAACAATTCGTCCCAACGGATAGAGCCATAGAGTTTGGCGTAACCCTCTCCAACGGGACCGGCCGGTAACACCCGCAAGCGACCTGGGTACTCCGGGTGCTCCAACACGTACTTGCTCACGGCCTGGCCCCAATCCGCAACCGGAGGCCGCGACAGCAGATTGATGGTCCCGCCTTTCGCTTCATTCTTGAGGGGTGCAAAAAAGGGGATATTCAGCAGCCCCGGCGCTTCCAGATCCAACTCCCAGATCAGCACCGAGTGTCCCTTCTTCAGAAGGCAGACGGCCGTGTTGACCAGCGCAAGGGTACGCCCGACACCGCCCTTATACGAGTAGAAAGTGACGTAGCAGGACATGCGTTATGCCGCCATTTCCCACGAAACCTTTTGGGGGCAGTCGTTGTGGATAAGGTTTCTAAACGGGACCGGCGTCTCAACAACATCGGGCTGATCCGGCTCGATCACAAGCTGGCCTAGCAACCCGAGGGTCACGAACTTCCGCTGCCCCATGCTGTGCCGCTCCACGATGTTCCTGCCCTGCAACTCGCTCACAAGGCGGCTGGTGTTCGAATCCTGGAGGCCCAGTTGTTTTGCCAGATCCCCTTGCGTTATGCCTAGCGGACCCGCATCGAGCACTGCCCGGAGAAGGTTCCACCCATGTTCCCGCGTATCGAGAAAACGCTTCACCTCGTCCACGGGATCGGCGCTCTCGCGTGCCGCCGCCAGCAACTCGCTCATGTGGTTCCATTGGCTGACAACCCTCGGAAATATTTCCCGTATCTCTCGCTCCCTGGCGTGCCCGCTTTCAAGAACAAGGAACAATAGCTTTGCGAACTGGTCCCGCGCCTTTCCGCGGAGTAACGCATTCAGGAATCGGTGGTGGATCGCCGCATCCACCCGCTCAAGCAAATTCTCATCGTTCTGCTCAAGGGCGGCCAAGGCGGCTTCCTGGACGAGTTCCCATGGAGCAGACAAAAGTCGGGCGTAGTTATCAGCCATATATCACCGTAGACACAGATAGATCTGCTGTAAGTATAACCAGTTGATAACTATTTGACAATGCGAATTTTGTCGCCATATAAATCAAACACATGCATGGAATCAACGGCGCTCACCGGCCCTTGCGCCAACGGCGTGTGGAAGAAACTCCGCTCTCCGGTCCCGCCGGTTTTCCCACAGTTGGCAATAAACGAGGCCGCGAACTGAGTTCCCACAAGGCGCGAAGCCGTCTCCTTCATCTGGAGCACACGCGTCGCCATCGCGGGAACCAGAAACAGGTCCGCCCTGGACGCTTCAAATAAGGGGAGCAAAGGCGGATGGAAGAAACCGACGCAGATGGCAACGGCGATTCGGCCCCAGGGTGAATCGCAAAACTCCAGTTGGCTCCCAAGGCGGATCCATTCCGAGCTTGCAGGCTCCGTTGCCGTCGCCAGAATCCTGTACTCGGCCATCTTGTGGTGGGACCAGACCACACGGCCACTGTAATCAAGCAACTCGCACCGATTAACGGGAGCGCCCCCCTCAACCCCCACGTGCCAACTGCCAGCCGCCACCAAGATCAATCCTTTTCCCGATAGCAAATCATCCGCAGTCTGCGCTTTCAGAAAACTCTTCAATTGCGCATCAAGCTCGGGCGGCATGCGCAACTCCGGCAGCACTAGAATTGAAACGCCCAGATCGCGGCACCGTTCCAAGACCGATTTCAACTCCTGGTGCTGACTGGCAATATCTCCCGTGCCGGTCACCACAAATCGCGAGGGTTCGTCATCGGGAAACCCGGAGATCAGCCGTACGGAGATCTCCGCATCGGACGTAAGCGAAGCCATCGCGATGCGCACCCGTCTCTCCAGCATCCGCCTATGCAGCAAATCGTGACACTGCGGCGGCAGCACTTGAGGCGAGATGCTCCAGTTTTCCACTTTCACAGGCTCAATGTGAAGTTCCCGGTGATAAGCCCGGACGTCATCGGCCATCTCAAATTCGACCCGAGGCTTTGCCTTGCCGGGTGGAAATGCGGTACGGATTGCGCCCGGCGAAACGGGCGTGATCGATACGGAAGCGCCGCCGAAAGCTGAACTCGCCGTAACCGGTTCGTAAGCGGATTTCCTAAACTTCAGTTCGCGCAGACTCGTGCCTGCCGACACGCTTCCGGCAGTAAGAAAAGCCGCCGCGCCAAGCAATGGTTTCGGCCACTCCACATCTCCGGCGACTATGGCGCGAAGTCCCGCAATGTCTCCAACCGCGAGTGGGTTCGCTCCAGCCCGCAACTTGCCGGCAATCTCCTTTCGCGCGGCCTGAAAGTAGTGCGCCAACCAGGAATCAGTGAGATGCGCATTCCGGATCGTGTTGAAGTTAAACCGGCATAGCTCGCGGCAGTTGGCCAAAGCGGCGAGCAGGTCGGAACCGGGGATCAAATCCTCGGGCAGAGAACTCAAATCGTCTCTCTCCGACAATTCGCGGCAGTAGAAATCGGGAGCTTTCACGGGCGCGGTTCCTCATAATATCACCCGCCGGTCACAAACCAGCCAAGAACAAGCGCTGGCCCCGCGCACGCCGGTACTCAACCGATGTGAGGGAGGGTCCGTGCCGGGCGCTGCTCCCTGTTGATTTCCGCGCCCTCTGGAGCGATGCGCCGCTTGTTCGAACACTTGTCCGGCCCTCAATCGAAACCTGCGGCGGGCCGCGCTTCGCACGGCAGGCAGGGAGAATCTGACTTGTAAGTTACGTTTTATCATGTACTTCAAAGGGGGGTGACGCAGAGAATTTATTTTTGCTTTTCCGGCGGGGCGTGCGCGAAGGCCGGTCACTGGTTCCTCCGTTCGCATTATATACGTCCGGGTCCGGGAGGCTGGTTGGGATTCGGCTAAAGGCTTTGGGATCAGTGAGGAAAATAGTTCAAGTGCTGTGACGGCGGACGGCGGGAATTTAGCGGCGTGGAGGCGGACAGCGAGACCCGGCCGCGCTTCGCACGGCAGGTAACTGGAACCGGCTGCTCCACCAAGGCAGTTCCTGCTGACTTGTAAGTTACTTTTTATCATGTACTTCAAAGGGGGGTGACGCAGAGAATTTATTTTCGCTTTTCGGTTGGGGTGTGCGCGAAGGCCTGTCACTGGTTCCTCCGTTCGAATTATACAAGTCCGGGTCCGGGAGGCTGGTTGGGATGCGGCCAGAGGCTTTGGGATCAGTGAGGAAAATAGTTCAAGTGTTATGACGGGGGACGGCGGGAGCTGAGCGGCGTGGACGCGGACAGCGAGAGCCGGCCGCACTTCGAACGGCAGGGAACTGGAACCGGCTGCCCCACCAACGCGATTCATACCGACTTGTAAGTTACGTTTTACCATGTACTTCAAAGGGGGGTGACGCAGAGAATTTATTTTCGCTTTTCCGTTGGAGCGCGCGAGAAGGCCGGTCACTTGGTCCCTCCGTTCGAATTATATACGCCCGGGTCCGGTAAGCTGGCTGGGATTCGGCTAAAGGCTTTGGGATCCTTGTGGAAAATAGTTCAAGTGTTGTGACGGGAGACGGGAGTTGAGCGGCGTGGAGGAGGACAGCGCGAGTGCGTCCTCTCTCGCGAACGCTTCCAGGCGCACCGCTCACCCGGCGTTTCGTCATACACTACTCTCATGGCGTCACGACACCCGCTCGCTGCCCTGCTGGCCCTCGCCTCCGCCCTCCAGGCCGCACCGCACCTCACTTCAGACACGCTCTGGGACTGGAGGACCGCCGCCGATCCACGCATCAGTCCCGACGGCAAATACGTGGTCTACGCGCTCGGCTGGAACGATCGCATGAACGACGCCATGCGCTCGAATCTGTGGATACGCGGCGTCGATGCCGACGATTCGCGGCCGCTGACGCAGGGCGATTTCAAAGACACGTCGCCGCGCTGGTCGCCCGACGGCGGACGCGTCGCGTACCTTTCAGACCGCTCCGGAAAGGGTCAGATCCATGTGCGGTGGATGGACACGGGGCAGGAATCCCGCATCACTGACCTCGAACAGGCACCGTCGAACATTGTCTGGTCTCCGGACGGCAAGTGGATCGCCTACACGGCGCGCGTCGCGGCTAAGCCATCGTGGTCGGTGAACATGCCGGAGAAGCCAGCCGGCGCAAAATGGGCGGATCCGCCGATCGTTGTGACACGGCTGCGGTGGAGAGCCGACGGCGCCGGCATCATCCGGCCCGGATTCACTCACGTGTTCATCGTGTCGTCCACCGGCGGCGCGCCGCGTCAGATCACGAGCGGGGATTTCGATCATGGGGTGGGCGCGCCCGCATGGACACCGGACGGGAAGTCGATCCTCGTGGCGACGCGCCGCATTCCCGATGCCGAGTATTCGCTCGAAGGCCCCGATATATATGCCTTCTCCGTTGCGTCTGGAACGGTCAAGCAACTGACGGATCGCAAGGGCCCGGATACCTCGCCCGTGGTTTCGCCGGACGGCAGGAAAATCGCCTATACCGGCTTCGACTTCAAGCATCAGAGTTATACCGTTACGCACCTTTATGTGATGGACGCGGACGGCGGCAATCCGAAGGCGCTGACGACATCCCTCGACCGCGATGTGAATAACCCGGTGTGGAGCGCGGATTCGAAGAGCGTCTACTTCGCGGCGGACAATCGCGGCTCCGGGCATCTTTACCGGGCGGATCTCGCGGGCGGCGTAAAACAGATCACGAATGGCGCAATGCGCTACGCGAGCGCCTACGCCGTGAACGACGCCTTCTCGATTTCGGCGAACGGCCGCGTTGCCATTACGCGTTCCGCGCCCGACGAGCCTTCCGATATCGTGACGTTCACCGTCGACCGGCCCGAAACGTGGAAGCGCGTGACGGCCGCGAATGACGGGGTGCTCGCGCGCAGGGACATCGGACGCGTGGAGGAAATCACTTACGATTCGTTCGACGGCAAGGCGATTCAGGGCTGGATCATCAAACCGCCCGGCTTCGACCCGGCGAAGAAGTATCCGCTGATTCTCGACATTCACGGCGGCCCGCACGCGATGTACGGGGTCGAGTTCAATCATCAGATGCAAACCTTCGCGGGGCGCGGCTTCGTGGTGCTCTACACCAATCCGCGCGGGTCCACGGGCTATGGAGAGGACTTCGGCAACATCATTCACACGAAGTATCCGGGCGAGGATTACACGGACCTGATGAAGGGCGTGGATGCGATGATTGCGAAGGGGTACATTGATCCCAAGCGGCTGGCGGTCACCGGCGGCAGCGGCGGCGGGTTGCTTACGGCATGGATAATCGGGCATACGGACCGCTTCGCCGCCGCCGTGTCGCAGTATCCGGTGACGAACTGGATTACGCAGGCAGGGACCGCGGACAGCGGCTTCACCCACGCGGCTCTTTGGCTGAAGGGCATGCCATGGGAAAAGCCGGAACAGTATTTGAAGCACTCGCCGATCTTCCATGCTCAGAACTTTAAGACGCCGACGATGGTGATCACGGGCGAGCAGGACTTGCGCACGCCGATTGCGGAGAGCGAAGAACTGTACTTCGCGCTCAAGGCGCGCAAGGTCGAGTCTGTATTGGTGCGCATTCCGGACGAGCCGCACGGCATCCGCGGCTCGCACCCGAGCCACCGAATTGCCAAGGTGGAGCATATTTTAGGATGGATTGAGAGGTACGCGCGGTAGCGGGAGCGGAGAGTCAAAGGACTTCCGGTCTCAATCCTGTAGGCCTGGCGGGTTTCGCCAACATCCGCGGTCCGATCTCGTCACGGCCGTGAAACGAGAACTTATGAGCCGGCGAGGCTGGGCGTGTAACCACGCTGCCGCTTCACTCCGCAGCCGGCTCTCTCCAGTGGGGCGAGAACCCGACTCGCTTTACCGGCGGGCCAGTAGCTCATCCGGAATGGTGAAGGAAACGCTGAGCGAAGAGGGCGGAAGCTCACGGTGGGCGATGCGATTGGCAATAACTTCAAGCGCGAGGCGTTCGGCGTTGCTGATGGAACTACCTGGAACCGCGTGCTCTGCTACTACCACAAGCACCCTCTATAATGAATACTCGTGCCCAGCCCAGAACCGCGAACGGAAAGTGAACGCGCAGAGCGAACCTGGCCTCAGGAAGAGCCGATGCTATTCTGTCCGGCCTGTTCCACCCGGCTTACCGCTCACAAGTGCAAACTTCTGTGCGCCACATGCGGCTATTACATGTCCTGCGCCGATTACTACTAACCCCCATGCGTCTCCTTATCACGCTCGTCCTGGCGGCCAACGCCTTCGCCGCCGAAAATCCCGCCGCCCGCTGGTGGTCTCACAGTCTCTTTCTGGCCGACGACAAGCTGGAGGGGCGGAACACGGGCAGTGAAGGTCATCGCAAGGCGGCCCAATACGTCGCCGGCGAGTTCGAAAAGCTTGGGCTCAAGCCCGCCGGCGGCGCGGCGTACGTACAGCCCGTCAAGTTGACGACCAGCAAGATACTCGAATCCGAGTGAAGCCTCGCCATCGTGCGCGCGGGGGCGGTTGAACCTCTGACGCTGGGCGACGCAAACTTCGGCAGAGGCCAGAAGCACGTTGAATCGCTCGAAGCTCCGCTGGTCTTCGCCGGATACGCTCTCAAGATTCCCGAAGCGAAGCATGACGATTTCGCCGGCCTCGACGTCAAGGGGAAGGTGGTTGTGTATCTCAGCGGCGCTCCGGAGTCCATTCCAGGGCCGGTTCGCGCGCACTTCTCTTCGGGCAGCGAGCGGTCGCGTATGCTGAGGGAAGTGGGCGCCGTGGGCGCGATCGGCATCCAGAATCCTCGCAGTACCGATGTTCCGTGGGCACGCTCGACGCTCTCGCGGCTGCAAATGTCCATGGGACTCGCGGGGGGATCGACCGATGAGACCGGCGGGTTGCTCTCGGTCTCCGTAAATGCCGAACGCGCGGAAAAATGGTTCGAGGGGTCTGGCCATACGTTCGCCGAAATCACGGCCCTGGACCGGGCAGGCAAGACACTGCCGAGATTCGCGCTGCCGGTCCCGGTTCGGGCGAAGGTCCGCGTCGAAACGGGTGACGCGGAGTCGCAGAATGTCGTTGCCCTGCTGCCCGGCCGCGACAAAAAGCTGAGTCACGAGTACATCGTGATGACCGCGCATCTCGACCATCTCGGCTCCGGCGCGCCAATCAAAGGCGACGGAATCTACAACGGCGCCATGGACAATGCCTCAGGCATTGCGACTCTTATTGAGGTTGCGGCCGGACTTCGCGAATCGAAGGCGAAGCTGCGGCGTTCGGTCCTGTTCCTCGCCGTCACGGGCGAGGAAAAAGGTCTGCTCGGGTCGCGCTTCTACGCCAACAACCCGACCGTACCCAAGGGCAGTATCGTCGCCAATCTGAATTCCGACATGTTCATGCCACTGTTTCCTCTGAAGATTCTCACTACGATGGGCCTTGATGAATCGAGCCTGGGAGATTCCATTCGCAAAGTGGCCGCGTCGATGGGGATCACGGTTGAGGCCGATCCAGAGCCGGAGCGAAACCGTTTCATCCGCAGCGACCAATACAGCTTCATTCGCGGCGGCGTCCCGGCGCTGGCGTTCAAAGTGGGCTACGTCAAGGATTCGCCCGAATCCGCGATCGCTAAAAAGTGGATCGCCGAACGTTACCATGCGCCTTCGGACGACGTGAATCAGCCAGTCGATTTCAGCGCCGCCGCCGATTTCAACCGGGTGATGCAAAAATTACTCGTCGAGATCGCGAACGCCGATGACCGCCCGCGGTGGAAGCCGGACAGCTTTTTTCGACGCTTCGCAAAAGGGCCGAGCTAGGCGGAACGAAGCTCCACGACGAACAGCTACCGGCTTTGCCCGGCCTTCCGCCGGGCGATGAACGCGCCGTCGAAATAGTAAAAAAAGCCGTCTTCCGCACCGATCAGGACATCGAGGCGGCCGTCTCCGTTCCAATCGGCGACGTTCGGCGCCGGATTATGGCCGGCGATGGGTGCATCGATCAGCGGGCCGCGAAGGGCCATTATCGGCTTCTCCCGCGTGCCGCTATTCGCGTACCAGACCGGACCGCCGTCTGAATCGGTTATCAGTTCGAGGCCGCCGTCTCCATCCCAATCGGCGAACTCAATTTTCCGGCGCCCACTGGCTCCGGCAATCCCCGCGCTCAGGTTCAGGTAGCGGCCATTCGGAAGGCGGAATATCCGCTCCGGCGGCAGGAGGCGCAGTTGACCTTTCTCCCGCGCGCGGCGGAAAAGCGCAAGATAACCCTGGGCGTCAAGCATCACCAGGTCGGGAAGGCCGTCGCGGTCCCAATCGACCACTTTCGGCGTGGTGCGCCACTGCGTCACAAGCTGCCTGGGTCCCGGTTCCCACCAGACCCAGGGCGGTTTCGGCGGCTTGCCCACCCAATCGACTTCCACGGGCCGGGCCGCGGCGAGTTCCGGTTGCGTCCGCGAACCCGTGTTCCTGTACCAGACGACATCGCCCCAAATATCGTTCACGAGAATATCGAGCTTGCCGTCGAGGTCCCAATCCGCAACCGATGGGTTCGAGTAGCCCCATTTCTCTTCGGCGGGACCCTGCACGGATCCATTCGGCCCGGCCACGCGGCGGATCGTCATTCCATCAGCTTTCAGGTACCCGCGATCGGCGAACGCGGGCTCGGCTGCTTTGCCGATGTTTTCGAAGTATTGAAGATAGCCCGCAGAGTTGCCGGAAATGAGATCGAGCAGGCCATCGCCATTCCAGTCCGCCGCAACGGGTCGTGATAGAGCGCCGCTCTTAAGCATGGGGTCGATTTGCTCCAGGCGCCGAGGCGTCGCGAGGCGCGGTTCCGAAGGACGCGGTGCGAGATTCTCGACGAAACTCATGGCGCCGTCTTCTTCGCCCACGAGGAGCGATGGCCTTCCGTCCGCATGCCAATAGACAACGCGCGGCTGAATCATGCAGAGGTCCATTCTTAATAGACTCGTTTTCAATAATTCCCCGCCCGCGGCAAGCTTTGTTCCGGCGGCGAGGGCAGTCCCCGTGTTACGGAACAGCGTGATGGTATCGAGAAAGCCGCCCCCGATCAGATCCAGCCTGCCCCGGCCGAACCAATCCACCGGGTTCGGCGCCGGGCTTCCATAGAGATCGAGAACCTTGCCGCCGGCTTCGAGGGCGACGGGCGGAGCGTAGACCGGGTTGGCGTTGGTTCCGATGTTGCGGTGAAAGTAGACGTGGCCATGCAGCGGTCCTCGC
>SXGT01796010.1_pt1 | contig 12218 bp, 11 predicted proteins | sample 3176221 | NCBI WGS metagenome assembly SXGT01 (sample SAMN11356862, study PRJNA531348) | freshwater metagenome | isolation source: freshwater sample F1-120 | place: China: Fuxian Lake, Yuxi | collected 2017-12-25
CCGGCGACGTCTACCAGGTCAACCTGGCCCGCCGCCTCACCGCGCCCGTCCTCTCCGACGGCGACGCGCTCGCGCTCCACGCCGCGCTCGGCGCCATCGCGCCGGCGCCCTACGGCGGCCTGGTCGAGGCCGACGGCGTGCGCGTGGTCTCGGGCTCGCCCGAGCGCTTCCTGGCCCGCGCCGGCGCCGCCCATCGCCTCGACACCCGCCCCATCAAGGGCACACGCCGCCGCACCGGCGACGCCACCCGCGATCGCGCGCTCGCCGCCGATCTCGCCGCCCACCCCAAGGACGACGCCGAGCACCTGATGATCGTCGACCTCGAGCGCAACGATCTGGGCCGGGTCGCCGCCATCGGTTCGGTCCAGGTCGATCACCTCGGCTACGTCGTCGAGTTGCCCGGCCTCTACCACAAGGTGTCGACGGTGAGCTGCCGCTTGCGCGACGGCGTGGGCTGGTCGGAGCTCCTGCGCGCGACCTTCCCGGGCGGCTCGATCACCGGCGCGCCCACGATCCGCGCCATGGCGATCATCGACGAGCTCGAGCCGGCGCGGCGTGGCCCGTACTGCGGCGCCATTGGCTGGATGGGCGAGGGCGGGGCGTTCGCGCTGGCCATCGCGATCCGCGTGGTCGTGCTGGCCAGCGGCGAGCTGCGCCTGCACGTCGGCGGCGGCATCGTCGCCGACTCCGATCCGGAAGCGGAGCTGGTCGAGACCGAGGACAAGGCGGCGGGGTGGAGAGCGGCGCTGGCGGCCCTGGGCGCGTGACCTCAGAAGGGCACGGGCACGGGCACGGGGCTACCGCTCGATCGGCAGCCCGGCGGCGTTCCAGGCCAGCATGCCGCCGGCCAGGTTGAACACGCGGGTGAAGCCGGCGCCGGTGAGTGCCTGCGCGGCGCGGCCCGAGCGGTTGCCCGAGCGGCAGATGATCACCAGCTCTTGATCGCGCGGCCAGTCGCGGGCGGCGTCGAGCACGGTGGCCAGCGGCACCAGGCGGCTGCCGGCGACGTGGCCGAGCTCGCCGCTGAACTCGTGCGGCTCGCGCACGTCGATCAGCGCGACCGCGCCGGCGATCTCGCGCAGCGCCCCCACGTCGAGGTCGGCGTAGCCGCGCGACGGGACGACCCCGCAGGCGCGGTTGGCCTCGACCGACGCCGCCAGCTTCTTGGGCGGGGGCAGGCCGAGCGCGTCCATGATGGCCACGAACTCGTCCTCGCTCTTGCCCGACACCCGCGGGGTGTGGCGCTTCTCCTCGCCGATGGTCGACGAGGTGCGGCCGTTGTAGTCGTGGCCGGGCCACACCACCGTGCTGTCGGGCAGCGCGAACAGCGTGCGGGTGATCGAGCGGTACAGCGCCCGGGCGTCGCCGTTCTGGAAGTCGGCGCGGCCGCAGCCGCGGACGAGCAGGGTGTCGCCGGTGAACAGGTTGTCACCGGCGCGGTAACACAGGCTGTCGTCGGTGTGGCCGGGCGTGGCCAGCACCTAGAGGGTCACGCCGCCGACCTCGAGGCGTGCGCCGGCGTCGAGCGGCACGTCGACGCACGGCGCGCCCCGGCACGAGGCCGCGGTGCGGGCGCCGGTTCGCGCCCGCAAGGCGCCGGCGGCGGTGACATGGTCGGCGTGGACGTGGGTGTCGAGCACGAGCCGGAGCTCGAGGCCGAGCTCACCGACCAGCGCGAGGTCGCGCTCGAGTTGCTCGGCGACGGGATCGATCAGCGCCGCCGCGCCAGCGGCGAGGTCGGCGACCAGGTACGTGTACGTGGAGCTCTCGTGATCGTAGAGCTGGCGGACGAGCATGGTGTTCAGGCCTGATTGATGAGCACGAACGCGGCGACGGCGATGACGAACCAGCCGAAGCCGCGCCGCAGGCGCTCGGGCTGGACCTCGCTCGACAGGCGAACGCCGAGCAGGCTGCCGGCGACCAGCGCGGCGGTGATGGCCGCCGCGACGGGCCAGTCGATCGAGACGTGGCCGAGGTGACGCATCAGCCCCGAGCCGGCGTTCATGCTGATGACCATGAGCGAGGTGCCGACGGCGGCGTGCATGGGCAGCCGGGTCAGGAGCACCAGCGTGGGCACGATGATGAAGCCGCCGCCGGCGCCGATCAGGCCGGTCAGGCCGCCGATGACGACGCCCTCGACGGCGATCAGGACCAGGGCCCGACCCGATGGCGTCACGTCCCGCGCCGTCCCGTCGCCGCCGCGCCGTCCGCGCAACATCGCGACCGCCGCCATGGTCATCACCACGCCGAAACAGATCATGAGCGCGCGCTCGGACAGGTAGACCGACAGGCTGGCGCCTCCGTATGCGCCGGCCATGCCTGCCAGTCCGAACACCAGCCCCACCCGCCAGCGCACCCGACCGGCCCGGGCGTGCACCGCCGCCGACACCGCCGCCGTCACCATCACCGCGAACAGCGAGGTGGCGATCGCCGAGCGCGGCGACAGCCCGGCCACCAGCGTGAGCAGCGGCACGGTCAGGATCGAGCCGCCCGCGCCGAGCAGGCCCATGGTGACGCCGATCGCCAGCGCGCACAGGACGGTGACGACGAGCAGGGTCACGGCGGCGCCAGCCGCACCCGCACGAACGTGATGGCGTCGGCGACCACCGGCACGCCGCTGAGGCGGGCCACCCGCAGATCGGGCGCGGCGCCGTCGAGCGTGGCGCTGCCGGCCGGCACGTCGACGAAGAGCGCCACGCCGGCGACGCCGGTGCCGCCGAGCTGGGTCCACGAGGTCGCGCTGCCGTCGTCGTAGAACGGCGCGAGCGACGAGCCGGAGACGGCCGAGAAGGTGACGTCGCTGGCCGATCCGCTGGTATCGTCGACGTAGAGCACGATGGCGCCGCCGCCGTCGGGCACGACCGGCCCCAGCGAGGCCAGCACCTGCTCCCAGGCGGTCTGCGTCACCACCGGGGCATGGATCAGCGCCCCGCTCACCGTCACCGGGACGGTCGATCGCTCGAGCGTGGCCGACTGCGCCGCCACGTCGAGGATGGCGACGCTCGACGACGCGGCCACGGTGAAGCGGCCATCCGAACCGGAGGTGGTGGTTGTCGAGGTCCCGGTCACCGCCACGGTCACCCCGACCCGGGTGCTCGTCACCGGACAGGCGTCGGGCGCGCGCAGGTCGGTGACCACGCAGATGAGGCCGTTGACGTTGCCGCCGCCGTCGCCGCCGGGTGCGTCGAGCTGTCGGGCGTCGCCGCCGTGGTTCGAGCCGCCGCCTCCTCCACCGCCGCCGGGCCGGAACGGGCCATCGTCGTCACTGGCCGGGCAGCCTGCCGCGCCCAGGGCCAAGGCCGCGAGCAGCATCAGTCGGGGACCTGGCGGAAGGGTCACCAGCCGAGCGTACCCCATCACTCCGACGGCGCCGCCGCCTTCTTCTTCTTGGGCTTGCGGTCGTCGCCCGAGACGAACAGCATGATGCCGACCCCGAGCACCAGGGCGACGTCGGCCACGTTGAAGACCGGCCACTCGTTTTCGTAGCGCATGCGCGACCCGGACTCGAGCGCCGGCGTGTGCCACAGCACGAAGTCGGTCACCACGCCGTAGTACACACGATCGATGAGGTTTCCGACGGCGCCGCCGGCGACCAGCCCCAGCGCCCAGATCAACCACTTCTGGTCGTCTCGGGCCTTCTTGACCATCCACAACATGGCGCCCAGCGCCAGGAAGCCGACGATCGACAGGAAGACGCGGGCGCCGCCCTGGCTGTGAAACAGGCCGAAGGCCGAGCCCTGGTTGAACGATAGTCGCCAGTCCCAGTAGCCGCTGATCAACGGATCGTTGACGCCCATGCACTTGCCCTCGACGAAGGCCTCGGGGATGGCGCATCCCACCGGGTGCACCGGCAACGCATCGCGCGCCCAGAACTTGGTCGCCTGATCGGCGACCATCGTGATCATCGCGATCAGGAGGAAGAGCTTCCAGCGACGCGGCATCGGGGTCAGGCTCCCTTTAGCGCGGTGAGGGCGCCGGCGCAACGTTCGCACACGTCGTTCGGCTCGGCGGCCAGGGCCTCGAACCACTTCCAGCACCGCTCGCAGCGGTGTCCGCCGTGCTCGGTGACCTCGACCCGGGGCTCGCCGGGCGCGTCGACGATCGCCACCGCCGAGACGATGAACAGGTCGGCGAGCTCGTCGGCGTTGTCGACGAGGGTGTGGATGTCGCTGCGGGTGCCGATCACCTGCACCCGCGCGTCGAGCGACTTGTGCTTGGCGGCCCGGAACGGCTCGAGCTCCTTGGTCACCCGCTCGCGCCAGGTCAAGAGCGAGGCGAAGGCGGCCTGCTCGGCGTCGTCCTCGGCCAGCGCGGCCCCCTCGGGGTAGGTCGCCAGGTGCACCGAGTCGGGATCGCCCGCGCGGCGAGGCAGGTGGCTCCAGACGTCCTCGGCGGTGAAGCACAGGATCGGCGCCATCAGCGTGGTCAGCGCACGCAGCGCCTCGTAGAGCACCACCTGGGCCGCGCGGCGGCCGGGCGCGTCGACAGCGTCGAGGTAGAGCCGGTCCTTGGTGACGTCGGCGTAGAGCGCCGACAGCTCGACGGTGACGAAGTCGACCAGGGCCCGGTGCACGGCGTGGAACTCGTAGGCCTCGTAGTGGGCGCGGCAGCGCGCGGTCAGGTCGTCGACCTTGGCCAGCATGTAGCGGTCGACGCGGGCGCCGTACCTCGACACGTGCTCGCGATCGGCGTGCTCGCCCGCGGAGACGAAGCCGTCGAGGGCGCCCAGGGCCCAGCGCACGGTGTTGCGCAGCTTGCGGTACCACTCGCCCAGGCCCTCGACGTGCTCCTGCGAGTAGGTCACGTCGGAGCGGAAGTCGGTCGAGCCGACCCACATGCGCAGCATCTCGGTGCCGAGCTTCTTGATCAGGTCCTCGGGCGGCACGTAGCTGGTCTTCTTGCCCTCGGCCTTGGCCCGCTCGATCGCGTTCTTGGAGAACTCGTGGCCATTCTCGTCGAGGACGAAGCCGTGGGTGAGCACGGTCCGGTACGGCGCGCGGCCGGCGACGCCGACGCCGGCCAGCAGCGAGCTGTGGACCCAGCCGCGGTGCTGGTCGGAGCCCTCGAGGTAGAGATCGACGCGCGCGTGGTCGGGCGATTGCTCGGCGATGGCGAGCCACGACACCCCCGACTCGAACCAGACGTCGACGATGTTGTGCTCCTTTTCCCAGCGATCGGGCCCGGCGCCGCAGCCCTTGCAGGTCACGCCCGCGGGCACCAGCTCGGACGCCGGCCGCGTCCACCACGCGTCGGCGCCCTCCTTGCCGAAGATCTCGGCGACGTGATCCATGGTCTTGCCGTCGGCATGCGGCGTGTTGCAGGCGCCGCAGTAGAAGGCGGGGATGGGCGTGCCCCACAGGCGCTGCCGCGACAGCACCCAGTCGGGCCGGCCCTCGATCATGGCGTAGATGCGGTTCTCACCCCAGGGCGGGACCCACTCGACCTGCTCGCGGATCGCGGTGAGCGCGCGCTCGCGCAGCTGGTTGTGATCGATGGCCACGAACCACTGCGAGGTGGCGCGGAACACGATCGGCCCCTTGCAGCGCCAGCAGTGCGGATAGCTGTGCTTGACCTTCTCGCCGGCCTGGTTGAGCAGGTGGCCGCTGGCCACCAGGTGCTCGACCACCAGCGGGTTGGCCTCCTCGGTCGACTTGCCGATCAGAAACGCCGGGGCCTCGTCGGTGTAGCGGGCGGCGTCGTCGAGCGGCGCGAACGGCGGCAGCCCGTGTTTCTGGCCGGTCCGGTAGTCGTCGACGCCGTGGCCGGGCGCGGTGTGGACCAGGCCGGTGCCCTGCTCGGTGGTGACGTAGTCGGCGAACCAGACCCGGAACGACGCCTCGGCGCCGGCCGCGGCCGACGCCGCCACGAACGGGTGAGTGTAACGCTTGCCCTCGAGGGTCTTGAGCCGCGCGGGCGTGATGGCGACCGCGCGCTCGAGCAGCTCGGGCCGGCCGATGGCCCTGGTGAAGGTTTCGGCCAGCGCCGCCGCGCACACCAGCCACTCACCGGCGACCGGTGATGGCAGCGCGACGTACGCGAACTCGGGGTGGAGCACGATCGCCAGGTTGGCGGGCAGCGTCCACTGGGTCGTGGTCCAGATCGGCAGGGCGACGGTGCCGCCGGCCAGGCTAGGGTCGAGCTCGCCGGCGTCGGTGTCGTCGAGCGGGAAGCGCACGTAGATCGACGGCGAGTGTTTGTCGGCGTACTCGATCTCGGCTTCGGCCAGCGCGGTCTTGTCGCGCGCGCACCAGTAGACCGGCTTCTTGCCCCGGTAGAGCCAGCCGCCCTTGGCGAACGCGGCCAGGGCCTTGACGATCGCCTTCTCGTACACCGGCGAGAGCGTCAGGTAGGGATGGCTCCAGTCGCCGAACACGCCCAGGCGCTCGAACTCGTGGCGCTGGATCTCGACGAACTTCATCGCGTACGCCTTGCACGCGGCGCGCACGTCGGCCTGGCTCATGCCGGCGCGCTTGCCGCCCAGCTCGCGCTCGACGGCGAGCTCGATGGGCAGGCCGTGGGTGTCCCAGCCCGGGATGTAGGGCGCGTGGAACCCCATCATCGTCTTGTGCTTGACGACGATGTCCTTGAGCACCTTGTTCAGGATGTGGCCGTAGTGGATGTGGCCGTTGGAGTAGGGCGGGCCGTCGTGGAGCACGAAGGACTGCTCGCCCTCGCGCGCGTCCTGGATGCGGCGGTAGATGTCCTCGGCCTTCCAGCGCGCCACCAGCTCGGGCTCGCGCTTGGCCAGGTCGCCGCGCTGCGGGAACGCGGTCGTCGGGAGGCGGACCGTGTCCTTGTACTTGCCCTGCTCTTTCGCCGACATGGCCGGGCAAGCTAGCACGGGCCGTGGCAAGGTGTTGGCCGTGTCGCGCCCCTGGATGGTTCTTGCCGCCGCGGCGGTCATCGCCGCCGTCGTGATCACCGGCGTCATGCTCTCCGGCGATCCCCCGCCCCGGGACAGGACCGGTCCCGGCGTGGTGCTGGTCTACGAGGTCGCGCCGTTCGAGGGCCAGACCCAGACCCAGGCCCGCGATCTGGCCATCGCCGGGATCCGCGCCCGGCTCGACGAGAAAGGGACCGATCGTCCCTCGGTGCGCGCGGTCGGCCCGGCCCAGGTGGAGATCCAGTTCGGCGGCGACCCGGACTCCGTCGACCACGTGATCGAGCTCATCGAGCGCCGCGCCGCGCTGGGCATCCATCACGTCGTCGAGCTCGATCCCGAGATGAAGGCGACGATCGACGCGGCGAAGGCCGAGGCACCGTCCGGGATCACCGCCGAGGTCGACGTCTGGGACGGACCCGACGGGCCGCATCGAGACGAGTACCTGTGGTCGGAGGATCGACTCCGGCTGGAGGCGTGGCTCCAGGGCAAGGGGCCGGCCGTGGGCGCCGGCGACCGGCGCGTGGTGCTCGAGTCGATGGCCCCGGCGGCGGCGCCGATCAAGTCGCGCTGGCGCACCTACGTGATCGAGCGCGCCCCCATCATCGGCGGCGCCGACGTGGCCAGGGCCAGCGTCACCTACGATCAGAACACGATGCGCCCCGAGGTCGAGCTCGTCCTGGACGACGACGGCCGGGTCCGCTTCGGCCAGGCCACCGCCGCCGCGATCGGCCGCAAGCTGGCCATCGTCCTCGACGGCCGGGTGATGTCGGCGCCGGTGGTGATGAGCGAGATCCCCGGCGGCAGCATCCGCGTGACCATGGGCTACTCCGACGACCCGGGGGACGCGGAGCGCCAGGCCCACGCGCTGGTCTCGGTCGTTCGCGCCGGCACCATGCCGGCGCTCCGGCTCGTGGATCGCATTGACGTCGGACCGGCGCGGTAGCGTCGGCGCCATGAGCGAAGAGGTGCGGCCGCGTGCGTCGTGGGACGAGTACTTCATGAGCATCGCGCAGGTGGTCGCGACGCGTTCGACGTGCCCGCGCAAGTACGTGGGCTCGGTGATCGTCCGCAACAAGACCATCCTGTCGACCGGCTACAACGGCTCGATCCGCGGCATGCCCCACTGCTCCGACGTCGGGCACATGATGGTGGACGGCCACTGCGTGGCGACGATCCACGCCGAGGCCAACGCCATCATCCAGGCCGCGCGCAACGGCGTGAACATCGACGGCGCGACGCTGTACGTGACGGCCTCGCCGTGCTGGAACTGCTTCAAGCAGAGCGCCAACGCCGGCGTCGTCCGCATCTGCTACGGCGAGTTCTATCGAGACGATCGCATCTTCGACGTGGCCAAGCAGATCGGGATCGAGCTGGTCGGACCGATGCAAGGCAACGTGCAAGCTGGCGTGAATCTTTCTTGATCCGACGGCGGGCCTCGCCTAGCCTGGCCGTCCCGTGATGTTGCGACGGCTGCTCCTGGTCTGCGCCCTGGCGTTCGGGGTGACGAGCGTCTTGCCGGTGGTGAGCGGTGATGGGGCGGCGGAGGCGAAGACCAAGAAGAAGGCCAAGAAGAAGCCCGCCAAGAAGAAGAAGGGCAAGCGGGTCGCCAAGGTCAAGCTCTGCTCGACGGTGCAGAGCGGCAAGGGCAAGAAGACCCGCAAGAAGTGCTCCTTCGTGAAGGAGTTCCAGGGTCACGGGGTGGCCAGGGGCACCCTGCGCACCGAGGCGCTGCCGCCCGCGTCGGGTCAGCTCGCGGTCCGCGCCGAGAACCTGCGCGAGGCCACCACGGTCAACATCTACAAGGCCGACGGCTCCTTCGACGAGGAGTCCCTGGCCAAGCTCGACGAGATCTTCCGCTGCAAGCGCACGGGCGAGGTCCGCGCGGTCGACCCCCGCCTCTACGAGCAGCTCTCTCGCATCGCCGATCACTTCGGCGGCAAGGAGATCGAGCTGGTCAGCGGCTTCCGCTTCGCCGAGCGCAGCTCGAGCCGCCACTACCACGCGTCGGCGATGGACATTCGCATCCAGGGCGTGACCATCCGCGAGATGTACGACTACGCCCAGTCGCTCGATCCGGGCGGCATGGGCATCGGCATCTACCCGCGCTCCGGGTTCATCCACGTCGACTACCGCGCGCCCGGCGAGCCCAGCTACCGCTGGACCGACTACTCGGGCCCCGGCTCGAGCGCCAAGGCCAAGGCCAAGCGCGGCAAGAAGCCGGGCCGCACCGCTCGGGCCAAGAAGCCGACGAGCTGAGCTCGACCGGCGGGCAACGGCCTCAGGTCGGCGCCGCCTTGGTCAGCGGCACGACGCCGCGCTGGAGGATGGCGCCCGCGGCGATGATGCCGCCGATGGCGAGGAAGCCCGAGTAGCCGATCGAGACGTCGCGCGACATCTCGCCGAAGACCCGCATGGCGAACATCGTCGTCGAGAACGCGGCCACGCCGAGCACGACGTTCATGACCTTGAGGGGCACCCGCTGGGCCTTGCCCGAGGCGACCAGGCCGCCGACCGCGGCGGCGAGGCCGGCGGCGCCGAGGCCGCCGAGCATGCCGAGCCAGCCGAAGACGCCGATGTCCTTCGGGGCCCGCTTGAGCTCGTCCCAGGCGGCGGTCTCGCAGCGATCGCCGCGGCAGACCTCGACGCCGGTGAGGCCGACGCCGCCGTCGCCGCGTTCGGGCGTGAACCAGCTCTTGGTGAAGAGGCCGATGAGGATGACCGCAGCGGTCACCCAGAGGGCGACGGCGAGATGGGTGTGCTTCATGGCGAGTGTTCCTTGCGACGTTGTCGGGTTGGGGTGCGGGTCTGGTTGCGGGTGGGCGGTCACAGCCCGAAGCGCTTGCGCACGGCCGCGAGGTGCAACACGTGGCGCGCGGTCCGGGTCCGGGCGAGCTGCTTCTCGAGGTTCTTGCCGGCGGCGTCGAGCTTCTTCTCGCCGCACTTCCTGGCGCCGGCGGCGGCGATCTGGTCGCCTACGTTGACCACCTTGCTGCCGCTGATCCGGTAGACGTCGTGGTCCTTGTGGAAGGTGGGGTCGTGCTTGCGCAGGTACGTGAACAGGCAGTCCGAGAACTTGTCGTCGAGCTTCTGGTAGGCGGCGAGGGCGGCGCGGTCCTCGGGACCGGCGTGATCACGAGCGCTGGACAGGGACTCGACGCGGGGCAGGGTCGGCTTGCCGGGCAAGACCACCTGCGCCGGACGGGTGTCGCTGATGAGGCGGGTGTCGATCGAGATGGGGGAGCCGTCGTAGCGATACGCGCTGGTCTTGTCCCGCTGCGACCAGTTGACCAGCAGCGGCTCGCCGGCCGGCACGTCGGTGCCGTCGACGGCAGCGCGGGTGTAGACCAACAAGCGATCGGGCGTGGTGGTCCATACCGGCGTCCACGTCGTGACCGGGCCGCCCCGGAAGTACGGGTAGTGGTGCTTGATCGCCCGATCGGCGAGCGACAGCTCCTCGGGGATGGGCGCGAGCGAGGTCATCGGGTCGATCGACAGGCCGTCGCGCAGGACCAGCACGTGGTAGTCGGTGCCGGCCGCAGCCGCGTCGCCGCCGACCCACACCGCGTAGGTGCCCTCGAGGATGTCGAAGCGATGCTCGTCACCGGCACGGTCCTCGCCGCAGCGAGGCTGTGACGACGGCTTCACGTCGGCGAGCGGCCCCATGACGTGGAGGCGCTGGGGCGCCCGCGACCACAGGAGCGACAGCGTGACCTTCTGCAGCGGGCGATCGGACACCAGGTAGAAGTCGGGCGCGCGGGCGGCGCCGCGGCAGGCGCCGCTGCGGGCGTACCAGCGCTCGCCGGCGCGGACCCTGCCGGCGATGACCAGCGGCGCGTCGAGCGCGCCGGCGTCGCGGCGCTCGGCGGGCGCGAGGGCGAGCGCGGCCGCGCGATCGGCGATCTCGAGCGGGTAGCGGGCGGCCGCACCGGCAATGGGCAGGACCGTCCACAGGGTGTGGGTGCCGGCCGGCAGCGTCGGCGCACCGGTGGGATCGAGGCACGTCTCGCCGGCGGTGAGGACGAAGAGCTGGGCGTCGCCGCTGGCGACGTACCAGGTCGACTCGCGGCGCACGTCGAGGCGAGCCAGCGGCATGAGGCGCTGGCGGCCGCGGCCGCAGGTCGGGCCGGCGTCGCCGGCATCGACCGCGATCGTGGGTTTGACCTCCTCGTGGCGCGGGTTGAGCGCACCGTCGGCGCCGAGGGTGACGGTGGGGAGCTTCGTGAGCGCAGCGGCCAGATCGCGCTCGGCGCGCGGCGGATCTTCGAAGCGGACCATGGCGCCGACGCCGATCGCGTGGCCGTAGAGATGGAGCGAGTAGCGACCCTTGGGCCAGCTCTGCATGAAGAACTGGCCGCCGTTGTTCTCGCAGACGTAGCTGCCGTCGGGGAAGACGATCACCCCGCCCGAGCCAGAGGCGTCACCGCTGCCGCTGTCGTTCTCGAGCCGGATGCGCAGCGGCATCGGCTCGGTGACCTCGAAGGTCAAGAGCGGCCTGGCCGTGGTGAACGCGGTGCCGCCCGGGTCGCACTGCTTCCAGCCGCGGTCGTTGACGCGGGTGTCGTCGACGCGGGCCTTCAGCGGCGGCGAGAGCAGCGGCTGCTTGAAGCCGCGATCGAGCCGGATGCTGGGTGCGGGTGCGGGCGCGGATTGGGCGGAGGCAGGGTGAGGGAAGAGCAGGGAGATGGCGACGGTGGCGACGGTGGCCGCGGCGATGGCGACGTTGAGCAGCGAGGCGATCGGGCTGATCGAGGTGATCGAGGTGACGCGCATGGCCGCTCGTATGAGCAGCCGATGTGCCAGCCGGAGATGGCGCGGAAGTGCGCGTCAGAGCTGGCCGGATGGGGGCGAGGAGGTGCAGGTGCACCGGTGCGGTGGTGATGCAGCGGAGGTGCGGTGCGGGCGGGCTACACTCGGTTCGTGACCACGTGGACCGAGCGTTTGTACGCCTTCGTGAACCGCTGGTACGCCGCTCCACTGCGGGCGGGTGACGGCAACAGCGACCTGGAGATCTCGGCCGTGGAGCGCGAGTTGGGCGACCGTCTTCCCGAGGTGCTGCGCGACTGGTACCGACTGGTCGGTCGACGACTGAGGCCCGCGCAGGACATGCCAACCCGCTTGAGCGAGCTGGTCGAACGACGAGCATGGGCCGAGCTTCCTGGACACGTGGTCGTCTGGAACGAGAACCAGGGCTGCTGGAGGGTCGAGGTTCCGCTTGGAGACGCCGCTGATCCACCGGCGCGACTGAAGCCGGACGACGATCGCTGGATCGGGGGAGCGACCAGCGAGGTGCTCCTGTCGATGTTGCTGAGCGACACGGTCATGGGCCCTGGGTTCG
>SXGT01903286.1_pt1 | contig 12217 bp, 12 predicted proteins | sample 3176221 | NCBI WGS metagenome assembly SXGT01 (sample SAMN11356862, study PRJNA531348) | freshwater metagenome | isolation source: freshwater sample F1-120 | place: China: Fuxian Lake, Yuxi | collected 2017-12-25
CTGCCTTGCCTGAAGGCGATCGGCGTCAGACTGGCCAGCAGAGGCATCGTGCAAGTGGCCATGAATCTGACCGATTATCGAGTGACTTCGATGCACACAGCCTTGCAGGCCGTGACAAGCAACGCCTCGGAGCATGGTGTGGAGGTAGCCGGGAGTGAACTCGTCGGCTTGGCGCCGCAGGCGGCGCTTGACCATGCCGCCGTGGCCTCACTGCAGTTCGAGCGATTCGATCCGGCGCAAGTTCTGGAAACGAGAATGGCCGAAGCCATGTCGGTCAAAAATGAGCCGGACCCGCCCCTTTCAGATTTTCTGAATGCCGTCGCCGCTGCACAACCGACACCGGCTGGGGGAAGCGTAGCGGCACTTGTCGGGGCCCTAGCAGCTGCATTGGCAACAATGGGGGCTCGACTCGTCCATCGCGAAGATACGGAACGAAGTCTTGTGCAAATGACCCATCGACTTCGCCAACTTGTCCAGGAAGATGCGGACGCTTATGCCAGGCTGTTGAAAGCCTACAAGATCTCCAAACAACAGCCGGATCAGCCGGCCTCTATTTCAACCACACTCCATCAGGCGACAGAAGTTCCGCTGGAAATTGCCGAGCTGGCATGTGAAGTTGGACGATCGATTCATGCCTGTTTATCCTCAGCACAGTCTCCCCTCCGGTCGGACCTCACTGTCGGCATGATGATGGCGTGCGCGGCAGCACAAGCAGGGCTACATACCGCTGGAGAGAACATAAAACTGCAATCTAATCAATCACTTATTGATTCAATGGTTCAAAGAATCAGAATAGTTGAGCAACGTCTTGAGGAACTGAAGGGGCTATGCTACACTCCGGCGCCGAAATCGTAGGGTAATGGATAGGAACAGGCACGAGCCTGAGAAAGTGAAAATTCGGACCGGATGGAAATCAAAGTCTTCAATAACAACGTTGAAAAAGCTCTCAAGGTCGCTAAGAAAAAACTGGCAGGCGAGGGATTGTTCCGTGAACTCAAGCGCCGCCGCTTCTATGAAAAGCCCAGTGTCAGGAAAAAGGCGAAACAACGCGAAGCACAACGGCGACGCCAGAAGTGGCTGTCGAAGCGGAAGCCCGAGTAGTCTACGACATCACCGTATCCACCTGTACGCCCCCGCTCTCCTCGTCCGTCGTAGACCCGCTTCATCCAACCCCGATGCGCCGGGACCACATCCACGCTGCAATCCAAATTCTTCAACGGGAGAGTCGGCAATGGCAAGAGCCGGTCCTCGGCGTCGTCGCTCGGAACTCCGACCGCAATCCATTCCTCATCCTGATTTCCTGTCTCTTAAGCCTGCGGACAAAAGATAAAACCACAGGCGAGGCCAGCGACCGGCTCTTTGCGCTGGCACAGACCCCGGCAGAGATGCTGACGGTGCCGCTTAAGAAGATCGAACAGGCAATCTATCCGGTCGGATTCTATCGGACAAAAGCCAAATCGATTCATGGCATCTGCCGCCGCTTGCTCGATCACTATGGCGGGAATGTCCCCGACTCAATTGACGAGTTAGTCACCTTGCCAGGAGTCGGACGGAAGACGGCGAATCTTGTGGTGACAGTCGGATACGGCAAACCCGGCATCTGTGTCGATATCCACGTCCACCGGATCAGCAACCGGTGGGGCTATATCAAAACGGACACGCCGGAAGAGAGCGAGGAAGCGCTCCGAAAGAAATTACCCGAACAATACTGGATAAAGTTTAACGATCTGCTCGTGCCCTTTGGCCAAAACCTCTGCCAGCCGGTGTCGCCGTTCTGCAGCACCTGTAAGCTGACGGCATACTGTGATCGGGTGGGAGTCGCGCGCTCGCGGTGAGCGAGCGCCAGCGAGAAACGCCGGACGGGCGAGAGCGGCGGGCGGCAAGTCGCGCCTGTCTCGCATCTCGCGCAAGCCTCGCGCTAAATGAACAGCTTGGTTTCGGCAACTTCCGTCAACTGCAAAATAGCCGGGAGCCCCAACACCTCATCGACGCGTCGCTCAACCGCCTGACCATCCACACCCATGTATTCCAGACCGGCACTGCAGGCAATCAGCCGAAACTTCCCGACATGTTTGGCGTCCTGAAACATCTCTGAAATCTTCGGCACCTTCTTTTCTTTCAAGAGCCGCGCGACCTCTCCCGCAGACCCTGCATATTCCGGCGGAAAATCGATCTCGTCGATTTTGCCTTCCGCCAGCTTCTTGATGGTCCAGAACAGCAGCACCACGATGACATCCTTACCCATAGCCGCCGCAGTCATGCCGATCGTGGCAACTTGATGAAGTTTGTCGTACGTGGCGTTATGGGCAAAGATGACGAATTTTGGCGGCTGTGACATAGAATTACGGCTTTCTCGCGCGAGTCTTCACACTGTTCACATAGTCGGCGATCGCGGCATCCACTTCGCCGGGCGTCATCGGGCGATCGTGTGTCTCACTTTCATCGACCAGATAGCGCTCGCGGTCTTTCTCTTGCCGAATGACAACCGCGTTCTCCGGCGTCACATCAATCAGCATGAACCACTCTTTGACGCCCTGTGTGATCACGACCTGTTTCCCAAGCCCTCTCTTGGTGACCTCGATCTGGAGTGACTCGTCTGAACCTGTGTCCTGCTCCCCCGCCTGGGCAAGTGAAACAGCAGAAAGAGATCCGGCCATAATCAGGACCATCCCCAAAGCCGTCGAATGCCGCCGGAGAACATCCATCCATAGGCTCCATACAGGGCCGATTATAGCCACCACATGCCGCCGCGTAAACAGAGACAGTCGATCCTTCGCCTTGAGGGGTAACAGGGAGCATGGTAGGATGCCCGGCGATGGACGGGCTTCTCTCAACGGTTCAACAGTATGTCTCGACCGAAACACTGGTGTCGCTGACCGTCCTCTCCATCGTTTTCTTCGTCGGCTCCTTAATCGCCATTCCCTTCATCCTCGTCCGGCTACCGACTGACTTCTTCGATATCCGGGTTCCCCGCCCCTGGATGGAGAATCATCATCCGATCCTGCGAGCCCTGGGCCATCTTGTCAAAAATCTGGTCGGGGCGATTTTCCTCTTTGCGGGATTCTTGATGTTGTTTCTGCCAGGTCAGGGAATTCTGACCATGCTCATTGGAATCTCCATGTTGGACTTTCCCGGCAAGCGCAAAGTCGAAGCCAAGCTGATCGGCCAGCCGGCAGTCTTGCACGCTATCAACGGCATGCGCGAGAAGTTCGGCAAGCCACCGTTGATCATTGCACCGGATGCATGAAGCGAGAGCCGTCAGCTTTCGGCCATCAGCCGTCAGAAGAAGCCGAAAATCCCTTGCTGACTGCTGATAGCTGAACGCTGTAGGCTATGCGTATGTCTGACTCGAAGGAACAACGTAAAACCCTCTATCTCCTCGACGGCAGCGCCTACATCTATCGAGCGTTCTTTGCCCTCCCCGCCCTGAACAATTCCAAGGGCCTGCAAACCAACGCCGTCTATGGCTTCACTACCATGCTGCTGAAGATCATCCGCGAGCGGCATCCGGACGGGATCGCCGTGGCCTTCGATGAAAAGGGGCCGACGATGCGACATGAGGAGTTCAAGGACTATAAGGCCCAGCGCCCGCCCATGCCGGACGGCATGAAGTCACAGATTCCCTACATCCACCGCATCGTCGACGCGCTGGCGATTCCCGGGCTGCGTCAGGCCGGATATGAAGCGGATGACCTCATCGGTACGTTGGCGCGCAAGGCCGAGCGGGCGGGCTACGACGTCGTGATCGTCACCGGCGACAAAGATATGTTCCAGCTCCTCACACCGCACGTCCGCATCTATGACCCCGTCAAAGACAAGTGGTCCGGTGAAACAGAGTGCCGTGAACGGTTCGGGGTGGAACCGTGGCGGGTCGTCGAAATCATGGGCTTGATGGGCGACGCCACCGATAACATTCCCGGTGTGAAAGGTATCGGCGAAAAGACCGCAACGAAGTTGATCGCCCAGTTCGGAACAATCGAGAAGCTCTTGAATCGAGTCGGCGAAGTGACTCCGGCCAGGATCCAATCGCTGCTGGTTGAGCAAGCCGAGAATGCGCGAATGAGCCGGCGTCTTGCGACCATCGAGATGGAGAGTCCGGTGGAATTCGACCCGGCGGCATTTCAGATCAAGCCGCCGCAGATGGAGCCGCTAAGCGATCTGCTCCGCGAGTTGGAATTCACCTCGCTGCTCAAATCGTTCCAGGCTTCGAACGAGCCGCCGAAAACAGAGCTGGCCTCGGCTGAGATTATTGAGAGCGTGCATGCGGCGCAGACGTTTGTCGAATCCCTGCCGACGCATGGAACGCTGGCTGTGGAGTGCCTGCGCTCCGGCGGGGCCGGACTTTCTATAGAAGTTCAAGGGATCGCGCTGTCGTCGGGAGACAAGACTGCCTACATCCCTCTCGACGTACATGAATACATGAGGCCCATCACCACGCTCCTGCATGACACGACCAGGACCAAGGCCGTGCACAACCTGAAAGCTGTCTTATTGGCCTTTCATCGCATCGGGGTGACCCTGGCCGGTCCCTATTTCGACATGATGGTGGCGGACTATCTGCTGAACCCCAATCGGCGAGACCACCAATTGGACACACTCGCCCTGGAGATGTTGGGACAACGGTTAGGCGGACACAGGGCAGACACACAGGCGCCGAAGTCCTTGTTCGATGAAGACACCGGCTCTCGCGAGCAAGCGACGGAGGCGGCGCAGATCATCGCCGGCATCGCACCGATCATGCGAGGTCGCCTGACAGAACAGGGCAGCCTGAATCTGCTCCAGGATGTCGAAATGCCGCTCGTGCCCGTGCTGGCTGAGATCGAGCGGAACGGATTTCTATTGGATGTCGAAGGCCTGCATGCGCTGGGCAAGGAACTGGAACGCGAGCTGGATCGGATGATGGAGAGCATCGCCCGATTAGCCGGCGGCGAGTTCAACATCAATTCGCCCAAACAGCTGGCCACGGTCCTGTTCGAGAAACTAGGGCTCAAACCGCTTCGCAAAACGAAAACTGGCTACTCCACGGACGAAGATACCCTCACGCAACTCGCCACACAGCACGACTTGCCCGCGCAGATTCTGAGCTATCGCAGTCTCAGCAAGCTCAAATCGACCTATGTGGATGCGCTGCCAGAATTAATCCACTCAGACACAAAACGGCTGCACACGTCGCTGAACCAGACGGTCGCCGCGACCGGCCGGCTCTCCTCGACCGATCCCAATTTGCAGAACATTCCCGTGAAGGGCGATTACGGGCTCCGTATCCGCGAGGCCTTCATCGTGCCGACTGGCCATGAGCTGCTCTGTGCCGACTACAGCCAGATCGAGCCGCGCATCCTGGCGCATCTCTCGCAGGACCCGCGCTTGCTCGCCGTCTTTGCGAAGGGCGAGGACATCCACATGGCAACCGCCATGGAAATCTTCGGCCTGCCCTCCAGCCAGATCACACGCGACATGCGGCGCGCCGCCAAGACTGTTGTCTTTGGAATCGTCTATGGAATTAGTCCGTTCGGTCTCTCACAAAATCTCGGGGTCTCGCAAGCGGAGTCGAAGAAGTATATCGAGACCTTCTTCGAAAAGTTTGCCGCCGTGCGGGCGCTGATGGACCACAACATCGCCGAAGGCAAAGAGAAAGGCTACACGACGACGATCCTGGGCCGCCGACGGCCCATTCCAGAACTCCAGAGCGGCGATCCGGTGCAACGCGGTTTCGGCGAGCGCATGGCGGTGAACAGTCCCATCCAAGGCTCAGCCGCAGACCTCATAAAAGTCGCCATGATCAATGTTCATAAGACGCTTCATACCGACCTGCCGCACGTGAAAATGATCCTCCAAGTCCACGACGAGTTGATCTTCGAAGTCCCGGACCATGATTTGGAAGAAGCCAAGCGGCTGGTGAAACACGAGATGGAAGCGGTCGGGAAACAGCTCGGTCTATCGGTACCGCTCAAAGTGGACCTAGGCGTCGGCAGAAACTGGCGCGTGGCGCATCCGTAGGGTTGCTGAGCGAGGGGTTCTTGACAGGACTGCCTGGCCAATGAAACAGGTCTTCGTGTCGCAATACTTGTTCGAAGTCGAAATGCGCAAGGAGTGGCTGGAGGCAGGGAAAACCACCGGTTTGACCCGTTCCCCTCTCCAAGAAGGCTACTATGCAGAGTACAGGCAGCGAACAATCTCTGTCGTATTGAACAGCATCGCGTTCAGGCGTGTATAGGCCGCATGGCCGTAGTAGTGGTCGCGGATGTTCGTCGAGCCGGTGCAATCCTTGTAGTCGGCCAGCAGGCATCGCCCCTCGCTGGGAAAGCGTACCGCCCGCCGGGCGCATTCCAGCCAACGCTCGAAGCCGTCGTACGGCTCGACCATCTCCCACAGGACTTTGTTCGCCGCCTTGGCTGCCTCGGTCGTCGGCATCGCGTCGCTGCCGGCCACGGCAAGCTCCTGGACGTAATCGCCACCCCAGGCAATCGGCATTTCCATCGTAATCTGCGGCAACTCCATTTTAGCGAGCCACGTCTTGCCGTCGGTGCGAAGGTTCCGATGGTTTACGATGTGTAAGATGGTTCCCAATCCTGACGGGTCCCATCCATACCTCACCGGCGTCCCCATCGTCACGACATCCAGAGTCACGCCGTTCAGCAGCGACTGTGCGGAGAGCAGGGGTTCGATGCTCCGAACCATCGCAGCCAACTCCGTCTGGCCGTTCTGTTCCGCATAAGCGGCAAGAGCGCCCAGGAGTTTGGACCGCCCCATGATAGGACTGGGACAGAGCAGATTCGAGGCCAGCGCCAAAATCAACCCTGCTTGCCCATGGGCCTGTACCAGAATTCTATCTCCTCTGCCGAATTTCTGGCTGTCACACAGGGTGTGCAATGAACGAAGCAAGCAGACTGCCTCGATGGCGCGGCCCAGGTGATGATGCTCTGAAGACCAGAGCATGCGGCGGCAGACGATGGGTGAGGTTGTCTGCTGGCTGATGGCTTGCTGATACAGCGCCACATAGCTGTTTGTGAAGTTCCCCGCATCGCCGACTTGTTCGTCCAAGGATCGCTTCGTCCTGTCATCGTCGGCCAACGGGGGCGTTCTTCCGGCGGCAAGCGATTGCACACCGTTGCCTCCCTCCCGCATGAGCGACAGCAAGGCATCCAGTCCGGACACGCCCCGCGAGTAACCGCGCTTGAGGCCTCCGACTTCATCCAGCCGCTGCATGCCGAAGACATCGGCGCCATGGATCGATCCGTGAAGGAACACAATGGCGCGAACACCGGCATGCGCAAGCGTCGCTCCCTGTTGGGCCATGGCATCCAAGCAGGCCGGAGACTCAGGCTGCGCGCCTGCTGCCAATTCGGCTGTCGCCAGACGATCGCCGGGATGTTTTCGCGACAGTTCGTCGTGCTGAAAGTTATTTTCGTTTGGCATGGGAAGGCGGTTCTACCGCAAGGAGGCGCAAAAGTGCAATATAACTGGTGAGGAGTGAATGGTGAGGGGTACGGAGGAAGAACAGAATGACGAAGACGTTTATCTGGCCACAGAAGGAACAGAATCGCCATCGGGCGCCTGTTTCGGCGGCAGGGAAGTCTTGGGCATGACAGCGGTGGCGGCGCAGAGGTGATTCACTTCGTCGATGTGGCGATCGACGATCATGACCCCTTGCAAATATTCCTGAACGATTTCTTCGCGGGTGAGTTCGATGTCCTGCTCTGATTCACGCCCCGACCGCTCGCGCACCCGATCAACCATATGTTCCTTCACCAGCACTCGAATCTGCTTAGCCAGATCCGTGCGGGCCGATAGCTCGGAGACCCGCTGACAGACGAGTTTGCCCTTGGCCAAATCACCTTGTCCCCTGCCGATCCAATACCGATCGGATGGATACGAACTGTGGCTTGATTCAGTCGCTTGCCGGATAACACCGGACGTATCGATAGATCGATTTCCATTCTGCTGTTTCGTGAGATGATCGAAGGAACGTTCGGCCTGCGATCGCACGTCTCCCGGTTCTACCGCAAGCGCCTGTGTCACCGGCAACCAGCCGGCGATCCACAGACCGACCATGATGCGGAGCGTCTCGATCCCGTTCTTCAATTCCTACCTCCCCGCCCTTGCCCCTGACCTCTTCCACCTCTGCCTTCCATGGCTCCACCGCCCCTGTAATCGCCTCCTCCGAACGACCGAGGCGCCACCTGGGAAGGAACGTGCGGCGTCTGTTGCATGCGTGGCATCGATTGCGACGGAGCCATCGGTTGCCCGGCTGAGGGAGCAAGAAAAAGATTCGGTCGATGGGCATCCGTGAAATGGCGCGCGCCCTGCCCCTGCTCGGCAGAGTTCTCATGACCGATGCGGGCTGGTCTTGTCGGCGTTCGGTGCGTGATCTCGTTCAATGTGCGGGGAGCATCAAGCGAGCCTGGTGCAGAAACAATTTCGTACGTCGGCATTCGTGACAGTATGCTTCCCGGCACAGGCGGCTGCGGCGGCGATGGAGGCGTCAGCGGTTGCCCGCCGGCAATCACCCGTTGCGCTACGACGATATGCGGGCTGGCCGGATACAGAGCTTGGGCACTCGCTAACAGAGTCAGAGCCTGCGGCGAACTCATCCAGGAATGGGAATACCCGACCGGCGACACCAGGACCCAGTCCGTCCAGACTTGGGAAATCATCGTGTTCGACTGCACGCGATTGAGAAGCTCCTGCCGCCGTTGTGCCGCCTCCTGCGTTTGCTCCGACGTCGAGGCCCTGCCCAACGCCTGATTCGCCGCATTGAGATCCTCTTGCAGTTGCTCGTTCTCCAATTTCAACGCTGCCAGTTCCACACAAGCATCTTCACTTTCCCGCAACGCCGCAATCGCCTGGGCCGCTTCTTTCGTATCAATCTGTGCCAGAAGTTTGACCGTCACAACGATGGTTTCACCATCAAGCGTGGTCTCAATACGCTGATCGAGGACAATCACCAAACCCGCTGTGTAGGTACGGATCTCGTCTTTGGTGATGTCCATGCCATCCACTACCGTGACACTTTCCAGATAGGTGGCCACCTGTTCAAGCGCATTCCGCTTGGCCGATTCGGTGGCAAGCCGGACTACATCTTCGCGTGTATCGCGGTCTCCCATCCGATGTTCCCCCTCTGCGCTGACCGTCCTGACACCAGCCCAGGCAGGAGCCGTCACCGCACAGATGGCGATCAGAATGAGGAGATGGACAAGAAGACGCTGTGAGCGCGGGGTTATCGGCATGTTAGATGGCACCATGCAGCCATGCAGGATGCTCAAAATGGCCGTCCAGCAAGGCCGCAGCGAGCGAGGAGGCGAGGCGTACGCTTCGGTACGTTGAGCCTCGGAACGATGCGAGAACGCCGCTGGCGGACTTTTTCAGCATCCTGCTAAATTTCACCATACCACCCGCTACCCCCTTTCGCCAGCGGCACAGCTGATTCCCAACCATCTTGCCTTCCAGAAAATTCGCGTGCTAGGGTACCGGACGTGTCCGGTTGATCTTGAGGAACTTCCCACGTGAAAGTCCTATGGTAAGCGCCCTCCGATATCTTGCTTCATACTGTGCCGGTCTCATGGTGGTATTCCTTGAAATGACCGCTGGATCCCCTGCATATGCAGCGCCGAATCCCGTCGGGGACACCACCGTATCCGCATCGCCCACAGAACATGTCATCCTCTTTGTTTTAGAAGGCTTCGACCAGGACTCGCTCAGGGCCGTGACCATGCCGAGCCTGAGCAAGCTGGTGAAAAACGGAGCAGCCACATGGTCTGCGACCGGCGTGAAGCCGACTCTCCGGCTCCCGATGATGGCGTCATTGCTCACGGGCCTTCCGGTTGAGAAGCATGGCATTACGTGGAACTTCTTTGAAATCAGCCGAGGCTACTCCCGTGCGCCAAGCCTGTTCGACTACCTCGATTTGAGCGGAGGCCGGGACAGCGCCATCTTCTTCATGGATGAATCGCTGTACCAACTGGCGAGGCCCGAACCCTACACCGATTATCAGCTCTGCGGGGCCTTGCGGCCTGAGTGCGGTACGGCCAAGATCGTCTCCTACATTCAACAATATTTTCAGAAAGCGACGAGCGGCCATGGGTACGGGCATGCGATTCTTGCTGTGCCGCACCTGTTGGTCGTCCATCTTCCGGAGGCCGGCCGAGCGGGAGTGGCGCATGGCTGGAACTCCAAAGAATATCGCGAGGCACTGCGTACGGTCGATTCGGCCATCCAGTCGGTGTTGGATATGTTCAAGCAGTATGCGCTGACAAACCGGACGACGGTCATGGTCACGGCGCTCAGCGGAAAAGGAATCGACCTGGGAGCCGACGCGCCGGCCGCCGATTCACCGATGGTCCCCTGGATCGTATCAGGCGTCGGGATCAAGCCGGGACAAATCATTCGTCGGCCGGTCTCGATCATCGACACCGGAGCAACCGTGATGCGTATTCTTGGACTGGACACCCATACCGAATGGGACAGTACGGCAGTCGAAGAAATCTTCCAGCCCGCGGCGGCCTCCTCAACCGGACCGTCCGCCAGGAAACCCTAACGATCATGATTCATGCATTGTCTATGCGCCGCCGAACCTTCACGTGCTGTGGGTTGCTCCTGGGGCTGCTGGCCATCATCCAGATTGAGACGGGATCGGCGAGCGGGCCGCCGCCGGCCCACCTTAAAGAGCACACCATTACTATTGATGCAACGAAGCTGGTTCCGCCCTCCTGGTGGCAAGTGCCGGGCGTCACTCCATCTATTTGGGCCTCTGATCCTGAATCGCTCGACGCGCCGAAGACCTCTGAACTGCGGGAACTCGCGTTAAAACCCGGCACATACAAATTCATCAGCTTTACATTTGATTTTCCCTTTGCCGTGACACTCAACGGCACACTCGACTTTGCCGCATCGCTCGATCAATGTATCGAAGGACGCGGCACCCAGACACTGATCGTGCGGTGCAAGCGCATGTACCCCCACGGCGGCGAACGAGACGATTACTACAACCAGAAACCATCACCATGACACAGACACTCGAAGATCTACTGGACGCGCTGGAGGATGTGGATGACGCCACACGCGAAGAAGCAGCCAAGGCGCTGGCCGAACGAGCAGCCCCCTCGACATTGGATGCGTTGATTCGCGCCTGCGGCGACGACTTCTGGTCCGTGCGCGCCTACGCCGGATGTGGGACGGCTAAAATCGGCGGGCCCAAAGCCACCGAAGCCCTTATCGGCCTATTCAACGATCCCATCATGGAGGTCCGGAACCAAGTCGTCGATGCGGTGGCCACAATGGGACCGGTGGTCGTAGACCGTCTGATCAGCGCCTTGAAAGATGAGCGGTGGCGCGTGCGCGAACATGCCGCCAAGGCCGCGGGTGGGATCAAGAATCCGAAAGCCGTCGATGCCTTGATCGCTGCCTGCCGAGACCGCGATGGAGCCGTCAAGAGCGCAGCAGCGGAGGCCATCGGGAAGATCGGGGATGCCAAGGCTGTCCCAGCCTTGATCAAGCTCTTTCGAGACTCCTCCAAGATCGTGCGCGAAACAGCGGGCACCGCCTTGGTCTATATCGGGCAGCCGTCGGTCGATCCGCTCATTGAGAACCTCAGAGACAAGGATTTCGTCGTCCGCTGCCATGCGGCTCGCGCGTTGGGCGGCATGACGACCGACTATCAGATCGGACGAACCTGGGTGCGCGACGCGAAAGTAGTCGATGCCTTGATTGTCGCCTTGAAAGATCCGGATCGGGCCGTGCGGGAAGACGCCACTATCGCGCTGGGCATGATCGGCGACGCGCGAGCGATTGAGGCGCTGATCGAGGCAATGAAGGACGGAGCCGTCAAACGGCACGCCATCGCCTCGCTCGGCATGATCGGCGATCCGCGCGCCCTCCCGGCAGTCTTGGACGCGCTGAAGGGAAAAGGAATCAAGCAGGAAGGCTCGCCGACTCCCGGCTGCATCGTAAGTGAAGACGCCTTCATCAAGGAGGCCGCCGCCACGGCGCTCGGTCAATTCCGCGATCCCCGCGTGATTCCCGATTTGATCGTCTTGCTGAAAGACGGTGTGCTGCGTGAAAAAGCGGCGGCGGCGCTGGCGGTCATCGGCGACACGGCTATCGAACCCTTGATCGCCTTCCTCTATGACCCCAAAGCCTCCGAAGTGGAAGCAGAACAAGAACGGGTGCTCTCCTATGCATCAGTCCGGCTGACCGCCAAGGACGCGCTCAGGCTGATCGC
>SXGT01405388.1_pt1 | contig 12216 bp, 8 predicted proteins | sample 3176221 | NCBI WGS metagenome assembly SXGT01 (sample SAMN11356862, study PRJNA531348) | freshwater metagenome | isolation source: freshwater sample F1-120 | place: China: Fuxian Lake, Yuxi | collected 2017-12-25
GCGGGGACTGCCCCAAGTGGGATTGGCCCGCCACATCCGGCGGATCAACTCGATCAACTCACGGTCCTTCGGGGTACGACCCGAGCGACGGCGCGATCGCCAGCGCCAGAAGAGTCGGAATCCGGCCTGATGCCAGCGGACCACGGTCTGCGGCTGGACGATCACCAACACCTTTGTCCATCGCGACCAGATCGCGCTGAAGGCTGCCCAGAAAAGCCGGTCGGAGTTGCGAAGGGTTGGGGCCTTGACCGTGCGGTTCAGCACCAGCAGTTGGTGACGCAATGCGAGGTTCTCCAGAACGAGGTTTCGACGGGCGTGAAACCCTGAAGCCAGGCTGCGCAAGGCCGCGATAACGAGGGAAAGCATGGCAATCCAGCCTGCGTCGATTCGGCCATCCATCAACGGTTTCCGAATCGGATGGAGTTTTTGTCACCCACAGCATGAAATGTGGCCCTTGATCGTCATGGCGGGCTATCGGCGGTGGCGTAATAACGTGGTGCCGGGGAGCCCCCAGCAATCCGAACACCAAGCTCGAACCTGAATCGCATGATACGCGCACCGGTTATCCTCCTCCAAGTCACGATTTGGCTCGCGACCGCAGCGCATTGCGTTGCGCAGCTTCGCGGCGGGGAGTCGGGGGCCGCCGGCTCGCTGCATTCGGCTAGCTTCCAGTCGATCGCGCTCGCGGGTGAACTGCGACACCTGGTCTATCTGCCAAACGGCTACGCCTCATCCGGAGCCGGAAGGTTCACGGCCGTATATCTGCTCCATGGCCGCGGGGGCTCGATGGAGGCTTGGCGACAGATCCACACCGAACTTGACCGCATGATTGCCGCGGGAAAGATCCCACCGATCATCGCGATCATGCCGGATGCGCCGTCAATTCAGCGCGCCGGTTACTATGTGGATTCGCAGTTCGCCGACGGTGCCCGCGTGGAAACGGCATTTACGCAAGAGCTCATCGCCCACGTCGACGCAAGCTACCGCACGCAAGCGCATCGGCGCGGCCGGATTGTCGCAGGCTACTCGATGGGCGGCTACGGCGCGCTGCGTTTCGGGCTGGTCCACCCGGAGTTGTTCGGCGCGGCGATCGTGCTGAGCCCGGCGGTGTATGTGCCGCTGCCACCGCGGGCCTCGAGCGCGCGGGAGTTCGGCGCATTCGGGCGCGGGAGCGTGCGTTTCGACGAGGCAATTTACCGGGAGAAAAATTACCCGGCGGTCCTGCCGGCGTTCGAGGTGGCGCGTCTGCCGCTCGCGATGTTCATCGCTGTCGGCGATCAGGAGCAGGCGCTGCCCAATCCGGCGGAGGCGAGCCACGACTTGGACTACGAAGCCCACACCCTCTACAACCGCGTGCGCCGCGTGCCGGGCATCACCGCGCGGCTGCGGGTGCTCGACGGCGGACACGGCTGGGAGGTGTGGCGGCCGGCGTTGACCGAAGGGCTGGTGTTCGCGTTCGCGCAGCTCGGCGCGGCGCGGGACTAGGCCGTGCGGGCGTTGCCCGTCAGCACCGTCATGCCCTTGAGCTGCTCGTCGGGCGGGGCGGGGAAGAACCAGCTCGCGACGTAGCCGACGACGATGGAGAAGAGGATCGAGATGCCGAGGTAGAGAAACGGATGCACCAGGTGGTGCCACCACACGACAAACGTCGCCACGAAGCTGAAGCCCATGCCGATGAGCACTCCCTGCCAATTGGAGCGCCGCGTGAACATCCCGAGCGTGTAGGCGCCGCCGAACGCCCCGCCGAACAGCCCCGCGAACTCGATCGCGATGTCGAGAAACGAGCTGATGCTGAACCGCGAGAGCAGCAGCGCGAGCCCGATGCCGATGAGCCCCGCAATCACCGTCACCCACTCCGCGATCCGGATGCTCGTCGCCTGGCTGGGCTTCTTCGCGAGGCTCTCGTAGAAGTCGACCGAGACGAGCGTGGCCACGCTGTTGAGGATGCTCGACAGCGTGCCCATCGCCGCGGCGAACAGCCCGGCGAGCACGAGTCCCGTGACGCCCGCCGGCAGCTCCGCGGCGATGAAGAGCGGCAGCGTGGCGTCGGTGCGCAGCAGTGGATTCATCCGCTCCGGATTTGCCTGGTAGAACACGTAGAGCCCCGTGCCCATCAGGTAGAGCACGAGGCTGCCGGGCAGCACCATCGCGGCGAAAATCCACACGGAACGGCCGGCCTCCTTTTCCGATTTCGTGGAGAACACCCGCTGCATCAGCACCTGGTCCTTCGGAAACGTGAGAATCGTCTCCATGAGCTGGAGGAACAGGAAGCCCCACACGGTCGCCTTGGTCAGGTCGAAGCTCCAGTCGAACATGCGCAGCTTGTCGTCGGCGACGGCGGTCGCGACGAACTCCCTCGTGCCGCCCTTGAGCGCCCACACGACGTAGGCGATGGCGAAGAACAGGCCGCCGAACTTCACGATCACCTGCGCCACATCCGTCCAGATCACGGCCTTCATGCCGCCGAGCGCCGTGTAGGCGATCGTGACGACGCCCATCATCAGCACGCTCCACTCGACGGCGAGGCCCGTGACGGTCGAGATGGCGAGCGCGGGCAGGAACAGGATGAAGCTCATGCGCCCGCCGAGGTGCATCAGGATGCACATCCCGCTGCCCGCGAGCCGCACCGAGCGGTGAAAACGCCGGTCGAGATAGCCGAAGACCGAGGTGAGTTCGAGCCGCCGCAGCAACGGCACGATCCAGATGGCGACGAACACGAGCGCGAAGACGTTGGTGACGTTGCCGAGAAAATACGTCCAATCAGTCGAGTAGGCCTTCGCTGTCGTCGCGATGTAGCCGATCGAACTCGAGTTCGACGCGTAGAGGCTGACGCCCGCCGCCCAGAACGGGATCGAGCGGCTGCCGACGAAGAACGCCGCGGCCGACTGCTTCTTTTCCTGATGGTAGCAATACCAGCCGATGCCGCCGATGAACGCGAAGTAGAGCGCGATCATCACCCAGTCGAGCGGCCGGAGGAGGAGTTTGTTGCCCTGGATTTCCGCGGTGCGCAGCGCGCCGGCGGAGTCGAGCCACCAGGCCGTTGCGCCAGCCCGTGCCGAGCGTGGCGTCGCCGGGCAGCGGCGCCCCCTGCGCCGCGATGGTGGCGGCCACGGTGTGATAGGTGAACAGTTTCAGGCGCCCGCCCGCCGCGGCCTCCGCCGGCAACCGCACGAGAAACAGCGCGTGCGCCTGCCCGGGCGCGCGCACGGCGCCGTCGACCACCCGGCCGGGGAGTTGCGCCTTGCGCTGCCAGCCACCCGCGGCGGTCCAGCGCCAAAGTTCGTGCGCGGCACCCGCCGCGCCCGCCGCCGCCACGATCAGCGAGCCATCGACGGCGACCACGGCGCCGACCTCCGCCGCGCGATCGGACCACGCGGGAAGCGCCTTCCACGTCGCCGGGCCGGTGGCGGCGAGGTCGAGCGCGAGCCAGCGCGACGTGCCACTCGCATCGACCCCGGCGAGATAAAGCGTGTTGCCGAGCACGGCTCCTTGCGCCGATGCGAGCGGCACCGGCAGCGGAGGCGGCGGGACCGCCCGCGTGTCGGCCGGGGCTACGCCGACCCCGGGATTGGCCGGCTCAAGCCGGACGATCGCGCCATCGGCGGCGTCACTCAGGAGGAGCCACCCGCGACTGCGCTCCGCCACGGCGCCGCGGATCGCCGCGCCGGGCGTTCGCCCGCCGGCATCGGCCCAGCGGCGCGCGTCCGCATCGTAGCGCCACAGCGCTCCGTCCCGCACGGCGAGTGGCGGCTCGGTGGCGACGAGCGCCGCGGGCGGCCCACCGCCCGGCACCGGCGGCAATGTGGCGGTCCCGACGCTGACGAGATTCTCCGCCCGCAGCGCCGCAGCGAAGCAGCCCAGCAGCATGCCGGCGAACATTCCTGCGCGGGACATCACCATGGGCGACCCCGGATGGCGGCGGAGCGGCTCGGCGGCGAGCGTTTATTTTTCATGAACGCTTGCGGTGGGCCAACCGGCCTACGCGGCAATGTTCGTCGCCGCCTCAGAATTTGATCGCGTGCGAAACGGAGATCACGCGGCCGCGGCCGGCGAAGTAGTTCTGGAACTGATCGATCTGCGCCCACGGCAGGATGTAGAACTTGTCCGTCAGGTTCTCCAAGCCGACCGAGACCTCGCCCCACTTGGTCGAATAGCTCGCGCTGAGGTGGAAGAGCGTCAGCCCGCCCGTGTGTTCCTCGCCCGCCCGGCCGACGTTGATGTCGCGCGCGCGCAGCGTCTCCTGATCCAACGTCACGCGGCCCTTCGGGGAGAACTTCCACGTGAGCGAGAGATTGATCTTGTCCGGGCTGACGTTGCCCATGCCCTGCTGGCGCTCGATCGGGCCGGTCTCCGTGGTCCGCGTGAAACCGGTGGCGTGCGAATAGACGCCGTTGAGTTTGAACTCCTCGTTCAGTTTCACTTCGCCGGCGAATTCGAGGCCCTTGAGCAGCACGGGGCGGCGCTGCAGCACAAAATCGCGGGTGACCGGATCGACCGTCAGCGACGAACCGAGTTCGGAATAGGACCGGTAATAGGAAGTGCTGAAACTGCCGCGTTTGCCGTGCCAGGAGAGGCCGCCCTCCTTGTTGTCCACGACGACCGCCTGCAGGTCGAGGATGCCCTGCACCGACTGGCCGACCGTGTTCACGTTGCGCAGCGGGATGCCGACGTTCGGCAGCGTGAAGCCCTTGCTGTAGGAGCCGAACACCGACCAGTTCTGCGGCAGGCGCACGATGACGCCGGCATTGGGCAGGGTTTCCTGGTAGTTCAGGGTGCCGCCCGTCACGAAGCGGCGGTTGTTGAAATAGACCGTCGTGTAGTCGTCGACCTGCAGTTCGCCGTCCTCGTGCCGCACGCCGGCGCTGAACGTGACCGGACCCTGCGTGTAGGACGCCTGCACGAATGGCGCCTTGCTGGTGTAGTTCATCGGCGGCACCCAGACGCGGTTGGTGAGCGCCAGGAGCTGCTGCGCCGTCTCCTCCATGTAGTCGAAGCCGGTGTTGAGCTCGAGGCCCTTCACGTCGAAAAGATTCTGGCGGGACCAGGAGCTGCGCAGGCCTTTTTTCTGCGAGTTGATCTCCGACTGGTCGACGAGCGTGCCGAGCGGCGCGATGAGCGGGTCCTGTTTGTCGGCGCCACCGAGCTCGGCGACGAAACGCATCGCCTGGCTCGCCTTGTAAACCTGCGCGGTCAGCTTGCCGCCGAGCACCGCGTTGTTGGTGTAGGCGACCGCGTATTGGTTGAACTCGTTGAACTCGGTCTTCGCCCCGACCGGGACGCCCTTCTTGGACGAATCCGTAATGCCCCGCGCCCGGTCGCCGAGGTCCTGCACGTAGTGGCCGCCGCCCTCGAGCCGGAACCGGCTGATCGTCAGCGTGAGGCGCTGCGCGTTGGCGTCGCCGAAGTTATGGCCGGCCTTGAGGAACAGGTTCTTCGATTCGGAATCGAGAGAGGAACCGCTCTGGCTGAGACCGACCCGGCGGCCCTTGGCATCGAAAAACATCCCGCGCTTCACGAACGCGGTGCCAAAAATCAAATCGGTGTTTCCCTTCTTCTGCATGTGGTTGAGTCCGACCCGCCAGCCGTTGCTCTCGGTCTGCCCCTGCGAGGAGAACTTCGAGCGCAGCACGGTCTCGCTGCCTTCCTTGGTCGGGCTCTTGGAGATGTAGTTGATGATGCCGCCGGCGGCACCGATGCCCTCGGAGGCCGAGGGCCCGTTGATCACCTCGATCTGCGCGACGATGTCCATGTCGGTGAAGGTGCCGTTGCGGCTGCCCTCGCGCAGCGGGGTCGTCTGCGAGATGCCGTCGAATAGGCGGAGGGCGACGCGCCCGCGCAGCGTCTCGCCGGTGTTGTTCATGGACTGCGTGGCCGGGGCGTAGCCGGGCACGGTGCGGGCCAGCACCGCCGTCGCGTCGTCCGTCAACAGCAGCGTCTGCTGCACCTCGATCGGGGAAATCAGTTTGATCGCGCCGGGAATCTGGTCGATCGACTTGGGCGACCGGAAGCCGGTGGTGACGGAGAACGCCTCCATCTGGACGATTTCATCCTTGGCGGCCGGAGTTTGCTGGGCGCTGGCGGGAGCGGCGAACCCCAGCAGCGAAGCGAAGGTCGCGGCGGTGGAGGCGAGGCGGGTGATGGTGGGGTTCATGGTATGAGGAGAATTGGCTTCGGGGACACGGCGGAGCGCCGGGCGGGAGCGGCTAGATGGGGTGGGAGCAAGGGCAAAGCAAACGGTTGCACGAACGACAATTTTGATTTGGAGATTGTGTCAACGCAAATGTCGTCCGCTTCTTGCCGGCGTCCAACATGAGCCGTCCGATGAATCTTGGATCCGACCCTTCTGCCGCCCTCGGCGGCCTCGTCGGCGCGGCGATCTCGGCCAGCCGCACGGCGCATCTCGCGCGATTTGTCGTCGACCAGGCGAGCCCGCCCATCGCGCTGTTCCACCCGGACTGCCGCGCGCACAATCACGAGGGCGACTGGTATGGCGAGCACGCGGGCAAGTGGCTCGCCGCCGCGGCGCGCGCGGTCCGCGGAAGCGGCGATCCGATGCTGGCCGTCAGCGTGCGTCGCGTCGCGGATTTTCTGGCGAGCGTGCAGGAGCCCGACGGCTACCTCGGCACTTACGCGCCGGAGCGGCGGTTCATCTGCCGGCGTGGGCCGGCGCCCCGGACGTGGGACGGCGCGCCCACGGTGCGCACGTGGGACATCTGGGTTCACGCCTATCTGATCCTCGGCCTCCTCGCGACGGCGAAGGCGCTGGACGAACCTCGCTACGTCGCGGCCGCCCGCCGCATCGGAGATCTGTGCTGGCGGACGTTTTCCGAGGGCGGCATCGCGATCACATCGCTCGGCAACCATCATGGCCTCTCCGCCACGGTGCTGCTCGATCCCGCGGTCGAGTTGTATTTTGCCACGGGCGAACACAGATACCTCGAACTCGCCGGGTTGATTCTGCGGCAGGCGAACGAGGCGCCCGCGCTCGAGCTGCTCCCGCAGGCGCTCGCCGGCACCGACGCGGCCTTCATCGCGACCGGCAAGGCCTACCAGCTCTGCTGGATGCTCGTCGGCCTCGCCAAGCTCCACCGCGCCACGGGCGACGCCGCGCATCTCAACGCCACGTTGCGCCTCTGGGCCGGCATCCGCGAACACCATCTCACGCTCGGCGGCGGACCGTGGGGCGGCGTCGCGCACCGCTCGCGCGAAGTGTTCAACGCCCCCGGCGCCTTTTTCCCGCAGGGCTACGTCGAGACCTGCTCCACCTTCGCGTGGATTCAGCTCAACCGCGAGCTGCTTGCGCTCACCGGGGAGGCGCGTTTCGCCGACGAGATCGAAAAATCCGCCTACAACGACCTGCTCGGCGCGCAGGCTCCGGCGGGCGACAACTGGTGCTATTATTCCTTCCCCAACGGCCGGCGCGTCTACACGACCTACTGGCGCTGCTGCAAATCCAGCGGACCATGGGCGCTCGAGGAGCTGCCGCGGACGGCCTATGGCGTCACGGCGTCGGGCGACCTCGCGGTCAACCTCTACGGCCCGGGTCGCGTCACGCTGGACTCGCCCCGCGCCGGCCCGGTGCAACTCGAGCAGGTGACGCGCTACCCGTTCGACGGCGCCATCCGCCTCGCGGTCACGCCTGGGCGCACCGCACGTTTCGCCGTGCTGGTGCGCATTCCGTCGTGGGCCGACGGCGCGACCGTGCTCGTCAACGACGTCCCTCACCCGATCGCCGCCGCGCCCAACACCTACGCGGCGCTCGACCGGGAGTGGCAGGCGGGCGACATCATCACGCTGCACTTGCCCATGCCGCCGCGCCTCCACCGCCAGGTGCATCGCAACGTGCAGGAATCGCGCGCCCCCGACGGCTCGCCCGTCGCGCAGGAGGTGCTGCGTTACGACTACGCCGCCATCACCCGCGGCCCGCTCGTCTACTCGACGGGACTGATCGACGGCTTCAAGACGGACGAGACCGTGCGCCTGCCCGACACTCCCCATGACCAGTGGCTCACGCTCGGTGCGTCGCTGCCGGGCAGCGACGCACCGAGCGTGCAGCTCGCACCCGTCGGCCGCTCGCCGCTCGTTTTCGCCCCCTACTTCGAGGCCGGCGGCCGGGCCGACGGCGCGTGGCGGCTCACCTGGCTCTCGCTCGCCCCATCGTGATGCGCCGGTGATTTTCGGCTCCTCAGCGGGCCGCGCGCTCGATCACCAGAAAAACGGCGCCCCAGACCGGCTGCCCGTCCGCCCCGAGGAAACGCCCCTCGATGCGGTGGCGCCCGCCGCGGCGCAGCGTGACCTCGAATTTCACGTGCGAGACGCCGGCCGGCGCTTCGCGGGTCCATTGCTCGGTGTCGATCGACAGTCGCGCGGCACGCACCGGCCTCGCGGGTGCGGCGCGAAAAGAACCGTCCAGCGCGGCCTCCGCCTCGGGCGGGAACAGGTAGAGTTTCACCGCATAAGGCCCGTCCGCCGCCGCTTCGATGTTCCAAAACCCGAATTTCGCCGCCGCACCTTCCCGCAACTCACCGATTTCATCGCAGAACGGTCCGTTCCAGTCCGCGCCGGAGAGCGTGGTGATATTTTCGGCGTCGGTGCCCACGACGATGTGATTCGGGCGGCCCATGATGGCCTTGGTCGGCCCGAGCCAAGCCTCGTAATCGGCGCGCAACGCCGCGACGAGTTCGGGATGCCCGGCCGCGATGTCGCGGGTCTGGGCCGGATCGGTGGCTAGATCGTAGAGTTCGCGTCCCTGAATGAGCCGCCACTTGTCGCGCAGGATCGCGCAATCCCACTCCTTGAACTCCACGCCGTATTGCACGAACACCGTGCGCCCGTCGAAACCGCGGGCGTTGCCGGCCAGCAGCGGCGCGAGGCTGCGGCCGTCGAAGGCCACGCCGGGAGGTGCCGGCACTCCGCAGAGTTCCAGCAACGTCGGCGCCAGATCGGTGCCGTGCGTGAGCGTCCCGATGCGGCGCGGCGCCGCCGCGGCGCCGCCGCCCGGCCAGTGCAGGAAAAGCGGCACGCGATGTCCGCCTTCGTAGAGCGCACCCTTCCGGCCGCGCATTCCGGCCCGGTAGTAACCGGTGCGCTCGACCGAGCCGTTGTCGGTCATGTAGACGAGGATGGTGTTTCGCTCCAACCCGCGCTCCGCGAGGAAGCGGCGGAGGCGGCCGACGTTTTCGTCGAGGTTGGCCGCCATGCCGAAAAACGCCGGCAGCACGCCGGGCAGATCCTCGTAGGGCTTTGCGTAGCGGGAGGGGACGTAGTGCGGCTCGTGCGCCGCGGTGGTCGCGAGGTAGACGAAGAACGGCCGCCGCTGACCGGCGATCCACTCCATCGCTTCGCGAAAAAACACGTCGGTGTTGTAGCCGGGGAAACGCGCCGGAGTGCCGTTGCGCCAGTAGACGTCGCCCTCAGCGTCGTTCAGCCAGTGGTCGGCGAGCGAGCTGATACCGAAGCTCTTGTTGTGGATCGTGACCTCGAAGCCGCGCTCGTGCGGCCGGAAGGGATGGTTGTCGCCGAGGTGCCACTTGCCGAAATGCCCCGTGGCGTAGCCGGCGGCGCGCAGCATTTCCGGCAGCATTGGCACCTCGCGCCGGACGATGGAGCGGCCGCCCGCCACCGCGGTCGCGCCGTTGCGAAACGCGCTCAAGCCGGTCATCAACTCGCCGCGCGTGGGGGTGCACATCGGGGCGACATGGTGGTCGTCGAACCGCACGCTCTCGCGCCCGAGCCGGTCGAGCTCCGGGGTGCGCAGCCGCGGATTGCCGTGCAACGAAAGGTCGCCGTAGCCGAGATCGTCCGCGAGCACCACGATGATATTCGGCCGCGGATCCCGGCCCGTCGCGAGGGCGCTCGCCGCCACCGCGATCACCATTCCCAGCAGAAGCGATGTCGTCCGACGGCGCATAGTCGCATTCTACTTCGCCCGCCGGAGGAAACGGTCGATCTCGCGCTTCGTCGGCATCGCAAAGGCCGCGCCCGGTTTGGTGATCGAGAGCGCCGCCACCGCCGTGCCGAACTTCGCCGCGTCGACGACCCGGCCAGTTCGCACGAGCCCGGCGGCGAATCCGCCGCAAAACGCATCGCCCGCCCCGGTGGTGTCGACCACCCGGGAGACGCGACGAGCCGACACCAGCGTCCAGACGCCCGGTTCCGAGACTAGGCAGCCGCGTGCGCCCAGCGTGATGATCACCGTGGGAACGCCGATGCGGCGGCAGAGCCCGTGCATCGCCTCGCCGTCAAACCCGGCCAAATCCGCCTCGCCCAGACCCCGCCCGCGCGTCCCCGGCTTCAAGCGCACAAGCGCCGCGAACTCCGACTCGTTGGGGATGAGGACGTCGACCGCCCGGAGCAGGCCGGGGTCCAAGTCTCCGCGCATGGGGGCGGGATTCAGCACGGTGATGGCACCGTGTCTGCGGGCGTATCGCAGCACGTGGGCCGTGGTCGCGGGATTGGATTCGAGTTGCGTCATCACCACCTTCGCCCCGGCCAGCCACGCCAGCGGCACGTCACGCACCGCGAGCCGCGCATTGGCGCCGGGCTCGATCACGATCTGGTTCTGCCCGGCGGCGTTGAGGACGATGACCGCCGTGCCGGTCGAGTGCTTCGGTTTGCGGGCGAGGCGGCACAGGGTTTTCTCGGCGCGATAGAACCCCTCGACCTCGCGCGCGAAGGCATCCTCTCCCGCCGCACCGACGAACGCCGTGCGCACACCGAGCCGCCCGCAGGCGATCGCCTGGTTGGAGCCTTTGCCGCCCTGGCCCGTGCTCAAGCGGCCCACCACCGTCTGGCCGGCGAGCGGAAACTCCGCGCACCGAAGCGTGAGATCCTGCATGAGGCTGCCGACGACGACGACTGCGGGCGATGGTGACATGGGGGCGGAGGAGACTGCGGATGCCGCCCGGGGAGGCGGCGGACGCAACGAGAGGCAAACGTTTACCTCCCGGAAGGGTCAAGCGAATCCTTTGCGCGCAAACCGGCGCGTCCGCTCAACAGGACTTCCGCACGACCAGCTCGGGCAGCAGCTGCAGGCTCGTCGCCGGGCGCGAGCCGTCTTCGATACGTTTGAGCAGCAACTCCGCCGCGCTCCGGCCCACCTCGTAGGCGGGCTGGCGCACGATCGTCAGCGGCGGATTGAACACGTCGGCCAGCGGGAGGTCGTCGAAACCCACGATGCCGATCTGCCGCGGGATCTTCAGCCCGCGCTCGGCGATCGCCTCGAGGGCTCCGGCCATCATCAGGCCGTTGCAGGCGAACAGCGCCGTCGGCGGATTGGCGTGGCCGAGCAAATCGTGGGCGAGCGTGCGGCCGCTCGCCTGCTTGAAGTCGCCGAAACGCACCAATTCCGGTTTCACCGCCAGTCCCGCTTCTGCGTGGGCATCCTTGTAGCCCCGGAGGCGCTCGCGGCCCGTGGAGGAATCGGCCGGGCCGCCGATCAGGCCGATGCGTTTGTGGCCCTGCGCGATGATGTGCGCCACCGCCTTCAGGGCGCCCGTGTGATTGTCGACCTCCACCTTGTCGACCTCCACCTTGTCGAGCCCGCCGCGCGCCAGGCTGCGGTCGACGCAGACGACCGGCGTGCCGTTCTTCACCACCTGCAGCACCGCTGGGTCGTGCTCGTGGATCGGCGGCAAAATGATTCCGTCGACGAATTCGGCCTGCATCACGTCGAGGTAAAACCGTTCCTTGGCCTCGTCCTCGTCGTAGTTGCACAGCAGCACCGCGAAATTGTTGCGCGAGGCGACGTCCTCCACGCCCCGCGCGAGATCGGCGAAAAACGGATTCTGGATGTTCGGGATGATGAGGCCGAGCAGGTGGCTGGTGGCGGAGCTGGCGCGCAGGCGGCGCGCCACCCGGTTGGGCTTGTAGCCGAGCTCGCGCATCGCTTTCTGCACGCGCGCCTGTGTCTCGGCGCCAATCTTGCCCGTCTGGTTGATCGTGCGGGAGACCGTGGAGATGTTCACGCCGGCCCGGCGCGCAACATCGATGAGGCTGGCGGTTTTCTTAGTGAACGAGGGGGCGGCGGAAGCGGAAGGCACGGAAAAGACTGTCGGCGGGAAGAGGGGGCCGCTATCTAAGGAAGCGTCAATAAATAAGCTTTACAACTAAGGAGACCCGGCAGGGTGGATGATGTAGTTCCATTCACCATGAAAACGCATGGGAGTGATGTTTATTGCAGCCATCTCTTCTTCGGTGACTTTTCTTCCAGTGGCA
>SXGT01630145.1_pt1 | contig 12216 bp, 14 predicted proteins | sample 3176221 | NCBI WGS metagenome assembly SXGT01 (sample SAMN11356862, study PRJNA531348) | freshwater metagenome | isolation source: freshwater sample F1-120 | place: China: Fuxian Lake, Yuxi | collected 2017-12-25
CAAGGATCTGGAACCCGGCAAGTGGGTGAAGGTAGAAGGCTGGGAAGGTATCGAAGGCGCCAGGGCGGAAATCCTTTCCGGCGTCGGGCGATACAAGGCCGCACCCGAAAAGCCGATGTTCTGATTCCGGTCAGCCCTCTGTGGCGCGCGTCCGAACGACCCGCGCCCATTTGCAAAGCACCCAGCCGTGAAGATCTGCCTGCTCTCCGATAGCCATGACAACCGGCGCCTGCTCGAACATGCCGTACAGGATGCCAGGATGCGCGGTGCGGAAGCCGTGTTGCATTGCGGCGACGTGGTGGCACCGACGACGCTGCGGGTGCTGAAGAAATTTGAATTGCCGGTGCATGTCATTCACGGCAACAACACCGGCGATCTCTATGCGATGGCGAAGTTGTCGCACGAGTCGGACAGCGTGGTGCGTTACCACGGCCAGGACGCCACGCTGCATCTGGGTGGGCGTGGAATTTTTCTGGTGCATTACCCGCACTACGCGGCGGCACTGGCCTTGACCGGCGATTACGATCTGGTCTGCTGCGGCCATGATCACAAGGCCAGCATTCATCCAGTCGAAAACGTTCGCGGTGGCGTGACCTATTTGCTCAATCCGGGAACGGTCGGCGGAGTCGGCGCAAAACCCAGTTACATATTGATCGACCTGGAAATAATGACTTTCGAAGTGCATGACGTTCCCGTCGAACCCGGCGAAGCCTGCAATACGCCACCGGTCACCGTACATGGCTGATCTACACCACCTGAATCTTCGATAGTTTCCAGCCACTGACAGCAACTCTGCGGTCATTTGCACGCGGTGATGGCAGAAGCCGGCAGGCTGCGGGATAACCGAAAATTTCAAGTGAAAAAACGCCCGCTGCTAAACATTCCTCAATTCCTGCCGTATAAATAAACACTGAAAAAGGAAATTTCTGGGGGGCTTTGGTCATGGCATGGAAGAATTTTCTGCAAATCCTGTCGTTCGGATTGATTCTATCGGCGGCGGCGGCATCCTCCCGCGACCTAGATGAAGTCAGACAAGCTGGTGCACTCCGGCATTTGGGAATTCCTTACGCCAATTTCGTCACCGGCAGCGGCGATGGACTTGATGTCGAACTGATGCAAGGTTTCGCGCGGCACATTGGCGTCAGATATGAGTTCATCAAAACGGACTGGAACAATGCCTTCGGCGACCTTACCGGCCGCAATGCCAAGCGCAAAGACGACGGTATTCAGTGGCTTGGCGAGGTTGCTGTGCGAGGCGATGTATTGGCGAGCGGCATTACGACGCTTGCTTGGCGAGCGAAGCTGGTGGACTTTTCGGATCCTACCTTTCCATCCGGGGTCTGGCTGATCGCACGCGCCCAGTCCAATTTACGCCCCATCAATCCATCCGGCAGTCTCGATTCGGATATCCGCAACCTGAAGCAGTTGATGCGGGGGAGAAGCGTACTGGCCCTGGAGAATACCTGCCTGGACCCGGGTCTCTACGACATCGCGGGCACCGGCGCCAAGATAAAACTGGCCAACAGTACATTGCAGTTGAACGAAATGGCACCCGCCGTGCTGAACGGCATTGCCGAGACCACGCTGCTTGATGTACCTGATGCGCTGATCGCGCTCGACAAATGGCCTGGCGAACTGAAAGTCATCGGCCCGGTCTCCGGCAAACAACAGATGTCTGTTGCATTCAGAAAATCCTCTCCCAAGCTGCGCGCGGCATTCAACCAATATCTGGAAAAAATCCGGCGCGACGGCAGCTATGTAAAACTGGTGCAGCGTTACTATCCCGGCGTGTTTGACTATTACCGGGACTTCTTTGTTGCCCGATGAGCCAGATTGCCGGCCAGTACCGGCTTTCCCCTTTCAAGGACAGGATAGGCCGGTTAGCGGGTCCGCTGCTGATCCTTTACATGCTGCTGCTGCTGGGTGTCACATCTCTCGCGCAACGCGACTTTCGGTCTTCCTATACAACGCAGCTTCAGCTTGATCTGGACAAGCGGGCTGCTGCGCTGTCCTACTTCTACCAGGAACGTATCAATGACATTCGAACGTTGTCCAGCGACAGCGCGCTCGAAGCCTACTTCGCCAACGAGGCACTGGGCATGTCAATGGAATACGGATTACGCGCCAGTCTGCTCAAGGCAAGCCGCATCCTGCGCGAGAAGGCCGAGGCCACAACACTTGGCGGCCAGACGGTTTTCTCCCGCATCGTCTTCACGCGAATGGATTCCAGCATTCTGCTGGATACCAGCAATGACACACTGCGAGCAGGCCGATTTCCCGTCCTCGCCTCGCAGACAACCCAGGAAGTCGAAATCATTGCCGATGCAAATACTGTAGTCCTGTCGCAACCCTATCTTTACAAAGGGAAGATGCACGGGCGTCTGCTGGCTTTCGTCAACCATGAACAGGCTTTTCGCCAATTGGTCTATGAAGGCAGCAGTCCCGCTGCCTCGCGTATCGTTCTCCTGATCGAAGGACGCACTGCCGCATCCATCGACAAGCGCCCGGGTTCGATACGGGTTCAGGCCGGAGTGAAAGCAACGCCATTCCGGCTGGAGGCACATTACTACCCAACCGGAATGACCAGTTATCTCACCTCGGGCTGGTCAAGTGCGCTGCTGGCACTGCTTACCGTGTTCATCCTGGCCGGGGTCGCCATTGCAAAGCGCATCCGTAGCCAGAACTCCATTCTTTACGGCCGCTTTGAGGAGTCGGCCAGACACCGCGAATTGCTGCACCAGCAGAACCGGCAATTGCAGGAAGAAATTCACAAACGGCAGGATTACGAAGCGCTTCTCTCCAGACAGGCGAATTTTGATGAGTTGACCGGTCTTCCCAATCGGTCGCTGGGTATGGAACGCATGTCCCAAGCACTTGCGAACCAGCAGGCGGTAGACGAACTTGTCGTGGTCCTGCTGGTCGACCTGGACCGTTTCAAGCAGGTCAACGATACCCTGGGCCACGCTGCCGGCGATCGCTTGCTGGTCGAAGCAGCACAACGGTTGCTCGATTCAGTCAGGGAAAGCGATACCGTAGCTCGCCTTGGCGGCGACGAATTCATGATCCTGTTGCCGGCCCTGAATAAACGCGAAAGCGCCGGGCTGATCTGCCGCAAGATTCTGGATAGCTTTTCCTTGCCGTTCGTCACTGCCAACTACGAGTTCTTCCTGACCACCAGTATTGGTGTGGCAATCGCCCCAGATGACGGTGACGATCCGCATACATTGCTGAAAAACGCAGACATCGCACTCTACAAGGCAAAGGACGAGGGCCGAAACACGCTGCGTTTCTTCACCCCGGAAATGAACGAGCGCCTGAAGGCCCGGCAAAGCATGGAAAATCTGCTGATCCATGCGCTGGAGCGAAACGAGCTGTTCCTGCTCTATCAGCCAGTCGTCTGCGTGACGGACCCGATCATCATTGGTGCGGAGGCACTGCTGCGCTGGCGCAACTCGGCACTTGGCCTGGTATCGCCGGACCAATTCATCCCCTTGTGCGAAGACATGGGCATCATTGAGGAAATCGGCGAATGGGTGTTGATTCAGGCCTGTAACCAGGCAAGCCATTGGCAATCCATCGGCCCGTTGCGGCTTTCGGTCAATATCTCGAGCGTCCAGTTACGCGTCCCCGGGACGTTTCTGGAAATGGTCGGCGGCATTCTGAAACGCAGCGGATTGCCGGCAAGCAACCTTGAGCTGGAGGTTACCGAGCGAGTGGTTCTTGATGACTCCAGTACCAATCAATCGGTATTGCGTGGACTCGACTCGCTTGGTGTGCGGCTTTCCATTGATGACTTCGTCACCGGCTTCTCCGCACTGGGGTATCTGAAAAAATTCCCCTTCGACACGTTGAAAATCGACAAATCCTTTGTCCATGACCTACCCCACGACGCAGGCAGCGTCGCGCTGGCGCGAGCAATTCTGGCCATGGCGCATGCACTTGGCCTGGATGTAATTGCAGAAGGCATTGAAAACTCCGCACAAGCCGACTTCCTGGCAAGTCAGCACTGTGATTTTGCTCAGGGCTACCACTTCCACAAACCCATGCCTGCAGAAGATCTGACCGCATTGCTCAGCGCACAATCGTCAAAGCATTCGACATCCCATAATTCAGCAGCAGTGCGATAGCGTTCATGGCCGCGCAACCCGGCCCGACAGGATGCGCGGCGGCCGGAAATAGCGTTGATCGGAATAAAGCATGGTTTGTTCATGCTCAGGCCACCAGCCCGGGATACCCAATACCGGAAGCGGAAACATGGCCACCGGCCGCACAAGGTCATAGTCACGCCATCGCTGCGCGATGACCTCGTCCAGTGCGTCAAGCGATGTATCCGGCCGCATCTCAAGGTACAGACATTTTGCAGTGATGCCGGGCCAGGGAATCAGCAACTTCTCCAGCACGGCATGGCCGACGGTGTAAACCTTGAAACGACACCATTCCGCCCTGCGCAGAAGCATCGCTTCGCGCCAGCGCCGCGCGGCCAGCAGGTTGGCAAGGCCGGGATCTTCACCCACCAGAACCAGCCCGCTCTCATCGAACAAAGTCGCCGCATCCGAAGGAACGTCGCGATTTCCGGATTGCCGCAGACCAGATTGATGCACCGCGTTCAAGGCGGCTTTAGTCCGGGGGAACGCCAGCCAGGTCAATGCATTGAACAGATCGTGCCAATTGCATTCGCGACTTGGTACCTGCCCGGTTGTGTAAATTCCGGCTTCATATTCGTACTGTCCGCATGACGAAGCCTGCGCGGCGAACTGTACTGGCAAGCCAAGCGTGTTGCGCAAGTTCCGGTCTGTCGCACAGGCATTGAGTTGCGCCAACTCGGGCCAGTCAGGGCCAAGCAGGCGACCCAGCCAGGGCGACAGATGCGCGAACGGCGCAGCGCTCGCGAAATCCGTTCGCCAGGTTGCCGTCACACCTTCAACTCCGCCAGTTGCGCGCGAAAGCGACGCGTCAATGGGTGATCGCTGCCCAGCATCTCGAACAGGGCAAGCAAAGCGCGGCGGCCGATATCCTCCCGAAACGCAGGAGCCAGACGCGTAATTTCGAGCAATCCAATCAGCGCCTGCTCGGGTTGGTCGTCAAACAAGGCTTGTGCCGCCTGAGTCAGGCGGGCGGCAGGCGTGTCGCCATCCGCCACATGCACCTGTTCGGCAGCCTGGATCAATTCCAGATGCACTAAAAAATTGGCAATATTGTTTTGTGCGCGCGCCGTCGCCGGCAAACTCGATAGCAGCGCCAGGGCTTCATGCGGCCGTCCCACCAGGGTCAACAACTTGGCCAGGTCGGCAGCCACCGCCAGATCCGACGGGCTTTCCACGGCAATCCGGGCCAGCAAAGCAATCGCCCCCTCGCTGTCACCTTCCTGATGCAGACGCAACGCGGCCATGCGCAACCGGTCTTGATCGTTGGCGAGATACTGTCCAAGTGCAGCGCGAAAAATGGCATCGCTCTCGGCGCCATGGATGGTATGAACGACTTCGCCGTGCAGGAAGAACTTCACTGTGGGCACACTGGTCACGCCCAGTTCGCGAGCGCGTCGGCCGAGTTCTTCCGTATTGACCATGACCAGAAGAAAACGGCCGCCATATTCCGCTGCAAGCGTGACCAACCTTGGCATCAGCATCATGCATGGCCCAGCCCGAGGCGACCAGAAATTCGCCATCACCAGGCCTCGCATCGAGTTGCCGACGATCAGCTGCTCGAAGTTTTCGCGGGTTGCATCAAACACATAAGGAGAAAGTGACATAAACTGGCCTAATAACCCCAAAGCTGGCTCCAGCCGATCTTTGACCAGGCTGGATCAAGATTGACCGTGTGGCGTATTGCGTGCTCACGGGTTTCCAGATTCCGCTCACGCGGAGATTCGAAGGCGCGGCCACGCGCATCAATAAAACTGACCGCAAAGCGAACCCTGCCGTTGCGGCCTGGCCGCGTAACGCATGCATATTCGCGATTCGCCAGACGCACCAGCGTCCCGGGTGGATACATGCCCATCCGGCGCAGCAGCAGACTGGCGACCTGGGTATCGAGAGTAGCGCGCTCGGCACCGAACAATTCCCGGGCAGCAAAACGGGCCGATTTGGGCGGACGAAAATGGCGGGCATTGACCTTGGTGCAATAGACGTCGGCGACGCGCAGAATTCGTGCCGGCAAGGCAATCTGCGCCCCATCAAGGCTGGCCGGGTAACCGCTGCCATCCATGTTTTCATGATGTTGGCGCACTGCATCGAGCCAATCCTTGTCTGTCACACCGACGCGTTCAAGCATGTCTGCGGCATCGTCAGGATGCACCCGCAGTCGTTTCCAGTCTTCCCCGGTCACATAACCGCCCTGGTTGTAAAGGCGCTCATGCAACGACATATCCGACATATTCATGGTTAATGCCGCTGCAGCCAGGCTTTCCGCCCGTGCTTCGGAAAAATCCATCTGATCTGCCAGCAAAACCGAAATGAACAATGCATGCAAACTATGGTTCAGGCAGAGTGGCGCGACAGACACCAGGCGTGGATAGCCGAGACAGACATCCGGATCCATGCGAAACAATGCCATGAAGGCACGCGCCAACAGACGCAATTCTTCCGCTGACTTGCCCTTCTCCGGCCCTGCCAGCAAGACTGCGGCATGATGAGCCAAATCACGCAGACGTTGTGGCAACTGAGTCGATTCCGAACCCGATGCCGTCTGCTGATACAAGGGGCGGGACGCCAATTTCCGGAACAACACGATGTCCGTCACCTGCATGCCGGCCTTGGCCAGCAGAACACCGGCCTCGCTGTAAAGATCGCAGGGCAGTGGTTGGCCGATCAATGTCGGGTCGAGGTGAACCGGGTGTAGCAAGGCAAGTCCGACGTCTTAAACGATGATATGCCGGAGTATCATGCAATGCATGCAACCGTGGGAGTCCCAACATGACCGTACATGCTTTGAATGATCAAGAAGTCCGCCTGCTAAGAGAAGAAGTCGAGTTGCTGATGGCAGAACGCCAGAAGTTGTTGCAGGTGACGGGCGCCGCTGCTGTTCTGGTCGCCAACCTTGACTCCGAGACCCTGCCTCAGGATCAGGACACCATTGACGCAGCCGAAGTTCTGGCGGAAAGCTTGAACGGTTTGAGCGAAGAGACGCTCAAGGATGCACTGGACTCAGTTCGCGCCGAATTCGATCCCGAGGGCCCGCAAGAGGGTCTGCATGTGAACTGAACTGCTCCGGACAGCCCGAATTACATATTCGGTGTTTCGGCCAGAATCAGGTCATACATTTCCCAGGATAAACGCGCGTCTTCCGGGCTGACCTTACGCACCGCCTGGCCAACGCTCACCATGACGTAATCCCCGATCGACGGCAGATCGTCCTGCAACATGAACAGGGAAATCTCACGAAAAATTCCGCGCGCTTCGCAGCTTGCATTCAATCCGTTGACAGTAGTGATACGCATGGGAACAGCCAGACACATGATCAGATCTCGATTTGTGGTAAAAATTGATCGCCTCCAAGGCGGTCGAAAAAGAGTATAAGTGATTGAAAGCAGACGAGATAGTCCTAATTTCCCTGGAAAATATTCTGGCAAATCAATAACTTGATCATTTTGCTGGGTTGTTTTTGCTGCAACTGCGAATTAACATGGATGCATCATGCGTACCCTGATTTTGGGCATAGGTAATACCCTGCTGACCGATGAAGGCGTCGGTATTCATGTTTTGCAGGCGCTGGAACCCGGTTTGGCCGGTTTCCCAGATATAACGCTCATGGATGGCGGCACACTGTCATTCACGCTTGCCGGCCCGATTGAGGAAGCCGATGCCCTGATCGTGGTCGATGCGGCCAATATCAAATCCGCCCCCGGTGCATGGAAAATGTTCGAGGGCGAAGAAATGGATGCCTTCCTGACAAGCAACCGCAAATCGACGGTTCATGAAGTTGGGCTCACCGATCTGCGCGCCATCGCAATTCTTGCCGGACATTGGCCTGAAAAACGCGCCATGCTGGCGATCCAGCCAGGCATCGTCGACTGGGGCGAGCAAGCGACCCCGGCAGTAGCTGCCGCGATCCCTCCGGTCTGTGCCGCGATTCATGAATTACTCAAGGTTTGGAACCATGCCGCTTGATGCCATCCCAGTCGTGGTAATCAACGCTTCAGAAAATTTTGCCGCCGCCGATAACGGGCTGTCCGGCAACGCGCCGGTACTGTTGCGTGAAATCGCCGAACTCGCGCACCGATTGCTCGACTCCGGTGAAGCATCCGCAATTGACCTGCGCGCTTTACCGCTGACACCCGCAGATCTCGAGTGGTTGCGGGAAACCCTGGGGCAGGGGCAGGTCGTGGCAACGCTTGAAGCCGAAGGCGAGTCGACATTGAGCGAGACGGTTTGTCCTGGAGTCTGGTGGGTGACGCACCACAATGAAAACGGTGCCGTCGCATCTGAATTCATCGAAGTAACGTATGTTCCGGAGTTGCTGAAAGCGCATCCGGATGATGTAAAAATCGGATTAGAACATCTTGAATTACTGATTTCTGATCTAAATTGAACTAACCTGAATTTCCGCAGTTGTGTTCTGAGCCAGGAGGCGAAGCATCATGCATGGTCCATTGATCGACACACTCGCGCGGCAAGGCATTACCCGCCGCACATTCATGAAATATTGCGCCACGCTGGCGTCCATGATGGCGCTGCCGCCTGCTGCCGGCCGCGCCATGGCGGAAGCGATGGCCTCGGCACCGGCGGCAACCAAGCGACCTTCGGTCATCTGGTTGCCGTTCCAGGAATGTACGGGATGCACCGAATCCATCACACGATCGCATTCGCCGACCCTGGAAGGCCTGATTTTCGACGCGATTTCGCTGGATTATCAGGAAACGCTGATGGCGGCAGCCGGGCATCAGGCGGAAGAGGCCTTGCATGCCGCCATGAAGGCCAATGAAGGCAAATACCTGCTGATCGTCGATGGCTCGATTCCGCTGGGTCTGGATGGCGCCTATTCCTGCATCGCCGGCAAATCGAACCTGGAAACCCTGAAGGAAGTCGCCAAGGGTGCGGCAGCCATCGTAGCCATGGGTTCGTGCGCAGCGTTTGGCGGCATTCCCAAGGCCAATCCGAATCCGACCAATGCTGTCTCGGTTTCCGATGTCATCAAGGACAAACCCATCATCAACATTCCTGGTTGCCCACCCATTCCGGTCGTGATGACCGGCGTGCTGGCGCACTACCTGACCTTCGGCACGTTGCCTGAAATGGACAACAAAGGGCGTCCGAAAGCCTTCTACGGCGAAACCATCCACGACCGTTGCTATCGTCGCCCGTTCTACGACCAGGGCAAGTTTGCCAAGACCTTCGACGATGAAGGCGCGCGCAACGGCTGGTGCCTTTTCGAACTGGGCTGCAAGGGACCGGTCACCTACAACGCCTGCGCCACCGTCAAGTGGAACGGCGGCACTTCCTGGCCAGTGGAATCGGGGCACGGCTGCCTGGGCTGCTCGGAACCGGATTTCTGGGATGGCGGCGGTTTCTACAAGGCACTGTCGATGCCTGCCGATCCGCTCAAGATCGCGTCCACCGCCGCGATGGTTGGCGCGGCCGCCGGTGTGGCAATCAGCTTCGCCAATCGCGGCAAGAAGAGCGCTGCCAAATCCGCCCATGAAACAACGACCTTGGCCGATCTGGAGAAATGATCATGAATGACATGCAATTATTGACCTGGGTTCGCGGCGCCGGACTGGATATTGCCGTGAGCATTTTTCTGCTGGGCGTCCTTTGGCGCCTGATCGAAATCTATTCACTTGGTCGCAAGAAGGACTTGACCGCACCGCGCCAGGTTGCCGGCGCATCCGGCTGGCATACGATCTTCCGCCGCACCATCCCGGCTGACGGCATGCTGAAGCGCTCACCGGTGAGCTACATCGGCGGCTTTACCTTCCATATAGGCCTGGCCATCGTGGTTTTTCTGTTCGCCCCGCATATCCTGTTGATCAAGAATCTTACCGGCCTGTCCTGGCCGGGCTTGCCCTCGCAGTTCATTGATCTGGTCGCCGTCGTGACCATGGCGGCAATGGTCGTTGTGCTGGTTGACCGCATCAACAAGCCGGTGAAACGCTATCTCAGCACCTTCAGCGACTGGTTTACCTGGACCCTGACATTCCTGCATGTGCTGACCGGCTGGATGGCTGTGCAGCATCTGCTGCTGCCTTACACGACGATGCTGGCGATTCACATCCTTACTGTGGAATTGTTGCTGGTAGTCCTTCCCTTTACCAAGCTGTTCCATGCCTTCACCACATTCGGGTCGCGTTGGTATAGCGGCGTGATCAACGGTCATAAAGGAGTAGCGGTATGAGCGCGTCATTGGAAAAAGGCGTCCGTGTACTCAAGGAAATCATCGACGCACCCATCGCCAGTTATTTCAACAGTTGCGTGCATTGCGGCCTGTGTGCCGAAGCCTGCCTGTTCTACACGGAAACCGGCGACCCCAAATACACCCCGATCCACAAACTGGAGCCTCTGCGTCGCATATACGAGCAGGAATACACGCTACTTGGCCGCCTCGGCAAGATGGTGGGTCTGTCCAAGCCGGTAACGGATGACGAACTGGAAGAATGGAAGGAACTGGTCTACAACTCCTGCACCTTGTGCGGCCGCTGCTCGGTAGTTTGCCCGGTCGGTAATGACATCGTTTACATGGTGCGCAAGTTCCGTGAAGGGATGTCGGCTTCCGGCCATGCGCCAGTGGGGATCATCGGCGCGGTCAACCGCACCGTCACCATCGGCAGCCCGATGGGCGTCAAATTGCCGGCTGTGAAAGCACAGATGAAGCACGTCGAGGAAGACTACGGCCTGCCGATCCCGCTCGACGCCGAAGGCGCCGAGTACATGGTCATGCTGTCCTCGATGGAGATCATCAACTTCCCGGAGTACTTGGGCGCAATCGCCAAGATCATGCACCAGGCCGGCAAGACCTGGACCCTGTGCTCAACCGCGTTCGAGGCAACCAACGCCGGCATGCAGATCGGCAACTCGGATCTGGCCAAACTCCTGGTTTCACGCATTGTCGATGGTGCCGAGAAACTGAAGGTCAAGACCGTGATCAGCCCGGAATGCGGCCATGCGTATACCGCGTTGCGTTGGGAAGGCGCCAACCTGATCGGGCGGCCGTTCACCTTCAAGGTGCAGCACATCATCGAGGTGCTGGGCGAATTCCAGGAACAGGGACTGCTCAAGACCGAAGGTTTCGAAACCGACAAACTGACCTTCCACGACCCCTGCCAACTGGCTCGGCGAGGTGGTGTCATCAAACAGCAACGCAACCTGATGAACATGGTTGCCAAGAACTTTGTCGAAATGCCCGATGCCGGTTTCATGAACTGGTGTTGCGGCGGCGGCGGCGGGGCTTCAGCAATCGAGGAAGGCGAAGAATTACGGCTGGAAGCTTTCAAGAAGAAGAAATCGCAACTTGACACGGTGAAGCCGGATCGTCTGGTTACCGCCTGCGCCAACTGTCGCATTGTTCTGGAAGAAGGCTTGGAGCATTACCAGATGGATATCCCGGTAGTCGGCTTGACCGAGATGATCGCCGAACACATTCCGGATCAGACTGGCCAGAAAGGAGCTTGAAGCCATGACCATCAGCAATGACAAGGATTTCAAGTCGGCCCTGGCTGGGCTCACCACGGCGCAGCAGCGTCAAGTTGCCGCGCGTTTTGTGCAACGTGTTTTCTCGCTCTCCAACGATGTGCGCGTCAAGGCCACGCTGGATGCCGCTGCGCGGGCCGATATCAGCGATGCCGAGTTGACGGTGGTTTCGCAGGCCGCCAACTCCGCACGGGTGGAAAGTTTCACCCAGTGCGGCAAGGAAACCGACTGGAGCGCGCAAGCCGGCCACTTTGTTGCAAAGGCCGCCGTGGCTTGCGTCAAAGTCGCCGAAGCCGGAGCCAGTCCTGCCTGGGATGCCGCCATGCAGGCACGCATGGCACGTACCTGCGAGACCGTCGCAACCGGTGAAGGCACCGAAAACCGCGAAGCCGAGGAGCAATATCGCATCCTCGAAGCATTCCTGAATCAGTGAGACAAGGACACAGACCATGACCACAGCACAACGCGTCGTTGTCGACCCCATCACCCGCATCGAGGGTCACCTGCGCATCGAAGCCGAAACCGATGCCAGCGGCAAAATCACCAGCGCCTTTTCCGCCGGCACTATGGTGCGCGGCATTGAAATCATTCTGCG
>SXGT01680096.1_pt1 | contig 12216 bp, 7 predicted proteins | sample 3176221 | NCBI WGS metagenome assembly SXGT01 (sample SAMN11356862, study PRJNA531348) | freshwater metagenome | isolation source: freshwater sample F1-120 | place: China: Fuxian Lake, Yuxi | collected 2017-12-25
CGCCGTGTGGCGCCCTTCGTGCATTCGACAGGGGGACGACGCAGCGGAGCCCGTTGCATCCCCTCGCCGCGGTCGGAACGACGCGTGGCGGCGTCCCGAGAGGTCTGAGGTGGAAACGCCGAAGGGCGCCGTGTGGCGCCCTTCGTGCATTCGACAGGGGGACGACGCAGCGGAGCCCGTTGCATCCCCTCGCCGCGGTCGGAACGACGCGTGGCGGCGTCCCGAGAGGTCTGAGGTAGCTCGCCCCGCAGGGGCGATCTACCTCAGTTCACGCCGAGCAACAGGTCGACGGCGTTCGCCATCCACCAGCCGAACGGGTTGCCGCCCGGGGTCAGCGTCGCGCTCTGCGCGCGGACCGTCAGGCCCGAGGCCGACGGCACGTTCGGGATCGACCACGAGGCCGTGCCCGAGCTGCCGACGATCGGGAACGTGCCCATCAGGTCCAGGTTCACGTAGAGCGTGCAGCCCGTCATGCCCAGGAAGCCGAGGTCCGCACCCGGGTTGACCGGGTTGGTCGACAGGATCATCAGGCCGCCGAGCGTGCCAGCCGGCGCGTTCGAGGTGACGAGGTTGACCGTGCTGCCGAGCACCGGACGGTTCGACGCGGCCAGCGCGACGCCCGGGGTCGGACCCGACTCCGGCGTGCACAGGGCCAGCGGGCCAGCCGCGATCGACGCCGAGATGTCGATCGAACCCGGATCCCCGGCGTTGCCACCGCGGCTCCAGCCGACCGTCGTCGCCGTCGTGCCCGCGACCGCCTGGTAGATCACGTGCACCGTGCCGCTCGGGAAGAACTGCAGCTGGAAGGTGACCGTGCCACCGCCGCTGAAGTTGTTCACCGCGTTGTAGGTGACGACCGCGCGCGTGGCGTTGGCGTCATAGCGGACCTGACCACCCGTACCCGGGTTCAGGTCGCGCCACAGGCCAGCCCACGTCGGCGCGCCCGTCAGCAGGGCCGTGCCCGACGGCTGGTAGCTCGTGTTGTTGCCCGACGCCGACACGAAGCCGTTCGAGCAGATCCACAGGTTGTTGGTCGAACCGCCGTTGTAGGGCAGCGTGAACGGCAGCGCTTGGGTGCTGCCGGTGTCGTCGCCGAGCGTCAGCGTGGTGCCGGCCGGCGGGATCCAGCTGCCCTGCAGCGAGCGCAGCTGGTAGCCGCTGCCCGTGTTCTCGATGGTGAACCCGGAGTTCGCCAGGTCGAAGCTGTTCTCGTAGAAGCTGCCGAAGCAGCCGGGCGTGCTGCCGCAGCCGGTGCCGACCGGCGTCGACTGGGCGAACGTCGAACCGCTCGGCGCCTTGGCGCCGACCACGACCGACAACGCCCCGGGGCCGACGCGCGCCTGGTCCAGCGCGACCGACGACGAGCCGGGCGCGAAGTTGGCGTCGAACCCGAAGTTGTAGATGGTGTTCCAGTTCATCGGGTTGTTGGCCGGGGCCGTGAACACGATCTCGTTGCCGATGCGCGCGGCAGTCCAGTTGTTCAGCGCGTTGTTGTCGATGTCGCGGAACGTGAAGTTCGAGGCCGTGGCGCCGGCGTCGATCGGGATGCGCAGCGTCGCGCCGCCCCGGTTGTTGTCGACGTTGTGGACCGCGTACTCGTAGTGGTAGATGCCGCCGCCGAGCGGCGTGACCTTGTTGGCCACGAAGAAGCGGCCGTCGTCGTTGCCGTTGCTGCCGCTGTTGACCTCGGCGCCCGGCCAACGCTGCAGGATCGAGCCGTAGGCCTGGCCGACCGCGTTGTTGGGGAAGGTCCACGAGGTGCCTGTCCAGGCCGGGTTGAAACCGCGCGAAGCGAGGTTGTCGCCGCGGTTGGCCATCGCCTCGCCGCGGTGGATCAACTGGATGCCATAGAAGTAGGCGGCGCCCGGGGTCAGCAGATCCTGCTCGTTGACGGTGACGCGGTTCTCGACCGAGTCGCTCGAGAAGACCGCCTGGTTCAAGCTGCGCACGCCGTCGGCGGCCGCCGGGAAGCCAGCCTGGGCCGGGTCACCGACGTCGAAGTAGCTGCCGACCGGGTTCCACGTGCCGAGCCACGGGTCGATCTCGACGGGCGGGCCGAGCCAGACGCGGTCGGCGTTGTTGCCGGCCCCGTAGGTGTCGGAGCAGTTCAGGCCCATCAGCGAACCGGTGCCCGGGTTCACGCACGTGCCGCAGGCGCCGTTGAAGTTGGTCGACGTGAACGCGTGCTTGCAGTAGCTCCAGTCGCTGATCTGGTGGATGCGGTCGCCGACGACGCGCACGATGATGAACCCGAACATGGGGTGGTTCGGCTGCATCGCGGCTTGCCACGGGATCACGACGGAGCCCGGGTTGCACATCGTGTTCAACATGGCCATGCCGGCCTGGCCGTTCGGGTGCGCCGCGCCGCGGCGCCCGTAGTAGGTCAGGTCGTCCACGTGGGTGAGGCGACCATCGAGGCCGGGCACCACGTTCGACTGCGCGGCGAGGCTGCAGGCGAGGGCCATCAGGGAGAACAGCGCGTTTCGTTTCATGGGAGGCGTCAGCGGAAAGGCCGGGCAGGGAACCGGCTGGGACAAGGCAAGCGCACACTAACGATAGCTCGCACCGTGACAAGGCCTGGGCCAACCGGCCGCGCGGCGTGGTCGGCGTGCACGATCGCCCGCAATCCGGGCGGCAGCCTTGCACCAGAACGAGACGGACCGTCACTTCCCATGACCATGCTCCGCTCGACCTCGCTCGCTCTCGCCGCGAGCTGCCTATGCGGCCTTGCGACCGCACAGACGCGCTTGCTACGGCATCCCGACGTACACGGCGATCGCGTCGTCTTCACCTACGGCGGCGACCTGTGGCTGGCGCCGCTGCAAGGTGGGACGGCGACGCGCTTGACCTCGGCACCGGGCGTCGAGCTGTTCGCGAAGTTCTCGCCGGACGGCCGCTGGATCGCGTTCACCGGCCAGATCGACGGCGACGAACAGGTCTACGTCGTGCGCAGCGACGGCGGCGAACCGCGCCAGCTGACGTGGTATCCAGCACGCGGGCCGCTGCCGGCGCGCTGGGGCTACGACCACCAGGTCCACGGCTGGACGCCGGACGGCTCGGCGGTGCTGTTCCGCAGCCTGCGCCAGGGTTTCGCGCCGGGCCAAGGCCGGCTCTACACGGTGGCGATGCCGACCGCGGCGCGCCAGCGCGGCGCCCTGGCGACGCCGCTGCCGATGCCGCGCGCCGGTGCTGGCGAGTTCTCGCCGGACGGCACGCAGATCGTCTACTCGCCTCTCTTCCGCGACTTCCGCACCTGGAAGCGCTACCAGGGCGGTTGGGCGCAGGATCTCTACACGTTCGATCCGGTGTCGCTGCGCACGACCAACATCAGCGACCACCCGCGCACCGACCGCGACCCGATGTGGATCGACGACCGCATCTGGTTCGTCAGCGACCGCAGCGGCACGTTGAACCTGTGGTCGCACGATCCGGCGACGCGCACCACGCACCAGGAAGCCGACGGCCTGCAGTGGGACGTGCGCTGGGCCAGCGCCGGCGGCCCGCAGGACCACCGCATCGTCTACGAGAAGGGCTTCGAGCTGTGCTGGTTCGACACGCGCACACGCAGCGAACAGGCGATCTCGATCCGCGTGCCCGACGAAGGCCTGCTGGTGCGCCGCCGCCGCGTCGCGGCGCAGGACCTCGTCGAGAGCCTGGCGCTGGGCCCCAGCGGCCGCCGCGCCGTGTTCTGCGCCCGCGGCGAGGTGCTGACGGTGCCGCGCGAACACGGCGACGTGCGCAACCTGACGCGCACGCCGGGCGCGCACGACAAGCACGCGGCGTTCTCGCCGGACGGCACCACCGTCGCGTTCGTCAGCGACCGCACCGGCGAGGAGCAGCTGTGGCTCGTCGACCACAAGGGCGAACAGGCACCGCGCCAGCTGACGCAGGGACTGCAGCGTTTCCTCTACGCGCCGAAGTGGTCGCCGGACGGCCGCTGGCTCGCGTTCTCCGATGCCGAGGGTGTGCTGCGGATCGCCGACGCCACCACCGGCGAACTGGTCCAGGTCGCCGACGAAGCGCACGGCGCGCTGCACGACTTCACCTGGGCGCCGGGCTCGGACTGGCTGGCGTTCACGCTGCAGCGCCCGACCGGCTGCCGGCAGATCCACCTCTACGAACGCGCGACGCGGCAGACGCACCTCGTGTCGCAAGCGCTGGCCGACGACCGCTCGCCGGCGTTCGACGAACGCGGCGAACGGCTGTTCTTCCTCGGCCTGCGCAGCCACGACCCGCGCCTCGCCGAGCACCACGAAGCGGACTTCCAGCTCGACCGTGCGTTCGGCGTCTACGCGCTGGCGCTGCACAAGGACCTCGGGCCGCTGCTGCCGGTGCGCAGCGACGAAGCCCCCGCCGAAGACGCTGCGGCGCCCCCTTCGCCTGCGAACGCTCCCACCACGCTGCCGCCGGCCGCGACGCGCATCGACCTCGACGGCCTCGCCGCGCGGATCGAGCGCCTGCCGCTGCCGTTCGACGACTACGTCGGGCTCACCTGCGGCAACGGCCACCTGCTGTGCCTGGTGCGGGCACTGCGCCATCCGGGCCGCGACGACGATCCACCGGCGTCGGTGCGCGCGTTCGCCTTGGCGAGCCGCAAGGCCGGCACCATCGCCGACGCGGTCACCGGCGTCGCCGTGTCGCCCGATCGCACGCACCTGCTGCTGCAGACCAAGGACGGCTACGAGGTGCGGCCGTTCGCACTCGACGGCGACGGCGGCAGCAAGGCCGGCACCCGTCTCGACCTCTCCGAGCTGGTCGTCGACAGCGTGCCGGCCGACGAGCACTGGCAGATCTTCCACGAGGTCTGGCGGCGCTACCGCGACTTCTTCTACGTCGCCAACATGCATGGCCACGACTGGGAGGCGCTGCGCGACAAGTATGCGCCGCTGGTCGCGCACGTGCGCCACCGCAGCGACCTCGACTGCGTGCTCGGCGAGATGATCGCCGAACTGAACGTCGGCCACGCCTACGTCGCCAGCAGCGATCCCACGGCGCCGCCGCGGCCGCGCACGGCGCTGCTCGGCGTCGAGTTCAGCTTCGACCAGAACAGCGGCCGCTACCGCATCGACGAGGTGCTCGCCGGCCGCAACGACGACCCCGGTTGCCGGTCGCCGGCGACGGCCCTCGGCGTGCAGCTCGCCGCCGGCGACTACGTGCTGGCGATCGACGGCGAGGACCTGCTGCCCGAGGTCGAGCCGTACCGCCTGCTGCGCGGCAAACGCGATCGCGCCGTCACGCTGACCGTCAACCGCCGGCCACAGCAGGACGGTGCGCGCCAGGTGGTGCTGCAACCGATCGGCGACGAGAGCCGCCTGCGCCACCACGCCTACGTCGAACGCTGCCGCCAGCAGGTCGCCTCCCGCAGCGACGGCCAGCTCGGCTACGTGCATCTGCCCGACATGGGCCCGGCCGGCCTGCGCGAGTTCGTGCGCCAGTACTACCCGCAGCGCGACCGCCAGGGCCTGGTGATCGACATCCGCGGCAACGGCGGCGGCTTCGTCTCGCAGATGCTGCTGAACCGCCTGCAGCGCGAACTGCTGCTGTGCAGCTTCGGCCGCCACAGCGGCTTCACGCCGTACCCGCGCGCGCTGTTCGCCGGCCACCTCGCCTGCCTGATCGACGAGACGACCGCCAGCGACGGCGACCTGTTCGCCGCTGCGTTCCGCCGCGCCGGCCTCGGCCCGCTGTTCGGCAAGCGCACCTGGGGCGGCGTCGTCGGCATCACCGACCACGGCCCGCTGCTCGACGGCGGCACCGTGAACGTGCCGGAGTTCGGCTACACCGAGCCCGGCCCCGAATGGACGATCGAAGGCACCGGCGTCAGCCCCGACCGGGTCGTCGACAACGACCTGCCGTCGCTGCTGCAGGGCCGCGACCCACAGCTCGACGCCGCGATCGACGATTTGCTCGCTCGCAGGAAGAAGGAGCCGCGGCAAACTCCCACGCCCCCGAAGGCGCCGGTGAAGACCGGGCGCTGAACCGACCGAACGAGAGCCGACGCGACGTGAGCCGACCCAACGACAGCCGACCCAACGACAGCCGAGCGAGCGACAGCCGAGGGAACGAGAACCGAGGGAACGAGAACCGCCCGCAAGGCGGCCGTGCGAAGTCCCACGCCGCACGCCTGCCCGAACTGCGCCTCAAGGTGCGCGTGCACGGCCGCCATCCGTGGTTCTACCGCAAGATGATCACCAAGCCCGAGCAGCCGCTGCCGGCGGGCTCGGCTTGCCTCGTGCGCGACCGCGACGGCTCGCTGGTCGGCACCGGCTTCTACAATCCGCGCGCCGAACTGGCGCTGCGCATGTTCGCCGACGAGATCGTGACCGACGTGCGCGCGCACTTCCTGCAGGCGCTGCACGGCGCCGTGCAGCTGCGCGAGGAGACGCTGGCGCTGCCGCGCGTCACCGACGCCTACCGCTTGATCCACGCCGAAGGCGACGGCTGCCCGGGCCTGGTACTCGACAAGCTCGGCCACGCGTTCGTCGCCCAGGTCGCTTCGCTCGGCATGCTGCAGCAGCTCGAGCCACTCGGCGAATGGCTGCTGCGCAAGTATCCGGCCAGCAAGCTGGTGCTGCTGCAGGACAAGGACTGGGCCGAACGCGAGGGCATGGAGAAGCTGCCGCGCCCGGCCGCGGTCACCACCACCGTGCGCGAGCACGGCCTCACCTACGCGGTGCAGGCCGGCACCGGCCACAAGACCGGCTTCTTCGCCGACCAGCGCGACAACCGATGGCTCGTGCGCCAGCTGAGCCGCGGCCGCGCCGTGCTCGACCTTTGCTGCAACAGCGGCGGCTTCGCGATGAACGCGATCGCCGGCGGCGCCGCCAAGGTCGTCGCCGCCGACCTCGACGAAGCGATGGTCGAACAGACGAAGACCAACGCCGCGCAGAACAAGCAGACGCTGACCGCGATCCACGGTGACGCGTTCGAACTGCTGCGCGAGGCGCAGCCCGGCGCGCACGACCTGATCGTGCTCGACCCGCCGAAGTGGATCCACAACAAGGACGAGCTCGAGACCGGCATGGGCCGCTACTTCGACCTCAACCGCCTCGGCCTCGACAAGGTCGCGCGCGGCGGCCTCGTCGTCACCTGCTCGTGCTCAGGCAGCGTCAGCGAGGACTCGTTCGTGCGCATGCTGCGCGACGCGGCGGCGGCGGCGCGGCGCGATGCGCGCATCCTGTACCTGCGCGGGGCCGGTGCCGACCATCCGGTGGCGCTCGAGTGCCCGGAGACGCGGTATCTGAAGGTCGCGGTGCTGCAGGTCCGCTGAGCGCGGCGCATGCCGATGCCTGCGCGCCTTACGCGCGCGGCGGCGGCACCCGCTCGAGCAATCGCTCGTAGCCGAGTTCGCGCAGGAAGGGTTCCAGCTCGGCGTTCGGCCCGCGCCACCGCAGCGCGTCGACGTCCTCGGCCAGCGGCACGTCGGTGCGCAGCGTCGCCAACGTCCGGTAGAGCTCGGCCTCGCGCCGCTGCTCGCGCAGCACCGCCGCCAACGCCTCGGCGCCGCGCACGCGCACGGTCCAGTCCGCCGCGGCATCCGGGATCGCTTCAAGGTGTTGGTAGTGCGCCAGCACCACAGCCGCCGACGTGGCACCCCACCGCGGCAATCCCGGAATGCCGTCCTGGTCGTCGCCGACCAGCGCCAGCCAATCGGGGATCGACGCCGGGGCGACGCCGTACTTCGCGCGCACCGCCGCTTCGTCGAGCACGAGCTGCTTCTTGCGATCGAGCTGCACGATGCGATCGCTGCGCACGACCTGCGCCAGGTCCTTGTCCGGCGTGCACACGAACACACGTTCGACCTGCGGCATCGCCGCCGCGCGAACCGCCATCGTCGCCAGCGCGTCGTCGGCCTCGAACGCCACCATCGGCCACACGACCAGCCCGAGCGCCGCGGCCGCACGTTCCGCCAGCGGGAACTGCGCCCACAGCGCTGGCTCGATGCCGTCGCCGGTCTTGTAGCCCGCGAACAGTTCGTTGCGGAACGACTCGATGACGGTGTCGAACGCGATGCCGACGTGCGTGACTCCAGGCTCGCGCAGCAGCGACACGAGGCTCGCCAGGAGCCCGCGCACACCGCCGACCTCGCGGCCGTTCGGATCCTGCGCCGGCGGGGCACCGTAGTAGCTGCGGTAGAGCTCGTAGGTGCCGTCGATCAGGTGGACGTGCATGTCATCGGGGTGCCGGCTCGGCCGGGCGCAGCGTGTACTCGATCGCGGGCAGACCGTCGATGTCGCGGCGATGCAGTTCGACGCCGGCGAACCACCGCGGCGGCGCCTTCGGCGGGGCATCCAAGTAGTGCCAGCGACGGACCCAGAACTCGAGCAGCGGGTCGCGATTCTCGATGGGGCCTGGCCCAGGTGGATTGGCAGATTCCGGAGGCTCTGGCCACGTGATCAGACCCACCTGCTGGCTCGCGAGCACGAAGTGCGCGGCCAGAATGGTGTTCGCTTTGTACCACGCCGGCCCACCGTCCTCGCGATGAGGAATGGAGGCAGCGACCGCAGTGAGCTGCTGCCAGACCTCGGGCGAGCCGAGAACCACCCGCGGCATGCGGAGAGCTGCACGTCGCGTCGGCCCCTTCTGTGATGATTCCGGACGAACTTCGTCCCACTTCGTCGACAGCACGTGACGCACACACGCCCGAGCCAACGATAGCTCTCCTTGCCGATGGTCGATGGCGACCCGGACGAGACGCAGCACACTGCCCGACGGCACAGCGGGCAGTTCGCGAAGGGCGCGATCGACGGCGGCATCGTCGTGCAGGTCGAAGATCGGCCCCCCCTTGTCGTCGAACCACGAGCGGTCGCCCCACAGCGACTCTTGCAGAGCCCTCGCATCCCTGCCCAGCGAAGGAAAGGACGCCACCAAGGCGGGATCGGCGAGCAGATCACGGCGCTTGGCATCCAGGCGCGACAGCTCGTCCACCAAGCGTTCGATGCCGAGGTCGACGCCGATGGCGAGCAACGTTCCCTCTGGCGGCCCGGCCAACAGGTGTTCGCGGATGGTCTTGCCAGCACCGACCCGCTGCACGAAGGCCTCCCACGTCGTCGGCTCCCAAGTCCGTGCGCTGCCGAGCCCCGGCTCGACGGTGCCGCGCGACAGCCACGCGAGCACCTCGCGCTGCAGATCGACACCGGCTGATCCCGCCGCCTGCACGACGAGATTCGCGAACTCCGTCTCCGTCGGCGGATCGCGCAACAGAGACTGTCGTGCCTGCTCGCGGACCGCCGGATCGGCGTCCAGCAGCTGCAGCACCGTGCCGTAGGGCGCGAGAAGGTCTTCCGGAATACGGCGGGAGATCAAGTGCGCGCGAGCCGCACGGGACGAGGCGAGGCCCGCTCCGAGCCGCCGCGCATTCAGGTGCTTTGCGACGTCGAGCCAGAGGGGGCGCCTTGCCAACAGTTCGTCCTGCCGCTGTGCGTCGGCGACCCAGACCGCTACGTCACGGCCGATGGGATGGTGGACGAGCGCGTCCGCCAGCGCCCAGCCGGTCTCCGTCGCATCGACATCCCGACCGAGGCGACGATGGCACTCGTCCGGAGCCAAGGACGCGTCGCGCACCACGGCCGCGATCGCCAGCTGGGCCCAGAGCTGCAGCGCCGGACGATCCGCCGGGTCGGACCAGCGGGCCTCGCCCAGTTGCCCCTTCAGCCACTGCTGCAGCCGTGCTGCATCCGCAGCGCTTGTGCGTTCGCAGACCGCGCCCAGGAAGGCCAGCGCTCCTTTCGAAGCGCGACGCGGTGTGCGGTCGCGAACCTTGATCGGCGGCTCCGCGGCAAGGAAGTCGGCCACCAGCGCCGACGCCTGCTCGGGAAACGCCGCGGCGGCCTGCAGCACCCGGTCGCGCAGCATCGCATCCGTTCGCACTTCGGGGGCTGCGAGCGCGTCGGCGAGCATCGCGGCGCGCAAGGCCGGTGGCCGGAAGCGCAGCGACTCGACCACTTGGGTCATCGACGCGATCTCGAGAAGGGTCCACCAGGCTTCCGACGGCGCCTTGGGTGCCGCCGCTCCTGGAGGCGGCAGGGCGGCAGGCGACGGGGTCGTTCCTTGCACCTGGGCCCCGCCGGCGGACGCAAGCAGCAACGACGCCAAGCTCCCGACGAACAGGCGCTGCGCGATCGTTCCCACACGTCGGACCATCGGCACATGTTCCCCCGCCTGCTGGTCGCCGACAAGCCGCGGCGCTAAGCACTGCTGCGTGTCGTCCGCCCCACGCACCCCGCACGGCCCCGAGCTCGACGCGCTGCTGCGCCGCCAGCTGCCGCCGATCGGCGACTGGCGACCGACCACGCTGCGGCGCGCCGCGGTGCTGTGCCCGCTCGTCGTACACGAGGGCCGCGACCACGTGCTGCTGGTGCAGCGGCCGACCTCGGCGCCGCAGCACGGAGGCCAGCTCGCGTTCCCCGGCGGCATGCGCGAGGACGGCGAGACGATCGACGCGACGGCGCGGCGCGAATGCCGCGAGGAGATCGGCGTCGACGACGCGGCGATCACGCTGCTCGGCGAACTCGGCGTGCGCGAGAGTTCGTCCGGCATCCTGGTGCACGCCGTTGTCGCGCGCCTCGCCGACGTGCCGCTGCGGCCCGATGCGCGCGAGGTGGCCGCGGTGCTGCACGTGCCGCTGCACGAGTTGTTCGACGAAGCGCGTTGGAGCGAACGCCCACCGCCCGGCGGCGCCACCGGCAACCAGCCGCGGCTGAGCCCGCACTTCCCGTTCGGCCCGCACCTGCTGTGGGGCCTGACCGGCCGCTTCGTGCGCGATCTGACCGCCATGCTGCGGCGCGGGACCTGACCCGAGCCCCGTTGCGCGCTTGGGGCGTATGGACGGAGATCGCGCGGCGGCTGCAGCGAACTGGTGGCGATCGCACGCACAGGCGCCGCTCCATCTTCCTCTCGGCCTTTCAGGCGGTGCTGGGCACCTCGTGCACACTCAGCCGCCCGTGCCGCAGCCAGCCTTCGGTCAGCAACCAGGTGCGCGCGTCGGCAACCGGCCGCACGACCGCCTCGAGGCCGAGGACCGTGATGCGTTCGCGGAAGCCGGTGAACCACGGCGCCGAGGTGAACGTGTCGAGGGCTTGGGTGACCTGGACCTCGCGACCTTCGGCTGCGTGCTTCTTGGCGTTGCCGAACAGGTAGCGCAGCGCGTTCCGCACTTCGCGCGGCGACTTCAGGATGTGGTCGTGGTAGCGATCGGCGAACACGCGGCCGCGGTGCTTCCAGAGCTTGTTCAACGCTCTGGCGATGCGGATCAGCAGGCCTTGCAGGCCGCGGGAGAGAGCGGTGCGGGACTCGGCCTCGCAGAGCAGGTGCAGGTGGTCGTTCAGGACCGCGTAGTGGCAGAGGCGGAACGTGCCGGCGAGGTTGCGGGCGCAGCCGGCGGCGAAGGCTGCGCGTAGGGCGGCGTACTCGCGCTTGCTCCGCAAGCGCGGCAGCCCACTGCGCAGCTTGATGGTCACGTGCACGGGGAAGCGCTTCGCGAGCGGCGCCCGTTCGCGGTGGTCGACGCCAGGTCGGCCGGGGATCTTCGGCTTGCGACCGGCACCGCGCCGGGCGCCGCCGCGCCCAGCGCGGAACGGCAGCAGCGGGGCGGCCCGTTCTCCAGCGGAGCGCTGGCCGCCAACAGCCTTCGATCCACCGTCTCGGGCCGCTTCGGCCTTGGTCCGCCTCTCGGGAGATCTTCGCTTCGCGCCCATCGATTTTGATTGCGCACATATATGCCATGAGTTCCAGAGATGCAAGAACGGTAGCGACATTCGGACACCCGAGGGGCGCAGGGTTGCACTCGCGTGGCCACACGAGCACCGCGTCCACCGACCGACGCTCGCGAGGACGATCGGGCCTGCTGCGTTCGATCGGCTCGTATTCCCCACGGCTGGCTGCGACCGATCCGGACCGAGGCACTCCCGTGCGATGCGAGGCCGACAGGACCTCGATGGATGCGCTCGCGCAGCGGCTCTCGGCGGGATCGGGCAAGGCGGGATCACGACCAGCCGCGGCCAATGGGCGAGCCCCGCCGCAGCACTTCCCACAGCACACCTTGGCCGAACGCACCTCGGGCCTCTACACCTCCGCCCCCATGGCCAAGATCACGTTCAAAGGTTCCCCCGTGTCGACCGTCGGCGAACTGCCCAAGGTCGGCACCGCCGCCCCGACGTTCCAGCTGACCAAGGTCGACCTGAGCCCGCTCGGCAGCAAGGACCTCGTCGGCAAGAA
>SXGT01834887.1_pt1 | contig 12216 bp, 13 predicted proteins | sample 3176221 | NCBI WGS metagenome assembly SXGT01 (sample SAMN11356862, study PRJNA531348) | freshwater metagenome | isolation source: freshwater sample F1-120 | place: China: Fuxian Lake, Yuxi | collected 2017-12-25
GTTGGTGACGCCGGCGTGGGCGGAGCCGGTGTAGACCTTGCGCGTGAGCGGGTCGGCCCCGGCGTACTTCGGCGAGGGCCCCACGTCGAACTCGCTCGCCGCGAACCCGCCGAGCGGCAGCCCGTCGTCCGCCGCGCTCACCTCCGCCGCCAGCGCGCGCGCCGCGGCTCCGCTGGTCACCGGCCCCGCATCGGCAACCACCTCGAAGGTGAGCGATGGGATGCGGTTGCCGTAGTCGGCCAGCTCCAACCCTTCGAACACCGCATAGGCGAGTCCCCGGTGCGCGGGCGCGGCGGCCCCTTCCGTCGAAGCGATCAGCGGATCGACCGGCTGGTCCTCGTGCCCCAGGTGCAGCCGGAAGCCGGTCCGCACCTTCCAGTCCCCCGCGTGGCCCCGCAACAGCTTGCCGTCCGCCCACACGCGCCGAACGGCCAGGATCGGCCGCGCCGACAGCGCCACCGCGAAGTTCGCCGCATAGGCATATTCCGTCGTCCGCGGCCGTCCCTTGCCGCCGCTGGTGCTCCGCGTCTCGATCAGGTCGGTCGCCCAGATCACCGTTCCCGCGACCCGCATCGTCCCGAACAATTTGGGGATCTGCGTGCCGTAGGAGGAGGTCTGCACCTTCAGCTCGGTCAGCCGCGGCCCCTGCCGCCGCCCGCCCAGCACCGTTCGATCGACCCGCTGCCCGATCAGCGCCCCGACCGCGCCGCCCAGCGGCCCGCCGACCGCGCTCCCCGCCGCAGTCAGGATCAACGTCGCCATGCCAGCTCCCCCTTCTTCTCACCGTAGACGCCACGCCCCCAACACAGGCCAAGGCACCGCCCCCGGCCGCTCGACCACCCGCCCCAGCCCCGCGTCCGCATGGACGATCCCGCCGGGGACCCTGATCGCCAGGTGCAGCTGCCCCGGTCCCGACGCGCACAACAGCAGGTCGCCGACATGCTCGCCGTCACCCCGCGCAAGCTCCCCGTCGAGCAGCAGCGCGACCGCCGCCGCACTGCCCCCGCGCAAGGCGTAGCCGCGGGGGACTTCGCCCGCCCAGCCGCCCGCGCGCAGCGCCGCCGCCGCCAGCCCGACGCAATCCACGCCCCCGCCGTCTTCGATCGCGCTCCCCCGCCCCTGCGCGCGGAACCGCACGCCCAGCATCGCCCGCGCCGCCGCGGCGACCCGCTCGCCCGTCATGCCCCCGGATACCGGGTCAGCAGGTCGATCCCGGGCAGATACGGCTCGCCCCGGAAGTTCGCCGCATTGCCAAAGCGTTGAGCGCAGGTCGCGATGCTTTTGTCGCAGCCCTCGATCACCTCGACCAGCGTCCCCGCCGCCGCGGCCGGAGCCGCGCTCCGCAGCGTCACCGTCGCCCCGTCCGACCGCGCGATCGCCCGCGTCATGCCGGCGTCCTCGCCGCCGAACCACCGCAGCCGCCCGCCGCCGTAAGCGTTGGCGACCGGCTCCGCCGCGTCGAGCGTCACCGCCGCTCCCGCCGCCGCCACGACCCGCGCGAACCGCCGCCGCCCCGTCATCGCCACCCGGCATCGCGCATCGCCCAGCTCGGCGCGGCACTCGGGCGAGGTCTCCTCCGCGACCGGGCGGTCGAGCGCCGCCGTCGATCCCGCCAGCTCGGCGGTGAACCCGCCGTCGCCGGTCTCGACCGCGCCGATCGTTCCCGACCCCAGGTCGACCCGCGCGCGGGGGTCGCGCCAGTCGACCGCGAACACCGTCACCCGCGCCCCGTCCCAGCGTCCGGCGAGCAGATCGTCCTCGCGGATCGCATCGGCGGTCAGCGCGCCCGCCACATCCATCGTATCCGCCTCCAGCCCGTCCGACCGCACCACCGCCGACGGCGTGACGCCCGGCGCGGCGCGGTGCGGCACCCCGTCGACCAGCAGATCGCGGTCGTGCGCGGTCAACCCGACGGCGACCCCGTCCCGCCGCTCGACCCGCCAGCACAGCGCCAGGTGCGTCAGTTCGCTGTCGAGCACGCCCATGTCCGTTCTCCCTGTTGAGTTCGCGCAGAGGCGCGGAGGCCGCAGAGAAGGCGCATTTGCCGCGGAGGCGGCCATCTCATCGACTTGCGAGAAAGGCGTGTCCGCTGTTGCGCGCGAAACACCTCCGCGCCCTCAGCGCCTCTGCGCGAACAAGCCTTCTGCTTCGCCCGTTCGCGTGAACCGATCGTCCCTAGATTTCTCGCACCTCGACGAGCGGCACGCTCGCCGCCTCGCCCGCGCGCCATCCCCTCGCGTTGACGCTGAGCCGGTCCTCCGCGAACCGCACCGGCACGTCGAACTCGAACGCCGCCCGCACCGTCGCGCCCGCAGGCGGTGCAGCATCGAGCACCACCCAACCCCCCGCCTCGACCGAGAACGCCTGCGTCGCCGCTCCCGCGACCGTCACCGCCACGCTTCCCGCCACCGGCCGCGTGATCCGCCGCGTCTGCGCGCCGTAATGCTTGACCAGCGCGAACCGCCGCTCGGCTCCGTCGCCCGTCCCGATCGTCTCCTCGCTCGAGCAATCGAACGGATCGCGCAGCCGGAACGCGCGCGCCGGGCCCATGCGCGCCCGAAAGAACGCAAGCAGCGCCGCGATGTCCGCCTCCGAGCGCACCCCCGGCCCGACATCGTAAGACGTCCGCGCCTCCGCCCAGCCCGCGTTGCGCTGCTCGCTCCCGCCCGCCGCCGTCAGAATCGCGGTGGAGAAGCCGGGCGCCACCTCCATGTCGCGCCCCAGCGCCAGCGGAAACCGCACGTCGTCGAACGCCATCGCCGTCTCTCCCCCGTCGAAATGCACAAAGCCGTCGCGCATCACCTGCGGCAGCGCCCAGATCACCGCCGCCGCTGCGCCGCGGCTCCGCGCAACCTCCGCCGCCGCGTCGATCCGCGCCCATTGCCCCGCCTCCTCGGGCCGCAGCACGAACCCCGACAGGTAATGCTGCTCCGCCGCCGGATACCCCAGCCGCGCCTCCGCCGCCGCAACGCCGCTGGCGCTCGCCGCGACGTCGCCCGCCGTGACCCAGTCGTAATCCTCCAGCTGCAGCACGTCGAACGCGGGCCGCGCCCAATCCACCGGCATGTTCGCCCGCTTGGCCTCGGGCGCCGCTGCGTCGAGCACCGTCGGCAGGTACGTCAGCAGATGCGTGACGCACCCGGGCGCAGCCGCCTTCGCGGCTGCGCACAAGGCCGCGGTCGACGCCGCGAGCGCGACACCCGCCCGGTCCAGCGTCGCCAGCTGCGCCGCATCCAGGGCCCCGCGCAGCGTCGGGATCGCCGCCGGCGCGAACGCCGCCGCCGCCGCCGCATCGTACAGGCACGGCCCGCCGTCGGGCGTCGTCCACCACCACGGCTCGCCCACCTGAAACCTGGGGGACAGCCCCGCCTCGGCCCCGATCGCCAGAAATGCCGCCGCGACCGCCTGCAGCCACGCCATCGCCGCGCCGTTCGCGGGCGACAGCAGGGTCGACGGCGGAACCCAGCCGGTCAGCGCCGGGCTGCCGTCCGCCGCCCGCTGCTTCCATGTCTCCGGGCAATGCGCGTCGAACAGCTCGTAGCTCAGCGACCAGATCAGCTCATAGCCGAACAGCTTCGCCCGCGCCGCGAAGTCCCGGTGCCACGCCGCGCACGCCACGTTGATCGCCGAAGCAACGCCCTCGACCGTCATCCCCGCGTCGAGCCGGAAAAAATGGCTCATGCCGACATAATGGACCAGGGCGCCCCGGTAGCCGAGCTGCACCGCATTGCGCAGCAGCCGCGCAGGGGTCAGGTGGTAACTGTCGTCATACCCGCTCGCGATGCCCAGCCCGTGCGCGGGCACGACGACGTCGCCGATCGCGATGACCGATCCCGGTCCCTCGCACCGCACCCCCGTCAGCTCGACCCACGCCTCCGCGGGCACGGGGAGCGGCGCATCGCTCGCGTCATATCCGGGCGCGACCAGCGACACGAACATCCGGTCGACGTCCCCCGCCCACACCGGATCGGCCTCGCCGGGCAGCAGGAACCCGCCGTCGACCGCGGCGAAGTCGATCGCCACTTCGGCGTCCTCGGCCGATCCGCTCGCATAATTCCACAACCGCACATACCAGGCGCGCGGCTGTCCCTCCGCGTCGCGCCCCTCGATCGTCAGCGTCGGCCCGTTCACCGCATCGAGCGGCATCAGCCCCTGCGACCGCCACCGGAACCGCAACCGGCACTGACGAAAGTCCCGGCGCGTCTCATACGCCAGCAGCGGATGGTCGTGCCCGTCCTCCGCCTCCCAGATCAGCCCGGCGAGATCGTTGCGCCGATAGAAGACCGCATCCACCCGGATCGCGTCCGGCGCAGGCGTCGTCACCGCCGCCATCATCGGCCGCGGGAAGTTGACGGTCCAATACACCGGATCGAACCGCGCGATCGTATCGGCGGCCTGCCCCGTCCGCCGCTGCGCCAGCCACCAGCCCATATGGTTCTCCCGTGACAGCAACACTCGTCACCCCAGCGAAGGCTGGGGTCTCTCCGGGGCGCGCCGCCCGGCCTCGAAAGACCCCAGCCTTCGCTGGGGTGACGGACGGCTAATCCTCCGCCAGCGCCGCCCGAACCGCCCGCGCCACCTGCCGCGACGACCGCGCCAGCGCCTGCGGGGCCTCGCCCGCCCCCGCCCGCACCGTGATCGCCACCCGCACCTCACGCGGGCCGCCGATCCCGCCCGCCTCGACCCGCCCGCTCGACGTCGGCACGAACAGCTCCGGCCCCCGCTCGCCGACCACATAGCCTCGCCCGGGCGCCACCGGCCCGCCCGTCGCCCGCCCGGGCAGCCCGCCGACCAGGCTCCCCAGCACCCCCGCGACCCCGGAACCGCCCAGCACCGACCCGAGACCGCTCCGCAGCGCCTGCGCCGCGATCTCGCCCAGCGCCGCCAGCGCGACGCCCTTCAGCTCGTCGAAGCCCAGCTTGCCCTGCCGCACCGCCCGCAGCAGCGACCCCTCGATCGCCCGCCCCGCGCGCTCCGCGCCCGTCCCCAGCGACCCCTCCAGCGTTTGGCGCATCGCCGCCACGTCGCGCGCGAAGCCGCTTGCGTCGGGGCGCACGCCGATCACCGCCTCATCCAGCTCATCCATCCGGAAACACCTCCATCAGCGCAGCGACATGGCGCGCCCCGAGCGGCTCAGGCGCATCCCCCGCCAGCACCGCCACGACGCTGGCGAACTCAGCGGGAGTCGCCCGCCAGAACGCCTCCGGCGACCAGCCCAGAACGACAGCTGAGAATCCCGCCAGCCGAGCGGCGGCCTCTGCAAACTCCTCCCCCGGAGGGGGAGGGGGACCAGCGAAGCTGGTGGAGGGGCTCGCCACAAGCGGGTCGCTCGCGGAGAGCTCCCTCCACCACCGCCTTCGGCGGCGGTCCCCCTCCCCGCGAGCGGGGAGGATCGGGATACGCTCACCGCCCCACCAGGATCTGCCGGAGCAACCCGCGGAGCACCGGCGTCGCCGCCGCCAGCCCCGCCTCGACCACCGCCTCCGCCAGCCGCTCCCGCGTCACCGCCGCGGGCGCGTCGCTCAGGCAGTGCCAGAACAGCCCCACGATCTCGCCGATCCCGAGCTTGCCCTCCGCCGCCCGCTCGACCAGCGCGAACAAGGGGCCCAGCTCCCCCTCCGCCGCGACCAGCGCCGCAAAGGTCGGCCGAAGCACCAGCGACTCGCCGCCGACCCGCAGCGCCGCTTCTCCGCGCACCGGATTCGCGCCGCTCACGCCGCCACCACCGCGCCGGAACTCTCCAGCGACAGCGTGTACGACCGCTCCCCGTTGAAATCCCCGGCATAGTCCAGCCGCGTGACCAGGAACTTGCCCGTCATCGTCTCGCCCCCTTCGAAGGTCAGCCGGTAATCGTCGAGCACGCCCGACAAGGCGTTGCCCTTCACCCGCGCCTCCGCCGCCGAGCCGGTGAACACCCCTGCCCCCGACACGCTCACCGACCGCACCCCCGCGCCCGACAGCAGCTGCCGCCACCCGCCCGAATCCTTGGTCGTCACCACCACGCCCTCGCCGTTCACCGACAGCTGCGTCGTCCGCATCCCCGCCACGGTAGCGAACGAAGGAGTCACCGCCCCGTCCCCCACCTTCAGCAAAAACGCGCTCCCTTTCTCCACCGCCATCCTAAGCCTCCTCTTGTCGCCACATCCGCACCAGAAACTCGCTCGTCCCGATCCACCGGTCGCCGCTCTTGGCGACGCGCGAGCGCGCCACCCGCAACCGCACCACCCGCCACCCGTCGCCGATCGCGGGCGGAAGCGCGCACACCGCCGCCTCGCCCGCCTCGATCGCCGCGCGCAGCCGCAGGGGCCGCTCCCCCGCATCGTGGAAGCGCACGGAGACGCGCCCCTCGCGCCCCTCCCAGGTCGTCGTGCTCCAGTCGCCGAGCACCGCCTCCTCGACCACCGCATGCGGGACCGCGCCCCGCACCGGCGGCGCATCGAACGCGGTCATCCCGACCCCCTCCAGCGCCGCGACGATCGCCGCCGAAAGCCTCCCGCGAGCACTCACCGTCTCGCACTCCCCACCCGCACCCGCCGCCACGGCCGCCACAGCGCCGCGATCGCCGCAGGCGGGGCCGAACCGCCCTCGCGATGCTCGAACAGCCACGCGACGAGCAGCGCGCACCCTTGCGCAATCGCCGGCGGCAGCGCCTCCCACGACCCCGCCAGCCCCGCGCTGTACGTTACGCTCGCCAGGCCACCGCCGCTCGCCCGCACCCATCCGACGCCGTCCGCATCGCTGTCGGCCGAATGGTCGCCGGTGACGGCGACCACCGGCTCGGCCGCCAGCCGCCGCCACGCCCCGTCCGCCGCCACCCGATCCTCGAATTGCCGCACGATCAGCCGCTGCCCGACGAACGCCTCCGCCAAGCTCAACGCCGTCGCCGCCATCGCCGCGAGCACCGCATCCTCGCCCTCTTCGAGCCGCAACACCCCCCGCGCCGCCGCGACCGCCCCCGCGATCGCAGCGGACGGAATCTCCCCGTCAGCCATCCTGTAAACTCCCGCGCGTGCCGCAAATCCTCCGTCACCCCGGACCTGTTCCGGGGTCCAGCGCCCGGCAGGCGATGCCGCCCGAGCCTCTATCCGCATCGTGCGCGGAAGCCTGGACCCCGGGATGAGCCCGGGGTGACGGAGGGGTGAGCTAAACCGACACGATCAGCTCACCGAAAACCGCATCACCTTGATCGCCTCGCTGTTCGAGACACACCCCCCGACCCGCTTGGTCGCGTAGAAATGCACGAACGGCTTGTTCGAGTACGGATCGCGCAGGATCTGCGTCTCCGACCGCTCGGTCACCAGATAGCCCATCCGGAAATTCCCGAACGCCACCGCCAGCGCTCCCGCGGCGATGTCGGGCATGTCCTCCGCCTCGACCACCGGATAGCCGAGCAGCGTCGCCGGCTGACCCGCCTGCAGGGAAGGCTGCCACACGAACGCGCCGTCGCCCGTCTTGAACTTGCGGATGCGCGCGCATGTGCTCGCGTTCATCACGAAGCACGCGCCTTGCCGGTACGGCGCGCGCAAGCTCTGGACCAGGTCGATCAGCCGCTCCTGCGGGTTCGCCCCGAAGTCCCCCGCCGCCCCGCTGGCGAGATACTGCAACGTCCCGAAGGCGCGGGTCGCGTCCCCGGTCGCCGCGACCGGCGCGGTCAGGAACCCCTTGGGCCGGTTGACCCCGGAGCCGCCGACGAACGCCGCGCCTTCCGCCTTGGCGAACTCCGCCGCGATCTCCCCGGCCAGCCACTCCTCCACATCGAACGCCGCATCGTCGAGCATCGCCTGGCTCGCCGCGGGGTTCGCATAGAGCTCCCCCATCGGCGGGCTCAGCTCGGTGAACACCGGCGTCGCCGTCTCCGGGCGCGCCGCGGTCTCCGCCGCCCAGCCCGACGGCGTGCCCCCGGTCGTCACCAGCTTGCGGTACCCCGCCGATCCCACCCGGACGACATTGGCGATCCCGCGGATCGGCGACGCGCTCTTCAGCACCGCGTCGATCGTCGCGTCGATCTCCCGCGGCACCGCATAGCCGCCCGCGTCCCCGGTCACCCCGGTGAACGCCTTCATCTCCACGGTCGCCCCCGACCGCACGAACGCTCCGAACCCGTGTCCCGGAGCCGAAGCCCCCGCCAGCACCGGCCGCGCCACCGCGGCGTTATCCATCAACTCCATGCCTTGCTCCTTTGCTGAAACAAAAAAGGCGCCGACAAACGTCGACGCCCTGCAAACTCCTCCTCGGTCACCCTCACCCTTCCGGCGCTTCGCGCCTCCCTCCCTCTTCCACCGGGAGAGGGAAGGGGCCCGCGCCGCGCAGCGGCGTGGGAAGGGTGAGGGTGACCCGATCTGCCCTATCCCTCGACCACCTCCACCCGCGCCAACCGCTGCATCGGCTGCGCCACCAGGCTCACCTCCACCAGCGCCACCCGGCGCAGCTCCCGGTACCCGCCCTGCCGCACCTCGATCGGCCGGTACCCGACGGACAATCCCGTCAGCGCCCCCGACCGCACCAGGGCCGCCGCGGGACCCTCGACGCGCCCCGAGACCCTGAGCCCCCGCGCATCCTCCTCGACGCGAACCGCCCCCACCGCCGCCCCCCGGTGCTGCAGGAGCAACGGCGCGTCCATCGCGCCTGCGAAAGCCCCGGCCCGGAACACGTCCCCCGCGCGGTCCACCCGGTCGAACACCGCCGCATAGCCCTCGAACAGGAGGCTCACCCGACGAACTCCCCGAACCCCAGCTTGACCGCCAGCACCGCGAGCACCGCCGCGCTCAGCCACCCGAACACCGCCTTCCACGCCGACGTCTTCGCGTCGCGCCACGCCGCCAGCAGGTCGCGCAGCTCGCGCATGTCCCCCGCCGCGCGATCGTCCGTCAGCCCCAGCCGCGCCAGCGCGCGCGACGCCCCCAGCTCCCCCGCCTCCTCCGCGATCGCGCGCAGGGTGGGGAGGCTTCCGCCCTCCTCCACCCCTTGCGCGATCAGTTGCGCCAACACCGCCCCGCTCATGCGCCCTCTCCCATCCCGACCAGCTGCCGCTTCTCATTCACGCTCAGGAAGTCCGCCGCGGTCACCGAAGCCCAGAGCATCGCCCGATCCTCCGCCAGCGCGGGCACCCGGTTCAGGTCGACGCCCAGCGAAGCGCCTTCAAACCACCCGCTCAGCCCTTGCGCCAATCCCGTCAGGATCCGCTCGGCGAGCGGCAGGATCGCGAGCCGCCACAGCGCGCGGTTCGCCTCTTTGTAATTGGCGTAGGTCGCGTCGCCGGGCAGCCCGAGCAGCATCGGCGGCACCCCGAACGCCAGCGCGATGTCGCGCGCGGCGGACGCCTTGGTCCCCGCAAAGTCCATGTCCGCGGGCGACAAGCCCAGCGCCTGCCACCGCAGGCCGCCCTCCAGCAGCATCGGCCGCCCTGCGTTCGCCGCGCCCGAAAAGCTCGCGTCCATCTCCCCGCGCAGCCGCTGGAACTGTTCGGGGGAAAGGGTAGACCCGTCCCCCGGATCATAGACCAGCGCTCCCGAGGGCCGCGCCGCATTGTCGAGCAGCGCCTTGTTCCACTCCGCGCAGCCGTTGTGGACCGCCACCGCCCCGGCCGCCGCGCCTGCGCACCCCAGCCCATAATGATCGTCGACCGGATTGAAGCTCCTGAGATGCACCAGCTCGGGCCGCGGCGCATCGGCATGGAGCCGCACCACGCGCTCCCCCACCTTGTACCGGTACGCCGCGGGCCACCCGCCCGCATCGAGCTCGACCGATACCCGCTCCGGCCGCAAGGCATAAAGCTCCGCCACCCGCCCTTCGGCATCGCGCAGCACCTGGATATAGGCGTTGCCGTGCAGCAGCACCTGCGCCGCCGCCACCTCGATCAGCACCTGCCCGCCCGACCGCCCCGTCGCGAGCCGCACCAGTTCGGGATGCGACCCGATCAGCGGCGCGCCGCCGACGCTCTCCGCCACCAGCTTCACCGCCCGCTGCGCCACCGGATTGCGGAGATACCCTTCCCGCGTCTGCGCCTCGTACGACAGCGGCCAGTGCGCAGCCGAAGCAAACGCCGTCGCCCCCCGCGCCAAAGCCGGACGCGACTCCTCGCGCCCGGACCTCCGTCCGAACAATTTCATGGCTCTTCCTTTCGTGATGAGGGGCGTGCAGCAGGCGAGTGGCTGGCCACACCCACTCAAAGTCCTCCGTCACCCCGGACTTGTTCCGGGGTCCAGCGGGCCGCAGGCGGTGCGGATCGAGGCTCCAAGTTCAGCGCTCGCCGAACCCTGAATCTCGGAACAAGTCCGGGGTGAGGGAATATGCGCGGCAAGGTGCAAGCACTCCGACACGCAAGCGCCTTACAGAAACCCCACCTTCACCCCCCGCGCGCGTCCCAGCCCCGCCTCCGTCACCGCCCACACCAGCGCATCCGCCCGGTCCGGCGACCGCCCCGGCCCCTCATACCCCCCGCCCGCGACCAGCCCGCACAGCTCGTCCTCCAGCGCGGGAAAGCGCCCGCAATGCTTCACCTTGCGCCGCGCGTAGAGCATCGCCACCGGCTCCGCCCGCGCGCTCTTGCCCTTGGCCGCATGGACCAGCCGCACCGGCAGCGTCTCGTCCGCCGCGCGCAGCACGCTTGCGACCATGTCGCCGCCCTGGTTCTTCTCCGCGATCACGCAGTCCGCATCCCAGCGGTCGAAGCATGCCGCCACCGCCGCCGCCCAGATCTCGGGCGACGCCCCGCCGACGCTGGCGTCGTCGAGCACATGGACGATCCCGTCCGCGTCCACCGCGACCGCGACGATCCCGCAGGCGTCGCCCGCCGCGCTCGCCGGCGGATCGACCCCGATCACCGTGCGCACCGCCTCGACCGCCTTGTCGCTCCAGCACGCCTCGATCGTCGCGCGGGTCCACAAGGCGCCCGCGACGTCGTCGATCATCTCGCCGTCCAGCTCCTGCCGCCCCAGCCGGGTGCCGCCGTACTGGTCCTCCATGTCGGCGACGAAGGTGGGCGGCAGATGCGGGTTGTCGCGCGTGCTCCCGATCGTCTCCACCGTTCCCGCGGTCGCCATCACCCGCCGCATCAGCGCATTGGGCCGGGGCGTCGTCGTCACCACCACGCGCGGCCGCTCGCCGATGCGCAGGCCCAGCAGCAGATTGTCCCACGCCGCATCGCCGCCGTGCGATCCCCCCGACCATTTCGCCAGTTCGTCGCACCAGGCCGCATGGTGCTCCGGTCCGCGCAGGCCCTCCGGCGCCTTGGCCGAATAGACGTGCGCCACCGCGCCGGAGGGGAAGCGCACCTCGCCCCGCGCGCGCACCCAGCACACCGTTTCCTCGTCGCGCGCCACCGCGATCAATCCGCTCGCGCCTTCAATCATCACCTTGGCGACGTCGTCCTCCGTCGCGCCGACCAGCGCAATCCGCGCCTCGGGCATGTCGCGCGCGACCTGGCTGACCCACTCGGCCCCGGCGCGCGTCTTGCCGAACCCGCGGCCCGCCCGGATCAGCCACACCCGCCAGGGGCCGTCCGGCCGGTACTGGCCGGGGTGCGCGAAGGGCCTCCATCGTTGCGCAAGCTCCTCCCGCATCGGCAGCGGCAGGTCGCGCAACACCCCGGCGCGCTGCGCGGGCGGCAGCTGCGCCAGCCTGGCGACTGGGTCGGGCGGCGTCTCCTCCGGCTGGTCCGACGCGCTCATGCCGCGGCTCCCGCCCGTCGCTGGAGCGAGCGCGCGAGCTGGTCGAGCTTGGCGTTGAGCAGCGCGTCGGTCTCCTCGGGCGTCGCCGTCCGGGTCTTCACCGCCGCGTCTTCGCCCCTGGCCTGCGCGCGATGTCGGCTGATCAGCGAAAGCCCGACCTGCACCCATACGGGCGCGCGGTCGGTCGCCGCCCCCGCGCCGCGCCACCCTTGCCGCGTCCCCTCGGCGTCCGGGTCGCCCGGCTGGTTCGCGCAGGGCTCGTCGGCGGCCGCGTCCATGACATAGGCGATCAGCTTCGCCTCCATCGCATCATAGCCGACGCCCAGCGCCTCCGTCCACGCGCTCGCGAACGCCGCATCGCGCCGCTTCAGCGCATAGAAGCGGCCCGGGTCCGCGCCCGCAGCCGCCATCGCGCCGCGGACGCAGCACGTCGCCGCGAGCGCATCGAGAAATACCCCGCGCTGCTCCGCGTTCGGCTCGTCGCCCCGCTCCCGCGGCGTGCCGCCGCCCGCTCCGCCTCGTTTCGCCATGCTCGCCCCCCGGCCCA
>SXGT01014508.1_pt1 | contig 12213 bp, 9 predicted proteins | sample 3176221 | NCBI WGS metagenome assembly SXGT01 (sample SAMN11356862, study PRJNA531348) | freshwater metagenome | isolation source: freshwater sample F1-120 | place: China: Fuxian Lake, Yuxi | collected 2017-12-25
GAGTTTCCGGTTGCGGCGATCATCGGCACGCCATGCGCGGCGGCATACTGAACTGCTGTACGAAAATATTGGGAGCCCACGCTGTATTGCAAACTCATGTTGACAATGTTTGCTCCCTGATCGATCGCCCAGACCAAACCATCTGCGACATAAGACTCCAATCCAGAACATGGATTGACGATGACGACAGGAAGAATCTTTGCGTCCCAGCACATTCCAGCAATTCCCGATGCGTTCGCCCCTTTCGCAGTCATGATTCCAGAGACATGCGTTCCGTGACCACCGCAGACATCTGAAGTATCATTCGTGCCAAGCGGAATGTTGCGACCTGGAAGAATACGACCTGCCAGTTCTGGGTGAGGGAAAACTCCGCTGTCGAGCAGCGCGATAATAATCGTCGGATTGCTTGTAGTCACCGACCAAGCTTGCAACGCGCGGACATCTGCACCGATCGTTCCGCCGCTCTGCCCTGTATTGAAAAGTGAATATTGTGTCGAGAAGCTGGTGTCATTTGGTACATCCGCCAGACCGCCTACGCCATCGACTTCGCAGACTTCAAATCCAGCCCATGATGCGCGCAGTGTGTCGGCGACGGCAAGCGCGTTGGAACCTGGTGCGATCGAGACGCGATACCAACGATCTAATCCGACCGATGAAGCAATGTCCGCGCGCTTCGGCGGATCCGTCAATGCCAAATTGATTTTGTCGACGCCGAATGTTTTCATGACGCGACTGAGATTGACATCGCCAACTCCAGTTGCGGTGCGAAATGTCAAATCTCCAGTTGGAGTCGTCGCCACTGCGCAACCAGCGCGGACGCGTACAAAAATATGATCCGATGCGAAGAGTTCGTCGGCTGCTGGCGCGGGGGCAACAGGCGCGGCGGCAGGATGCGCCGCAGCCTTGCCAGCAGCTTGCGCGAATGCGCTCGAAGAGACAAATGCGATCATCAAAAATGAACAGAAACTCGCCGTAAAATCACGGGCAAAGTTCGGCTTTTCGATGGCAAGAAAATCTCTCATGGATCGACACTAAATAATAGGCGGACTTGTTTCAGCAAGCCTTTTGCCTGTACATTCCTCTCAACCTTAATTATTAGATCAGGAAACCAAAATGCCAAAAAACTTTTACACTTTTACCTCCGAATCCGTCTCTATGGGCCACCCAGACAAGATGGCAGATCAGATCTCCGACGCCATTTTGGACGCAATGCTGACGGTTGATCCCGCTTCTCGCGTCGCATGTGAGACTTTAGTGACCACAGGTCTCGCCGTGGTCGCAGGCGAAGTGACCTGCGGTGGTTATGTGGACATTCCAAAGGTTGTGCGGGATACCGTGCTTCGCATCGGTTATGACTCTGCCGACAAAGGATTCGATGGCCGCTCGTGTGGCGTTCTGGTCACCCTCGGTCGCCAGTCTCCGGACATTGCGCGTGGCGTGAACGTCAAGACATCGACGAAGAAAAAGAAGGCGCAAGGCGCAGGCGATCAAGGCATGATGTTCGGATTCGCTTGCCGCGAGACGCGTCAGTTGATGCCACTGCCGATTATGTTGTCGCACCGCTTGGTCGCTCGACAAGCTGAAGTTCGCGAGAAGGAAATCATCAAGGGACTGCGCCCCGATGCGAAGAGTCAAGTTGCCGTCGAATATGACGGAACAACTCCGCGCAAGATCGTCAATGTCGTTCTGTCCACGCAACATCATCCAATGTGGAATGATTGCCAAGGAAAACTTTCCGACGAAGTCACGAAGCACATCATTCGACCAGTCCTTGGCGATTGGTGGCACGACGGAATCAAAGTTTGGGTCAACCCGACTGGACGATTTGAAATCGGCGGACCACACGGCGATTGCGGACTGACCGGTCGCAAGATCATCGTTGACACATATGGCGGTCGCGGCCGACATGGCGGCGGCGCATTCAGTGGCAAGGATCCATCGAAGGTGGATCGCTCTGCTGCATATATGGCTCGATACATCGCGAAGAACATCGTGGCTGCTGATCTTGCGGAAGTGTGCGAAGTGCAACTTGCGTATGCGATCGGCGTTGCGCAACCAACATCCGTCTTGGTCGATACTCAAGGAACTGGAAAGATTCCAGACGAAAAACTTGCGCGCATCGTCGAAGAGTCATTCGATTTGACGCCGCACGGAATTTTGACCAAGCTCGATCTCCTCAAGCCGATTTATTCTCACACCGCATATCACGGTCACTTCGGACGTGAACCTGGTGAAGCCGGCAAGGGTTCATTTCTCTGGGAACGCCCTGACATGGCACCTGCGCTGCGCAAGTCGGCGGTTCGAGTTCGCTCCAAGTGAATGCTCGATTTGCTTCGCCAACGCGCGCTGCTGCGTTGACTCGCATTTTGGCGCAGGTCGCTTGCTTTCCTGAATTGCGATTCGATGCACGAACAGTGCGTGCGCCGCGTGCCGCTCAAAACTTCGACTCGACTGGAAACTCGACTGGCAACGCGCTGGAAAATTCGCATGGCGAAAATTCTGCTGGCGAATCAATTGGCGGACTTGCAACAGCGATCGAGCAAGCAACGCTGCGACATTGGCTGACCGCCGAATCAATCGCGCGCGTTCTATGCAATCGCCCGTGGCTGGAAGTTCAACCAGAAATTCGGGCCGCACTCTTGGTCAGCATTACGCAGATTTTGTTTATGCCACGCGAACCCGATCATGCAGTTGTCGATGACGCTGTCAGTTGGACTCGTGGACGACTGCAATCTGGAGCTGGCGGATTCGTCAACGCACTTCTGCGACGCATTGTTGGATTGCGCGGCGATTGCATTCCTGCCTCGGAGAAATTTGCGTGGTGGGAACATGCAGACGCGCTTCCCCTGCCCGATGGTTCAGTCATGAAATTGAACGAGCCTGTTCTTTCGTCCGATCCCATCGCACGACTCTCGGCGCAAACAAGTCATCCCACGGCTCTGATCACGCGATGGTCCGTTGCGCGCGGAATGGAAACCGCTCGAAAATTTGCGCTACATGGCTTGTTGCAGATGCCGATCGTGGTGCACGATGCATCGGGCAATACGCTTGCAAGCGATCATCCCGTTCGCAAGTGCGCGACACCGCATTCTGTCGAAGGATTCTTCGTCTGGAATGACACAACGGAATCTCTCGCATCAATTCTTGCGCAATTCCCTGCGCTGCTTGTGCAAGATCCTGCAAGCGCGCGTGCAATCGATGGGACGCGCGATCTTTCTCCTCGGCGAATTCTTGATGCATGCGCGGGCCGCGGAACAAAGGCAGTGCAATGCGCGCTGCGACATCCAAACGCTGAAGTCTGGGCGACGGATCCCGATCCACAGCGAATGGCTTCGCTGCGTGCACGCGCGGAGGGCATTGCGAATCTGAAAGTTGTCGAGCTCGCAGAAATCGGCACGCTCCCCCGTCACTTTGATCTCATGATTCTCGATGTGCCTTGCTCGAATACTGGCGTGCTGGCAAGACGACTTGAAGCGCGATACCGATTCACCGAACGCAATCTTGATGAACTCCTTCGGCTGCAGCGTGGCATCGGTGATCATCACCGTGGGCTCTGCTCATCTGGAGGAATAATTCTCTGGAGCACTTGCAGCATGGACCGCGCGGAAAATCAAGATCAGGCGAAGTGGCTCGCGAAACAAGCGGGTGGAAAGGTTTCTCGCGAAGACGAATGGTTGCCACACGGGATGCCTGGTGATTCGCAAACCATGATGACTGATGCGTCGTATCACGGAAGAATTTTGCTGCCGTAAAAGTTCCAGGCTCATTCAATTTTTTTATTCAAGGAGAAATCGATGACTGAAACGCCTCCAACTTTTACGACCGCCATTCAAACGACCGAGTGGCCGAAGACCTTGGGAATCATTTCGATTGTCTTTGGCGCATTTGGTGCGATGGGCGGCTTCTGTGGTGTGATTGGATCGGCGGCTTTGGGGCCAATCAGCGAAGCAATAGCGAAGTTTATGCCCGCAAACAAGGGTGGACCATCTCCCGCAAATACGTTTGAAGCATTGCAGAAGATGCAAGGCTGGATGATCGCAAATTCCGTCCTGACCACGTTAGTTGCAATCCTTTTAATTGTCGGCGGTGCGAAATTGATGAAGCGGCAAGCGCAGTGCCGAATGATGCTTCTTTCTTGGGCAGCACTGAAGATTCTTCTTGCGGTTTTTGCAAGCGTGCTTGGATATTTTTCGCTGCAAGATCAGATGGCAGCGGTCGAAAAAAGTGGTACTGCCACTCCTGGGATGTCCCAGTCGGCAACACAGCTGATGGGCTTGTTCAGCATGGGCTTCGGGTTTCTGTGGGCGATTGCCGGAGCGGTTTTTATAATCATTTGGTTCAAGCGTGAGAAAATTCGAGGCGAAGTTTCTAGCTGGATGTGATGTGGGTGTTGTGGCTGGTATCCGCGGAAACAGCCACGGATTACAGCCACCGAATTGCATATGTGAGCAGCCGTGAAAAGTTCTCTCGGGGCTCAAACAGTCCTCGGCGACCGACACGATCTGGTTTGCGAAATTTTTATTGCAAGTGACGTCAGCCGCCTGCGGAACTCGCCCGAGAGAACTTTCCAGCGGCTGGAGACGCAAGCTTTAACGCGACGGAAACAGCCGCGGAAACAGCCACGGAGTTATATAGAGGTTCAGCCGTCAACTGGGGACGCAAGCGCAAGCGCGGCGGAGAGTGCCACCGAATCACATCAGCGGACAGGCGACGAAAGTCCTTACGGATTTCTCACCACGCGGAAGCCGACATTATTTCCGAATTCGGGCGAGTAATTGTTGCGCTGTGACGCGCGGCAGTCGTTGGGCGAACTGCCCCAAACGCCGCCGCGCAACAATCGAGACGAGCCAGTAGCAGGTCCTGTGGGGTTTGTAATCGGGCTCGAGGCGTAGTACCCATAGCTCCAATAATCCTGACACCACTCCCAAACATTTCCTGACATATCGTGCAGACCCAATCCATTGCCAAACTTGCCGCCAACGGCGTGGGTTTGGCTGTCTGCAGTATTGCTGAACCACGCAATGTTCCCGAGAAGCGTGTCATCGTTGAAGCCATTTGGCTGTTGGGGATAACTGTGAAATGCTGTTGTCGTTCCCGCGCGATAGGCATATTCCCATTCGGCTTCGGTTGGCAAGCGCAAACCTGTTGCAGAATTGAAACCACCCGAACCAGTGATCATGTTCCAAGAGACTCGTTCGACTGGACGCGATGGACTGTCGGAGTATCCAGAGAAACTGCTCGGATTGCTCCCCATCGTTGCCGTCCACTGAGCCTGCGTCACTTCATAACGCCCAATATAAAAAGCGCTCAATATCACTTGGTGCAAGGGAGTTTCGTTGGAAGAACAAGAAAATTGAGCGGACGCACTGCAACCCATTATGAATGTTCCCTCTGGAACCAACAGCATCTCGATATTGCTTGCGTTGTCGCGCACTCGCCAAGGCAAACCCGACGCCGCAATCGCGTTTCGCAAAGTGGCGTTGGTCACAACCGCGGCATCTGGCGTCGCTTCCAACACAGTCGCCCATGAAGGACCAGGGCATACTCCCCAACCCGACAGAACAAATGTAAGGTCGAGTCCGTCGACAGATCCATCGCCGTTGACATCGGTTCCTCCTGGAACACCACTTGTGCCCCAAGCTGACAAGAGACTGGCGAGGTCCAGTCCATCAACAATGTGATCGTCATTCACATCCGCAGAACACTGCGCCTTCGCGGACCGCGACACAGGAGAAAGCGTCAATAGTGTTGCAGCAATGACTATGGCAGTGTTATTCATTGATTTCATAAACATAATATAAGTCTATGTTGCACTAAGTCAAAGATTCCCCATTTCCCATATAGAGGCATTTCATAGGAACTGTTTTTTTGGACTCATTGAATAATCGCGCGTTGCGTCGATGCAGGTCAAACCATTGAACTGCACACTGCGGCGATATTTGCAAAGCGAGAAAATTCATTTCACTTTCAGAAGATCTGACCAGCGCGTGGTGTAACAAGGTGTACGCATTTTGGCTTGCATTTCCCATGCCGGAGCTTGGCTTGGGCTTGGGCTCCCGCACGCGCCAACCTTCAAAGTGTTCCTGCCCATTCGTGCGTTGATTGCATCCATTACTTTCATGACCTTTGCATCTTGGGAATGTTGACGCTGGTCATCAAAGAGAGAAAACTGAATTGACGCGCTTGGGCAGATATCCGAAAGAATCACGCCAGCTTTTTTATATTCAACACCCTCGCGAAAAATTTGCTCCAGCACGCGGTTGGCCGCTGCGCTCAATCGGACTGTCGACGATGTGCCTGCATCCATCTTGATCATGCGCGAGTTGTAATACTGCGGCCCATCTTTGAAACGATTGGTCTGAATAAAGACGCTCATTGTGTGGCAGATACCGTCTTGGCGACGCAGTTTCTCGCATGCACGCGTGACATAGTTCGCTACGGCTTCTTGCAATTCTGAAAGTGTGTACACCGGCCGTCCAAACGATTTCGAACAAACGATTTGCTTGCGATCCTCTTGAATCATCTCCAGCGCCAAGCATGATTCGCCGCGCAACTCCAGGACAATGCGCCGCCCAATAATGGTGAGCAACTTCTGCATCGCGTCCAAATTTGCATCGCGAAGTTGCTGGGCAGTGCGCACACCCACACGATTCAATTTGGCGGCGCTGCGTGCGCCGATCCCCCACACATCCTCGACAGGCAATGCGTGCAGAACTTCTTCCTGCGTCGCAGGGTCGCACAGATTCAACACGCCGTCGTTTTTATTATTTTTCTTCGCGACGCGGTTCGCCACCTTCGCCAATACCTTTGTTGGACCAATTCCAATTGCGGTTGGAATGCCGGTGTCGCGCCGCACCACTCGGCGAATCTCGCGCGCGTATTCGGTCAAATTGCGGCTGCCAAAACCATCGAGCGACAAGAATGCTTCGTCAATGCTGTACACCTCCATCTCTGGAGTGAACTGCGCCAAAGTGGACATCATGCGCGCTGAAAGATCGCCATAGAGCGCATAGTTCGATGAATAAACCCGGACTCGGTTGCGCTTGACGATGTCCTTGATCAAGTGCAACGGATCGCCCATTTTTATGCCCAACGCCTTTGCCTCGTCGCTGCGCGAAACAGCGCATCCGTCATTGTTGCTCAACACAATCACGGGTTGATTGTTCAACGATGGATTGAAGACGCGTTCGCAGGAGCAATAAAAACTATTGCCATCCACAAGAGCAAACACAAGAGGTGTTGCGGGAGAAGGAACGCGCGGCGTGCTCATTTGAGACTGTGGATCACATTCGTGCAGACGCCCACAACCTCGAACTGCATTCCTTCCACGATCACGATGTCCTGATATGCAGGATTTTCCGCCTTCAAAGTGATTTTTGAATTGCGACAGATGTAACGCTTCACCGTGAATTCTCCGTTGACCACCGCGAGCACAATTGATTTGTTGCGCGGCTCTTTTGATCGGTCCACAATCAACAAGTCATCGGGATGAATGCCCACGCCAATCATCGAATCTCCAGCGACGCGCACGAAAAATGTTGCGGATGGTTTGTCTATGAGATATTCGTTCAGGTCAAGCTTCTTCTCTATATAGTCATCTGCAGGACTTGGAAAACCACAAGAGACCACGCATCCAAAAAATGGAAGCCGCACGCTGGGCTTGATCGCGGATTTTTTCTTTATGGAACTTGGCACTTTGTCCTGCTTCAATCTTATCCTCACCCCCCTTTGGAAAAGACACGAATCGCAGCAGCGCAAACTGCATCGCACGCTTTGACCGCGGCTTCACCGCCTTGATTGCTTGCGGCAAGGACTGCAAAACCTTTCTCGGGCGAGAGCCAAGCAACGCAATACCACAGGGTGTTTGACCCTGAGTGCGTCAAGACCTTGCCGCCCCACGCGCGATCGGCGGTCATCCATCCGAGAGCTTCAAACGGTTCGGCTTCACCTCGCGCTTGAAGATGTGCAAGTTCAGCCGACGCTCCAACGAGCGCCGCAGGTGGCTTTGCACCAAGATGAAACGCGATGAACTTCGCCCATTCGCCAACCGGCATATGGAGCGTGCCGGCTGGCGCGATCGCATTTGGATTATCCATTTCACGCGGTGTTGCATCTGCGGCGTGCCCACTTGGAGCGTTTGCATTTGACTTCGTGGGAATTCCGAATCCGAAATCTTTGATTGTCAGCGGCACAAGCACACGCTCCGCAAGCAGGGATTCAAAATCTTTCCCACTCGCAATCTCGATCATTCGCCCCGCAATTGCATACCCCTGATTGGAATATGCGAAGGCTCCACGAACTTGTGCAGCAGCGCGCGAAAGAATGCCGCGCACAAACACCGCGCGACATTGTTTAGCCGAATCGGCGCAGGAAAACGCTTCTTTCCATTCTTCGGGCGAGGGCGCAGATGGCGCGCCACTTCTATGGCGCAGCAACTCCTCGAGTGTCACGCTTTTCCAATCGGCATGCATTCCAGGAACATCACTGCCGAGCAACTCTTCAACTGTGCTCTTCCATTTTATTTTTCCATCCGCGACAAGCACTGCACACAGCGTTGCGGTGAATGCTTTTGTGCACGATCCAAGATGCATTCGGTCGGTGGCGGTGATCAGATCGCTCTTGCCCTGCTGACGAATGCCGTCGACTGCGATCGACTCGACGCCATTTTTTGTGACGATCGCCACAACCAAACCAGGAATTTTATATCGCGCACGAATCTCTGCCACTGACGCGGAGAGTTCTTGTGGCGTGATTGTGGTCTGAGGCGAGATGGGCGATCCACTGATTGAAGAGACGAGAACCATCATCACCGCAATGAGCAACATATGCATAGAGTAGGTTATTCCGTTTCTTGTGGCTTGCGCCAAGACGCGTGGTAATGAATATTCAGCGTTCGATAATCGCGCTGTCGGCGCTGCGCAACTCTTCAAACAAAGTTGCGGCATCGGGCGCCATACAAACGCGTTCACGCGTTGCGATGTTGGAGAAAATTCGACTGACACGGTGCAGGACTTGGATGTGCTCTGTGATCTTGTCTGGCGGCGAAGCGAGCAGCACAATCAAACGAACAGGACGACGGTCGATCGCGCCAAATTCGATCGGCACGGAGGGTCGACCGATCGCGATCGCAGGTCGCAAAATGCTTGCACATTTTCCGTGAGGTATTGCCAAGCCTTCTCCAATTCCCGTCGATCTCTGTTGTTCTCGTTCCCAGACTGACTTCTTGAAAAGTTCTGGATCGGCCAGCACACCGATGTTTGCCAGCGCATCGACTAATTCCTCGAGCGCGCCGCGACGATCAATCGCGAGTAGCGGAACTCGAATCGCCTTTGGGTCAAGTATGTCTGTGATTGAGAAGTTCATAATCAAGGGAAGTCGCAGGATAGCAATGTTCAATTACTTGGCATACTGGATCGAATCAATTCGGCACGATCTTCCGCAACTTTCTGCTGTGCTTCGTCACCATTTTGCTTGTAAGCCTCGCTGAGAAGTTCGAAGAGTTTTGCTTCATTTGGCGCAAGCTCGATTGCAGGAGTCAATGTTGCTATGGCATCCGCTGGACGCTGGAGTCGCAACTGACCCAGCGCGATCGCAGCGCTGATCGCGACATTCTTCGGGTCATTCGCAAGTGAATTCCTGGCGATGGCGATCCCTTCGTCGACATCATTGGTGGTGCCGTATTCGATCAGCAGCATAGATAGTCTGCGTATCGGATATGTCGAAACTGTCTGACTATTCGCAACATCTCGTGCGATTATGATCGCTTCCTCGAGTCGTTCCTGTTGCAGCAGACGACCAACTTGCTCATCGACGATTGTGATCCATGTCGGATGCGCTGTGACAACCGATCGAAACCACTCAACAGATTGTTGGTCTTTCTGCTGCGCATCAAGAACACGCAAGAGAACCGTGGCGATCCACTCTTGCGGATTTTCGTTCCACGCTTGGCGCAGTACTGCCTCGCTTTGTGGAAACTCCCCTAGGACTGCATGCAACCAAACAATCCGCGTGAGAATATTTTCGTTTCGAGGAGCGAAGAGTGCCAATCCACCTGAATTGATCGAAAGCGTGCGGCCATACCACTTCAATCCATCACGCGCCGCGGACTGCATTGCTGGCGAGACTTCGCTTGGATTTTGAGAGAAAACTTGCGACTCTGGCAACTGAACGGACAAGTCATTGCGATACGCCATCCATCCACTGAAATTGACCGCAAAATTGTCGGCAAGCCCAAGTGAGATGCATAGGGTGATGGCGATCCAAGCAAATCCCAGCGGTTGGATGCGGTGCTGTCGGACAAAATTGATGCGATGAAATCCTGTTGGATATCGCAGAAGAATATGCCATGACTTCCAAGTCATGAATCCAAAGCAAGCGGCAATTCCTGAGGCAAACAAGAGAGGAACGGTTGCCTTGGCCACGCTTTCTCCAAATGGAAAATAGACCGCATAGAAAGCAAACAACGCAGCGGACAACAGCGCGAATTCGCCGGTCCAAGAAAGATCCCACTTCTTGACTGCGGTGGGAGCTTGAGGAATTCCCACTGCTGGTTTTCCAAATCCAAATGAAAGCGCTTCTTTGGGACACACCGAAACGCAATCCGTGCACTTCATACAACCTGGATCAACCACCATTCCATAGAGCGCGACTTCTTCATGCACACGAACATTGGAAGTGCAGACAGCAGTGCAGTGACCGCATCCTTCGCACGCATCCGAAACGCGAATGCGTCCGATTGCCAATTCATCCACAGGAGCGAACACGCCACCATACGGACAGGCATATGTGCAATATCCTTTTTGACCAAGAAACCACACGGTCACGAATCCGCAGACCAAGAGAAATGGAATCGCCATCATCAGTCCGGGGAAAGTCGTCCAATAGTTCGTGGTTGTCATCTTCCACGAGAGTTCCATAGGCAAAAGATCTGGCTGCAAGATTGGTGCGATTGCAAATCGATAGACCAATGGCCAAACAAACATATACGCGGCGAGTGCGACGGGAATCCAGCGCAGTAAACGCGACCGAAAAGCTTTCGGACGAATTCCACTTTTATGCAGTAACGAACCGCAGAAATCTTGCAACATCAAGATGTGGCAACCCCATCCGCAGAACCAACGGCCCAAGATCGCCGTCGAAAGAATTGCGACAACGAAGAAGATGAATCCAACTGTGATGGCACCATGTTTGAGCGTTTCCATCGATTCGCTTGGTTCGATCGGTGCGAGAGTCACGCCAACCACGAGCCACTGAACAAGATGAACGATCATCAGGAATTGGACGATGAGAAGAATTGTGAAACGCCGCACGGTCATTCGCGACTTACGAATCGGCTGATTCGCGGGGATCGAACAGACTCGAGGCGTTGCGAGTAGCGGAAGCGAGACGGGAGCGTTTGACATCGATTCAATCATAACCCTCATTCGTGACGGCTCGTCCTATACTTGTCGTGCTCTATATGGCGCGGGATTACTACGAGGTTCTGGGAATTGCACGAACGGCAACAGCCGACGAGATTCGCCGCGCACATCGCAAACTTGCGAAGGAATTTCATCCTGACAAAAATAAATCGACGGATGCACCGAAACGATTCTCAGAACTGCAAGAAGCGTATGACGCACTTTCTGATCCAGAAAAGCGCAAGCAATACGACCAATTCGGACATGCGGGCTCCAGCGCAAATCCATTCGGTGGTCGAGGTGGTCGAGGCCAAACTGGTGGCGGGCAAGCTGGCGGGCCTTGGCAGAATGTCAATCCTGAAGACCTCGAAGAAATGATGGGTGGACTTGGCGGTATTGGAGATTTTTTTCGTGGCGGTGCAACGCGGAGCGGGCGATCGGGACGCTCCGCAGCGCAAGCGGGACAGAATATGGAAATCGAAGTCACGGTCGATTTTATGACCGCTGCGGTGGGAGGCACTCGCAATGTTTCTGTTCGAGATGCCCAAGGAAAAAATTCCGCGATCGATGTCCGCATTCCTGCGGGGATCGCCAGCGGCGGATCAATGCGAGTTGCAGGCAAGGGCCATGATGGAACTGGCGGCGGGCCGCCGGGAGATCTGATACTTGTGATTCGAGTCGCGCCGCATTCTTGGTTTTATCGCGACGGCATGGATGTTTCGATCGATGTGCCAATCACGATTGTCGAAGCGACGCTTGGAACTTCGATTGATGTCCCCCTTTTGAAGGGAACTGTCAAGTTGAAGATTCCTGC
>SXGT01409790.1_pt1 | contig 12213 bp, 13 predicted proteins | sample 3176221 | NCBI WGS metagenome assembly SXGT01 (sample SAMN11356862, study PRJNA531348) | freshwater metagenome | isolation source: freshwater sample F1-120 | place: China: Fuxian Lake, Yuxi | collected 2017-12-25
CAGGATGGTCACCACCAGTCGATCGTCGAAGGAGTGCCATGCGCGTCGGAGTGCCGAAGGAAGTCAAGAACCACGAGTACCGCGTGGCCCTCACGCCCGTGGGCGTCCACGAGCTCGTGGCCCACGGGCACGACGTGCACGTGCAGAGGGGCGCAGGTCTCGGCTCGTCCATCACCGACGAGGAGTACGAGCGGGCGGGCGCACGCCTCCTCGACCGCGCGGAGGACGTCTGGGGCGAGGCCGAGATGGTGCTCAAGGTCAAGGAGCCGGTCGCGTCGGAGTACCCGCTGCTGCGCGACGACCTGACCCTCTTCACCTACCTGCACCTCGCAGCCGACCGGCCCCTCACCGAGGCGCTCGTCCAGGCCGGCACCACCGGCATCGCCTACGAGACCGTGCAGCTGCCGAGCGGCGGCCTCCCGCTGCTCTACCCGATGTCGGAGGTGGCCGGCTGCCTCGCCCCGCAGGTCGGCGCGCACTCCCTGCTCAGGGCGCAGGGCGGACGCGGCGTGCTGCTGGGCGGCGTGGGCGGTGTCGCCAACGCCAAGGTCGTGATCATCGGCGCGGGCGTCTCGGGCCAGAACGCCGCCAACATCGCGCTCGGCATGGGGGCCGACGTCACCCTCCTCGACACCGACCTCGAGAAGCTGCGCATGTCGTTCTGGCGCTACAACAACCAGGTGCACGGGCTCGCGTCGTCGACGTACGTGCTGGAGGAGCAGGTCCGCCAGGCCGACCTCGTCATCGGCGCGGTGCTCGTCGCCGGCGCGGCCGCACCGAAGCTGGTGAGCATCGATCTCGTCGCGCAGATGAAGCCGGGGTCGGTTCTCGTCGACATCGCCGTGGACCAGGGCGGCTGCTGCGAGGACACGCGCCAGACCACGCACGACGACCCCACCTTCACGGTGCACGGCTCGACGTTCTACTGCGTGGCGAACATGCCCGGCGCGGTCCCGCACACGTCGACCTACGCGCTGACCAACGCGACGCTGCCGTACGCGGTGGCGCTCGCCGACCGGGGCTGGCGCGACGCGCTGCGCGCCGACGCCAGCCTCGCCCGGGGCCTCAACACCCATGCCGGCTCGGTGACCAACGTCCCCGTCGCCGAGGCCCACGGACTCACCCCGGCGTCGCTCGAGGAGGCGCTGGCCTAGACCCTCCCCGATTCGGAACGTCATCGCCCCTTCTCACGACGAGAAAGGGCGATGACGTTCCGAAACGGGGACAGGACGGTCGACTCAAACCGCGGCCGGGGTCGCCCGCTCGACGGGGGCCACGCCGAGCGCGACCAGGAGGCGGTCGGAGATCCTGCGCACGTCGGGGTCGGTGGCCCGCCGTGGGTGCGGAAGCTCGACCCGCTCGTCCACGGCAACCTTGCCGCGCTCGAGCACGATGACGCGGTCGGCGAGACGCACCGCCTCGTCGACGTCGTGCGTCACGAGGAGGATCGCCGGGTCGTGGTCGGCCCGCAGCCGCTCGACGAGGCCGTGCATCCGCAGGCGCGTGAGCGCGTCGAGGGCGGCGAACGGCTCGTCGGCGAGGAGCAGCTGAGGCTCCTGGACGAGGGCCCGCGCGAGCGCCACGCGCTGCGCCTCGCCGCCCGAGAGGGTCGACGGCCACGCCTCTGCACGGTCGCCCAGACCCACCTCCTCGAGCAGGCTGCGCGCCCGCGCCACGGCCGCCGCAGTCCGCCGTTGCCCCAGCAGTACGTTGCGCAGCACCCGGTGCGCGGGGATGAGCCGCGGCTCCTGGTAGACGAGCGTCCGCCGCTCGGGCACGAGCACCGTGCCCGCGTCCGGACGCTCGAAGCCGGCGAGCAGCCTCAGCAGCGTCGTCTTGCCCGTGCCGCTGCGACCCACCAGCGCCACCAGCTCCCCCGCGGCGAGGTCGAGGTCGACGTCGTCGAGCACCGGGTCGCCGCCGAACGTCTTCGTGACGCCGCGCAGACGCACGGCCACCGCGCTCATCGGGCCCCCACCCCCGCACGCCACGGCATGGCGACCCGCTCGACGCCTCGGACCACGGCGTCGATGACGAGACCCAGGACCGCGTAGATGGCGATGCACAGCACCATGTAGTCGGTGCGGAAGTACTGCTGCGACAGCGAGACCAGGTAGCCGATCCCGGCGGTCGTGCCGATCTGCTCGGCCGCGATCAGTCCGGTGAGGCTGACGGACAACGCGATGCGCACGCCCATGAGGATCGACGGCAGCGCCGTCGGCAGCACCACGCTGCGCACCAGCGCCAGGCCCTCGAGCCCGAACCCGCGCGCGGACTCGACGAGCCGGCGGTCGACCCCCCGGACGCCGACGTAGGTGTAGGCGTACATCGGGGCGATCGTCGCGACGGCGATCAGCACGACCTTGAACAGCTCACCCACCCCGAACCACGCGAGGAAGAGCGGCACGAGCGCCAGGAAGGGCACGGCCCGGAACATCTGCATCGTGGGGTCCACGAGCTCGTCGCCGCGGGCGCTGATGCCCGAGACCACCCCGAGCACGAGCCCGATCGCCAGACCGATGCTGACGCCGAGCCCGGCCCGTCGTCCGGACGCCAGCAGGAACTCGACGAGCTGGCCGGAGCGCGCGAGCTCGACCGCCGTCTCCGCCACCGACACGGGCGCCGCGAGGATCTGCGGGTCGAGCCGACCCGTCCACGACGCCAGCTGCCAGACCGCGAGGATCGCGACCGGCACGGAGAGCCGCCACAGCAGGCTGCTGCTGCGTCGGCGCTCGCGCTGGCCCAGGTAGCGGGGGGTCACGAGCGACGTCGGCGGCTCACCCCCGAGCCGCCCACTCCCCAGAGCACCGCCACCGAGAGCGGTGCCGTCCGCGCCGGTCACGACGACCCGCCGAGCTGCACGACGGCCTTCTCGGCGTCCACAGGCTTGGAGATCAGGCCGTTCTCGGCGAAGTAGTCGGCGACCTTCTGCACGACGGCGACGTCGGCGTCGGTGACGAGCCGGAACGGGACCTCGTACCGCTGCACCGCGACGTCGCGCTCGAGCGCCTTGCCCTCGACGGCGGTAGGCCCGGAGTCGGTGAACACGTTCTGGAAGGCCTCCGGGTCACGGTTGCCCTGCTCCACGAGCTCGGCGACGACGCGCTGGAAGGTCTCGAGCGCCTTCGGGTTGGCGTCGACGACCTCCGTCCGCGCGGCGAAGATCGTCAGGTCGTCGTCCTCCACGTCGGTGTTCGCCACGATGGTGCGGGCCCCGTTCGCGAGGGCCGTCGGGTAGCCGCGGACGATCGCCCACCACGCGTCGACCTGTCCGGCCGAGAACGCGCCAGCGGCCTCCTGCGGGTTCAGGTAGACGCGCTGCACGGCGTCGTGCGGGAGCCCGGCCTGGTCGAGCGCCTTCAGCAGCAGGTACTCGCCGCGTCCGCCGCGGTTGACGGCCACCTTCTTGCCCTCGAGGTCGGCGAGCGTCCGCACGCTGCTGCCCTTCGGGACCACGAGGCCGTCGCCGACCGGGGCCTCCGGGTCGGTCGTGCGGTCGGCCACCGCGAAGATCTTCAGGTCGTCGCTGGTGGAGAGGTAGCCGATCGCCGGCGAGATCGCGCCCTCCAGCACGTTGACGTCACCGGCGCGAACGGCGTCGATGGTGGCGGTGAACGACGCGTACTGCCCGCCCCACTCGACCTTGGCGCCGACCTTCGCGAGCTCCTTCTCGAGGATCCCGGTCTTCTTCGCGTAGGCGAGGACGCCGTTGTTGCCAGGGTCGCCCAGGCGCAGGGTCACGGTGTCGTCGGCGCCAGCGGCAGCCTGGTCCGAGCCGCAGGCCGCGAGGGAGGCGAGAGCGAGCGAGCCGATGGCGAGCGCGGCGAGGGCGCGGCGCAGACGGCGGAGAGGGTGGGGATGGGTCGTCACGGGATCCTCCTGGATGGTCATGTCCCAGGGAGTATGTGCCGACCAAGATCGTCACGACCTCGTGATCGGATCGTGAGACTGCCGCCGGACGGCGCCGGCGATGGGCTACGGGCCCTCGGCCAGCCGGCGCTTGCGACCGGTGACGTCGTCGACGAGGAACAGCAGGCTGCGCAGGGTGTCGACCTCGTCCTCGTCCAGCCGCCGCAGCAGGCGGATCTCGACCTGCTCGACCGCGGTGTCCACCTGGTCGCGCACGGCCGAGCCGGTGGCGGTGATCTCGACGACGTGCCGCCGACGGTCGCGGGGATCACGGGTCCGCGCGACGAGGTCCCGGGACTCCAGCTTCTTCAGGACCATGACGAGGTAGTTGGCGTCGAGGTCGAGCAGCTCGCCGAGCTGCTGCTGGGTCATCGCGCCGTACGTGCGCAGCACGAGCAGCGCCGCGGCCTCGCGCGGGAGCAGGTCCAGCGGCGCCATGGCCTCGGTGATCCACGCCTCCGCCACCTTGCCGACGCTCGCGAGCAGGAAGCCGGGGCTGGTGAAGCGCGACTGCGCGGTCAGGTGGGACAGGGCGGAGGTGCTGGGCATGGTAGGCACCGTACCCTCCCCGCCCGCGCTCGACCACATGCCGAGACACCCATATCATCACGAGTTCGTGACGATCTACTGGCCTCCAGTCGCGCTCCTCCGGGAGCCCCGCCCACGAGCACGGGAGAGACCATGACCACCACGACGCAGACCCCCGGCACCGTCGACCAGCTCTGGTACACCCGGTGCCCGGTGCCCACGGCGAGCGGCATCGCGCACCGGCTCGGCTGGCTCGACGAGGAGTTCGCCGCCGACGGACTCGCGCTGGGCGTGCTGCAGGACGCGCCGCCCGAGCTCGCCGGCACCACTTCGACCACCGCCTCGTCGGGCTCTTCCGCGAGGGCGGCAACGTGCCGGCCCTCGTCGCCCGCTCGCAGGGCGCCCCGACCCGTTTGATCGGGCTCACGTGGATCGAGGAGTGGCAGTCGATCATCGTGCGACCCGACTCCGGCATCACCGACGCCGCGAGCCTGCGGGGGGTGCGCGTCGCGGTGCCGGGATGGGCCCGCACGGTGGCGCAGAGCTTCCCCCGAGCCATGGCCCTGCACGGCTACGCCGGGGCGCTGCGCTCCGCCGGCCTCGACCTGTCCGCGGTGGAACAGGTGGAGGTCGACCCCCGCCTCGACCCGTCCGTCGGCCGCGACGCCCGGCGCGGCGCGTGGCCGGGCGTCCGCGAGCTCGAGCGCGGCGACGTCGACGCCGTGTACGTGAAGGGCGCCCGCGCCGTCGAGGAGGCACAGAGCATCGGGGCCGTCGTGGGTGTCGACCTCGACGCGTTCGAGGACCCGAGCCTGCGCGTCAACAACGGGACCCCGCGTCCGGTCACCGTCCACGCCGACCTGCTCCGCGACCGTCCCGATGTCGTCACCCGCTTCCTGGTGCGCAGCCTGCGGGCGGCCCAGTGGGCGGCGAGCAACCTCGAGGGCATCCGCGACCTCCTCGCGCTCGAGACGGGGTCGGGTCGCGACGGCGTCGTGCGCGCCTACGGCGACACCTTCCACCGGTCGCTCGCGCCGTCGCTGGACGACGGCCGGCTCGGGCTGCTGGCCCAGCAGGAGCAGTTCCTCGCCGACCACGGCTTCCTCGAGGACCGGGTCGACGTGCGGAGCTGGGCGGCGCACGAGCCGCTCGCGGCCGCGCTCGCGGTGGTCGGCGACGACGTGCGGGGGCAGGTCCGATGACGCTCTCCCTCGCCGTCCTGGCCGACACCCGACCCCGCACCCCGCACCGGCTCGCGCCGGGCGTCACCGACGTGCGCCGACCGACCACCAGCCCGTTCACGGAGCTGTCGGAGCTCGGCCGCGCGGCCGAGGCGGCGGGTCTGCAGGCCGTCCTGGTCCCGGCGGACCCCGACGGCGTCGACCCGCTCGTCGCCGCGGCCGACCTCCTGCGCCACTCGCGGCACCTGCGTGTCGTCGCCGAGGTCGCGCCGGAGATCGCCACCCCCGTCTACGCGGCGAAGCTGTCGGTCTCGCTCCAACGCTTCCACGCCGGCCGCCTGGACTGGCTGCTGAGGCCGGACGCCTGGCCGGCACCGGCGTCGCGCCTCGAGGAGTGGATCGACGTGGCCCGCGCCGTGTGGACCGGCACGGGGGTGACGATCGACGGCGTGCACCACGGTGTGCTCGACGGCGGCTTCGGTGGCGCCCTGGCGGGTCAGCCGCTGCCGCGCCTGCACGTCGTGCGCGGCACCCGCGACGACGCCGCGACCGCGCCCGACGGCACCGACGTGCTCCACGTCTCGCTCGACGGCGGGCTCGAGGACGCGTCCCGGTCGCTCGGTGGCCGCGTCCTCGGCGTCGAGGTCGAGGTCGTGGCGCGCCCCACGGCGGAGCAGGCCCACCGCGACGCCGACCGGCTCGGCGTCGACACCGCGACCGGCGCCCTCGTCGGCTCCTGGGACGACGTGGCCGCCGGCCTCGACGCCCTGCACCAGCGGGGTGCGGGGCACGTGACGATCGTGCCGGCCGAACCGGTCGCGGACGTCTACCGACTCGGGGAGCACGTGCTCCCGCTGCTCGCCCCTGCGGGCGACCGACACCTGGAGGTGGCTCGTGGTTGACGTCTACTGGCGCATCGGCATGCACGGCGACCAGCCGTCGCTGCGTCACCGTGCCGAGACCCGGGGCGACTGGGTCCCGACGGCACCGGGCAGCCTGACGCCGACGTGGCGCGACGGCCGGCCCGACGACCGGACCTACCTCGAGCACATGCTCGACGTCGTCCGCGCCGCGGAGTCGGCCGGGTTCGTCGGCGGGCTGCTGCCGTCGTTCCCGTTCACCGACGACCCGTTCGCGACGGCGGCGTCGCTGCTGCGCGAGACCAGCACCTTCCGGTTCATGGTCGCGTTCCAGCCCGGCTTCCTCGACCCCTTCGCCGCCGCACGCATCGCGTCGTCGCTGCAGCTGCTGGGCGACGGCCGGCTCGTCTACAACGTCATCACCGGGGGCGGCGGTCCCGCGCAGCAGTGGTGGGGCGACCGGGTCGGTCACGACGACCGGTACGCACGCACCGCCGAGTTCCTCCAGGCGCACCGCGCGGTGTGGGGCACGACGCCCGTCGACCTCGACGGCCGCTTCTACACCTTGCAGGGAGCCCGGCTCCCCGAGGCGCTCGCCGCGCAGCCGTTCCCGGAGGTCTTCTTCTCGGGGTCGTCGCCCGCCGCCATCGAGGCGGCCGCGGCGCACACCGACTACTACCTGTCGTGGCTCGAGCCGTTCGACGCGCTGCGCCAGAAGTTCGACGCCGTCCGCGAGCGGGCTGCCGTCCTGGGCACCAGTCCCAAGTTCGCCGTGCGCATCGACGTGCTGGCGCGACCGACCGCGGAGGAGGCGTGGGACGAGCTGCGCGCCGGGTTCGCCCACGTGGACCCGCGTCGGCTCGCCGAGGCGCCGCTCGGCGACTCCGTCGGCGCCGCCCGGGGCCACTCGTTCCTGCCCGCGACGATCCGCGACGTCCGCGACCTCGAGGTCGAGCCGGGCGTCTGGGGCGGCTTCTCCCACCTGCGCGGCGGCCCTGCGTTCGGCCTGGTCGGCGACTACGACCAGGTGGCCGAGCGGCTCGCCGACCTCCTCGACCTGGGCATCGACTCCTTCATCCTCGCCGGCGTGCCGCACCTGGAGGAGGCGCACCGCGTGGGCGAGGAGGTCCTGACCCGACTGCGCGTCCCCGTCCGCGCCTGACGCCCCCACCCTGTCCGTCCACCACCCACTCACCACCCGAGAGAGAGCACCACCATGAGCCTGCGTGTCGGTTACTTCCCGCACAACAACTCCCTGTTCGTCCTGCGCCACACGGGTCTGCTCGAGCAGCGCCTGCCCGACGTCACCTGGGTCGACCTGCGCGACCTCCCGCAGGGCGACCGTCCCGACATCCGCAGCGGCCTGCCGACCGTGCACAGCGACCAGCTGTTCGCCGACGGCGGCTACGACGTGATCGGGACCGGCTTCACCCCGCCGGTCACGGGTCTCGCGCACGGTCGCGACCTGGTCTACGTGGGCATCTCCGGCCCGCGGCTGGAGAACGGTCGGCTCGTCGTGCGCGCGGACTCTGACATCCGCACGGTCGCCGACCTGGTCGGCCGGCGGGTGGCGCTGGCGCACGGCTCGTGGCAGACCACGCTGGTCCTGTTCGCCCTGGCCGACGCCGGTCTGTCCTGGTCCGACATCGAGCCGGTCGACGCGTCGGTCTCGGCCGGGCAGCAACTGGTGGACGGCGACGTCGACGCCTGGGTCGGCTCGTACCCCTCGCTGACCGACGTCGAGGCGCGCACAGAGCTGCGCACGCTCGTCGAGACCGACGGGTTGTTCTCGCACCCGTCGCTGTGGTTCACCCGCCGCGACGTCGCGGACGAGCAGCCCGAGGCGCTGCGGGCCGTGATCGAGGCGCTCCAGGAGTCCGACGCCTGGATCGCCGCGCAACCGCGGGAGGCCGCGCAGCTCTTCGTCGACGACGCCCGCTCGCGCAGCACGCGCTCGGACCACTTCGACCGCGGCGCCGACGCCGACCTCGACGCGTGGGAGCACGCCCTCACGGCGCGTCCGTGGGGCGTCCGCCCCGTCGACGACGCCTTCCTCGACGAGCAGCAGCGCGCCGCGGACCTCCTCCACGCGAACGGGCTGCTGCCGATCCGTGTCGACGTCCGGTCCGCCGTCGTCCCGTGGATCTCCGAGGCGGTGTCGGCGACGCTGACCCCCTCGACCTGATCGCCCGTCCTCGAGCCGTCCCTCCGGCCCGGGCGGGGGACGGCTCAGGCGGGCTCGGGCTCGTCCAGCAGGTCGGAGCGCTCCACGAAGTCGCGGGAGAGCGTCTTGTAGCCCTCGTGGTCGAACAGGACGGTGAGGTGCTCGGCGTCGGCGTCGACCACCGCGCCGGGGCCGAAGGTCGGGTGCTCCAGGTGGGCGCCGTGCGTTCCTGCGTCCGCGGACTCGACGACGCCGTCGAGGCAGCGGTCGCAGACACCGCAGTCGTCGGCCTGCTGGCCGAAGTAGCCCGCGACCCACGACCAGCGGCAGCGTCGGGTCTCCGCGTACTCGCGCACCATCTCGACCCGCGACTCCTCGAGTCGACGCCGCTCCTCCGCGCGCTCGACCAGCTGCTGCGCGGTGACGTCGTCGAGGGCCTCGTCCAGGTCGAGGAGGTTGAGCACCCGGGCCGCCGTGGGCCGACCCACGCCCGCGGCCTCCGCGACGTCACGCGGATCGGTGCCGACGTCGCGCGCCGCCCGCAGCACCTTCGAGACCGTGCTCCGCTTCGGCACCGCGGCCGCGAAGAAGCGTCCGAGCGCGCGGTCCTCGGGGCGGTGCACGAGGGTCGCGACGGCAGGCTCGCCGTCGCGCCCGGCACGGCCGGCCTCCTGCACGTAGGTGTCGACCGACGCCGGCGCGCCCGCGTGCACCACCGAGCGGACGTCGGGCTTTTCGATGCCCATCCCGAACGCCGACGTCGCCACGACGACCTCGACCTCGTCGGCGAAGAAGGCGTCCTGCACCTCCTGGCGGCGCCTGCGGGACAGGCCGGCGTGGTACGCCGCGGCGTTGCGCCCGTCCGCGACCAGCAGGTCCGCCACCTCCTCCGCAGCCCGCCGCGTGCGCGTGTAGACGAGAGCCGCGCCGTCGGCGACGCACTCGAGCACCTGACGGCGCACCGCGTCGTCGTCGGACGCCTGCCGGACCCGCAGCTCCAGGGTCGGCCGGACGATCGACGTCGAGACCAGGGTCGGGTCGTGCATGCCGAGCCGCCCTGAGATCGACTCGAGGACCGGAGGCGCGGCCGTGGCGGTCAGCGCCAGGCGCACCGGCCGGCCCGCGCCCTCACCGTCGGACCCGTCCCCGCCGGTCTCGTCGAGTCGCGAGACCAGGTCGCCCAGGCGGAGGTAGTCGGGCCGGAAGTCGTGCCCCCACTCCGACACGCAGTGCGCCTCGTCCACCACGACCAGGCCGGGAGGGCAGGCGGCGAGCGCGTCGGCCACCTCCTCGTTGGCCAGCTGCTCGGGCGAGAGGTAGAGGTAGTCGACGGAGCATCCCGCGACGTCGTCGAGCAGCGTCTGACGCCTCCGCCCCCGCACCGACCCGTCGAGGCGCTCGGCGCGGACGCCCTCGGCCTGCTCGGCGTGCGCCTGCTGGTCGGCCTGCAGCGCCAGCAGCGGCGACACCACGAGCGTCCAGCCCCCCGCGCACCGTCCGGCGACGAGGTAGACCAGCGACTTGCCCGACCCGGTCGGCGCGAGCACGACCGTGTCGCGCCCCGAGCACGCCGCGTCGATCGCCTCGGCCTGCCAGTCCTCGAGGTGCTCCACGCCGAACCGGCGGGCGATGTCGTCGTGCGTGCAAGGCGTCGTCCCTGTCATGGGTCGACGGTAGGTCGGGTCGGGCGGGCCCGCCCCTCGACGCCGAGGTGAGCGATCCACCCGTTTCAGGCGGCCACATCGGGGTACACGGGGACCGCTTCAGGCGCCGGGGTAGGCCGAGCAGCGCTCGCACCGGCTCATCAGGTCGTGCTCGCAGGTGAGCACGTGGGTGAGGAAGGCCTCGGCCGCGTCGAGCTCGGCCCTCTGGCGCCTCAGGTGCTCGAGGTGCTGCGCGATGACGTCGTCGCGCCCCTGCGCGTCGCGGTGCAGGACCAGCCGGATCTGCGACAGGCTCAGGCCGACGCGCTGGCACGACCGGACGATCTCGAGACGGTGCAGGTGCTCGTCGGAGTAGACGCGGTGCCCGGCAGGCGTGCGGTCGGGCACGACGACCCCCTCGTCCTCCCAGTGGCGCAGGACGTGGGCCGCGACGCCGACCCGCTCGGCCGCTGCTCCGACTCTCACGGCACCATCGTGCCACCTTGACTTCAGGTCGACCTGAAGTCCTAGCGTGCGACGCATGCCCGCTCCCGGCCGTCTTCCTACACCGCGCTACGTCGACCTCGACGGGGTACGCGTGGCCACCTACCTCCTCGGGCCGTCGCGGGCCGAGCCCGTCGGCGACGTCGTCCTGTGCCACGGCACCCCGTGGTCGGCGGCCGTGTGGGCGCCCGTCGCGCACGCGCTCGCGGCGACGCACCGCGTGCTGCTGTGGGACATGCCCGGCTACGGCGCCTCGATCCGCACCGGTCCCCCCGGACGGGACCCGGCGGTCGACCTCGAGGCGCAGCGGCATCGGCTCGCAGCGCTCCTGCAGCACTGGGACCTGAGGGCGCCGCACGTCGTCGCCCACGACGTCGGGGGTGCTGTCGCCCTCGGCGCCCACCTGCTGGAGGGGTCGGTGCTCGCGTCGCTGTACCTGCTCGACGTCGTCACGCTCGACCCGTGGGGCTCGCCGTTCTTCCGGCTGGTCGCGAAGCACGAGGACGTGTTCGCCGCCCTGCCCGGGAGGCTCCACGCGGCGCTGGTGCGCGAGTACGTCGCGGGCGCCGTCGCCGGGTCGCTCGACCCGCGTCGGATGGACGAGCTCGTCGCCCCGTGGACCACCCCGCACGGCCAGCGGGCCTTCTACGCCCAGGTCGCCCAGCTGGACCCCGCCCACACGCGACCGGTCGTCGAGCGGCTCGGCCGGACGCGCTGCCCGGTACGCGTCGGGTGGGGCGAGCACGACCCGTGGATCCCGCTGGCGCAGGCGACCGCGCTCGCGCACCGGCTCGCGGGCACCGTCGACGTGTTCACGGTCCCCGGCGCCGGGCACCTGGTGCCCCTCGAGGCACCGGACCTTCTCGCCCACGACCTCAGGCGCTGGCTCGACCGGATCGGATGACCGCACCGGCGGCGCACAAAGGTCCGGAAAACCCGACGGCCCCGGCGGGCTCTCGCCCGACGGGGCCGTCGGTTCCAGCGTCTGGCGCTGTGGCAGGTAGAGGATTCGAACCTCTGAAGGCAATGCCGGCTGATTTACAGTCAGCTCCCTTTGGCCGCTCGGGCCACCTGCCAAGGGTGTCGACCACCGAGGTGGGCAACGACGAGAAACCATACCGCAGGCGGCGCGCCGCGGCCCAACCGGATCCGTCCTCCCGAGGGGTTGACAACCTACAACCATATGGTTGTAGGTTGTCGTCATGAGCAGCGAGCAGGACGAGGACCGGGCCGACGCCCTGTTCCACGCCCTGGCCGACCGGACCCGACGCGACATCCTGCGTCGCGTCCTGGCCGGCGAGCACTCGGTGAGCACCCTCGCCGAGCGCTACCCGATGAGCTTCGCGGCCGTGCAGAAGCACGTCGCGGTGCTCGAGCGCGCCGGTCTCGTCACCAAGCGACGGGTCGGCCGCGAGGCGCTCGCG
>SXGT01150201.1_pt1 | contig 12211 bp, 18 predicted proteins | sample 3176221 | NCBI WGS metagenome assembly SXGT01 (sample SAMN11356862, study PRJNA531348) | freshwater metagenome | isolation source: freshwater sample F1-120 | place: China: Fuxian Lake, Yuxi | collected 2017-12-25
CCGGAGGTGCCGATGTTGACGTTGGCGATACCGCAGTCCGAGCCGTCGGCGGCCATGAACCGCTCTGCCTCACGGACGTCGGTGGTGAAGATTGCCGACGAAAGCCCCTGCGGCACCGCATTGTTCAGCTCGATCGCGGAGTCCAGATCGTCGTAGGTCAGCACGTACAGAATCGGGGCGAAGGTTTCGTTGTGTACCACCGCGGTCTGCTCGGGCATCCGGACCAGCGCCGGAGCCACGTAATAGGCGCCCTCGTCACCCATGTCGTGACGGTGCCCGCCGATGGCCTCGCCGCCGTCGGCGCGGGCGGCCTCCAGTGCACCGACCATGTCGCGGTAGGCACGGGCATGGATCAGCGGGCCCACCAGGGTGCCCTCGACGGAGGGGTCACCGATGGGCAGCGTCTTGTAGGCCGCCGCGATCCGCCGGCACAGCTCGTCGGCGATCGAGGAGTGCGCGATCACCCGTCGCATCGTCGTACACCGCTGCCCGGCCGTCCCGGCGGCCGAGAACACGATGGCGCGCACCGCGAGGTCGAGATCCGCTGACGGGGTGACGATGGCGGCGTTGTTGCCGCCGAGTTCCAGCAGTACCTTGCCGAACCGGCGAGCCACCCGCGGGCCGACCTCCTGACCCATCCGCACCGAACCTGTCGCGCTCACCAGCGCGACCCGCGGATCGTCGACGAGTTGTTCGCCGATTTCGCGGCCACCCTGGATGAGGCGGGCGACGTTCTCCGGCGCGCCGACATCGGCGCAGGCGCGCTCGAGCAGCGCCTGGCACGCGATGGCGGTCAGCGGGGTCAATTCCGACGGTTTCCAGACCACGGTGTCCCCGCACACCAGCGCGACCGCGGTGTTCCACGCCCACACCGCGACCGGGAAGTTGAAGGCGGTGATGACGCCGACCACACCGACCGGATGCCAGGTTTCCATGAGTCGGTGGCCGGGCCGTTCGGAGGCGATCGTCTTGCCGTAGAGCTGGCGGGACAGCCCGACGGCGAACTGGCAGAGGTCGATCCTCTCCTGCACCTCGCCGCGCGCCGCGGAGGTGATCTTGCCGGCCTCCACGGTCACCAGCGTGGCGAGATCGCTCTTGTGCTCGGTGAGCAGCTCCCCGAGCCGCGCCACCAGCGCACCGCGCACGGGAGCCGGAGTGGTCCGCCAGTCGAGGAAGGCCGCCGCGGCGGCGGCAATGGCCTCATCGGTCTCGGCCGCGGTGTGCTCGGGCACAGAGAAGAGCACGTCGCCGCTGATCGGGCTGCCCGCGGGCACCCCAGGCTCGTTCGGTGCCTCGAGTCGGGCCTCGGCACCGATCGCCTGCAGGGCGACACGTACCCGGTCGCGGAGGTCATCGGCGGTGGGGAGGGCACTGGTCTGCATGACGGTCATGATGCCGCTTTCTCGTAGAGGGCGTAAGGGTCGTGAATGTGATGGTCGATGGCACCCGACAGCCAATCGAGGCTGTAGCCCGACGCGTCGGATGCGTACACCGGTTCGGCATCGGTGTCCAGGTTGGAGCGGAAGATCCCGGCCGCCGATGCCGGCAGGAAGTCCTCGTAGACAACCGGTTTCGCCGGATCGCCGCCGCGGTAGTAAGCGAGGCCCTCGGCCGCCATGGCCGCATGGGTGTCCGGGAAGTACGCGTGCCAGCGGCCGGGATCGGCCATGGCGGCGTCGTAACGTTCGCGACCCGCCGGGGTGAGCGCCACACCGCGTGCCTCGACCTCGCCGAAACGCACCCGCAACGTGCCGTCGGACACCGCGCCATCCCGACCGCGGAACCGCCGCGGTTCGGCGAGCGCCCGAAAGGAAGTCTGGCGCAGCAGCACCGTGGGTCCCGCGGTGCGTGGCGGTCCCTGGATCGCGCCGGTCATGGTGACGCCGCGAGCGGTCATCCGGGCGTACAACTCGTCGATGTCCAGCACGCGGGGAGTGAGGTGGTTGATGTGGGTGGTCTGCACACCGGCGATATCGGCAGCCACGGCCGACACCGCCGCCAACTCGTCGTACCAGGCCTTGTCGATCGGATCGTGGGACAGCGCGAACGCCGCGGTGGCTCGGCGCACGAAATCCTCGGCGTCCGCGGGTGGGCAGCCGTCGATGGCGATGCGGCGAGCCTGGGCGATCAGCGCCGGATCGAAGAGCTGACGCCTGCCGATGAAGGTGCCCACCCTGTTGCGCAGGTCGGGGGAGAAGAATCGTGCGTCGTCGGTGGCGAGCATCGAGGTGAACACCCGAAAGGGGTTGGCGTCCAACTCGTCTACATCGATGGGCCGGAACGCCGTCGACACCACCGGCACCGGGCAGGCCGCCTCGCGAAGATCGTAGAACCCGACCGGGAACATCCCGAACGCCGCGAAAAGGTCGGCGGCGTCGGCAAGTTCGGCCGCGCTGCCGACGCGGATCGCACCGTGGCGTTCCGCGGTGACCCGACCCGGCGAGCCGAGGGCCTGCGAGCCGGCGTGATCGCGATTCACCTCGGCGGCGACCTCGACCAGGGTGGTGTAGGCGGGGACCTCCGCGCCGTACATCTGCGACAGCGCAGCGGCGAACGATGCGCGCAGCTGTGAAGTGCGAACGGTCATCTGCGATAGTCTCCGGCCATGGTGGACACCGAGCACCTCGACGATATCGATCGGATCCTGGTGCGCGAGCTCATCACGGATGGACGCGCGACGCTGGCACACCTCGCCGCGACCGCGGGGCTGTCGGTGTCGGCGGTGCAGTCGCGGGTGCGCCGACTGGAATCCCGCGGTGTGGTGACCGGGTACACGGCCCGGATCAACCCCGAGACCATCGGGCACATGCTGTCGGCGTTTGTGGCCATCACTCCTCTTGATCCCTCTCAACCCGATGATGCTCCGGCTCGGCTGCGCCACATCGATGAGATCGAGTCGTGCTACTCGGTGGCCGGCGATGAGAGCTATGTGCTGTTGGTGCGTGTCGCCTCGGCGCGGACGCTGGAAGACCTGCTGCAGCGCATCCGCACGGCGGCCAATGTCCGCACACGAAGCACCATCATCTTACAGACTTTTTACGATGGAAGAACCAACCTGCCGGAATAGTTCCTGTCAGATGGCGTGCTAGACGTAAAAATTGCGTTAGGATGGCGGCATGACCGCTGTTCTGACTTCCGCTGACCGCCGGCGACCCGACCAGATCCCGGCCCGTCAGGTGCACGATGTGCTGGGCCGCAACATGCTGGCCGACGGCATGGATCTGGTGCTCGACCTCAAACGATCCCGCGGATCGGTCCTGGTCGACGCCCGCGACGGCCGCCGGTATCTGGACATGTTCACGTTCTTCGCCTCGTCGGCGCTGGGCATGAACCACCCCGCCCTGGCCGACGACGAGACGTTCCGCGCCGAACTCGCGCAGGCGGCGGTGAACAAGCCGAGCAACTCCGATATCTACACCGTGCCGATGGCGCGGTTCGTCGAGACGTTCGCCCGGGTGCTCGGTGACCCGGCGCTACCGCATCTGTTCTTCGTCGACGGGGGAGCGCTCGCCGTGGAGAACGCGCTGAAGGTCGCCTTCGACTGGAAGAGCCGTCACAACGAGGCCCACGGCATCGATCCGGCGCTGGGCACCCGGGTTCTGCACCTGCGCGGTGCTTTCCACGGCCGCAGCGGCTACACGATGTCACTGACCAACACCGACCCCAACAAGGTCGCACGCTTTCCGAAGTTCGACTGGCCGCGTATCGACGCCCCCTACCTGCGCCCGGGTGCCGAGATCGCCGAATTGGAGGCCGAGTCGCTGCGCCAGGCGCGCGCCGCATTCGAGGCTCATCCGCATGACATCGCCTGTTTCATCGCAGAGCCCATCCAGGGCGAGGGGGGCGACCGGCACATCCGCTCGGAGTTCTTCGCGGCGATGCGCGCGCTGTGCGACGAGTTCGACGCGCTGCTGATCTTCGACGAGGTGCAGACCGGTTGCGGTATCACCGGAACCGCCTGGGCCTACCAGCAATTGGGGGTCACCCCGGACGTGCTGGCCTTCGGCAAGAAGACCCAGGTGTGCGGTGTGATGGCCGGCGGGCGCGTCGACGAGGTCGCCGACAACGTGTTCAACGTCAGTTCCCGGATCAATTCCACCTGGGGTGGCAACCTCACCGACATGGTGCGCGCTCGGCGCATCCTGGAGGTCATCGAGGCCGACGATCTGATCGCCGATGCCGCCGTGGCGGGGCGGCGCCTGCTGGAGGGGTTGCGGGGGTTGGCCGAGCAGTTCCCCGGCCGGGTGTTCGATCCGCGTGGCCGCGGGCTGATGTGCGCGTTCAGCATGCCCTCCGCTGCCGAGCGTGACGAGTTGATCGGGCGGCTGTGGGCCCGGCAGGTGATCATGCTGGCCAGCGGCCCGGATTCGGTGCGCTTCCGGCCGGCCCTCACGGTGACGGCCGCCGAGATCGACACCGCGGTAGACGCGGTGCGCGACGTGCTCAGCGCGATGTAGTCAGGCCGCGGATCAGCCCCTTGAGTCGGGGGATATCGGCGCCGCTGACCAGGATGCACTCGTGGCGTTCGGCCAATTTTCGGGCCGCCGGTGTGAACGCGTTGTTGGTCACCACCATGGTGTGGGTGCAGTCCTGCATCGCGGCACCGGCCACCACCTCCTGGACGGCGCTGGTGCCGACCGGACGGCTCATCCGTTTGCATTGCACGGCAAGACGATCCGGGCGACGGCCGATGACGAGGTCGACACCCCAGTCCCCGGTGATCGACGTCATGATGACCGGGGCGCCGCAGGAGCGGGCGATCCGCGCGATGTAGTCCTCGAACTCGGTCCCGGACATGGTGTCGATCGGATTCTCGTTCGGGGCCGGGGTGCGCAGGCCCGTCAGAAAATGCGGTACGGCCGCCACCGCGAGTGGGGTGAGCAGCGCCGCGGTCAGCGCCAGTGGCCAGCCGGTGCCGGTCGCGTAGGTGATGGCGCCGGCCGTGATACCCACCGCGACAGCGATCGTGATCCGCACGCTGGAATGGTAAGCGACCCGTCCGACAGCGCCGATGACACAAAGTGCAACCACAGGGTTGCGCAAAACTCGCGCCATGTGCAATCCTTGAGTTGCACACAAGCCGACGAGGGAGAACCCCATGGACACGCTCGACATCACCCGCAGCATCGATATCGCCGCACCCATCGCGAAAGTGTGGGCGGCGCTCACCGAAGCGGATCTGATCGCCCAATGGCTGGGCGACAGCGCCGAGTTCGAGGCCGTCGCCGGCGGCACCGGCTACTTCGGCTGGCCCGCGCACGGCAAGTTCCGGGTGCTGGTCGAACAGGCCGAAAAGCCCCGGCTGCTGGTCTACCGGTGGGCCCGGGAGGCCGACACCGACCCGGTGCCCGGGAACTCGACCCTGGTGCGCATCGAGCTCTTCGAGATCGACGGCGGGACCCGACTCGCGCTGGTGGAAAGCGGATTCGAACAGTTGCACAACGCCGAGGCCGCGCATGCGGAGAATCAGGGCGGGTGGACCGCCGAACTCGGTGAACTGGTCGAGTTCCTGACGTCGGCATCGTGACACCCGACTCTGCTGCGCCGGACCCACCGACCCTGCTGGCCGTGCTGGCCGATGACACTCGTTGGCGCATCCTCACCGAACTCGGCGCTGCCGAGCTGTCGGCGAGCGCGCTGGCGACCCGCCTGCCGGTGAGCAGACAGGCGATCGCCAAGCACCTTGCGGTGCTGGCCGAGGCCGGCCTGGTCGAATCCGTCCGGGCCGGTCGCGAGATCCGTTATCGCGCACTCGGTGCCCGGCTCAGCGCGCTGGGCACCGAACTGACGGTGATCGGTCAGCAATGGGATCGTCGTCTTCTGGCTATCAAGCGCATCGCCGAAGGGCTGGACGACCGGGCATAATTCATGGCGAAATGAGCGATGGACAACACGTCGGGAACCAGCCGGAGGAAGAGCCCGCACTCGCCGCCGGCGAACACGAGCACGTCGGCTGGTTCCGGTTCCATTTCGCCGACGAGCGGTGGGAATGGTCCGAACAGGTGCAGCGCATGCACGGCTATGAGCCCGGCACGGTGCAACCGAGCACCGAACTGGTGCTCGCGCACAAACATCCGGACGACTACGGGCAGGTCGCGGCCACGCTGGCGGAGATCCGGCGTACCGGCGCGGCGTTCAGTACGCGGCACCGGATCGTCGACACCCACGGTGTCACCCACCATGTGGTGGTCGTCGCCGATCAGCTGTTCGCCGACGACGGCAGCACCGTCATCGGCACCCACGGGTTCTACATCGACGCCACGCCCTCGGGGCAGACGGGTGTGCGCGAGCAGCAGGAGCGGGTGAGCGAGGCCGTCGCCGAGATCGCCGAGGCTCGCAGCGGCATCGAACAGGCCAAGGGCATGCTCATGCTGATCTACCGCATCTCCGCCGATGCCGCGTTCGAGCTGCTGAAATGGCGATCGCAGGAGACCAACACGAAGCTGCGCGCCCTCACCGAGCAGATCGTCAAGGACTTCCTCGAACTCGACTACAAGGAGCTGCTGCCGCACCGCAGCGTGTACGACCGCCTGCTGCTGACCGCCCATCTGCGCGTCGGGTCCTGACGTTTGCGCCCGCGTCCGCTCGGGCATCCCACGCGCATGGTGATCGGCAGCACGGATATGCCCCGCTCCGGGTTCTTCGCGGGGTGAGTGCCGTGCCCGCGGAACCGAGAGTCAGACGCGACGACCCCGAGGTGCGCGCGGCGATCCGTTTCTGTCTCGTGACGGCCACGCTCGGCGTGCTGTTCCTGATCGTGGCCGCCGCGCTGACTCGGGGCTGCCACACCGCCGTCGTCGACTCCGTGACGTGCGGGCGCCCGCAACGCCTCGTGCTGGCGCTCGGGGCACCGGTGATCCTGTTCGGCGGCGGAGTCCGCGCGTTCCTGCACACCTATCGCACCTGGAAGCACCGGCAGACATGGTGGGCGTGGCAGGGCGCCGGCTGGTTCCTGATGCTGCTGATGATGACGGTGCTGACCATGAGCCTTCCGGCGCTCGCGGGGTTCGCCGGATGATGGCGTTCGGCCGCAGCGCGGGGCGGACCGTCCTACCCTTGGCATAAGCCCGGCAACGGGTGGAGGTGGGAGAAGTAGGTCGGGGAAAAGGAGTACGCCATGAAAGGCCCCAAAGATCCTGTAGACCACACCCGCACGACCCGCACGCATGCCGGCGAGTCCATGAAAGACAACGTGATCATGCCGGCACTGATCGTGATCGGCGTGGCACTCGTGCTGTTCGTCGGCTGCCTGGCCGCCTTCGCCACCCGGCACCACGATGTCGGCCTGATGCTCGGCTCGCTCTCGGCAGCAGGCTTCATCATCGGAGCGCTGTGGATGGCGGTGGAACACATCCGGGTGCGCCGCATCGAGGAACGTTGGTATGCAGAGCATCCCGAGGTCACCCGGCAGCGGCCGGCCAGCTGATCCCGAACATGGAGAGGCCCAGCCCCGCGGGGGAGCTGGGCTGGGCCGGTCCGGTGGGCCGAGGTGCCGCTACTGCTCGGCCTTCTGGCGTTCTTCTGCGGCATCGGCGCCGGCGCGAGCGCTCTGCGCTTCGGCTTCCTTCTTGGCCACATCGCGTTCGGCCTCGGCCTTGTCCTGCTGGGCCTGGCCCTCGCGGGTGAGGTCATCGCGGCCGGTCACGGAGCCGACGGCTTCCTTGGCCTTGCCCTTGACGTCTTCGACCATGCCGCTGACGCCGGATTCGGGACCTGTCTTCTTGTCAGTCATGTTCAACCTTTCCGCTACGGGAGTGGATTGGTGTCCCGCACCAAGCGGAGGCTTCCCGGGGCCCCGGTCCGTGAAACATCGGCCGGGGCGCCGAGATCCGGCCCCGAACGAGGTTTGACGCGAACGTCAAAGGGGTATCCGCCGTCTGCATTCATCCACGGCAATCGGAGGCTTCCATGGGACGCGGACTCATCGGCACGCTGGTGTTGATCTGGTTGTTGATCGGGGTGTTCGCGGCGTGGCAGCGCGACTACTTCGACAGCGGCGCCACCAATTGTGCGACCGCGGGGACCATCGCGCTGACCGTGGTCGCCGGACCACTCAACTACGGCGGTGTCAACCCCAAGGTGACGGATTGCAAACTGCCCGAACCCAGTTCGATGGGACCGATGGAAATGAGGGTGTCGTGATCGTTGTCGGAGCAATTCTGCTGATTCTCGGCCTCGTGCTGAATGTCTACCTGCTGTGGGTGATCGGTGTCGTGCTGCTCGTTGTCGGTGCCGTTTTCTGGGCACTCGGTGCGATCGGTCGGCCCGTCGCCGGTCGGCGTGCCTGGTACTAGCGGACCGGGCCCGACCACGACCCGACGAGGTCGACATGGACCACCTGGAGCACGACCGGCGTTGGAACGAACACGCTCGTCACGAGACGAGTGTGCAAAGGCTGGACCGTAACTGGTCCAGCCTTTTGCAGGAGCTCAGGGTGGTGCAGACCGGAGTTCAGCTCCTGACCGGTCTGCTGCTGACCCTGCCCTTCCACGACGGTTTCGAGGATCTGCACCCCGAACTGCGGATCGTCTACCTGGTCACGGTGTCCTGCTCGATCGGTGCGACGGTGCTGCTGATCGCGCCGATCGGCATTCACCGGCTGCTGTTCCGGCGCCACCGGCTGGACATCGTCGTGGTGACCGCGCACCGACTGGCCTACGCCGGCATCCTGCTACTGGCACTCACCCTGGCCGGTGTGATGGTGCTGATCTTCGGGGCGGTGCTCGATCTGCGGGCCGGGGTCGTGGCGGGCACGCTCACCGGGGCGGGCATCGTGGCCTGCTGGCTGGTGTTTCCGCTGGTGCTCCGGGTTCGGGCCGGGACACCCGAGGCGCGCGGTGCCGAGGACCGGTCGCGTTTGCCCTCGGGGTGAACGGGTATGCCGGGGCCATGACCAGATTCGGATACACCTTGATGACCGAGCAGACTGGTCCGAAAGAGCTTGTTCGCCACGCGGTTTCCGCCGAACAGGTCGGCTTCGACTTCGAGGTCTGCAGCGATCACTTCTCGCCTTGGCTGGCAGCTCAGGGCCACGCGCCCAACGCCTGGCCGGTGTTGGGCGCCGTGGCCCATGCCACCGCCGAGGTGAATCTGTACTCCTATGTGACGTGCCCGACCATGCGGTATCACCCCGCGGTGGTCGCGCAGCAGGCCGCGACCTTGCAGATTCTCGCCGACGGCAGGTTCACGCTCGGGCTGGGCAGCGGTGAGAATCTGAACGAACATGTCGTGGGAAGGGGCTGGCCCACCGCGGGCCGCAGGCTCGACATGCTCGCCGAGGCCATCAAACTCATTCGCGAATTGTTCAGCGGGGAGTTGGTGGACTTTCGTGGCGAGTACTTCACCGTCGAATCCGCACGGCTGTGGGATCTGCCGCAGGTGCCGGTGGGTTTGGCGGTCGCGATGGCAGGTGAGCGGGCTGTCGGGCAACTGGGCGTGCTCTCCGACCATCTCATCAATACCGCACCGGACGTCGATGTCGTGCAGGGCTGGCATACCGAACGACAGGGGATGGGCCTGACCGAGGGGCGAGTCATCGGGCAGCTGCCCATTTGCTGGGATCCCGACCGCGATGAAGCGATCGCGCGTGCGCACGATCAGTTCAGGTGGTTCGCCGGTGGCTGGCCGGTCAACGCCGACCTGCCCACCCCGGCGGGCTTCGCCGCGGCCACCAAATTCGTCCGGCCTGACGACGTGGCATCGGCGATACCGTGTGGGCCCGATCTCGATGCCATCGTCGAGGCGGTGCGACCCTACCGGGACGCCGGTTTCACCGATATCGCGTTGATCCAGATCGGTGGGGACACCCAGGATCAGTTTCTGTCCGAGGCGGCAAAACCTCTGCTGACCGCCTTGCGCTCGGAACTGGGATGAGGACGACGATCACCAGGATTGCGTCGGACTACGCCACCGTGTATCGGCCGCAACAGGATTCGTATCTTTTGGTGCAAGCCCTGCAGCAGGCCGCCCCGGTGATGGGGCGCCGTGTGCTGGATCTGTGCTCGGGTAGCGGTGTGGTCGCCATGGCCGCCGCCGGCCTGGACGCCGCCAGTGTCACCGGCTTCGACATCTGCCCGCGCGCCGTGCAGTATGCGCGCACCCGCGCGTCGGTGGCCGGTGCGCGGATCGACATCCGGTTGGGGTCGTGGACACAGGGGCTGGAGTGCGCTCCGTTCGACGTGGTGGCGTGTAATCCGCCCTCCGTGCCGACGCGGCCCGACAGTGCCGTCGCGGCGGCCGGGTCGTGGGGCGCGCCCAGCACGGCGTGGAACGGTGGACCGGATGGTCGACTGATCCTGGATCCCCTGTGTCAGTCCGCTGCTCACATGCTGGTGGACGGCGGCACACTGCTGTTGGTCCATTCGGAGTTGTCCGATATCGACCGCTCGCTGGAACAGCTTCGCGGCAGTGGGCTCGACGCCCGCATCATGCTCGACGAACAGATCCGCTTCGGCCCGGTGCTCGGAGAACAGGCGGCCTGGCTGGAGCAGACCGGTCGCCTGGACAAAGGATGCCGCGAGGAGACGATCGTGGTCATCCGGGCCGACAAGCCGGCGTGACTGCGTAGCACCCCTGCACAGCATCGCCGGCCCCACCCGAAACGGGTAGGGCCGGCGAGAGGTTCAAGTCATCAGGACCGCATCAGAGCTGCTTGCGGGCGCGCCGCCAGCGGGATGACAGTTGTTCGCCACCCTGATCGATGGCGGTCTCGGCCAACTCCGAACCCCGACGGCGCGCCTCTGCGGCCAGGGGAGCGGCGCGGTCGGCGCCCTTCTGCAGGGCGAGGGCGCTGCGCTCGTAGGCCTCGGCGGCCAGCGGAGCGGCGCGGTCGGCGCCCTTCTGCAGAGCGTGGGCGCTGCGTTCGTAGGCCTGGGCGGCCAATGGTGCGGCCTTGTCCTCGGCCTTGCGGAGCGCCTTGGCGCTGCGCTCGTACGCGGTGGCGGCCAGCGGTGCGGCCCGGTCGTAGGCGGTTTCGGCGAGTTCGCGGCCGCGGTCCACGCCGGTCTGGACGCCGTGGCTGAGCTTGTCGGCCAACTCCGCATCGATCAGCGCGTCGTGCGAGGACGGCAGCGCCGCCGAAACCCGCTCGGCCACCCGCCGTCCGGCGCGGCGACCCCGCCAGCCCAGCGACGGCTTTCCGGCCGTGTCGGCGGAGGCGAGCACCAGGCCGCCGATCAGGCTCAGATCGGTCAGGAACCCACGGCGCTTCTCGGCCTTGAGCGCCGGATCGTGCTCATCCCAGAACATGTGCTTGCCGAGGTTGCCGGGGATGACGGTGGCCGCCAGCAGCGCCGAGGCGACCCGCGGTATCCGACCGGTGGCCAGCAGCAGACCACCGCCGATCTGCACGGCGGCGTTGATCCGCGCGACGGTGACGGCGTTGTCGGGGATCTGATCGGCGACCGAACTCGGAAGCGCTTGGGCCGCGTCCAGGGTCGGTTGAACGACCTCGGCGGCGGGCTTCACATCGCGGAGGGCTTCAATTCCCTGTCCGATGAAGGCGGCTGACAACAGTGGGCGGGCGATTCGACGAACCAACATGGCCGTGGAGTGCCCAGCCGGGACCGGATGCAAACACGCGACAGCTCGGGAGTGGTTGGCACCCAACGCGTCAGCTGTGACGATCGGGTTCTTCTTCGTCGCCGCCCGGATCGGCGGCGACGGCCTGCTCCTGCCAGTCGGCGGTGCTCGCCTCCAGTGGGGGGCCGCTTTCGTCGGGTTCCGGGACCTCCCGGTCCGGCACGGTCTCCGCGGCGTCGCGCGACTGTTCGATGGCGTCTGCGACGGGTACCTCGTCGGGCACTGGACTCGTCATGACAACCGGGTACCCCGCGCCGCAGGCACGAAACCGCCGGTGAGGTTTGGAAAGACGCTGATGGGGGGTACTGACCGCCGCAGGCTCGTGCGTAGTTCAGGCCATCATCGGCCCGAGCATGAGGAACGCCACGGCATACACGCCGATGGCGACGAGGATGACGATGGTCAGCACCACCGCGACCGCGATGAGAATCCGGTGCAACGTGTTGTTGCTCATACGGCAGGATTACCCGGCATACGTCGGGGTGACACAACCCGTGAGGCGGTGCAGCACCGTTGGTTAGCTACCAGCAGTTGTGGGGTAACCTCCGAGCGGACTCAGCGGGAGGTCAGATGGTGCACGGTACGGGCACGCACGACGGTGCGGTCGTCGGAGACAGATCGGTCGAACTAC
>SXGT01380096.1_pt1 | contig 12211 bp, 11 predicted proteins | sample 3176221 | NCBI WGS metagenome assembly SXGT01 (sample SAMN11356862, study PRJNA531348) | freshwater metagenome | isolation source: freshwater sample F1-120 | place: China: Fuxian Lake, Yuxi | collected 2017-12-25
CCGCCGGAGCCGACCGGCGTGAAGCCGCGCGAGGCCAGGTTGTCACCGCGGTTGGCGACTCTCGTAGCCGGGCTTGTAGGGGTGGGCCGCGTCGACGTTCATGCGCAGGTTCGCGATGTCGCCGTCGATCTGCAGTTGCCAGTGGTGGTAGCTGCTCGGGTGTCGGTTGAAGTCGGTCATGCCGCAGGCGTCCGGGTCTATGTGGGGCGAGCAGTTTGCCGACCGGCCTTCGAGCACGCAAGCAAGATACCGCAGGTTGTGTTTGAGGCGATGCGATATAGTGCGTATTCGCCAGTGCAACGGCTGCAAACCAAGGCGTTACGAAGACGGCCGGCCTACGTGCACCCCTTCCCTCGTTCGATCCGCGCAGTCCCGGAGCCTTGAGATTTCGAAGGCGATCTCGCGCGCGCCAACACTAGGCTGCGCGCGCCGGTGCTGCCTTCCCTCGTCGATCCCGATCCCGTTCGCCAGCGCCGGCTGGGCTTGTGCACATGGGCACTCGTCGGGGTCGCGATGGTGTTGTTGCTGTGGCTGACGCAGGTCGTCGAGCGCACGCCGGACGAATGCAACTACCAGCTCGCCGGCCAGACCCTCGTTGCCCGCCAGCCGCTCGCGCACATCGAAGATCGCTTCCAAGGCCCGCTGATCCTGCTCGGCACGCAACTCACCGGCCTCGGCGCGCAGGCGACCAGCGACGATGGGTTGCGGCGGGCGCGAATCGGCATGCTGGTGTTCCCGCTGCTGTTGCTCGTCGTCGCCGTCGCCTGGACCCGTGCGGCATTGGGCGCGCGCGCCGGGTTGTGGGTCGCGTTCCTCGCGGCGACCAGTCCGCAGCTGCTCGCGTTTGGGCCGTTGCTGTCGTCGGACGTCGCCTACACGGCGGTCGCGCTGCTGGCGGCGTTCTTGCTGTGGCGTTGGTTGCGGGCGCCGGGAACCTGGACGCTACTGGCGTTCGGTGGCTCGCTCGGTGCGGTCGCGGCGACCAAGTACACCGGCTTGCTCACCTGCATCGCGCTGTTGCTCGTCGTGGCGATCGCGACGCTCGCGAAGTTCGACGCGTGGCCGTCGCGCGGTGGGGCCCCACGCAGCGTGCCGCGCCGGTGGTTGGGCGCCGCGTTGGCGCTGGTCGTTGCCGGCGTTGCAGCACTCGGCACGCTCTACGCGGCGTACCTGTTCGCTTCGCCGCCGTTCGCCGGTTCGAACGCGACGCTGGCGTCGTCGGCGCTGCAAGCGATTGCGAAGTTGCCGCTCGGCACGTCGCTGCTCGCGCTGTTGCCCGAACCGTTGGTGCTCGGCATCGACTACCAGATGCAGGTCGTCGGCCAGACCGCGAACGGCACCTTCGGCGACACCAGGGGCAACCACTGGGCCTACTACCCGGTGACCGTGCTGTGCAAGACGCCGGTTGTGTTGTTGCTGCTGGCGAGTCTCGGCGTCGTCGTTGGCTTGGCCACGCGGCGCGCGTCGGCGTCGCGGTGGACGTGGACCTGCGCGCTGCTGCCGCCGGCCCTGCTGCTGCTCTACTGCAGCGTGTCGCGCTCGCTGCAGATGGGCATCCGCTACGTGCTGCCGGTCGTGCCGGCGATGTGGATGCTGGCGGCGTTCGTGCTGGTGCAACCGTGGCCATGGCGGCGTTGGTTGTCGCTGCGCTCGGCGCTGGGCGTGCTCGTGGTCGGCAGTTCGCTCGTCAACGTTGCCGTCTGGCCGCACTACATCGGTTTCTGGAACGGTATCGCCGGCGGTGCTGTCGGCGGTTACCGCCTCTGCGGCGACAGCAACAGCGATTGGAACCAACGCTTCGAAACCGGTCGCCTGGCTCTGCAACAGCGCCACCCCGACCTCACATTCCTGCGCCAGGGCCAGGGTCCACGCTTTGGCCGCGTTGCCGTCTACGTCGAGGATCTGGCGGCCGTCGATCCACGCGACCTGACGCGGCTGCACCATTGGCTGCGCCGTTTCGAGCCGTTCGACCGCGATGGCGCCGCGTGGTTTGCCTACGACATCACGCCGTTGGCGTTCGACCGTGCGATTGCCGCCGGTGACGTGCGGGCCGCCGAAGACATGGCGTTGGCGTACCTCGCGGTGGATGACTTCGCGGCGGCGCGGGCGGCGCTGGATCGCGGTGCGGCAGTCGCCGGCGCCACCGCCGCAGCCCTGCAGGGCACCCGGCACTTGGTCGAGACGATGGCGGCGGCGGGCAGCGACCGCGCGCAGCGCCACGCGGCGGCGATCGCATTGGCGACGGTTGGGCACTACGAGCTCGCGTTGGCATGGATCGATCGGCAAGTGCGCAGCGACGCTGTGCGCGTGTTCTGGTTGCTGGTGCACACCGGCCAACCGCGTGAAGCCGTCGCCTTTCTCGATGGCGTCGGCAGTGACGGCTCGCGCACGATCGAAGAGGTAGTCTTCCTGGCTGCGTTCCTGTGCGAAAGCAGCCGATACCGACCACCCGATCCGATGCAGGCTCTCCAAATCATGCAGCGTGGACCGGCGCCGAGTCCTGATTCGCCATGGCACGGGCCTTGGCAGCAACTGGAAGCGCGCGTGCAGGCGGCGGCGAAGCGCGCCCAGGAACTTGCCGGACGATGAACTCGCAACCCTCAGCAACGCCGAAGAAGTCGCGCGTGGTCGTGGTGATGCCCGCCTACAACGCCGAGAAGACGTTGGCGATGACGTTGGCCGACATCCCGAAGGGCAGCTACGACGAAGTGATCGTCGGCGACGACTGCAGCCGCGACCGCACCATCGAGGTCGCGCAGGGGCTCGGGCTGCTGGTGCTGAAGACGCCGCAGAACCTCGGCTACGGCGGCAACCAGAAGATGCTCTACCGGGCCGCGCTCGAGCGCGGTGCCGACATCGTGGTGATGCTGCACCCCGACTACCAGTACGACCCCGTGCTGGTGCCGCACTTCGTCGGCTTCATCGAACACGGCGTGTGCGATGTGATCCTCGGCAACCGCATCCGTTCGCGCCGCGAAGCGCTGCGCGGCGGGATGCCGGCGTGGAAGTATCTGTTCAACCGGATGCTGACGATCCTGATGAACCTCGCCTACGGCACCAACCTCGGCGAGTTCCACTCGGGGTTCCGCGTGTATCGGCGGCAGGTGCTCGAGAAGGTCGACTTCGAAGCCAATAGCGATGCGTTCGGCTTCGATGCGCAGTTTCTGGCGCAGGCGATCAAACACGGCTTCACGGTGGCCGACGCGCCGATGCCGGTGAAGTACTTCAAGGAGGCTTCGTCGATCGGCTTCCTGCCGTCGATCCGCTACGGCATCGACAATCTGAAGGCGGCGGCGCGCTTCACGCTGAGTCGCTTCGGCATCCGCTTCCGCATGTTCGCGGTGCGCGGCGCGAGTGGCGCGAAGCCGACGTCGGGCACCAGCTGAGTCGCCTCAGCGGCGCTGCTGGCGCCAGCGATCGAGCGCCACTGCAGCCACGATGATCGCGCCGGTGACGACTTCCTGCACCCAGTTGTCGAGGCCGAGTTTGGTGCAGCCGTTGTCGACGACAGTCATCACGAAAGCGCCGACGAGCGTGCCGAGGAACGAGCCCTCGCCGCCGGTCAGCGAGGCGCCGCCGATCACCGCCGACGCGACGGCTTTCAGTTCGAGTCCCTGCGCCGTGGTCGGGTCGCCCATCGACAGGTAGGCGAGTTGCAGCAGGGCGGCGACGCCGGCGCAGGTGCCGCCGAGCACGTAGACCAGCAGCTCGGTGCGTTCGACGTCGATGCCCGACAAGCGGGTCGCCTGGCGGTTCGCGCCCAGTGCGAACACGTGGCGACCGAACACCGTGCCGCGCGCGATGGCGATCATGCCCGCGGCCACCGCCAGCATGATCCACACGCCCGCCGGCAACAGCGCGTTGCCGGGCAGCATCAGGCCGGCGAGCGCGTCGTTGCGTTCGAAGTAGACCGGTTGGTTGCCGCCGAGGCCTTTGGCGAGGCCGCGCAGCGTGCCCCACAAGCCGAGCGTCACCAGGAACGGCGACAACGGCAGGCGCCAGCGCAGGCGCGCCGTGGCCACGAACGCGACGGCGGCGGTGCCCACGAACACGCCGATGCGCGCGATCATGCGGGCGTCGCCTTCGGGCAGCCACGCGCCGCACGCGATGACGGCGAGACCGCCGCTGGCGATTGCGATCGCGACGCGCGCCAGCGAGCCGGTGACCAGCGCCCCGATCAGGAAGCCGACGCCGGCGCCGGTCGCCGTTGTCGCCAACGCCGCCAACGTCCAGTGGCCGCCGGCGCGCAGCACCATCGCGCCGACCATCGTCGCCAGCGCGATCGACGAGCCGACCGACAAGTCGATGCCGCCGCTGATGACGATCCAGGTGGCGCCGATCGCCGCGGTGCCGACCACGGCGGTCTGCAGCAGCATCAGTTCGGTGTTGTTCCACGCGGTGAACAGCGGACCGGCGGCCACCGCGAACAGGGCCCACGTCGCCAGCAGGCCGAGGAACGGTCCGCCACCGCGCAACAGCCGCGCGCTGATCGTCTGCCAACCGTTGGCGTTCACTCGAGCAGCTTCTTCACGGCCGGTTGGTCCATGTTCGCTTTCGTCGCCAGCACGGCACCGGTGTCGACGAACGGCGGCACGGGCTTCTTCTGGATCGCATCGGCGAGGTGGCGCACCGCGAGTTCGCCCATGCGCACCGGATCCTGCACCACGAGCGCGTCGATGGCGCCGTCGCGCAGGCCTTGCACGAGTGGCGTCGAACTGTCGAAGCCGACGAACTTCACCTTGCCCTGCAAGCCGAGTTGGGTCAGCGCCTGCAGCATGCCCGCGGTCGCCGACTCGTTGGAACAGAACACGCCGTTCGCGCCGCGCAGCGCGTCGGCCAGGTTGAGAGCGGTGGTCTTCGCTTCGCCGACGGTGGCGCCGGCGTAGCGGTTGTCGACGACGACTTCGAGGCCGGCCGTCTTCGCCGCCTGGAGGAAGCCCGTCTCGCGCGCTTCCGTCGACGCCGAACCCACCTGGTAGCGCAGCAGCACGACCTTGCCCTTGCCGCCGAGCAACTGCGCCAGATGTTGGCCTGCCATCTCGCCGCCGGCCTTGTTGTCGGTGGCGACGAAGCTGGCGAAGTCGGTGCCGGCCTTGCCGTCGAGGTCGCTGTCGAAGATCACGACCGGAATGCCCTTGGCCTTCGCTGCCGCAACCGCGGGCACGAGTGCATTGTGGTCGAGCGGTGCGAGCGCGATGCCGGCAACGCCTTCGCCGACGAACTGCTGCACCAGCTGGATCTGCTGGGCGCGGTCGTTCTCCTGCAAGGGGCCCTTCCACACCACGTCGAGGCTGGTGGCGGCACCGCCTGCGCGCGCGCCGTTGGCGACCGCCTGCCAGAACACGTGCGTGGTGCCCTTCGGAATCACCGCGACGCGCGGCAGGCTGTTGGCGGGGGGAGTGCTGCCGCCACATGCGGCAAGGACGAGGAACGACGACGCGAGCAGGAACGTGCGCATGGGTTCGTTGGCGCGGGCGGCGGGATGCTACGCAGGGCGCGCGCCGGCAACACGTTTCCCTCGCGCGGAAGTTGCTCCAGAAACGCCGCGGGGTCGTTCGAGCGACTCGAACGACCCCGCGGCCGGCGCGCCAGGCGCGCCATCGTTGGCGTTCCGATCAGAACGGCGCCACGTAGGACTGCACGGCGTTGCTGACCGTCAGGCCGAAGGCGTTCTGGCCGTTGGGCAGGCTGTTTGGCGTGATCAGCGCGATCGACTGCGAGTAGAGGATCGTGCCGGCCGGGATGCCCGCCGGAACGCTCAGCGTCACCGAGTTGGACGGGCCGCCGACCATCGCCTGGATGTAGTCGAGCGTGCCGATGTAGGCGTTGCAGCCTGGCGCGCCGATGATGCCGAGGTCGAAGCCACCGGGGACACCGTTCACGCTGAGGATGTTGGCCGAGATGTAGACGCCCGAGCTCGGGATGATCTCGGGGATGCCCGCGGTCGAATAGGTGACGACGGTGCCCGACGAAAGCGTCGAGACCGGCGCCGGCGAACCGGTCAGCGTCATCGCACTCATGTTGGTGGGGGTGGTGACGAACGCGCCGAGCGCCGAGATGTCGACGCTGCCCGCATTGACCGAGGCGCCGATCGGGCCCCAGCCGACGAGGTGGGCGCTACCGAACGGGCTGCTGCCGTTGCCGTCGATGTTGACCCAGACCACGGTGACCACGCCGCTGGTCAGGTTGAGCTGGAACTGCATCGTGCTGCGGTTCGTGGTTTCGGGTTGGGCGTAGCTCTCGACGTCGTCCCACGTGACGTAGGCGATCGTGTCGCTGCCGACGACGAGCTCTTCGTACTTGATCTGGCCGCTGCCCGGTTCGCTGGTGTTGTAGTCGTGCCAGCTGAAGAAACCGGTGGCGGGCGCGCTCAAGAAGCCGGCCGCGTCCGGGACGTAGCTGATCGGCTGGATGCCGTTGTTCGCGCCGTGCGAGATCATGCCGTTGCCGTGGATGAAGATCGGGCTGACCGGGCCCGACGGGGTCGGCAGCGGGATCGACGGGATTTGCGAGAACTCGCTGTCGTCGGTGATCGGCAACACCGTGGCGGTGCCGCTGGGAGGCACGTAGGTGCCGCCGCCCCACACGACGAGATAGTTGAGGCCCGCGGGCGTCAACACCATCGACTGGCCGTTGAGCGCGGCCGGTGCGGTCGTGCTGTCGGTGTGGAACTCGTAGAACGAGTCGCTGATGTTGTAGCAACCGACGCCGAACGACTGGTTGTAGGCCGCATTGCAGGCGCCGATCGTCTGCGCGTAGCCGGTGCCCGTCGGCGTGAGCGTGATCGCCGAACCGCCCAGGTCGAAGGAGCCGGCGAGCATCAACTCTCGCATGTAGTGCGTCGCGCTGATGTTGCCGCCCGCCGACAGGTTGACGTCGGGCACCGAAGCGATGCCGTTGCCGGCCGAGATGCCGGTCGAGCTGTCGGCCGCGGTCGTCTGCGAGTTGCCGCTGTAGCTGAAGAGCACTTCACCCGTGGCGAAGATCTGCGCCTGCACCGTGAAGATCGGGTTCGTGGTGTTCCATTCCCACGCGTTGACCCACGTCACCACGAACTTGCCGGGGATCGTGTCGTTGTAGTACACGCCGGCATTGTTCGAGACGAGGAACTCGAGGTCGGTCCACATCGGCGCGATGCGCGGAGCCTGGCCTGCCGTGCCCGAGAACTGGGCCAGCGTCGGGTAGCCCGAGGTGGTGGTGCCAGCGGCGGCGCCGGTCGACAGGAAGACGACGCCGTTGGTGCCGATCGCGGCGTGCGTGTAGTTGCTGGCGCCGAGCGGGAAGGTGATGTTCATCGGCACGTCGGCGAACACGATGTCGTCGCCGGTGCCGGCCAGCGTGCCGAACTGGGAGATGTAGCACTGCGCGCTAGCGAGGGCCGTGAGTGCCGGAATGGCGGCGAGTGCCACGAGGGAACGCAACATGGTGGGAGTCCTGTCTTGGAGAGAGTTGCTTGGAGAAACGCCTGAGCGAGGGGACTTATGCTCGGGCCGTCAGCCTTGGACGTAACGGACGTGCCCTGGTGTTCCTCACTGGTTGAGGTCATCCTGCCTTGGTGACTACGTGGCACGGGAGCACGCTTGCACGCATGCCATGGGGACTTCCATGATCCGGGCGCCGTGCGCATCGACTCCCACCAGCACTTTTGGAATTACTCCCCGCAGGAATACGCGTGGATCGATGGTCGCATGCAGCGCATCGCCCGCGACTTCCTGCCAGCGGACCTCCTCCCCGAGCTGGTGCGATCGCGGCTGGACGGGTGCATTGCGGTGCAGGCGCATTCGTCGCTGCAGGAGACGCAGTTCCTGCTCGAGTGTGCGCGCGCCCATCCGTTCGTGCGGGCGGTCGTCGGTTGGGCCGACTTGTGCGCTGTCGATGCGGAGGTCACGGTTGCCCGCCTCGCCGGCAACAAGCTGCTGCGCGGCCTGCGCCACATCGTGCAGGCGGAACCTGACGACTTCCTGCTGCGCCCGGACTTCCAACGCGGCGTGCGTTCGTTGGCCCGGCACGGACTCGTCTACGACATCCTGATCTTCCCGCGGCAACTCGCCGCCGCGACCCGGTTCGTGCAGGCGCTGCCCAACCAACCGTTCGTGCTCGACCACCTCGCCAAGCCCGACATCGCGCATGGCGAGCGCCAGTTGTGGGAACGTGGTCTGCGTGCGTTGGCGCGCCATCCCAACGTCGCCTGCAAGCTGAGTGGCATGGTCACCGAAGCAGCCTGGAACACGTGGCAGCCCGCCGACTTCACCTTCTATCTCGACGTCGCGCTCGATGCGTTCGGCGAGGACCGGCTGCTGTTCGGAACGGATTGGCCGGTGTGCCTCGTCGCCGCGCGCGACCACGCGCAGGTACACGACCTGCTGGCGAACTGGGCGGCGAAGTTGTCGCCGATCGCGCAGTCGAAGCTGTTCGGCGACAACGCAGCGCGTATCTACGGCATCGCATGAACGACACCTACTTCGTCACTGGCGCGCTGGGTTGCATCGGCGCCTGGGTTGTGCAGCAACTCGTCGAACGTGGCGACCATCCGGTCGTGTTCGATCTCGGCGGCGATCCGCGCCGCATTCGCGCGGTGCTCGGTGCCGAGAAGCTGGCGCGCGTCCGCTTCGTGCAGGGCGACATCACCGATCTCGACGCCTGCAAGCGCGCCGTTGCCGCGTGCAAGCCACGCGCGATCGTGCATCTCGCCGGGCTGCAGGTGCCGTTCTGTCGCCAGGACCCGGCCCTCGGCGCGCGCGTCAACGTGCTCGGCACGATCCACGTGTTCGAGGCAGCGTTGGCGACCGGCGTGCCGCGCGTGGTCTACGCCAGCTCGGCGGCGGTGTTCGGGCCGAGCGAGGACGACGGGGCGGCGGTCGACGAACAGGTCGCGTGCGCGCCGGTCACGCATTACGGCGTCTACAAGCAGGCGAACGAAGGCACCGCGCGCATCTACTTCCTCGAGAAGAAGCTGACCAGCGTCGGCCTGCGCCCGCTGACCGTCTACGGCGTCGGTCGCGACCAGGGCATGACCTCGGGGCCGACCACGGCGATGAAGGCGGCGGTGCTCGGCGTGCCGTTCAAGATCGGTTTCACCGGCCCGACCGATTTCGTGCACGCGAGCGACACCGCAGCGGCGTTCCTGGCGTGTGCCGACGGCGGCGAACCGGGTGCGCACCTCTACAACCTGCACGGCGACACCGTCGATGTCGCCGACGTGGTGGCGGCGATCGAAGCCGAAGTGCCGGCCGCGCGCGGCACGATCACGTGCCAGGGCCCGCGCATCCCGATCCCGCCCCAACTCGACGGCAAGGCCATCAGGGCGGCCTACCCGCGCTTGCCGCACACTCCCTTGCGCGCCGGCGTGCGCGCGACCATCGCCAGGTTCCGCGAACTGCTCGCCGCGGGCGATCTCGATCGCTCGGACCTGCCGCGCTGAGCCGAGGCGCAGTTTGGCGGCAGTCCGACGCCGCGGTTGACGCGGCCGCGCTTCAGCGGATCAGGATGTCGAGGCCCGCACTCGTGATCAGGCCCGAGGACGTCGAGGCGTCGAGATAGCCGGCCTGGAAGTACGTGTGGTTGTTGCCGAGCGCCGGGTTCAGCGGAATCGTCAACGTCAGCGTGCCGTTGCCCTGCGGCGACAGGATGCTGATCACCGTCGCGTCGAGGCTCTGCAGCACGTTCAGGTTGAGGTAGTTCACGCTCAGCTGGTAGCCCGCGGCGATGATGCCGATGCCGTTGGCGGGGCCCGTGGTGCCGATCGTGATGGTCTGGCCGATGCGCGCGCAACCGGCACCGGTGATCGTTGGCGTGCCGAGGGCGCCCGGGGACGCGTTGCCGTAGCCGGTGTAGGTGCCGCAGGCCGCCCCGTTGCGCAGGATCAGCAATTGGCCGCTGCCGCCGAAGAACACGACGTCGCCCGTCACGGGATCGACGGCGCCGCCACCAAAGCCGAAGGCGCCGCCGGCCACGACCACACGCGTGGCCGGGATCGGGTCGCCGTTCGCGTCGATGTCGTAGGCAGCGATGTTGCCAGGGCTCCATTCGGCGAGCAGCAGCTTGCCGCCGATCAGCGGCGCATTCAGGGGCATGTAGACCATGCCTTCGGGGCCGCCTTGCACGGCGATGCCGGGGCCCGCGGGTCCCGGTGCGAAGGTGCCGTTGCCGTCCGGGGTCAGCGGCAAATCGTAGAACGTGCTGCCGCTCCACGAGACGACCTTGAAGCGTCCTGCGCCCGGAAAGCCGGCGGGCACGAAGGCGCAGGTGCCGACCGAGCCGCCGACGCCCACCGGACCGAGATCGTCGACGCGGTCGGTGGTGAGGCTGCCCGGCTTGATCTGGCTCAGTCGATTAGGGCCGTACCACGTCGCGAACAAAACGCCGGTAGGTCCGAAGGCGAGGCCGCCATCCGTTCCGCCCACGGTCGCGACGGTGATCGCGCTGCCGAAGCCGTTGATGTAGCCCTGCGCGTTGCGCAGCAACGGGACGGCTTTGATCACGGCATTCGGGTATGGCGCGACGAGCACGAAGTTGGGGTTGCTCGGCAAGAACGCGGTGCCGCCGTAGCTGCCAAGGCCAGGCACGGTGCCGAGATTGGCGAATTGGTAGGTGGTGTCGAACGGCGGGAGGACGGACTGGCCGAGTGCTGCCGTGGCGAGCAGCAGGCCGACGAGAGAAGCGGGGATGTGCATGGGCGTTGGTTGTGCGGCGAAGACGAAAGCGGACAGGATTCTGCCAGCAGTCGTGGCGCCTGCATGGCGCGACCGGCCGCAACGTCGCCGTTGACGGCATTGTTGCATCGCGATTCCGGCGGCAATGGCGGTTGACCGCACAGGTCGGGCGACAGGGTCTACTTCCAGCCGTAGGCCCAGTACATCGACGGCGCCACGTTCGCCGTGTCGTCGGGTCGCAGATCGAACGCGAAGCCGATCGGGGAAGGCGCGAGGTCGTCCTGGCGACCGTTGAACTCGGTTGCCCCGTGCCGCATGCCGACCGCGAGCAGTTTCCAGTCGAGGAAGCGCTGCTGCTTGCGGTCGAAGCGAGCAGCTCCCAACAACTGCAGCGAGAGGCCGAGCTGTTGCTCGGTCTTGCTGCCGTAACCGCGAGTCGCCCAGGTGCCGCTGCGTTGGATGCGCACGCTGCCGGTGAACTCGATCTCCTGTACGTCGCCGTCGAGGCGCATCGTCCGCGCGGTGAGTTCCTTTTCGACGACGTGTTCGTTCGCGTGTGCCATGGTCTGGCCGCGCACGTTGTCGACCAGATGCACGCGGCACATGCGCAGCAGGGCTGCTGCCGGGAACGCACGTTTCGCATCGACTTCGGCCGCGGGGACCATCGCCAGCATCTCGTCGCGACGAAACCACGCGTGGTCCTGGTTCCACGCCTCACCGCGCCATCCCGCCGTGACCTTCTCGCGCGGCAGGTCGCGGCTGAACACGCGCACGACGAGGCCATCGGTCGGGCGCAGCCGTTCGAAGCGTTTCACCGCATCCGGATCGAGCTGTGGGAGCGTGCCGGTGCGTTCGGCGGGTGTCAGCGTGTCCCACTTCGCTAACGCTTTCTCCAGCATCGCCACCATGTCCTTCGCCTGGCGCGTGTTCACCGAAGCCAGGAACTGCCCGCTCGGCGTGACTGCGTAGATGCCCTGGCGCGTGTTCGACGGGCGCGTGCGACCGGCGTAGTGGCCGTGTTCGCTGAACCCCTGGAAGAACAGGCAGTCGGGTTCCTTGTCGCGCTGCAGGCGACTGACCTCGTCGGCGACTGCGACGAAGCGTTGGGCCAGCTGCTGCACCTTCGCGTCGGACCAGACCGACCGTCTGGTCGCCACCCCGTTGTTTCATGTGCACGCGAGCGGATGGCCGTTCATCGCCCACAGCAGGATCGGGCGATCGTGCGTCTGCGCCTGCACGACCGCTTCGGCGAGCGTGCCGAGCCACGGAATCGCGCGCCATTGCAGTTCGTCGGGTTTGGGCAGCACGTGTTGCCAGTGCTGCTGCAGCGTGGTGCGGTCGAGAACGGGCACCGGCTCCTGCGCCGTCAGCGTGCGCGGCAACAACAACGACAGCGACAACACCCAGGCGGGAAGGCAACTCGGCAACGTGGCTCCCATGGGCGGCATCGTAGACGACCTTCGCGATGCGTTGCGAATTGGGCGACGTCTCATTTGTCGCGCGGCTGCGCGAGGCGCTCGGTCGCGGTCGCCAGCGTCGCCGGCAGCTCCGGATTCCAC
>SXGT01415523.1_pt1 | contig 12211 bp, 10 predicted proteins | sample 3176221 | NCBI WGS metagenome assembly SXGT01 (sample SAMN11356862, study PRJNA531348) | freshwater metagenome | isolation source: freshwater sample F1-120 | place: China: Fuxian Lake, Yuxi | collected 2017-12-25
ACCTTGGACGTCATTAACATCAGCTCGAAAATTCCTTGGCGGCCGTGATACCCGCTCTTGTTGCAGTGGGCACATCCCTTGCCCTTCATGAAGGTGGCAGTCGCCGCTTGTTCGGGTGTAATTCCCGCGGCTTCCAGTTGGGCGTCCAGGGGGGTGGAGGGCTGCTTGCATTTGACACAAATCAATCGCACTAGCCGCTGGGCCAAGACTGCAATCACGCTGCTTGCGACCAAATAGGGTGGTACCCCCATGTCGATCATACGTGTAACAGCACCGGGCGCATCGTTCGTATGTAGTGTACTGAAAACTAAGTGTCCAGTCAAAGAAGCCTGTATTCCCATCTGTGCTGTCTCTTGGTCTCGCATTTCTCCGACCAGGATGATGTTGGGTGCTTGCCGCAGCATGGACCGAATGATGCGGGAAAAATCCAGTCCGATGCCATGCTTTACCTCGACCTGGTTGACGCCGGGCAGGTAGTACTCGACCGGGTCTTCGGCCGTAATGATCTTGCGGTCGGGGCGATTGAGCTCATTGAGCGCTGCGTACAGGGTGGTGGTCTTTCCGGAGCCCGTCGGCCCGGTGACAAGGATGATTCCGTTAGGTCGGCGGATCAGATTTTTGAAGACCCGAAAATCGTCCTCCGCCAGCCCCAGTTGGCGGACGCTGACTCGGATGCTGTCTTTGTCCAGGAGTCGCATCACGATCGTCTGGCCATGGCTGGAGGGCAACACGCTTACGCGAAGGTCGAGTTGTTTGTCGCCGACCGTGACCTTGATGCGGCCGTCCTGAGGGCGGCGCCTTTCGGCAATGTCCATATTGGCGAGGATCTTGATGCGGGAGAGCATCGCCCCGAGCAGCCGTCGGGGGGGACTGTCGCGCTCAACCAGAATGCCATCAATGCGGTATCGGATGCGGACTCGGTTCTCGAAGGGCTCGACGTGAATGTCCGAGGCGCGCAACTGGACCGCTTCCGTGATCATGAGCTGCACGAGCCGAACAATCGGGGCGCTCGTTTCATCGACGATCTCTTCACCGGACTGGGCCTCTTTCTCCGTCTCGGTGAAGTCGATGGCCGTGTCGGTGAATTCTTGCAGCATCGAGTCGGCCGATTGATCTTCGATTTGGCCGTAGTGACGGTTAATGGCTTCCAATATGTTCTCGCGTGGAGCGAGGGCAATTTCGATCTTGCGGTTGAGGATGAAACGCAGCTTCTCAAACGTGTCGAGGTCGAGCGGGTCGCTCACAATGACCTTGAGCACGCCGTCTTCCTCGGACATCGGCAAAACGGCGTTTTCCCGGGCCACGCTTTCCGGCACCAATTCGACGACGGAGGGCGGAATGACCACTTCGTTCAGGTCAACGTAGTCCAGGCCGTGCTCAAGAGCCTGCGCGCGGGTCACTTCCTCGCTTGTCGCATACCCAAGCTGCACGAGCGATTCGGCAACTTTCTTGCCGGTTTGCCTGGCGATCTTTTGAGCTTCCGACCATTGCTCAATGCTGATGGCGCCTTTGCGAATGAGAATGTCGCCAAAGTTACGGGGGTTCGGTTTCATTGGAACTCTCTGCTCTACCTGAAAAACGCAATCTCTGCGGTTTGCCTGTTCTCACAAACCGGGCGGCTTTGCGTTTGGGCGTGGCAGGGACGTGGGGACCGCAAAACCAAGGGGGGCGATGAACGAGCGTTGCCTGATTAGAAGTAAACCTAGTCCACCTTTAGACTAACGGCGCGACTCCGGGGTGTCAAATCAGCGCAAAAGGAGAACCCGCGAAGGCCCCTGGTCAGCTTAAACCCTATACCCCAGATGGAACCGTTCATCGGCCACGTGAGAGGGGGGACAGGCACATTTTCCCGGGGGAACCCCGTAGGATAACCTCCTGACCGAACGATGCGCCTTACGCGAATTCGCCGGGAAAATGAGCCAGTCCCCGGCCCGTGAACGGTTACCCGCAGATTTTGAGCATTTCGGGCACTCGGTGGAGCCCGGGTCGGCATTGACCCCTGCGAGACTTCTCCCGATAATCCCGGCCCTTTTTCTCGACCCACGCAGGGTGCGTCCGCCGCGGCGGATGCGCATGCGCGGCGTTGCGCTTCGTCGGGTCGGTTGTGCCATGAATCCATGGGTTGTCATTCGTACTGTGCGGGTTCTGCTAGGGTTCATGACCCTCGCGGTGGCCATCGTTCCTCCACGTGCCGACGGCCAAACGGCGGGTGGTTCGATTCCCAGGCAGCTTTCGAGTGCGCACGGCGATTTGCCAGACATCACGCCGTGGGAATCGCTTTCGCTGCCTGAATCGATCCACGATCGCCGTGTGTCGCACCTTGACGACCAGGGAACCGATCCCGCGGGCGCACCCCGGTCGTCAACGTTGGGTGTTGAACCGTCTGATCCGCAATGGTCGAGTCCGTATTCGATGACGGAAGGACCGCTGATTGAGGATGGCGCCGAGGGCTGGTACGATTTTCTGCCCGACGGATGCCTGCCGTGGGGACCGCGCACGGCGCTGCAAGATCGGCATGTGGGTCTGTGTTATCCGCTGCAGGGAACGAGTTGGCGCAATCGGCCATTGAGCGCCGGCTGGGCGGTGGGCGCGCTGTGGGGAGAAGATCCTCTTGAAAACCGCGTCGACCTGGAGCCAGGCATCTACGGCATTTATCGATTGGGATGGGATTACGATTACTATTGGGGTCTGGAAGTGCGTCTGGGTCAGGCGACGCCCGCCGTCCATGATCGCGAAGTCGGCACGCCGGACACGACCGCGGATGTAACGCTGTTCGATGTGAGCGTGCTGTGGTATCCGACGGGCGACTCGCGCCTGCGTCCGTATATCAGTTTCGGCCTTGGCTTCCAGCACTTCAACTTTCGCGATCACCACTTCGACGTGGTCAATACATCCACGTTCTCGCTGCCGTTGGGGATGGGCGTCAAGTGGATGTGTTATCCGTGGCTTGCGCTGCGGCTTGAGGCCACCGAGAATTGGGCGGTCGGCAACGACCAGCTCGACATGATGCACAACTTCGCGCTCAACGCCGGCGTGGAAGTGCGCTTCGGCGGCCCAAGGCCAAGTTACTGGCCCTGGACTCCCAACCGCCGGATTTGGTAGCCCTTGGGGTTGGAAAGTTACGCCGACTGCGACGAGCTATTGGGCGGATTGGCTCGGGAAGAACCTCGCGTCGATCTGCTTGCAGCCCTGGGAAATGTAGTAACTCACTAATTCAACACGCATCGTGCGCGGCGTGATGCGGCGTGATGTCCAACGTCTGTATAAATCGGCATGTCGCTGCCGCAGCACTTGCATGCCGGCGATTTCTTCCGGCTTGAGCCGGTCCGCGGCCATTTTCTGATCACTGCCGGCCCTCATCGCTTGTTGTGCGGCAAGGAAGTCCGCGCTGGCGGCGGAGGCCACTTCGTCGAGGGTTTCCACCACCGCGGCGGCCTTCGCGGCGGCGACAAGATCCGTTTCGGTGTTCACGTTCGCGGCGGAGGCCAGTGCCTGCGCCAACAGGGGATTTCCCTTCGACGCCTCCGCCACCTTGAGCCGCAATGCCTGGAACGAGTCCGCCGTGGGATGAATATCGGTCGTGATCATCCGCTGGGCGAAATGATCGTAAACGGCTTCCTCCACTTCACGGCGCGGATCATACATCGGTTCGCGTTTGGCGACGATCGCGAACTTGCTTGAAAACAACGCTCCCGTAGGCGAAATAAAGTCGTCGCCGATCGACATTCCGAACGTCTTCAGATTGGCCTGCGTCTTACCAGGCGCGGCAAACTCGGCAACCGGAAAGAACTCTTCACGCGGATGGCCCGACTGCAGGGCGCAAAGTAGCAGCAAGCCCGCGCAATAGGTGTGAACCTTTTCACCCTTGAGCGGCTTGCCGACATAATCCATGACGCGCCGCGTGCGAAAGTTCAGGTCGAACTGGGTTTCATTGCCGATCATCGCCGCCGCCGCTTCACCGATTTTGCGAGCCACCTCGGCATCCTCATGTCGCAGCACAAGGTAATGCCGCGTCCGTTTGACAAACGTATCGACCGTCGTAGCCGGCATCCTGGCACCACGTTCGGGTAAGTCCACCAGCACGATTCGCGTCATGCCGTCGTCGTCCGTCTCGCGGGTGATGACGCCCACATGGGTGAAGAGCCCCGGAGAAATATCGGTGAACAAATTATAGGGGGAGGGATTTCGCATCAGCAGCCAGTCTCCCGGTGCGAAACTGCCGTGGCCCAGCGAATACTCCCCATCGGCAACCCCCTTGGTGAGCCGCTCGTCGAGCCAGGCGAGCAGCGCCTCTCGCCGTGCCTGAAGCGCCGCGTCGAGCCGCTTCGGGTCGATCGTGGAAACCCGCGCGAGCAGCTCGCTGGCCGTGATGGCCACCGGAGGCAACGTCGGGTCTTGTCCCGGACGCGGATCTTGCGGCAGGCCCAGGATCCGAATGGTTTCCGCCGCCTGCATCAGCAATGCCGGCGTTGACGGTGCTTCCAGCACATAGTCGGCCAATTCCGGCAAAAGATCGCTCTGTTTCGCGGTTGCAATCAGCGTTAACAACCGCGACTTGAGCGCGTCCCCGGTGCGAGTCGCCCCAACGAAGCGATCCTCCGCTTCCGGATCAAAGAGCCAGTCGACGATCACGGTTGCGCCGATCGTTGACCGATATTGCGTCAACAGCGCGACCAACCGCTCGCATTCGGCAGCATCCCCGGCAACTGCATCTCGGGCAGCACCGATGGCATCGAACTGAAGGTAGCGCAACCGGCCGGACAGATCCGTCAGCGTCGCCATCGCGCGCAGATAGTTCCGTAGCGCGGAGCGTTGCCGGTCCGTTGGCTCAAGGCCCACGAAGTCGCCTCGGATGCCCAGTAGTTCGTCGGACAATGCATCAACGCGCTGCTTGGCCAACAGCAGCGGTTCGAGCAGGGACGTGACCGAAACAGAATTTCTCGACCGGCGCGGATCCGATGCAGGCGTGCGCGGCGCCCGCCGGCCGCGTGCTCTCAACTGCCAAGACGCCGGTGATGGACTCCCGGCTTGCTCCAGCGTGCTGCGCGCAGACGCGAGTTGTTCCGCCGCTTGGGCTTCCATCGCGTGGACCGCCGAGACCAATCGGGCATTGTCGGTCGTCGCACATTGCTCCGCGGTCCGCGGCGAGGTCGAAGACACGGCCTGCCATGCGCTAACAAGCGAGGGAAGCTCCCTCGGCGCAGCGATCGCGCTCGCTGCCCAAACGGCGAAGAGCCAAACCAGATTCGTGCCTCGGAACATGGCGAGCACCGGAACCACGGCAGAGGAATACCATCCTATAACCTGCCGCGGTTGGCAACGCCAGCGTAACCGTTCTCGGGCAAAGGGGGGCAGTCGCATTTTCCCAGGAACCACGTTGGGCAACCACCCAACGGGACGATGCCCTTTTGGCGGATCCGCCGGGAAGATGAGCCAGTCTCCCGGCCTGTCAGCAATGATCCGCCGGCCAACAGGACGCCGTCGCACTACAGCCACCATGCGATGACGAACAAAAGCGCTGCCACGACGCCCATGAAGCCCGTGATCCAAACCCCAAGCCGCACGGCATGTCCCAGGATTGCCTGCGGATCTTCGTGCCTTGTGCCGGCGTACACCAGGCTGATCGCTACGATTAGCGGTGCCGCATGCCAGAGTTGGTTGATGGCTGCCAGGAGCATCATGGGAGTTGGTCAACCTGGCTTCTGTTTGTCGTCTTGCTTGTCTTTGTCCTTTTTCTCTTCCGCGTACTGCATTGGCCCGCCCCAGGCATCGTAGATCACCAGGATGTTGAGCAAGCCGGCGATCATTGTGAAGACCGTGCCTAACTCAAAATTACGATTCAGATCTTTGTGCCACTCGGCAAGCTCGTCTTTGCCGTTATTGTTCTCGGGAAATCTGGGGGGCACCATCATGCCGCCAAACAAGGGGGGCCGGCCGTGCCGTTGCCGATAGGCTTCCAGCATTGCCGGCAGAGCGGGCAGACCCGCCCCCACCTGACACAGATAGGGCAAACGCTTGTCGTTGGGTCGCCAGGAAGCATACACGACCTTGCCGTTACCCAGCACCAGTCCGTAAAAAAAGGTGCCGAGAATGCAGATCATGAACAGCAGGCCCTTGGTCGTACGCCCCTGATAGAGGTGTCCCGCCCCGGGAATCAGCCACGCCAGGAATGCGGCAATCGCCGGATCCTTAAGTTCGATGACCGATTCGTTATCGCCCGACTTGATCGTAACCTGGCTCACCGAATTCGACTCCAGATGGGGACGGGATTGGCCCCATCATTCTAACGGCGTGCCGATCGGGGGCCAGAGCAATTGGAACGAGCGCGGCCGGGCATTCCCAGTTCCCCGCTACCCACAGCTCGTCACGGCCACGCCAAGCTCATGGAACACGCTTTCGACCACTTCCCCGTCGACAAGTTCCAGTTCGCTGCCGGCGCCGGCCACCAGTGCCATGTCGGCAAGGTGCTTGACGCGTCGCGGCAGACCCTCGGCGAGCCGGTGAACGTGCCGCATCGCATCCGGCGTAAACGTGGCTTTCGTGCGGCCGGCCTGCAACAAGGCCCAGCGCAAATACGCCATCGTGTCTGATTCGGACCATGGCTCGAGATCGATTCGCAGATCGGAAAGTTCCAACAGACGGCGGCCAAGATTTCCCAATCGCCGGCTCTGCGCAGCGAGCACAATCGTCAGGCGCGCCGCCGGCGAGGGATCGATCTGGGCTACCCGGGCCACTTGCAGCAGCACTTCACTGTCGGCTTCGTCGGCATCGTCGAGCAGAAGCACGGTGCCGAATTGCTGGTAGCGGTTCTCGCGAAGCAGGTCGGAGACCGATCGCCAAAGCTGAAACATCGACTCGATTGGCGGCAAATCACGACCCAGTCGCAGCGAAAGCTGCCACAGAAACTCGGCCGGCGTCATGCCCAGCAGACTCAGCGAGGCAACCTGCCGAATGGCCGAGCGCTTCTGCCGTGCGAAAACCTCCAGCAGCAGCGACTTGCCAACACCCGAGTCCCCCAGCAGCAATCCTACGCGGCGCGGCTGATCGACGAGAAAATGCAGTCGGGCCAACGCCTCTTCGTGGTTGGTGCTTTGGTAGAATGCGCGCGGATCGATGCCGGCGGCATACGGTGATTCGCGTAATCCCCAGTGCGAGTAGATCATCGGAGAAATTTGGATGAAGAGCTTCGCGGTACGTCGAAACAGCCGTCCAACAGGCAGGGGCGCGCACCCCGTGTAGACGATGCCGCATCTTTGCTATCATCGGTAAAGTCCGCAGAGTTGCTTAAACCAAAGGCGTAACCGAGCATGGCTGACCGGTACTTTCTCGAGACGCCGATTGCCGGAGAACATGCCACGCTGCAGGGCTCCCAAGCCCATCATCTGTTGCACGTCATGCGGGTGAAAGTCGGCGACGCAGTCATGCTTTTTGACGGCAGCGGAGCCGAGTTGACGGCGCGCGTGCAGTCAATGGGTCGAAACTCGCTCGAGCTAGCAGTGCTGGCGCGAAAGGTTGTGGATCGGGAACTTGCCGTGGCCATTACGATCGGCGTCGCGCTGCCGAAAGGTGACCGGCAGAAATGGCTTGTCGAGAAACTGACGGAGTTGGGCGCGGCTCGACTGGTGCCATTGGAAACACATCGTGGCGTCGCACAGCCGCTCTCATCCGCGATCGATCGTTTGCACCGAACGGTCATCGAAGCCTCCAAACAATGCCGTCGCAACCGGCTCATGAAAATCGCCGCGCCGCAAACGCTTGAACAATTTGTGACCGACGTCGAATCTCCGTCGGCGCGGCTAATTGCCCACCCGGGTGGGGAGGCGATGCTGGCCAGTTTCGACCGCTTGCGGCGTGACTATGCCAACGGCGACGTTCATTCGATCGCAATCGCGATCGGGCCCGAAGGCGGATTTGCCGACGAAGAGCTGGCTGCCGCGGCTGCCGCCGGTTGGACCTCCATCGACTTAGGCGCACGGATTCTACGCGTGGAGACGGCCGCCGTCGCTTGGGCGTCGATCGCGGGATTGCTGACAGCGCGATCACACCAGCTCAAAGATCACTTCAATCTCAGTGATGATGTTATTCGGCAGTGAGCCCATACCCACGGCACTGCGGGCGCCCACGCCATGGTCCTCGCCCCAAAGTTCCCGGAACAGATCGCTGCAACCGTTAATTACGGCCGGGTGGTTCTCGAAATCCGGCGCCGCGTTGACCATGCCCAACGTCTTGATCACGCGTTTGATTCGGTCGAGCGAACCAAGATGGGCCTTGACCGATGACAAGATCGAAAGTCCCGTCTGTCGCGCGGCCCGATAGCCGGCCGCCTGATCGACCTCGGCGCCCACTCGGCCCTTCAGCCAGGTGCCGTCGAAACACAACGGGCCGTGGCCGGAGGTGTAGACCAGGTTTCCAACCACCACGACCGGCTTGTACACGCCGGCGGGTTTCGCCGGGGGTGGAAGTACCGCGGAGAAAGCTTGAAGTTTTGCGTCGACGGACATCGTGGCGCCCCTTTTTAGAACGTGCAGAATCGGCGGTTGACCTTGCCCACGACGATACCGAAAGTCGTGTCGGCCCGCAAGCTTCCCTCATGGCTTGTCGTATACGTCCGCCGGATCAAATACCCGTTCTTCCACCCGTTTGAGCCCTGCTGGCGTCACCTGGCGGAAAAAGCAACTCGGGTATCCCTCATGGCACGCCGCGCCGCCGACTTGTCGCACCTTGAGCAGGATGGTGTCGCCGTCGCAATCGACGTACACAGCCTCGACGTGCTGCAGATTGCCGCTTTCCTCACCCTTGCGCCAGAGCGCGCCGCGCGAGCGGCTAAAGTAAACGGCCCGACCGGTGGCGAGAGTCTCGGCAAAGCTTTCGGCATTCATCCACGCGAGCATCAACACGGCTCCGGTGCCGGCATCCTGAGCGATGGCCGGCAGCAGCCCACCCGCAAGCGAGAAATCGGGAGCAATATCGGAAGTACGCGTCATGACCATCCAGTCGCCATCTGATCCAGGACGATTGCGTCGTCGGCAAGTAGGACGAATTTTCAATCCGTCCCCTGCGTGCCCCCGCCGCCGACTTCCTCGCACGGGTCGGATCGAAATCCGACCTGCGAGGACTTTACAATCGTCCTGCCGCCTGCAAGACGATCCGCATGATTAGAATAACCGCGCGGCGGCGAACCGGCCAGCGTCACTTAAGCGAGTCGGCAATTTCCCGTTCACGAGCGTAACGACCGGTTTGGCGTGATTTTGCCGGACGACCCCCCCTCTCGGCACGCTGTGCAAAAGTCGTACTTAAAACGTGGTCATGCAGTTGTCCACCGCGGCGGTCCGATCTTAAGCGCGTATCCTGAAGCTGTCCCGCGCCTCGCAAGGGGTCGGGAGTCCGGTTTTGACTTGCGACTCGTTTTCGGGTTGCACAACAAAGCAGGACTCCCGACCCCGTCCGCGTCCCCCCAGGTTTCCCCGTGAATCCCACCCTCTCGGTTGTCTTGCCGGTACAGAATGCCGAGCATCGTTTGGCGGCACAGGTTGGCGCACTGCTCGATGTGCTGCCCGATCTCACTCGGCGATTCGAGGTGTTGGTGGTCGACGATGGTTCGACCGACGACACCGCGCACGTGGCCGGCGAACTGGCGACTTGTTATCCGCAGGTTCGCTTCGCGCGGCATTCTGTTCCCCTCGGGCTGACCGAAGCGATTCAAACCGGCCTCGACCATACGGAGGGCGAAATCGTGCTCGTGGGCGACTTGAAGCTCGGCTTGCCCTCCGAAGAGCTGGTGAAGCTCTGGCACCTGCGCCACGACGATAATGTGATGCTTGTCCGCAAGCCGCACCGCCCACCCGCAGCCGAGCCCCGTTTTCTCGATCGGTTCTTGGCATGGACACCACCGCAGCGTCCCGCTTGGCGCCCCATGCCCGAAGTGCGATTCATCCGCCGCAGCGCGCTCAAAGCGTTGCGAGTGGACCCGATTCCCAGCGAACCAGCCCGCCCGAACTTCTTAAGCAAGCTCAAGGCCTTCGCCCTCGGCGAATGAGCCGACCTCGTTCCCAGGCGCCCCCTGGGGGAACGAGATCGCGCTACTTGCCTTCGCGAAAGGCGTCAAAATACTCCTTGGCGTGATCGCGGTAGCCCCGCGGCAGGCGCTGGCCGGCGAGCGGGTCGTCGCCGCCTTGCCGGGCGTTCTCAAAGGCGCTCTTGATCGACTCGGTGACTTCGCCTTTCTTGTTGGGGCCGTCGACCAGGTCCGTCAGCACGGCGGCCCCTTTGCCAACATTCTGGCTCACCTTGGAGTCATAGAAGCCGGTTTTGTTTCGCTCTTCCGGGCGTTCGCCTTTGCCGCGACCTTCCCCCATTCCCCTGCCTGGCGGACCCTTTTGATTCTTGCCGCCGGCTTGCATGGCCATCTCGCCATCGAGGTCGCCTTCCGGACCGTCCTTATCGCCGTCCCCCGCCATGCCCTTCTTGGCTTCAGCGATTTCGTCGAGCGCTTCCTGCAGCATCTTCATTTCTTCCTGCGACTGGGCCATCGCATTCAGCTCTTCACCCAGCTTGTCGAGCGCTTGCCTCGCCTGTTGGGCATTGCCTTGCTGCATGGCATTGGCGCACTCCTTGCATTGCTGAGCCAACTGCTGCAACTTCTGCATGGCCGGTTTTTGCTGCTGCATTTGGTCGAGTTGCTGCTGCAGCTTCTGGGCCCGCTGGGTGTCGCCCGACTGGCGTGCTTTTTCAATCTGCTTTTCAATTTCTTGCTTCGCTTCCTCGTGGGCTTCGACCGCCTTTTGCAACACGTCTTGCATCTGCCGGAGTTGCTCGGCGAGCTGCTTCTTTTCGTTTTCGTCGAGCTTGCCGTCCGCCATTTTCTTCTTGAGATCTTCGATCTCCTTCATGGCTTTGCGAAAGTCGCCGTTCTTCATGGCCTGCGCGGCAGCCTCGGCCGGACCCTTTTTAAGGTCCTTGAGGTTGTTGAGCTGCTGCTTGAATTTTTCGTTGTACGCCAGCTTTTGCCTGCGCTGCTCGAGTTCCTTCGATAAGTCGTTCAGCTTGATCATCGCCTTTTGTTGGTCGGCCGCGGCCTTGTTGCTGAGCTCCCGCGTGCCCTCTTCCAGTTTCTTGAGCAGCGAGTCGGCCTCGTGGAGACCGTGCTTCTTCGCTTCTGCGCGATTCTGCTCCAGCTTCTTCTGTAGTGCTTGAGCGGATTTCTTGATTTGCCGCGAGACTTGCGAGGTCGTGGCAACGGCAGGATTCTCCGGCACGCGGCTGGAAATCAACAGCGCCACCAGCACCGCCATTGTGCCGGGTACCAGCGGCCACCAGGCGCTACGGTCGATGCCGATGGGGAATCGCCGGCCCACGTCGAGCCGCTCGATGCGCCGGACGGTGTCGGTTAAGAGCGCCTGACCAGCCGCCGTCTTAAGTGTTTCGCTGTCCAGAACAATCGCGCTGGAAATACGTTCCTTAAGTCCGAACCGCTTGTCGATTTCAATGGCCGCATCGAGTTCGCTGTTGCGCGTCAAATAACTCCCCGCCCAGGCCGTGATGAAACCCGCGGCCAGCGATCCGCCCAGCCAGGCGATCGTCCAAGTCTTTGCCGGCACGCCCATCGGCCAGAGCTTACTGACTACGATGGCCACAAGCGCGACCCCAAGCCATGCGCACCATGAACGAAACAGATATCCGAGGAACCGTTCCCAATTCAATCGCCGCCGGGCCACGCCGATTCGTTGATGCAGAGTGCTCATGAACAACGGTCCCTTGAAAAGCCGGCAATCGTATCGCCGGACCTGACCCATCGCCGATTACGGGTTACCTTGACGAAGTCCATCCTGGAATCTGATGGTCAGACGCGAGGGGAACGAAAAGCCCGCTTCATCAAAGTTCGGCGCCATCATTATATCGGACGCTGCCGGTCCGTCACGAGTTCCCGGCCGCGATCCCCAGGGCCAATCAGTGCTTTACATTCGGCGACCTGGTGGGGCCGGCGAAGCCGGCCGTGGATGAGAAAGCCAGGCGAAACCGGCCGGCACAGCCGGCCCTACGGCGGATAACTGAAGGGCCGTGCTGCTCACTCCAGGGCCAATCAGGGTTTTTGCATTCGGCGACCTGGTGGGGCCGGCGAAGCCGGCCGGGGATGAGAAAGCCCGGCGAAACCGGCCGGCACAGCCGGCCCAACCGCGGATAACAGAAGGACCGGGCTGCTCACCCCCGGTGG
>SXGT01719655.1_pt1 | contig 12211 bp, 8 predicted proteins | sample 3176221 | NCBI WGS metagenome assembly SXGT01 (sample SAMN11356862, study PRJNA531348) | freshwater metagenome | isolation source: freshwater sample F1-120 | place: China: Fuxian Lake, Yuxi | collected 2017-12-25
CCGTCGCCGCTCGCCGGCCAGCTCCTGCGCCGGGCCAGCGGCCGGCCGGCGACCGAGGAGCTCGACGGTCGTGACCCGCCGCGGCCGCACACGAGCGACGACCGCTCCGACACCGAGCGTCGTCCGCCGCCGGCGCCCGAGCCCGCGAGCGAGGACAGCCGCCCGTGAGCGCCGCCCGTGCCTCCACCGCCGACGGCAACGACGTGGCCTGGAACGCCGCGTTCGTCGAGAAGACCGCGGCTCAGCAGAGCGGCGCGATCGTGCTGTGCGCGCTCGGCATCGGGCTACTCGCGGTGATCGGCCGCAACCCGTTCCCGCGCCATGTCGGCATGGCGTGCATGGCGGCGATCGTCGTCGTGCTGGGGCTGACACGACGGCGTGGCGCGTACTGGCCGTGGATCGTGTGCGGCGTGCTGAGCGTGGGGCCGATGTACTCGTTCGGGCTGCACTCGGGGATCGCGGCGGTGATGGTGCCGCTCGTGTTCGTGGGCGGCTTGTTCCGCGGCCACGGCTTCGGCGCGCGCCAGCGGCGGGGTCGCGTGCTGCTGGCGATCTGCGCCAGCCACGGCCTGTGGTTCGTGCTGATCGTCGCCGGCGTGTTGCCCGACCAAGGCAACGTGCCGGTGCTGGCGCCGGGCCACGGCGCCGCCGAGCCCTACGTGCTGCACCTGGTGCAGCAGGCCGTGTACGTCGCCGCCTTCGTCGCCGGGCAGGCGGTCGATCGCCGGCTCCAGGGCGCCGTCGACCTGGCCCGCGCCGCCAGCGGCGAGGCGGCGCGGCAGGAGACCGAGCTGGCCACCACCCGCGGAGATCTCGACAAGATCCTGCGCGGCGACGGCATCTTCACCGGCGCCACCGTCGGCGGCTATCGGGTCGGCCCGCTGCTCGGCCGCGGCGGCATGGGCGAGATCTACGACGCCCGTGACGGGGAACGGCGGATCGCACTCAAGGTGGTGCGGCCCGATCACATCGCCGAGCCGACGGCGATCGCGCGGTTCCGCGACGAGGCGCGGGTGCTGACCCGGGTGCGCAGCGACCACGTCGCGCGCGTGCTCGCGGTCGGCGGCGTCGACGACGGCCTGCCGTACATCGCGATGGAGTACGTGGGCGGCGAGTCGCTGGCGGCGCGGCTGCGGGCGCGCGGCGCGGTGCCGGCTGCGGAGCTGGTCGGCCTGGTCGGTGACATCGCCGCCGGGTTGCGCGACGTGCACGCCGCCGGCGTGGTGCACCTCGACGTGAAGCCGTCGAACATCATCCTCACCGGTGGCGCGTCCCCGCGGTGGACGCTGGTCGACTTCGGCGTGGCCCGGCTGCTCGCCGGTCCCAGCTCGCTGGTCGAGCGTCACGGCGGCACGCCGCAGTACATGGCGCCGGAGCAAGCTGCGGGCGAACGCGTCGATACCCGCAGCGATCTCTACGCGCTCGCGCTCGTCGTCTATCGCGCCCTGGTGGGACGGCCGGCGTTCACCGGCGCCCCCGCGACCGGCTCGAATACCGCCGGAGCTCTCGACGTCGTCGGACAGCCACGCCATCTCACGCCGCGCGATCCGCGGCGGGCCGGCCCGATCGCCCATGACCTCGAGCTGTTTCTGCGCATCGCGCTCGCGCACGCTCCGGACGATCGGTTCGCGACGGCGGCCGAGCTGGCCACCGCCTTCATCGCGGCAGCCGAGGGCGAGCTGCCGGATTCGCTCCGTCGCCGCGCACGCGATCAGCTCGCGCGCGAACCGTGGCGACGGGATGAATGACTGAGAAGAATCGGGGTGAGGGCGGTAGGACTCGAACCTACAACCAGCGGATTAAGAGTCCGATGCTCTACCATTGAGCTACGCCCCCGGACTACTAAGCTATCCTCTTGTTTTCAGTGAGCTCGGGGCGACTCGAACGCCCGACCTACGGGTTCGAAGCCCGGCGCTCTATCCAACTGAGCTACGAGCCCTTCGACGCGGCCGGCCGGATAGATAGAGAACCCCTGCCGCGGTGTCAAGCGGCCGGCTGATCAAGGTGGCCAGGACGTGTCCGTGGATCGGACGGGTGACACCTGGTCGGGCCCGGATCGGGGGTGGATGCCTGTGGGTCCTGGCCCACAACGTGAGCACTGCCCCACGCGGCGCTGGGGGTGAAGTCACCAGGAAGCCCCTGATTTTTCAGGCGTTCGGCCAAAAAAGGGGGTTCAAAAAGCGGCCTGACCGCTATATCCTGCACGCCTTCCTGGGGAGGTACTGCCGTGTTTAGCAAAGACTCGCGGATCAACGCGCTGTTCGTTCTGGTGTTCCTGGCGCTGTCGGCTTGCGGCGGCATCGGTTCCGGTTGCGGCTGTTCGCAACAACCGTTGCCAGCAGGCGGCCTACCCAAGGACCAGACCGTCGAGGGCGGCGGACAGATCCGCGTCACCCGGGCCGGCTTCACGAAGCTGACCTCGGTCGTCCCCGCGATCTTGAACGACACCCTCGGCGGCGGCATGTGCATCGACCGCACGAGCATCCTCGGCGCCGACGTCTGTTACCAGACGACCGGCCCCAACAACATGTGCAACCCGGGTTGCTTCGTCGACATCAACGTCACGCAGACCCGCCTGACCGTGACCAACGCGAACACGCTCAACGTGTTCGTCCAGGCCAACATCAGCAGCTCGGTCCGCATCGACCCGCCGATCTTCAGCGCGTGCACGATGACGATCACCGCCAACAACCTCTCGGCGGACCTCGACATCGGCTTCAGCATCGATCCCGCGACCGGCGAGCTGCGCATGCAGCTCAACCGCATCAACGACTACAACCTCTCCGGCGTCAACTTCTCGGGTTGCTCGGTGATCAGCTTCCTCGCCAACCTCGTCACCAGCCTGCTCGACTCGTTCCTCGGTGAGTTCATCGTCGGACTGCTCACCCCGACCATCAATGATCTGATCCAGAGCTTCCTCCCCGACCCGCTCGGCATCGAGGGCATGGTCGACATCGGTCAGATGCTGGGCGGCGTCTCCCCCGGCACCGAGGGCTTCATGGAAGCCCGAATGGTGCCAGGAGGATATGTCCAGCTAGGAGGAGGAGGCATGTCACTCGGCCTGATCACCGGCCTCAACGCCGACCAGAACCCAGCCACCCGCACCGCCGCGCTCGACAGCGAGCCGGCCTACTGCGTGCCGCCCATCCCGGCTCCCAACTTCGCCGCGCCGCCGGCGTCCCTGCCGGCCAGCACGCGCGGCACCTTCACCCTCATGCCGGCCGGCGCCTTCGTCGGCAACCCCGAGCCCGCCGACGATCTCGCGATCGGTCTGTCGGAGACCACGCTCGATCTCGCCGGTCACCACCTGGTCACGTCCGGCGGCCTCTGCCTCGGCGTCGGCACCAGCCTGGTCGAGCAGCTCCGGCTCGGCACCATTGGCCTCCTGGTCCCGTCGATCGGTGAGCTCGGCTCCGGCGACGAGCCGCTCCTCCTCGTCACCCGGCCCCAGCAGGCCATCGACTTCGAGATCGGCGCCGGCACCGAGGCCTCGCCGGCCATCACGCTGCACATCAAGCAGTTCGAGGTCGACTTCTACGGCTTCATCTACGAGCGCTACACCCGAGCCTTCACCATGGCCCTCGATCTCGACGTCGGCGTGAACCTCGAGTTCGTGCAGATGCCGGGCATGCCGGCCCAGGTCAAGCCCATCCTGGTTGGCCTCGAGTCGTCGAACATCGGCATCACGGTCCTCAACAACGAGTTCGTGCGCGAGAGCCGCCAGCAGCTCGAGTCGGTGCTGCCGACCGTGTTCGACCTGGCCCTGCCGCTCCTGGGCAGCGGCATCGGCCCGATCGACGTGCCCGACTTCGCCGGCTTCACCCTCAACAACCTCCGCGTCCAGAAGGTCACCACCGCCCAGGACGACTTCATGGCCATCTACGCCTCGCTGGGCGCCTCGATGATGATGCGTGACCGGGTCGCGAAGTACCCGTCGCTCGAGGGCGTGATCGACCGCCTCGACCAGTCCGCCGACATGGGCAACTGGCCCGACACCGTCGCGCTCTCGGCGCTGGATCCCAACCTCGGCAACCGCACCGACGGCGCGCGCGCCACCCTGAAGTCGGTCGCCGTGCCTTCGCCCGAGGACGTGCGCACCGCGCTGGCCATGAAGGACAAGAGCGGACTGCCCACCGTCACCATCGACGTCGACACCCACGACAACCAGGGCCGCCGGCTGGAGTGGAGCTGGAACATCAACGACGGCCTCTACCGGCCGTTCACCCAGGCCTCGCCGCTGGTGATCGCCGACCGCGCCTTCGTCTGGCAGGGCAAGTACCGCATCGGCCTCACCTCGCGCGTTGTCGGCGACTACCGCACCACGTCGCTCGAGCCGATCGAGGTCGCGGTGGTGATCGACTCGGCGCCGCCGAAGATCCGGACCGAGGACGCCCGCTGGTACATCGGCGACTTCCTGGTCCCGGCCACCGACGCGGTCTATGACTCGAGCGAGCTGCAGTGGGCGTGGGGCCGCGTCGGCGACGACGATCCCTCGACCGACTGGAGCGGCAGCGCCCGCCTCGAGCGCGCCACCGTCCAGGATCTGTCGTCGGCCGACGGCGAGATCTTGGTCTTCGTCCGCGACCCCAGCGGCAACGTCGACCAGGCCATCGCCAAGAGCAACTTCCACGGCGCGCCCGGCGAGAGCGGCTGCAACTGCGGCACCGACCGCACCGCGCCCGGCGCCGGTTCGCTCATCCTGATGATGCTGGTCGGAGCCTGGCTGCTTTTTCGCCAGCGCACCGCGGCGGCCGCCCGGGCCGTCGCGCGTGCTAGCAGCGCTCGGGCCGTCTCGCTCCTCGGTCTCTGGATCGGCGTGAGCGTGGTGGTGTCGATGGCGCCGGGCTGCTCGTGCGGAAACTCGGCGGGTCAGGCCTGCGAGATCACCGATGACTGCGCCAACTTCGAGTGCCCCGAGGGTCAGCTCGCGATCTGCTTCGAGGGCGAGTGCATCTGCACCGATGACGTGCCCTACGGCAAGATCGGCCCGTGGTCGGACGTGGCAGTGGCGCCCAACGCCGACGCCATCGTCTCGGCGTACGCCGAGAGCCACGGTGACCTCGTGGTCGCTCGGATGCCCGGCGCCGGCCGCATCGCCGACGAGACCTGGGAGTTCGTCGACGGCGTACCCGACGGTCCGGTCGGCTTGCCCGACTCCGACGTGCGCGGCGGCATCATCGAGCCCGGTGACGACGTCGGCCTCTACACCAGCGTGGCGATCGGCGCCTCCGACGTCCCCATGGTCGCCTACCACTCGCGCGAGACCGGCTCGCTCAAGTTCGCCGCCAAGTACGGTGGCGTCTGGCAGAAGCACGAGATCGACAGCGGCACCGGCGAGGTCGATCCCGAGATCGGCGGCGAATCGGCCGGCCTGTACACGGCCATCACCCTGCGCAAGGACGACGGCCGTCCCGGGATCGCCTACATGGCGTCGGTCTCGCAGGGCGGCGGTATCGTGACCGCCGAGGTCCGCTACGCCACGGCCAACAGCGCCCAGCCGATGAGCTCGGCCGACTGGACGGTCACGGTGCTCGACACCATGACGCTACCAGCTGCCGATCCCAACAACCCCGACATCTACCCGCTGCCGGGCGGCGTCGGCCTGTTCGTCGAGTCGGCTCGCGACGCCAACAACAACCCGATCGTCGTCTACTACGACCGCACCAACGGCAACCTCAAGATGGTGCGCTGGAACATGACGACCAACGCGTTCGCCACGCCCACCGTGGTGGCCGGCGCGACCACGGACGATGGCTGGTACCCGTCGGTGACCGTCGACGCCACCGGCGTGCCCCACGTCGCCTTCCAGGGCGCCGATCACGACGACGTCTTCTACGTGAACACCTCGGCGCCCACCGTGAAGGAGATGGTGGACGACGGCTACCGCATCGTCGGCACCACCCCCGACGGCTTGCCCAAGCCCGAGTACCACTTCGTCGGTTCCGACACCCAGATCGTCTGGACCGCCGTGACCCCCTACGTCATCTACCAGGACTCGACCACCCACGAGCTGCTCGCCGCCTCCAAGAACGGCAACATGTGGCGGCCCGAGGCGGTGGCCGGCGCCGAGGCGACGTTCAGCGGCGCCTACGGCTTCTCGGCCTCGGCGGCGCTGGGCTCCAACGAGATCGTGATGTCGAGCTGGGTGATCCACCAGGCGCTCAACGACAACTGGGTCGAGGTCTTCCGCCTGCCGATCGCCGCGCAGTAGCCACGGCAGATCTGCCGGAACGTGAACCTGCGCTCGCCCGAGAGTATGCTCTCGGTTCGATGGCGCGCGTGCACACGGACCGGGAGTACGAGGCCGAGCTCCGGGAGCTGAAGGACAAGCTCCTCAAGATGGCGGGGCTCGTCGAGCACATGATCGTGTCGGCGACCCGCGCACTGGTCGAGGGCGACACCGAGGTGGCTCGCCAGACCATCGCCGCTGACGCCGGCGTCAACGCCCTCGAGGTCGAGACCGACGAGCTGTGCATGCTCATCCTGGCCAAGCGCCAGCCGGTGGCCGGCGACCTGCGCATGATCACCCTGGCCATGAAGATGGTCACCGACCTCGAACGCATCGGCGACCTGGCGGTCAACATCGGCGAGCGCGTGGTGGCGCTGGGCGCGGCCCCGTCACCGTCGGTGGCCGAACGGCTGACCCGCATGAGCGACGTCGGCCAGAAGATGATCCGCGACGCCATCGACGCCTTCGTGGCCAGCGACGTCACCAAGGCCCGCTCGGTGTTCTCGCGAGACCAGTTCGTCGACGACGCCTACCGCGAGCTGGCCACGGAGATGCAGCAGGAGATGATGCGCGACCGCGACTTCGTCAACCGTGGCATCCATCTGCAGGCGTGCTCCAAGTTCCTCGAGCGCATCGCCGACCACGGCACCAACCTGGCCGAGATGGTGATCTTCCAGGTCGAGGGCAAGGACGTCCGGCACAAGGCCGGACACGTGAAGTAGTCCGGTCAGCGCATCCGCAGCTCGGCGCCGATCGTGACGATCATGCCGAGCTGACCAGTGCCGCCCACGCCGCCGCCGAGCCAGGCCCGGCCGGCGAAGGCGCCGCCGCTGCCGACCAGCGCCAGGTCCTTCCCGACCCGGGCGGCCACGCCGGCGCCGATGTCCACGCCGGCCGCGGCGCCGGACACGTCGTCCGCGGCGAAGCGGAGGACGCGCCCGAACACGCCGCCGCGCACGAACGGGGTGAAGGCGCCCTGCCCGCGCAGCTCGCGGCGCAGCCCGAGGGTGAGATCGCCGGCGAAGCCGTCGGCGATGCCGTGATCGCAGGTCATGCCGTCGGGCGGAATGCGGCCGCAGCCGGTGGCGGGCGCGCCGAAGGTGAAGGCCACGCCGCCGTCGAACCAGTCCTGATCGGCCATGCGGTAGAGGTAGCGGCCACCCAGCCGCATACCGCCCGGGGTGGTTCCGCCGCCGCCCGAGGCGCCGAGATCGGCGGCGAGCGCGACCTGGGGCTCGTCGTCGGCGCGGGCCGCGGGTACCACCGAGATCAACAGGCCCACGAGCAGGCCGAGCGAGAACTTCCGCAGCATGGCGCCAGGCTAGTCCCGGCGGCGCAACCCGGCCAGTTTTCGGCTACTGTGCGCGCCATGTACGTCCGGACCGCCTCCTCCTGGCTCCTCGGCGTGGCGCTCGTCGCCGGCGCCGCGGGCTGCCCCAAGCCGCGCACGTCCGCGGCCACCCAGCCCACGCCGGCGGCGTTCGAGCCGGCGCAGTCGGATCCCAAGGCCATCGAGGTGGTCGACGCCGGCGTGGCCGCGCTAGGCGGCGCCGCCAGCTGGGAGAAGCTCAAGGAACTCTCCTTCATGATCTCGTACAAGGACGGCGAGGAGGTCAAGGGACAGTTCCAGCACTCCTGGGACCGGTGGAACGGCCGCCACTACTTCGTCACGCCGATCGGGAGCACGCTCGGCGGCAAGCCCGAGGACGTGCAGTACCAGGAGGTCAAGTACGACCTCTTCGATCCCGACGCCAAGCCGTGGGCCGCCTCGGGCGGACAGGTCGCGGGCATGCGCAAGGACGCCGAGGACCTTGCCAAGATCGCTCGCTCGCGGCTGTCGGAGGACCTGTACCTCATCGCCATCGTCCACAAGCTCAAGGACCCGGGCGTGAAGCTCTCGGTCGACAACGCCCAGGTCACGGTGGCCGACTCCGACAAGTGCCAGCCGTCGTGCACGTCGATCAAGGTCTCGTTCGACCCCGCGGTCGGCAAGGACACCTGGTACGTGAATTTCAACAACGACTCCAAGCTGCCCGAGGTGATCGAGATGCAGAAGGGCGGCGGGCGCATCGGCTACGCGATCGGTGGATGGACCGACGCCGGCGGCCTCAAGTGGCCGACCAAGCTCCAGAACCTCGGCCTCAAGGCCGAGGTCATCGAGTTCTCGGACATCGCCGTCGGCGAACCCGAGGAGTCGACCTACATCCCCACGCTTCAGTAACGTTCGCCCCGGAGTCCGCCATGGCCCCCAAAGCGCCCAAGCCGCTGGTCTACAACGCCACCCTCACCGAGCGTGTCGATCTCACCGATGCGCTCGCCCTGTATCGCATCCAGCCTGACGAGCGCCCGGCGCCGGGATGGTTCACGCCCGGTCAGTACTGCGTGCTCGGCATGAACAACGACGCCAAGCCCGAGCTCGGCTCGGTGCGGCGCTCGATGTCGATCGGCTCGGCACCCGAGGACGATGGCCCGATCGAGTTCTACATCCGCTACGTCTCCAAGCCGGAGTCGGAGAACCCGCTCACCCACCTGCTGTGGAAGCTGAAGAACGGCGACCGCATGTACATGCGGCCGGTCGCGGCCGGCGTGTTCACGGTCAAGGACACCGTCGGCGTCGACGACCAGCGGCTCCGCGTCATGGTGGCGGCCGGCACCGGCTCGGCGCCGTTCGTCAGCATGGTGCGCAGCGAGCTGCGGCGGAATCCCAGCGCCGACCTGTCGAAGTGGGTGTTGCTCCACGGCGCGTCGTACCCGTCGGACCTCGGCCACCGCGACGAGCTGCTGGGTCTGGTCGAGACCCACGGCCTTCGCTACTACGGCACCGTCAGCCGTCCCAAGGAGGCCGCGGGATGGACCGGTGACACCGGTCGCGTCGAGGGCTACTTCGCCGGCGATCGCCTGGCCGAGCTCGAGCAGCGCCTCGGGCTGGCGCCGGGAGGCTTCTCGCCGACCAAGGCAGTGATCTTCATCTGCGGTCTGCAGGGCACGATCGGCACGACGATCACCAACCTGTGCTCGCGCGGCTTCGTGCCCGACCACAAGCGCATGCGTGAGGCGCTGGGCGTGCCGACCGAGGCCCCGGCGACCCTGTTCTACGAGCAGTACGACACCGAGCCGGTGATCGACATCAAGGATCCGGCGGTGGTCGATCCGCTCAAGGCCCAGCTCGGCGAGGCGCTGGCGCGGCTGGCCGGACAGGCGGGATGACCACACCCGCCGGCGCTGGCGTCGTGGCCTTCGTCGCCGGCGCCACCGGCTTCGTCGGCCGCGCCGTGGTGCCGGCGCTGGTGAAACGCGGGGCCAAGGTGTTCGCCCACGTCCGCCCCGACTCGTCGCGGCTCGACGAGTGGCGCACGCGTTTCGGCGAGCAGGGCGCCACCGTCGATGCCTCGGCGTGGGATCGCGAGGCGCTGGCCAGCGCCATGCGCGCGACGGCGGTGACGCACGTCTTCTGCCTCATCGGCACCACCCGCGGGCGGGCCAAGGCCGACGGCGTGTCAGGCAACATCTACGAGGCCGTCGATCTCGGGCTGACCAGGATCTTGCTCGACGCGGCCGTGGCTTCCGGCCGGAAGCCGCGCTTCGTCTACCTCTCCAGCGTGGGCGCCTCGAGCAAGGCCAGCTCGGCGTACCTCAAGGCGCGCGGCCGCGCCGAGGACGCCGTGCGCGCCGGGGGCCTGCCCTGGGTGATCGCGCGCCCGTCGATCATCGGCGGCGAAGGCCGCGATGACGCGCGACCCGGCGAGCGCGCCGCCGGCGTCGTCGCCGACGGTCTCCTCGCCGTCGCCGGCGTGCTCGGCGGCAAGAACCTGCGCGCCCGCTACCGCTCGACGACACCCGAGGTCCTCGCCGCCGCCCTCGTCCGTCTCGGCCTCGACGGCCCCGCCGACATGGTCGCCGAAGGCGACGACCTGCGCGGCCATGGCCAGTAACGACGGACCGCCGCGGTTGTACGTGTCGCTGGCGCTCTTGCCCGCGCTGGTCGTCGCCTTCGCCGCGTACTGGTACTGCTGCTGGCTGGTGGTGCAAGGGTATCCGCCGCTGCGCATCGCCAGCCTCGAGCTCGCCGCGGTCGCCGTGGTCGCACTGCCGGCCGGCGTGGCCGTACGTCGGTGGACACGCCAACAACACGAGCTGCACAACGACGGGTTGCGGAAGCTCCCCGAGCCTCTCGATCCGCGCGCACGCGATTGGATCGCATCGGCGCTCTACGGCGCCCTCGTCATCCCGCTGTCGATCGGCACCCTGGGCGTGGCGCTCACGCGCGTGCCGATCGCGGTGGTGGCGATCGCCGCTTTCGGCGGGCGGGCGTGGCGGCTGGTGCTGGTGCGTCGCCTGCCAGGGCTGAGGTCCCTGACCACCATCGCGCTCTCGGCGGCTGGCCTGGTCGTGCTCGCGACCGGCCCCGACGCCACCGATACCACGGTGATCGCGCTGCTGTTGCTCGCACCGATGGTGCGAGCCGCCGGCGGCCGTGCGTGGGACGCGATCTCGCCGTCGGGCCGCCACAAGGTGGCGGCGATCGGATGGCTGACCGCCGCGATCGTGCTCCAGATCGCCGGCCTCGTGCGCGGCGAGATCTTCGGCGACGCGCCGCTTCGCTCGACCCTGGCCATCGCGGCACCCCTCTGTGTGCTGGCCGGCCTGGCGCTCGCCGCGATCGCTCGCCCGGCCCACCGTGGCGTCATCGGCCTCTCGTCCGCGGGCACCCTGCTCGCTGTGGTCCTCATCGGCGAGACCTGGTGCGGCCAGACCGGGGCCACGTCGACCTGGATCGCCGCCGCCCTCGTCGGAATCGCGATCCTCGTCGAGCCGCCCGATCTCGGCGACCTCAAGAGGCTCTGATTCAGTCCCAGCCCTGCCCTGATCCATACGTACCGACGGGCCTCTTCCCCGTCCCCGTCCCCGTCCCCGTCTTGGTGCCCGTGCCCGTGCCCGTGCCCGTGCCCGGCTCCGTGCCCGTTCCCGTTCCCGTCTCCGTTCCCGTTCCCGTTCCCGTCTGCTTCTCCGGCTGCGGCTGCGGCTCCGGCTGCGGCGCCGGCTGCGGCTCCGGCTGCGGCCGCGGCTGCGGCTCCGGCGACCGACTTCGCTCAGGCCGCTCCCTCTCCCGCACTCCCGCCTCCCGCTCCTCCACCTCCGTCACGAACCGCTCCCCGGCCTCGTCCGGGATCGCCGCCCTCGCCTCGGCGATCAGCACCTTCGCGCGCCGCACATCCCCGAGTCCCAGCGCCGCGTCACTCGCGTCGATCAGCGCCCGCGCCAGCCGCTCGTGCCTCGCCGGCAACACCGCCCGGTACCGCGCCACCGCGTCGTCGAGCAGCGCCAGCGCCTCCTTGAACTTCCCTTCCCGCACGGCCAGCAACCCGAGGTTGGCCAGCACGATCGGCAGCTCGCCGTGGTCCGCCGCCGCGACGATCCTCCGCGCCTCCCCGAGCTCTCGCCCGGCCACGTCGAACCGTCCGCGCTCGATCGCGACCAGCCCGAGGCTGTTGTGGGTCAGCGCCACCTCGGGGTGTTCGTCGCCGAGCACGGCGCGTCGCAGCCGCAGCGCGAGCTGGTAGCGCGCCTCGGCCTCGTCGAGCCGGCCCATCAGGCGCAGCACACCGGCGACGTTGTGGTGGTCGCGCGCCACCTCGGGGTGGCCGGGATCCAGCGCCCGCTCCTCGATCGCCACCGCCTCGCCGAACAGCGCCAGCGCCTGCTCGAGATCGCCGCGTAGTCGCGCGACATGGCCCAGCGCCGACAGCGTCCGGGCCACGTCCAGATCGCTCCCGGAGCCCGCACCCGCCAGCTCGCGTCGCACGGCGAGCGCGCGCTCGAGCTCGAGCTGCGCGCGGTCCAGCTCGCCGCGATTCATCGCCAGCAACCCGACGTTCGTCGCCAGCCGCGCCACCAGCGGCGCCGGGTCGCCCGCGCGCGTCACCGCCGCGCCGGCGAGCTGCGCCCACTCGTCGACGGCGCCGAGGTCGCGGCGATCGCAGG